>ERZ827150.7-NODE-7-length-328027-cov-9.248579_pt1 | contig 328027 bp, 287 predicted proteins | sample MGYA00519779_ERZ827150 | MGnify/ENA primary metagenome ERZ827150 (study PRJEB31778, sample SAMEA3449267) | human gut metagenome | biome: human gut; feature: human-associated habitat; material: faeces | place: United Kingdom | collected 2010/2012 ...
TCTGTTTCATCGGCACTAAGTGGGAGAGCCTTGCAAGGTGTTTGTGATAATTGCACTGCTAAATCGAAAGGACGTGAATGAATTGCGTTCACTGCCAGTCCGATGATAATGGAAAGGACAACAATCATCAAAGCGACCAGCTTAACGAGAAAATGCTTTCGACGGTTCCATAATACGCCAAAGTCCACATCAAGCATTCTTGCCACAAGACGGATAAATGCTTGATGGAAACGTATCGCATGGAATCTTGAATTTTCCGCCTGCACATCAATCCCCAAAAGTTCCAATCCGCCTAACGTCAGTTGAGCATGAAAACATTCCCGATCTTTGGAATGAGGAATACCGTCAATGATAAAAGGTATAATCTCTCTTTCGCGTCCCTTCGAGCGGAAGTAGGCAATCTCCTCCCCTACATATTTCGATTGTGCCGAATTCGGCGAACAAATGACAATCAGATATTTCGATTCGTCCAATTTATGATGCAGTTCGTCACTAAGTACACCACTCGTCAGTTCATCAGCATCACGAAAGACTTTAAACCGTTTAGGTGCCTCCGGCTTCATTTTCTGAATCATTGTCGGCAAATTGTACGATTCTAATAAAAACTGTAATCGCTTCGCCGCCTTAATGTCCGTATGACGATAGCTAATAAAAGCAAAAAAATTGTGTGCCATTTTTCCTCTTTCTTATATAGGACCAACATTTATTACTGTACAAAGGATTGCTTGGCCTGAAGAGAAGTAACATATTTAATCCATTCCAAAGTCTCCTTCGTCGAATTATCTTCTTCACCCAAAGTGCTCCTGTATATAGCTAACGCTTTTTCGAGGAACATCAATGCTTTAGAATTATTACCTAAAAATGCATACATCATCCCTATATTGCCATAGCATCCAGCTACATCAAGATAATTTTTGTCATAAACAGGTAACCAGATTTTCAATGCTTTTTCAAAATATATCAAGGCTTCAGGATACTCTTTTTGATATTTAGGAGAAAGATAAATCCAAAACGGAATACGAACCATGGAGAAATAAAAGGGCGAAGCGGTGTGCATATACTTCATATCTTCCCCATGATCAGAGAAATAAATCATAGACTGTAAATTTAAATTTTTCTGCGCATACTCAAAAATCTCTTGCAAGACATAGTCTGTATAAAGAAGAGAGGGCGTATATTTCGGATAAGGCATTTCTTTTGGAAGAGAATGTGTTTCCAGAAAAGAATCAGGCACTCGTTCCGGATAGCGATTGTGACTGCCCATGAGATGCAGGATAATAAAATGATTTTCTGTAGAAGGAAGCCGCAGCGTCCGTAGTTCTTTTAAGATTTCTTCATCGTAGTGCCCCTTCGACCAGATGCATTTGTCCGCCCGTTCTGCGACTACGGTGATTCCGGCATCATAAATGGAACCTTTTTCCTGCATAGAGATCCAATAGGTATGGTAGCCTGCCTTTTTGGCCAGATCAAGTAAGCTGACCCCTTCTTTAAGGCAAGTATTATTATATTGATTGACACTGGTCAGCGCTTGCGTCAATGCCATTATCGTATTAGGAAAGTTTGCGTAGGAATTTTGCATAAAGGCAAAATCTTTTTGCCGGGAACAACGATCTTCCCATGGCGTAGTCGCAACATTTAAGGTAGTATTAAATGCGCTCATGTAGTCTCGGTTGGCACTTTCGCCGATAACCAGAACGATGCTGCCGGGTGCTTTGCGTGAAGCTAAACCGGAGAGGGAAGCTTTGTTGAACATAAGTTTCTTTGAATTCTTGTCTATATTATCATGCAATTCCGTGAAGGCTGACAATAAACCTCCGTTTTGCGTTAATCCATCATACATGTCAAAAGGAAATACTTTCATCAAATGATGCCCGAACAGAAACAAAGAAACAAGCAGAAAAATAGTGAGAAATTTTTTAGGAAGCGTATGGGATAGAATAAAGAGGTGTTTGGATAATGTGAGCTTATAGGTGACAAAAGTAACGGATAAGAAAATAACAAGAAAAAGGGAAAAAAGTCCTGCGATAAAAACCGGGGACATAAATTGAAGCAGATAGGCTCTCGCTTCGTTTATATTCGTGTTTAATATGGCGACAAGCGCGAATAAGTCAAATACATCGTGATAAATATAATAATAACCGATATAGAACAGGGGCAGAATAGTAGCAAGAAAATATATGATACTTAATAACATTATGCTTGGAATGCGTAACACACTCAAGGTACTGATTGCTTTTAAACCAATAAGCAAAGCTAAAAAAAGCAGCGGTGCAAAGGTATAAAATTGACCTAAATAAGGGAGTTGATTCGTATATGTCAGAGGAATTGAGTAAAGGACTATCATTAGAATAGAGGGAAGTGCTGCAAAAAGAATCTGTGGTTGCAGCTTTTTGCAATTAAAAATAATTTGGACTATACTTGAAACGATAACAAAAAAAAGAGACCCTCTGATTAAGCGCAGGACGGTAGTTTGTTTTAAACTGAAAATTGCCTGGGCGTCCCAAAGCAGAAACATAAGAAAAGAGTAAATACAAACCAGGATCAACAAAGTGTTTTTCCAGGGAATTTGTGATTGTATTGCAGTTGTTGTTTTATAGACTAATTCAGATAATCGACTTTGCAAAAGAAACACCTCCTATTTGAGTATTTTATAGTCCCTCTGCATTGTTGTCAAACTAATAAAGATTTTATTTTTTCAGAATCTTTGGTAGAATAATGAAAAGCATAATTTTGGAAATGTGTGCCATGCTAATGAAAGAAACGAAGGATGATTTATGAGGAGCAGGAGGATGAAAAACCGAGTGTTAGTAACAGGTGAGCCGGTTTTATAGGCTCTCATCTATGTGACCGATTGATCAGAGAAGGAAATGACGTTATTTGTATGGATAACCTGTTTACAGGCAAGAAGAACAACATTCGTCACTTGTTGAGTAATCCATATTTTGAATTTATATGCTATGATGTGACAGAGCCATTTTACGCAGAAGTTAATCAAATCTATAATCTTGCCTGCCCCGCCAGTCCTGTTCATTACCGGCATGACCCGGTAAAAACAGACAAGACAAATGTGCTGAGAGTCAAAAACATGTTAGGGCTGGCCAAACGGGTGAACGCAAGAATACTGCAAGCCAGTACATCAGAGGTTTATGGAGACCCATTGATACATCCTCAGCCCGAAACGTACTGGGAAAACACAAATCCGATCGGATCTCGTTCTTGCTATGACGAGGGGAAAAAGAAAGCCATATACGCTGTTCTTTGACTATCATAGAGGGAAAGGTGTGGATATAAAAGTGGTTCGCATTTTTAATACATATGGACCGCAGATGGACTGTTGCGATGGTCGTGTCGTATCTAATTTTATTGTGCAGGTTTTGTAAAATAAGGATATTACAATTTATGGTACAGGGAGCTAAACGCGCAGTTTTCAATTCATCGATGATCTGCTTGAATTACACAACTGCTTTTTGTTACAATATTTAATATAGTAGACTAAAATTAAAAGAACTTTTTAGGCTCTGGTCTACGGCCTTTAAAATATTTTATTCAGCTGAAATATATTGTGTTAACTGCTGTCAAAGAACAGAAGGGGAGGCAAATTTGTTATGAAACAGTATACTTTCCATTATGGTCATGGGAGCAAATCGTTTACTCTGGATGAAAATCGTGTTTTGAATGAAATAAATATGCCGGAAATACCTGTGATGGAAAATGTGGCGCAAGGGGTACTGGACGCGATTTACCATCCCATCGGCATGCCGCCGATCAATGAGCTGATCAAACCGGGGCAGACCGTTACCTTTATTTGCAACGATCCCACCCGTGTGGCAAACAGCTTTGATTTTATGCCTGTCTTAGTCAACGAAATGAATAAACTGGGGATTCCCGATGAAAATATGCAGATCGTGTTCAGTCTGGGAACCCATCGCCTGATGACAAAAGAAGAAATGGCGGAAGGCGTGGGCGAAGAAGTGGCCCGCCGGATCAAAATGTTTAACAGTGACGCCAATGTGCCGGAAGACTTTGAGTATTTTGGAACTACAAGCCGCTTTACGCCGGTATTGATTCATAAGAAAATCTGTCACAGCGACCATGTAATTTTGACTGGAACGATCGTACACCACTATTTCAGCGGTTATGGCGGGGGACGCAAAGCCGTACTTCCGGGCTGCGCCGCCATGGAAACAGTGCGTCATAATCATAGTTTTATGCTGGATCCCAACAGCGGGTTAGGCAAGACCGCGGGCAATCCTGTTTATGAGGACCAGATGGAAGGGACCGCTCTCTGGGCTGCTGCGATGCAGAAACGAGGTTGTAATGTATTTTTGTTCAATGCGATTTTGGATGCGGAGCATCGTTTCCTGCGCATGTTTGCGGGCCATTATATCGATGCTCATATTGAAGCCTGTAAATTTGTCGATCAGGTGTACGGCGTAAAAATTAAAAAGCAGGCAGACGTGGTAATCGTCTCCTGCGGCGGTTATCCCAAGGATATTAACGTGTATCAGATGCAAAAAACCATGGATAACAGCGTACTGGCCTGTCGCCAGGGCGGCGTAGTTATTTTGTTGGCAGAATGTGAAGAAGGCAGCGGCAGTAAGGTGCTGGAAGAAACATGTAAACGATTGAAAACGGCTGACGCCATTGAAGCCGAACTGCGGAAACGCTTTGTCATTGGCGCCAATAAAGCCTATGCTGTTACCCGTCTGACTAAAAAAGCGCACTTTATCCTTGTGACCGGACTGGACAAAAAAATGGCGCAGGAAATGCTGTTTACTGATGCGGTAGACAGCGTAGAGGAAGCGTTGGCAGAGGCGGAAAAGATTGTCGGCAAAGATTACAGTGTGATCTTAATGCCTACCGGCAGCCTGACCGTACCGTTGCTGGAGGAATGAGGATATTGTGTTGTTATGCAAGATACTCTAAGTACGAAACGCACCATGTTATATGTATGATATGGTGCGTTATGTTTGGCATCTTCCGGGACTTTTTATGAGCCCTGCTCCTTGTAAGAGGAACTAATTGCTATTTAAGATTTATAAGTCTGTTTTAATTGTTTTGTGCTGTTATGTATGTGCGTATTGTATTGTCATAGGCGTACTGGAATCCATAAGAGAGAAAGAAAGAGGGCGGGTCTTGATTGATAATAAGTATATTTTAGCAATAGTAGCATTATATGTAACATCCTATCTTTTTTATCGTGTGGTTTCGCACGGTTTAGGTCATAAGGCAGAGTACCTGCAGTTGCGGCGTTTTATTCCCTGCGCAATACTGGCTATTCTGCCGGCGGCACTGGTACAATTACCTTTACAGAGCACATGGTTTTTAAGCTCCGTTATTGTTGGGGCTTCCTGGGTGGTAACCTATCCGTTGCTGTATTTTTTAACCAATCGAAAAGTGTCCAATGATTTTGGCTTTCATTTGGATATCGTCTTTGGCTTATATTTGCTGGCCTGGTTTACTGCTGTTAAGGTTTTAATTGTGACTTTCAGGTTGGCTCCGGTTTTTTTATTAACCTTGCTTGCGTTGTTAGAGGTAATCTTGCTGTCTGTTCCTTTGTACCAATACGGTTATTTTTTACTGTATGGCACCTGTATTGACGAGCAGGGAATGACGTTGATTCAGGAAACTAACTACAATGAAGTTATCGAATACTTTAAATCGTTGCCGAGAATTGTTCTTGTGACCGTCATTGCGTTAACAATAATGATTCTGTTCTTGTTTTTTCAGATGAACACCGGTCTTTGGCTACGCCTTTCTTCTCAGGAAAGTGTGTATGCCACGATGTTGAATGATTGGCAACTCGCTATACTAGTCGGTATGGTCGTCTTTCTGACATATTATTTTTTCCGGCGTAAGAAGGGCCTTTTAGCTCGTACCGGCATAATAGAGTTATATTTGGATGTACAGGACTATTTAAGCAATTCACAACTTTATACAAAAAACCTGGCGCAACGCTTGGCGGATTTAAAAGTAACACCTTCTATTCCCCGCTTTGATAAGCCTTCAACGATTTTGCTTGTCATCGGGGAATCTGAATCCAGGGACTATATGAGTGCTTTTTGCGACTACCCGGAAAATACAACGCCTTGGCTAAAAGCGCATAAAGAAGACCCGAATTTCATCCTTTTTCCACATGCGTATGCCTGTTTAGAACAGACAGTAGCTAGTTTAGAAAGGGCATTGACAGAAGTTAACCAATATAATGACAAGCAATTTTACACTTCCTGTTCTATCATAGATATAGCAAAAGCGGCGGGGTATCATACCTATTGGTTTAGCAACCAAGGTCATTTGGGAAGTGCCGACACGCCTGTTACATTGATTGCTAATACCAGTGGTACGGCCAAATGGACGAAGCAAAGGCTGAATCAGGTACAGTACGATGAAGCGCTGCTGAAATATTTGCAGGAAGTTCCTTCAAATCAAAATAATTTTGTTGTCCTGCATCTCAAAGGCAGTCATTTTAACTTTATAAACCGATATCCGGAATCTTTTACTAAATGGGGGACTGCCGGGAAATATGAATTGATCCCTAATTACATCAATTCTGTTGCCTATACGGATTTTATTTTGCAGTCTGCGTATCAATATGCAGCCGAACATTTGAATTTACAGGCAATGTTGTATTTTTCAGATCATGCGACGATTCCGGATAAACGGCGTTCTCCCAACTTTAATGGATTTGCTGGGGTGAGGGTTCCTATGTTTGCTTACTTTTCACCAGAATATCAGGAGAAAAATCCGGAAATAGTGGTTACTCTGAAAGATCATAGAAATAATTATTTTACGACTGATCTAGCTTATGAGTTAATTTGTAGTATTTTAAACATTAAATCTAACCGTTACGATGAGGCGAATAGTTTGGCATCGCCAAAATTTAAGTATACCCGCGCTATGCTTCGAACTAATTTAGGTAAAATTTCTCTGTCCGAGGATGTAGAAAAGTGAAAAGGTTTTAAATATAATAAAACGTTATAATAGTTGTTATAGTTATCGATAGAAAACGCATACTTCAGAGAAAGATTGGGGGAGTAACGTGATTTCATTAGCAGTTTTGATACTGACAAAAAATGAAGAAGAAAATATTGTAAGTGTAATACGAAATGCCAGGCAATGCGGTGGCGATGTGATGATTATAGATTCCGGCAGCACGGATAGAACAGTGGAGTTAGCTGAACAAGAAGGCGCGACCGTTGCGTTTCGTGCCTGGGATAACGATTATGCAGCCCAGCGTAATTTTGCTAAAGAACAAACGCAGGCGGATTGGGTCTTATATTTAGATGCGGATGAAAGGCTAACACCTGAATTAGTCGAAGAAATCCGGCAGATTATTGCTGCTGATACGAAAAAACAATATAGTATCCAACGCAAGTCTGCCGCATTTGGCGTAAAGTTTAATTATGGTGTGTTGCATCCAGATTGGGTGCCGCGTCTTTTTCCCAGAGAATGTGTTACGTGGACAGGGATGGTGCATGAGAGACCAGAATGTAAATTGCCTGTTGAAAAACTGAAAGGACATATTGAGCATTATACCTATAAAAATTGGCGCCAATGGGAAGTGAAGATGTCTTTATACTCAACAATTTGGTCGCACGATGCTTATAAAAGAGGAAAACGTACGTCTTTAGCAGGTGCTTTGGCTCATGCTACAGGCGGTTTTTTTAAAATGTGTTTTCTTAAAAGAGGGATTTTAGACGGTTGGATGGGGTTTTATTTATCATGTTTTTATTTTTTTTATACGTCTTTAAAATATCTGAAATTATACGAGTTACAGAAGCAAAATAAAAAACAGGAAGGATACATATGAATATTTTACTTGTAAATTTAACGAGAATGGTAGAGGATAGTGGCGGTGTAGCAAAAGTTGCCAGTGCTTTTGCAAACGAGATGGATCGCAGAGGGCACAAGGTGACTTTAGTATACAGTGATGTGCGGACTGGGGAATTTTATTATCCTGTGGCTAAAAATATAAAGACTGTTGATGTACGTCATTTTAAGGGTAAAAAGGTCATATACCCATGGTATCTCAAATTAAAGCGAGAAATATATCGAACTTTTGATAAAGAAAGGGCAAAAACAGTAAACAATGATTTTTTGACTCGTTATTTATCACACAATCTAGAGACCGTCCTGGAAGAAGAACCCTTTGACATAATTATATCTTTTCAGCTGCCCGCCAGTAAAATATTATTATGTGATTTGAAAACGGTAACCCCTGTCATTACGATGTGCCATGGGGATACTAATGATTATTTCCATGAATATCCAAAATCTGAACTACCGGCAATAGAAAAAAGCGCCGTGTATCAGGTTTTATTGTCTTGTTATGAGCAACAGATAAATGAAAATTTGCCTAAAGCAAAAACGGTGGTAATTGGCAATGCGATTCCGCAATTTAAACAACCAGCTGATTTAAATTCTGAAAAATCTGTGCATAAAATTGTGACGGTTGGCCGTTTAGTATATAGCCATAAGCGCCCTCATTTACTAATTGATGCCTTTGCTAAAGTTGCTAAAGATTTTCCCCAATGGAATTTAGAATTTTGGGGAGCGTCAGATGGCAAGGCATATTATGAAGAACTAAAACTAAAAATAAAAAAGCATGGATTGCAGGATAGGATTTTTTTAAGAGGAACGACACAAAATGTACCGGATGTGTTACGGCAATGTGATATTTTTGCTATGCCCAGTGCTTATGAAGGGTTTAGCTTGTCTTTAGGTGAAGCGATGAGCATGGGCCTTCCGGTAATTGCTTATAAAAGCTGTAGATCTATTGCGGCTATAGTTACTGATAATGTACATGGATTTTTATGTGAAGATGGCATTGAAGATTTTGCAGCAAAGCTACATATTTTAATGGGGAATAAAGAATTGCGCATAAAAATGGGCAAGGAAGGCCGCAAACTTATGAGAAATTATTCTCCAAAGGTAATTTGGGATACATGGGAAACATTGATGAATAGGGTGGTACAGCAAAAAAATGAAAAGGGAGTATGATGTAGCGCCAGGAGAACAAAACGGCGGTCTTTATGAAAAAATAATGGCGGTGTTTCTTGTTCTTGGTTTGTGTCTTACACGAATCGCGACGGCGGCGGCACAAATTTTTTTAGTGCTTGCGGCTGTTTTAGGCTTATATTTATGGTATAAAAATGGGAAGAAACTATTTGTTTCGGATGAGGCTAATAAGTACATTATTGTCACTTGTATATTTTTTTTCACAACATTGTTTTCTGCAATAGGAGCTTCCAATCCGGGAACAATCTTTTCTTTTGCTCTGAATGATTGGTTCTGGCGCTTTTTGATTTTTGTTTTAGTCGCCGCATTTATAAGAAAAAGAGCGTATTTAGAGAATATGCTGTCGGCTGCCATTATGGTTTTTGCCATAGACGGAATGCTTTCTCTTTACCAGTTTATAGCGCATAAAGGTAATTTTCGAGGGTATGGTTTTGGCGGGAATGCCTTGGATCTTTCGGCCATTGTCTGTATGTTTGTGCCTGTTATTATCGTCATTCTTTTAGACCATAGATTTCCTGCCCTTATGAAAAAGACAGCGATGCTTGGATTACTCGGCGCGATTGCCGAACTTTTTGGGGGTTGGAGTCGGGGCGCCTGGTTAGTAAGTTTTCTTTTGGGCGCGTTTTCTGTCTTTTGCTTTGCGCGTAACAAGGCAAAAACAGTCTTGATCGCCTTGCTCGTTTTTTGCTGTATTGGCGGTACTATTTTAGCCTTGCCGCACTATACGGCTCGTCTGGTCACAACATTTAATACTACTACAAACGGATCGAATCTGGCGCGGATCTGGATTTGGCACTCCAGCATAGAGATGTTTAAGAAAGCTCCAGTTAATGGGGTGGGGCTAGGAAATTGGGAACAGGAATATATTGCTCAGGGGTATCGGGATTTGCAAAAAACAAAAGGGCGATTGCCCCACGCACACAATAATTTTTTTCAGATTTTAGCGGAAACAGGCCTGATTGGTACAATGGGTTTTTTATATTTTACGTTCTATTTTCTTTACCACAGTTTTCGTAACTGGCGGCTAAAGTCAAACCCCTATGATTTTTTAATTTTTACGACAGTCCTTAGTATGGTTGTCTTATTCGGGAGTACTCATTTAACTTTCGCATTAGCTTCCGTGGTTCGTACTTTCTGGTTCCTGCTGGCGGTGTTGCTGCAATTAAAACAGACGGATTCGGAGCTGCAAGGATCGCAGCATGCGTAGTTTTGCCTCAGCGGAACGGTATCCCGCCCGGTACGTACACATTTAACAAGGGGGTTTCAGCCCATATAGCTTCGCCTTAACCCCTTAAGCGTTCCGGATATTTGCCGGCCAATGCACTACGCAGTTTTTGCAAAGCGTGTTCTTTTATCTTGCGGATATAGCGGGTGCTGTAGTTCATTTCTTCTGCTAATTGGGCTTGCGTCATTTTTTTAAAAAAGAGCCCCCGGATGACTTGCTGTTCTTCCGGTTTCAGTCGGTGCATAGCCTGCAATAAGTCCTGTCTGATTTCCCGTTCCACCAGTTTTTCGAGGGTATGAGGCAGTTCTTGAGGGAATTGTTGGGAAAAAGTGGAATTCCGGGCGATTTCCGCTTCGTAATCCACAGCATAGGAGTCGGGACAGTGACGTTTTCTACTGGCTTGCAGGTCGAGCCTTTTGTCGTGCAGGTATTTTTTGAAGAGCCCGGGGATTTTTTTATCCGAGATTTCCTTTTTATGAAAAGAACGAATAAATTCAAGGAAGAGAAGAATCATGGTGCTCAATGCGTCTTCCGGTTCGATTTGGAGACTCTGGTTCACATACTGCCGGGCTTCGTAAAGCAGAAGCGAACGAAATTGTGTTAAGAGTTTCAAGGTTGCGTCTGTATCGCCTGACTGAGAACGCAGGATAATTTCCTGCCATTTGGAAATAGGTGGTTCTTGTTCCATGTCTTCCCTTTCTGCCATTTGCGTGGCGGACCTTGTGTGGTTTGTTTTTTACGTTTTTTCGTTACTTTGTCTTGTGTTGCCTGTTTTTTGTGTTTTTTCGTTTCCTTGCCTTTGATAATGACCTTCTAATAAGGTAGTCCGTTGTCATACAGTAAAGCGGAACAACTTCTGTTTAAAAAAGCAGAGTGGTTGTTCCGCTTTTTTAATTTTCCACGGATTACTTTGGTGAGCGGCGCAGTGGCGCTGCAAAATAACTTTGCTCGGGAAGGGGGTGACTTGGTATGGCAGTTTCTGTAAATGTTACGAAACGTTCTATGAATCTTCTCATCAATAATGGGGTGGATGCCAACGGTACCGCAGTAACGAAAGCCTATGCTTTTAATAATGTGAAACCGGAGGCCGCGCCGGAGAAGATCATGGCGGCGGGGAATGCCCTGGGGTCTTTGTATGCGCAGGACCTGGCAGGCATCGCTCTGTCTGAAAAGGCTGTTTTGTCTGCGGAATAAGACGAGGCCTGACGGGGTACGCAGAGACAAAGGCTGTGTAGCCACATTGCCTTTTGCGTTGCTCTGTGGGTGATGGTGTTTGAGAGAGGAGGAAACATGAGTACGCAAAAAGAGTTGGAATTGAAGTTCAAAAATGCGGCCGGTCAAAGCCGCACCTTGAATATCCGGGCGCCGAAGGAAGGCGTGACCAAGGGTGAAGTGGATACGGCCATGCAGGCGGTACTTGCGGCCAATGTCTTTACTTCTGCCGGCGGCGATCTGGTGGAAGCGGTGGAAGGACGGTTGCGCACTACGATCCTGGAGCCTTTGGCCTAATGGATATTTCACAGTTGTTTGACTATATTAGAGACTTTGGTTTTCCTATGATTTTAAGCTGGTATTTGTTGGTGCGCATAGAAAGCAAATTGGCCGGCTTAACGCAGGTCATAGGCGAACTGAGCTGTACTATAGCCGCCCTGCGAAGCTGAAAGGGCAGGCAGAGCGAGTGACCGGCCCGGTCTGTGGAAATAGCGCGGGCTGCCTGTGCGGAAAAGACGCAGAAAATTTTTGACCGATCCCCTTTCGGAGTTTTCCGAAGGGGGATTTTTCAATCGGAACATTCGATTATCAAATATTTTTTACAGGGAAGCTTTTATTTGGTCCGGGCGCTGGCAACACGGAAAAGCTTTTATTTGGCCTAGGTGATGCTGGCCCGGAAAAGTTTTTATTTTGCGTAACTGTTGGTGGCTTACAGGAAAGGAGTCATGTATGTTAGTAAATAATCCAAACATGGTAGAAATCCCGGATATTATTGCGTTGGCGCTGGCTGCCCGTAATTGCGTAGACCGTATTTATCTTCATTGGACTGCGGGGCATTATGGACAGTTTTATGACGATTATCATTTCAATATAGACAAAGACGGAACCGTGTATCAGACTTGTGAGAATCTGTGTGAAAGCAAATCACACACGTGGCAGAGAAACCGCCGCAGTATCGGTATTGCGTTGGCTTGCGGCTACGGGGCTTCTGTCAGTGTTCCTCTGGGAACCTGCGAAAAAATGCTTTATGGGGTTAAAGCCGGTGTCCGCCGGCGCCCTCTGCTTTCTGCCGAAATAGATTACGGGAAAGAGGGGCCGACAGTGTTACAGATTGAAAGCGCGGCCCGTGTAATCGCGCTGTTGTGTCAGGGGCTGGCGCTGCAGCCTGGGGCGGAACAGGTGATGACCCATGCGGAAGCGGCGATTGCGGATGGTTATGGCCCTTGCTCCGGAGATGGGGAAATGCGCTGGGATCTCTGGTTTTTACCGGATCTGCCGCTTACCGACATTCTGCTGCCGGGAGGCGAGGTGCTGCGGGGCAAGGCGGCCTGGTATATCCATTCGTTGGAAAAGGCGGTTTAAAGGGAGCTTTTTGTGTTATAATTAAAAAGTAAAGTCGGCGAGATACGGCTGGATGGTATTAGATTCGTAATTTGTGTTGTTTTTTGATATGAAACCGTTGTGTAAAGGCGTTTTGATCCGATGGGGATGGCGTAGTTGATGTAAAGGGCTGTTAGTTTTCAGGCTTAGGGGTGAAAAAATGAGGGATGTAGCAGCATTGTATGCGGAATGGCTGGAAAAGGCGGTGGCGGATCCGGACCTGATTCCGGAGCTCAAGCAGATGAAAGCGGACTCTGCCAGGCTGGAAGATGCGTTCTACCGGGATCTGGAGTTTGGCACCGCGGGCTTAAGGGGCGTCATTGGCGCCGGCAGTAACCGTATGAATGTGTATACGGTGGGACGCACCTCGCAGGGCCTCAGTCAGTATATTCAAAAAAGGTTTCCCCCGGCCCAATGGAAGATTGCGGTCAGCTATGATTCCCGAATCAAAAGCCGGCTTTTTGCCGAAACGGCGGCCCGTGTCTTTGCGGCTAACGGTATACATGTGGTGATGTACGCGCAGCTGATGCCGGTGCCCTGTCTTTCTTTCGCTGTCAGGAACTTGTGCTGCGGCGCAGGCATCATGATCACGGCGTCCCATAATCCGGCACAGTATAATGGCTATAAGGTCTATGGCCCGGACGGCTGCCAGATCACCAGCGAGGGGACGACGGAGATTTTAGCGGCAATTGAGGCGTTGGATCCTTTTGCTGATGTGGAGTATATAGATTTTGAGGAAGGTCTGGAGCGGGGGCTCATCTCGTATATTCCTGAAGCGGTGTATACTGCGTTTATTGAAGCGGTTAAAATGCAATCGGTGCTGGGCAAAGCTGCGATAGATAAAGACGTGTCCATTGTGTATTCGCCATTGAACGGGACGGGACTTAAACCGGTGCTGCGCATTCTCTCTGAAAGCGGTTATACAAAGGTCAGGGTGGTCAGGGAACAGGAACAGCCGGACGGTACTTTCCCCACCTGTCCCTATCCGAACCCGGAGATTCGGGAAGCGATGGCGTTAGGTATGGACTATGCCGAAAAGTACCGAGCGGATTTATTGTTGGCTACGGATCCGGATTGCGACCGGGTAGGGATTGCCGTAAAAAACAGCGCAGGTGAGTATGAACTGATCTCCGGTAATGAGACCGGTATGCTGCTGGTGGATTATCTTTGCTCCCGACGGCAGGCGGAGGGTACCCTGCCGGAGGATCCCCTGGTGATAAAAACGATCGTCACCACGGATATGGTGGAGCAGATTGCGGCGCATTATGGGGTGAAGACCTGCAATGTGCTTACGGGATTTAAATACATCGGCGAGCAGATCCGTTTACTGGAAGAACAGGGGAAAGCCGCCTCTTATGTGTTTGGTTTTGAAGAAAGCTACGGGTATCTGGCCGGTACCCATGTGCGGGATAAGGATGCGGTGGTCGCTTCATTTTTGATTTGTGAGATGTTTTGCTATTACAAAGCGCAGGGTATGAGCTTACTGGATAAGCTGGCGGAATTGTACCGTGCCTATGGCTATTGTCTGAATACGTTGTATTCCTATACTTTTGCCGGCGCCTCCGGTTTTGAGCGAATGCAAACGATTATGGAAGACTTCCGTCGCCGGGGCGGGGCGCTGGCTCCCGGGGGCAAACGGGTGCTGAAAGTGTTGGACTACGCGGCGGGGCTCGAAGGCTTACCGCCGGCGGATGTAGTAAAATTTGTTCTGGAAGATCATGGCTCGGTCGTGATTCGCCCTTCCGGGACGGAACCCAAGCTGAAAACCTATATTACCGTGTCGGCGGCAGATAAGGACAATGCGTTGGTTGTAGAACAGTGTATAAAGGCGGATTTGGAAAAATTGATTTATGAAAAATAAAGAAGCAGGCAAATAAACAGGCCGGTAACTCATGAGAGTTACCGGCCTGTTTGCGTCTGTAGCCAGATGTTTTAGAGTGGATGATTTGCTTCATTCAGAAATATTTTGTTATCGATGTATTTATGGCTGTCGTCAAGTGTTTTAACGCAGGATAAAAATGATGCTCATTATTTTATAGGCTCTTTTTTGTTTATTCTGTTCCTGTAGACGAAAGCACTGCCAGGAAGGCTTCTTATGCGGCAGTTGCCTGGGAAAGTGATAAGACGTCTTACTGCGGTGCTGAAAGACAAAAGCGGTTTGCTTGATGCGCAGCATATCCTGCGGAAACTGTCGGAAGGGGATTCCGATACGTTCAACTTCCGTAGCATAGTCTACTACATGTGTGTTTGACGGGGCAGAGAGAAAAAAATGGGCTGCATCGGCGTCTTGTTCCTGCGTCAGGGCTCTTACATATCTTTGAAAATTTGCCGGTAGTTTTGCGTCCGGTAAGGAAAAATCACGAAAATCGGTAATAAACTGTAAGAACAGCAACAGCAGTTTACTGCGGTTTTCCTTTTTGTAGTCGGGTGACCGGTACGCTCTTTGGGATGGTGGTCCCTGACTTCTTGCTGCTTCATAATATAATAAGAAACGAAAAGCATCCAACAGTTTTAATGTGGCGCCGGTATCTCCGCTTTGCGATAACAAAAGAAGTTTTTTCCAGCGGTACCGCGCAGGCTGTTGCTCGGGCATCCTGTATCTCCTTTATTTTAGCATAGTAAAAAGTAATGAATCTTATGAATAATTATCTACTATTAAAAACATAAAGTCAATATGTGATTGTGATATAACGGTGAAATAAAGAAAAAAATAAAAAAATATGTAACAGAGAATTTCCTGAAAAGATACTGATTATGCTTTCAAAGAGACAACTATTCTTCTTTAGAGCAACCTGAATAAAAACCGGCTGACTGTTTTTTTCGTCTGATGCGGGCTGTAACTCCGCGAGGATGTGTTTGAAGAAGTTAAGGTGCAGAGATGCCTCTTTTGTTGGCGGTAATTTTCACTCCGCAAGGATGCGTTTAAGTATGGTATAATAATCTAGAATTGATTGGGGGGGAGAGAGTTGGCAACTTTTCGACATACGACCTGTATTCCGGTTCTGCGCAGCAGTTATACTAATTTAACCAAGTCTGAACAAAAACTGGCGGACTATATTATGCAGTATCCGGGCAGTGTGATGCATATGACCATGAGCGAACTGGCGGACGCTACGGACAGCGCGGACGCCACTGTGTTCCGCTTTTGCACGAAATTAGGCTTCAGCGGTTTTCAGGGGCTGAAGCAGGCGTTGGCCGGGGACTTGTTTTCGCCGGCGGAATCCCTTTCTCAGGAAGTGAAGCCGGAGGACACGCCGAAAGAACTTACCGGCAAGGTGTTCCAGAATATTCACGACGCGTTGCATGAAACGGCGAAAATGCTGAATTATACGGCGTTAGATAAGGCCATTGCCTGGGTAGCGGCGGCCCGTCGCCTGGATGCCTATGGCTATGGGGGCAGCGGCATTATTGCGCGGGATATTGAGCATCGCTTTATGCGGTTCGGTATGGATGTGCATGGTTACAGTGACCCGCATCTGCAGGTAGCGTCAGCTTCGCTTTTGACAAACGCGGATGTGGTGATCGCCGTTTCTCATACCGGCGCCAGTTTAGATTTGCTGAAAGTATTGGAAGTCGTAAGAAAAAATAAAGCCAAAGTGATTTTGATTACCAGTTATCTGAAGTCTCCGGCGACAAAACTGGCGGATGTGGTGTTGACGGGACTGGCTAAAGAGACCCATTACCGTAGTGAGGCGATGGCTTCCCGCCTGGTGCATCTGGCTATTGTGGATTGTATCTACACAGGCGTGATGCAGCGCCGTATGGATGATTTTATTGATAATATGGAACGTGTCCGGGACGCGATCGCCCGGGAAAAAGTATGAGGCGGAGGAACGCTGTGAACGCCGGGAAAGAGAAGGGAAAGACAAAAGAAACGAAACAGGCAAAAGAAACGAAAGAGAAGAAAAGGACGAACAAGGCGAAAGAAGTAAAAGAAACGAAAGAGAAGAAACAGACGAAAGAGGCGAAGAAGCCGCGAAAATTAGCCACCGGTGTGGAAGACGGCAGTCCGAATCTGTTTGCTTCGGACTGGGGACGGCTGTTACTCCAATGGTATGACACGCATAAAAGAGCGCTTCCCTGGCGTACCGAATCGCCCCGCGATCCTTATAAGGTCTGGATCTCGGAAATTATGTTGCAGCAGACGCGCGTGGAAGCGGTAAAGTCCTATTATCAAAATTGGATGACACGTTTTCCGGATATTGCCTCGCTGGCTGCCGCAGAGCAGGAAGACGTGGTAAAACAATGGCAGGGTCTGGGCTACTATAACCGTGCCCGCAACCTGCATCTGGCGGCGCAGGAAATTGTGGCCTCTTACGGGGGACGTATGCCGGATACGCCGGAGTCTGTCCGCGCGTTAAAAGGCATAGGCGATTACACGGCCGGCGCTATTTTAAGTATGGCGTACGGAAAGCGGGAAACGGCGGTGGACGGCAACGTGCTGCGGGTGCTGGCGCGCCTTTATAATTTAGATGGAAACATTTTATCCGCAACGGTGAAAAAAGAGGTTACGACGTTAGTGGCAGCTTGTCAGGATCCAAAACGTCCGGGGGATTTTAATGAGGCGCTGATGGATCTGGGAGCGATGATCTGTATTCCGGGTAAGCCCCGTTGTTCCGATTGTCCGTTGGCAGAGTGCTGTGGGGCAAAAGCGGCGGGAAGAGAGGAGGCGCTGCCCGTTCGGCTGCGCAAAAAGACGGTTCCTGTAGAAGAAATTACTGTGTATGTTGTCCGGGCGGAAGGCGGGGCGTTACATTTGCCTGCCGGACCGGACGTGAGCCCGGATATGCTTTTACGTTCTGTTTCCTGTTCGGAGCAGGCTGCGGATTTACACCCCGGGGGAATTCCCGATTCAGAACCTTGCTTCTTACTGCACCGCCGGCCTGCCAAAGGGCTTTTGGCAAATATGTGGGAATTTCCCGGCGCAGCCGGTCCGGATGGCAAGCGTAAATTAGAAGAAGTTTTGACAGGACTGGGCGTGACGGTACATTGTCTGCCGTCGCCCCTCATGCGTATCAAACATGTCTTTTCCCACAGAATTTGGAAGATGGAGGTATACCAGACCGCAGGTATTAAGGAGAATTCGGCACATCCGGTGAGGTACGGCAGAGGCGGCGATGATCTTCCCCCGGACTGGCGCTGGGTGCCGTTGTCTCAGATGCAGGATTATTTATTGGCGGGACCCCATAATAAGATTTTTACGGATTTTCTCTTGACACAAATTTGTAATATTTAGTAGAATGAGGAAAAGAAATAAATTACTCATTTACGTCTAAAAAAATGATTGCAAATATTCAAGGCGGCGCTGCGCAGTTTCAGGGAGCAGCGTTTCCTGTGGTCACTATAAATCTGGGGGTTCCGCATGAGCAAGCTTACTGCCTATGTATCAAATCAGATTAAAATAACCAGGAATACATTCCGCGATCCGATTATTGCTACGGTATCGGTGGGGATGATCCTGGCTCTTTTTATTTTTGTCGTCTGGCCGCTGCTGGAAGTTGTCAAACAGAGTTTTGTTGATCTGGACGGGCATGTCAGCCTTTCCGCCTACGCTAATATTTTCACCATGAGCGAGACCTACCAGGCACTGGTGAATACTTTATTTTTGGCGGTCATTGTCGGGGTGCTGGCCACCTGTATCGGTTTTCTTTTTGCCTACTGTTCTTCCCATTTGGCAATACGGGGAAAAAAGCTGTTCAACCTTATGGCGCTTCTGCCCATGGTTTCGCCGCCCTTTTCCGTGGCCCTTTCCATTATTATGCTGTTTGGCAGCCGCGGTCTGGTCACCTATGAGTTATTGGGCTGGCATGGGACGAATATCTACGGGCTCAAGGGGCTGATTTTTGTACAGACGATTTCTTATTTTCCCATTGCGTTTTTACTGTTGGCGGGGATGCTCAAGTCCATCGACCCCAGTATTGAAGACGCGGCCCGGGATCTGGGTTCGTCCAAATGGCGGACATTTCGTACGGTGACGGTGCCACTGGTGCGCCCCGGTATTGCCAATGCGTTTTTGCTGGTCTTTATTAAATCCGTGGCCGATTTTGCCAATCCTATGGCCATCGGCGGGAATTTTTCTACGCTGGCCACGCAGGTGTATTTACAGGCCATCGGCAGCTATGATGTGCAGGGTGGCGCTGCGGTGGCGGTGGTGTTGCTGGATATCGCCATCCTCCTGTTTATTCTGTCCAAGTATTGGATTGAGAAGAAAACCTATATTACAGTTTCCGGCAAGGCTTCCCGGGAGCGGACGATGATCGATGATCCCCAGATTGTTGGTCTGGTAGGCGGATTTTGTTTTCTGGTAACGGCGATGGTTCTGGCCATTTACGTTCTGATCCCCATCGCCTCTTTTATTAAGATGTGGGGCGTGGATTACAGTTTCACGACGGCTCATTATCGATATGCCTGGGATGTGGGCTTTAACGCCATTCGGGACACGACGCTGCTCAGTATCATTGCCACGCCGATCGCGGGGATTTTGGGCATGATCGTTGCGTACCTGGTCGTGCGGAAGAAATTTATCGGCCGCGGTTTCATTAACTTCGCGTCTTTATTGAGTATTGCGGTACCGGGCACGGTAATCGGTATCGGCTATATCCTGACCTTTAATGAACCGCCGATCCCTATTACAGGCACAGCGGCGATCCTTATTGCGGCTTTTGTGATCCGGGCGCTGCCCATTGGGATCCGCGCCGGGGAAAGCAGTTTGCAGCAGATTGATCCGGCCATAGAGGAAGCGGCGGCGGACCTGGGTTCCAACGCCGGACGGGTTTTTACCACCGTTACGCTGCCGTTGATCAAAAGCGCTTTTTTCGGCGGTTTGATCTACTCGTTTATCCGCAGCATGACCAGTATCAGCGCCGTGATCTTTCTGGTGTCGGCCAATTACAGCCTGCTGACGGTATTGATTCTGGATCAGGTGGAAGACAACCAGTTTGGTGTGGCTTCAGCTTTTTCCACGATCCTGATCATCATTGTCTACATTGCGATTTTGCTTATCCGGCTGTTATTGAACCGGCTGGGAAGTACCCATAAAGCGGAACAAAAGGCGTGACGCGGAATCGGGAAGCAGTCCTGAGGCAGTGCAAAAGGCGTGACGCAGAAAATACATGAAGAGAATATAAGGCTGCGCAGGAGCAGTTGTTTGGACTGAATATTAAAGAGGTGTACCTATGGCGAAGCAGGCAACTATCGAATTAAAAAACCTGACAAAAGAGTATGTGACCCACGAGGGAACGGGCACGTTTCTGGCAGTCGATCACATTAATGTAGTCATTGAAAGCGGGCAGTTTGTGACGCTGTTGGGCCCCTCCGGCTGTGGAAAAACAACCACACTGCGCATGCTTGCCGGTTTTGAAAGCGTAAGCGAAGGGGATATTTTATTAAATGGTGAGCGGATCAACGACATGACTCCGGATCGTCGGGACAGCAGTATGGTGTTCCAAAGCTATGCGCTGTTTCCCCATTATGATGTGTTCGATAATGTAGGCTACGGGCTGGTCAACAAAAAACTGGCGAAAACGGTGCTGAGAGAAAAGGTTATGGCGATGCTGGATCTGGTAGGCCTGAAAGGGTTGGAACATCGCCTGCCCAATCAGCTTTCCGGGGGCCAGCAGCAGCGGGTGGCGCTGGCACGGGCGCTGGTTATGGAGCCGGCGGTCCTGCTGTTTGACGAGCCGTTATCCAATCTGGATGCCAAGCTGCGGGTGTATATGCGGCAGGAGATCCGTAAAATCCAGCAGCGTATCGGTATTACCAGTATTTATGTGACCCATGATCAAAGTGAGGCCATGAGCCTTTCCGATAAAATTATTATTATGAATGCGGGTAAAATCGAGCAGATCGGCACGCCGACAGAGATATACCGGCATCCGGTCTCGCACTTTGTTGCGGATTTTATCGGCAGCGCTAATTTTGTGCCCGGCACGGTGAAAGAAGTTGGTGGGGAAGGGAAGAGCGCGGCTAATGCCGGCTCCTGGTCCTTGGTTTCGGAGGATATGTTGTCCGAAGAAAAAGAAGTCGCTGTGATTCAAATGCTGGGGCAGGATTTTGCCGTACCTTGTTCAAAAGGGCAGTTTAAACCCGGCGATACGGTCGAGGTGGTGATCCGGCCGGAAGCTATCACGCTGGCGGATACCGGCGATGTGCCTGCGGTAGTAACCTCTTCCACTTATATGGGGCAGACGCAGGACTATGTGGTGCAAGCAGGGGAATGTGAATTGACGACGGAAACCTATAATCCGGCGGGGAAAAAAGTATACTCTCCGGGGGATGCGGTCTTTTTGAAGATTCAGTGGGAAAGCCTCCACGTGATCAAACCCTAAGCAAAAACAGGCAATTCGGGTAGCGGTACCCTAAATAGAATTTATACCGAGAGGGAGGTATGTAGTGATGAATTCTACATGGAAAAAGGCGGCCGCATTGGCGGCGATGGCAGCGATGACACTTACGTTTGCAGGTTGTGGCGGCGATAAAAAAGAGGGTGAGAAAAAAGCGCCGGCCGGCAATGCCAAGGAACTGACCATGTATATGGGCGTGGTAGAGCAGGCAGCCAAAGTAGTGGCGTCAGAGTTTGAAAAGGATACCGGCATCAAAGTAAAATTCGTGCGGATGTCCGGCGGCGAAACCTTAAGCCGTATCCGGGCGGAAAAAAATAACCCCCAGGCCAGCATCTGGTATGGGGGCAGTGCGGACAGCTTTATTATGGCGAAAAAAGAAGGGCTGTTGGATGCTTATAAATCGCCTAACGCAGAAAAAATCAAAGCGGACTTTAAGGATGCCGACGGGTTCTGGACAGGCATCTACCAGGGCTACCTGGGCTTTATCCTTGATAAACGCTGGTTTGAAGAACACAAGGCGCAGCCGCCGAAATCCTGGGATGATCTGCTGAAACCGGAATTCAAGGGACAGATCGTGATGGGCAACCCGGGCTCCGCTTCCACCGGCTATGTGGTCGTATCGGCTACTGTACAGCGTCTGGGCGAAGAAAAGGGCCTGGAGTATCTGGCTAAATTAGATAAACAGGTCAAACAATATACCAAGGCAGGGGCTGCGCCGGCTCGTTCTGCCGCTTTAGGCGAATGCGCCATTGGGATCACGTATCTGCATAATGGGATCCGTCTGATGAAGGAAGGCAATACGAATGTGCAGCTTTCCATGCCGGAAGACGGTACCTGCTTTGAATTAGGCGCGGTGGCTATGCTGAAAAACGCGCCTCAGAAAGAAGCGGCGCAGAAGTTTATTGACTGGTGTCTGACGAAGAAAGCACAGGAATTGGGACAGAAGAACAACTCCTATCAGTTCCTGACCAATCCGGAAGCCAATCCGCCGAAAGAAGCGATGGCTTTCAAAGACGCCAAGTTATTGAAATATGATTTCCAGTGGTCCGGCGATAACCGCGGTCGGTTGCTGGAAGCCTGGAATAAGGCCGTAAAGAAATAACCGGCTGCTGCAACGGATGAACGGATGGCGGTGAGTTTGTGCCGCGTCCTTTGCTTAAAGTGCAGGGAAGTAAGAGTCGGAGGATTATAACGTACGGTTACGATACCGTACCATAACGCAATGACAGAGGGAGATATTTCATGGGGCAGGCAAAAATCGGATTGATCGGGCTGGCAGTTATGGGCGCCAATCTGGCCCGTAATTTGGCCGGGAAACAGATTGCAACGCTGGTGTATAACCGTACGGAAGCAAAGACCCGGCAGTTTATGCAGGCGTTTGGCAGCGATGCCAACCTGACGGCTGCGTATAGTCTGGAAGAACTGGTGGAAAAACTGGAACGGCCCCGTAAAATAATCCTGATGGTGAAGGCCGGCGCGCCGGTGGATGCTTTGCTGGACAAACTGCTTCCTTTGCTGGACAAGGGCGATATTGTGATCGACGGCGGTAATTCCTTCTTTGAAGATACCCGCCGTCGGCATGTCCGGCTGGCAGAACGGGGCATAGAGTTTGTCGGCATGGGAGTCAGCGGCGGTGAGGAAGGGGCATTGCACGGCCCCAGTCTTATGCCGGGGGGCAGTGAAAAGGCTTTCCTGCAGTTGGAGCCGATTTTGCGTGCTATTGCCGCCAAAGCGGGGCATAGCGGGCAGGAGCCTTGCGTGACCTATATCGGCCAGGACGGCGCCGGTCACTATGTAAAAATGGTGCATAATGGCATTGAATATGCGGATATGCAGCTGATTGCTGATACCAGTACGGTCATGCGCTGTATCCTGCACATGACGACGGAGGAAATGGCGGCTGTGTGGGAACAGTGGAACCACAGCGAGCTGTCCTCTTACCTGGTGGAAATCACGGCGCAGATCCTGCGGAAAAAGGATTCGGCTACCGGCCTGCCTATGGTGGATGTGATCCAGGATGTGGCCGGGCAAAAGGGTACCGGAAAATGGACCGGGCAAAATGCTTTGGAATTAGGGATTCCTGTTCCTACTATTACGGAAGCTGTGTTTGCCCGTACCATGAGCGCCCAGAAAGAAGGGCGTCTGGCGCTGGAAGAGATTTATTGTTCTTTACCGGGACGAAAAACGGCGCAGGAGGAACAGACCAAAGCGCCTTTTTCACCGCAGGAAAAAGAAGCGCTGTTGGAAGATCTGCGTCATACTTTGTATGGAGCGAAAATCTGTGCCTATGCCCAGGGATTTAATCTTTTACACGGGGCCGCTTCTGCCTATGGCTGGAAGCTGGATATGGCGGCCATTGCCAAGATCTGGCGGGGCGGTTGTATTATCCGGGCCGGATTTTTAGATGATGTAAGCGCGGCTTTCAGTGAAAAGCCGGGTCTGAGCAACCTTTTGTCCTGCCCGTTCTTTGCGGAGGCGCTGCGTAGCGCACGCCCGGGCTGGGGCCGAGTGGTGGCTTTGGCTGTGGAACAAGGCATACCCGTGGTGGCTCTCAGCAGTGCCCTGTCTTATTTTGACGCGTATCGCACGGCGCGCAGTAATGCCTGTCTGTTACAGGCGCAGAGGGATTATTTTGGCGCCCATACATATCAGCGGGTGGATCGGGAAGGCGTGTTTCATACAGAGTGGACGGAAGCGTAGATCGCTTGTTTCCGATCGCGGCGTGTATTGATCGTGTACTGAAGGGCAGCTTCCGGTATGCTTCTGCAATCGTTGCGTCTTGTTTTGCAATTCGTAAAATATTTTCGTATTTTTGAAAAAATGCTTGCAATTGTCTTCAATTAGTGTATAATATGTCTATCACAACTGAACATGCGTGAATGAAACTTATGGGAGAACGGCGTAAGCCTGCCGAAGGAGCTAAACTCTCAGGCGCTTTTAGTACGAAAGCGGAACCATAAGCGGACACAACTCTGGAGAGTCCCGCAAGGGCGCCGAAGGTGCACGGTTACAGATTTTAATGTAATCTTATCTCTCAGGCAAAAGGACAGAGACAAAAACAGGATAATTTCCTGTTACTTTGACTTGTAAACTTATCTCCGGAATCGTTGGAGATAAGTTTTTTTAGTTTGTTGAGTCGGATCCCGTTGTGCAGCAGTCAGCACAATGGTGGAAGATCTCCAAAATTTAAGCTACAAAGTGTAGGAGGAGAAGAACATGGATTTGGAGTTATTAAATGCGATTGACAGCTTTGTCTGGGGGCCGCCGCTGTTGGTTTTGCTGGTAGGTACCGGCATTATTTTAAGCGCGCGGCTGCGTTTCTTGCAGATTGGCAAGCTGCCCAGGGCGTTAGGTCTGATTTTTAAGGCAAAGAGCCTGGGAGCAGGCGATACGTCTTCTTTTAAAGCCTTGTGCACCGCTTTAGCCGCTACCATCGGTACCGGTAATATTGTCGGTGTGGCAACGGCCGTCAAAGCGGGCGGCCCCGGGGCGTTGTTCTGGATGTGGGTCGCCGCTTTCTTCGGTATGGCTACCAAATATGCGGAAGGTCTGCTGGCCGTAAAGTATCGTGGTGTAGATGAACACGGTGAGATTGCCGGCGGTCCTATGTTTTATATTGAAAAAGGTATGGGCAAAAAATGGAAGCCCCTGGCTGTGTTTTTTGCCGGCGCCGGTGTGCTGGTAGCCTATTTCGGCATCGGTACCTTCGCCCAGGTCAACGCAATCGTAGATATTACCAGGCTTTCCATTGGGCTAGACCCCATGTATACGGCGATTATCCTGACTTTGTTAGTGGCTGCTGTTACCATCGGCGGTTTGCAGTCTATCGCTTCGGTAGCCAGTAAAATCGTGCCGGCTATGGCGTTGGTCTATTTTATAGCGACCGTAGGTTTTCTTTTAATGTTTATTGATAAAGTGCCGGCGGCGTTTATGGAAGTATTGCATGATGCTTTTACTCCTACCGCTGCGGCCGGCGGCTTTGCCGGCGCGACTGTCATGCTGGCTATGCGGTCGGGTATCGCCCGCGGCGTCTTTTCCAATGAATCCGGTCTGGGCTCTGCCCCTATCGTGGCGGCTGCGGCAAAGACAAAATGGCCTGCGGAACAGGGACTGGTATCCATGACGGGGACCTTTATTGATACCATTATTATCTGCTCCTTAACCGGCCTGACGCTGGTTGTGTCCGGACTCTGGCAGGGGGATCTGAACGGAGCGGCGCTGACTCAGGCTGCATTTTTACAGGGCTATCCGGAATATGGCAAAATCGTCCTGATGGTAGCCCTGGTGCTGTTTGCTTTCACAACGATTCTGGGCTGGAACTACTACGGCGAACGGTGCATCGTGTATCTGGCCGGAGTGAAAGCCATTATGCCGTACCGCGTTATCTTTATCGTTCTGGTAGCGATGGGCGCCTTCCTGAAACTGGAAGCGATCTGGATTCTGGCTGATATTGTTAATGGTTTGATGGCCATTCCGAACCTGATTGCCCTGTTGGCTCTGTCCGGCGTGGTCGCGGCGGAAACACGGCGCTACTTTAAACACGTGGAAGCGGGCGATGTGGAAACAGTGAACGGACTTTTGCCGGAAGAAGAAGCGATGGAGGAATCTGTAGCGCTGGCAGCGGAGGTAAAGTAAGCCGTAGTTTGTAGAAAAGCAAAACATAATTTAAAACATAATTATAAAAGAAAAATTAAAATACCGTCTGATCTTCGCGCGAAGGACCGGGCGGTATTTATATAATGCTTTCCGAATGGGAATTTTCCCGGAGTTGAAACTTAGCAGGGTTTCCCCCGGGATTCGTGCCTTATTTTTGTTCTCTGGCCTGATCCAACTTCGGGGAGGTCGGCGGCGGATCGCTTAATAAAGACTCCAGCATGGCTGCGATAAAGGGGTTGTCATTTAAATGGATGGCCTGAATCACAGCGGTCTTTATGGCAGGGGTCAACGCTTCTTTGGGCCAGTGGCTCAGGGAGATGGCGGCAATACCCCGCGCATGTTCGTAGATGGACGTGAGGCAGGTGGTCAGGATCAGGCTTCCCTCCCCGGGAAAGTTTTGCAGATAATGGGCCAGATTGACCAGGATATCTTCTTCGTTTATATAGTCTGCGATGTGGGCTTCCGCACATTCCAGAAACAGCTGGCGGCGGGTGGCGGTACGACTTTCATTGTCCCAGTCTTCGGCAAACATCAGGTAACGCAGCGCCACGACGTTTTTCGGATGACTGTTAAAAAATTCCATCACGGAAGGCCAGATGTCGATGCCGATATCTGCCGCAAAATCAACGATATCCGGCGCCAGGTCGCCGTTGCTGTCGAAAAGTCCGGAACGGATCTCCGGTTCCCAGTTTTTCGTGTAGATGAGACTGTCGCAGAGGCCGATAAGGCGTTGTGTTTCATTGGGATTCAGGAAGGCGCCGTCTTTCTCGGTCGAAAGCAGCTCCAGCCTGTCCCGTATGGCAAAAATCGTGAGCAGAGATTTTGGCGTAACGGCATAGTGCCGGGCATGGCGCAGAAACTCCTGCAACAAAGGCGACAGCGCAATTTGTATCGGCATGTCAAGCGACTGCTCGAAACCCGGTTCCGGCATGCCTTCTGCCGGGGCCAGCAGCATGAGATAGGTGATGATGGACTTGGCTGCGGCATTGTAGGTTTCCGCGTCAATTTGCTCCTGCTGCAGCAGCTGGAATAAACGGCTTTCTTTGATGACGACCGGAGCCAGAGACGGCCACAGGATCTTCATATCCAGACCGTTTTTTAACAACCAGTCCTGTTGGCTGGGGGTATTGTAGTTCAGCATGACCAGAAGGAGGGCCTTGCCCCAGCCGGAGGTGCGGCGGGCCAGATACCAAAGCTCTTTTTGCGGGCGAACGTCGCTTAATTGACAGGCCAGACAGAGAAAAATGGTAAATTCTTCGCAGCGCGCTACGGTGAACAGATCGCGGTATAAATTTTCGGAATAGGATTTACGCACGTGTTCCAGATTCAGAAGGCCGCACAGAAGATAGACAAATTTCAGTACTTCCCTGTCGGCTGCGGTATAGAGCCATTCCTGCGCCAGGTGCAGCAGATCAAAAGGCAGTTTTTCTCCGCGCAGCTGTGCTGCCAGAGGAAAGAATACCGTGATGACACGGATCGATCGGAGTTTCGCATACAAAAGCTGCTTGGTCTTCACCGAGGGGTCTTGCATCCAGGCTTTTAAAAGCAGGTAAACGTTTTTGGCTTCTTCCAGGTCGCCGTCTTCTGCTTTGGGGTGAAAAAGCGCCGCATCTTCCGCACCATAGGAATAGGGGCGCTCCGGCGCGTCTGCCAGGGGCGCTGCGTCATAACAGCCATTCTTATCCAGATGATCGATGATATATAGGAAAAGACTTTTCGGTTGTCGGTTGTCGTTAATCTCTGTCATAGTAGTGTATCCTTTGTTTTGTTTCATATCGGCATTGCCATATTATATATACCATTTGTGTTTTTTATGGTACTTCCGGGCAGAACGTGCAGGTTCTGCCATGATTACGTCACCTTTGTTTTGCTTGTGGCGGTTAATTTTATTTTTTCATTATATCACATACTGTAAAGCAGTAAACCTTTGCTTCATTTTTTTATATGCGTGTTTTTCTTCGCTTTGCCTACACTTTTCCGCGTAAGGAAACAAGAATAATGTATACATGAGGCGAAATGGTTGAATTTGACCTGCTGCATGTACTACAATAAACCTAATATTTAAGGAGGGGCTCACTATGAAAAAAATTAAGACAGTACTGGTCGCCAATCGAGGTGAAATTGCAATTCGTGTATTTCGTGCCTGCAATGAGCTGGGGATTCGTACCATTGCTGTTTTTTCCAAAGAAGATACATTATCGTTACATCGTAATAAAGCTGACGAGGCTTATCTGATCGGCAGAGGCAAAGGCCCGGTGGACGCGTATCTGGATATTGAAGATATTATGCGTGTGGCTCACGAACACAATGTGGATGCCATCCATCCCGGTTACGGGTTCTTATCGGAAAATGCGGATCTGGCCAAGCGTTGTCAGGAAGAAGGCTTTATTTTCATCGGGCCCCGGGTCGAGCATCTGATCATGTTTGGGGATAAGGTCAATGCCCGTAAACAGGCGAAATTAGCCGGAATCCCCATGATTCCCGGTAGCGACGGTCCGGTGTCTTCCGTGAAAGAGGTACTGGATTTTGGCGAAACCTATGGCTATCCTATCATCATCAAAGCAGTCAATGGCGGTGGCGGCCGCGGGATGCGGGCTGTCAACAGCGCGGCCGAAGTGGAAACAGCCTATACCCTGGCTAAATCCGAGGCACTGAAAGCCTTTGGCAGCGAAGAGATTTATCTGGAAAAATATTTGCAGGATCCCAAGCATATTGAAGTGCAGATCCTGGCCGATGAACAGGGCGAAGTGATGCACCTGTTCGAACGGGACTGCTCCGTCCAGCGCCGTCACCAGAAAGTGGTGGAGGTGGCGCCGGCTGCTTTTGTGAATCCGGCCCTGCGGGAAAAAATCTGTGGCTCGGCCGTCGCGCTCATGAAAAATGTCAACTATCTCAGCGCCGGTACGGTAGAATTTCTGGTGACCGGGGATGGCAATTATTACTTCATTGAAGTGAATCCCCGTATTCAGGTAGAACATACCGTTACGGAAGCCATTACCGGCATTGATATTGTACAGTCCCAGATCCGTATTGCGGAAGGGTACAGCCTCCACAGTCCGGAAGTGGGGATTCCGGAACAAAAAGATCTGAAGTACCGGGGTGAAGCCATTCAGTGCCGTATTACTACGGAAGACCCGGCCAATGGGTTTATGCCGGATACCGGTAAGCTGATCGCCTATCGCAGCGGCGGCGGCATGGGGATCCGTCTGGATGCGGGGAACGCTTTTACCGGCTCTGTAATCACCCCCTATTATGATTCGCTGCTGGTTAAGGCCACTACCTGGGGACTGAACCACAAAATCGCCATCACCAAGATGCTGCGCTGTCTGAAGGAATTTCGCATCCGCGGTGTCAAGACCAATATTGCCTTTTTGGAAAATGTGCTGCAAAGTCCGAAGTTTATTGACGGATCGTATACGACGAACTTTATTGATGAGACGCCGGAGCTGTTCCAATTCCCGGAGAGCCGGGACAGAGGGACCAAACTGCTCCATTATATTGCGGATATCACGGTGAACGGGTATGCCAACGTAGGCGTGCAGCCGAAGCCGGAATTTGCTCCCCTGGTCTTGCCGAAGCCTTTTGCCGGCGGTGAACTGCCGGCCGGTGCCAAACAGATTTTGGACGCCCGGGGGCCGGAAGGGCTGGCAAAATGGGTGCAGGAGCAAAAAGAGGTGCTGCTCACGGATACGACTTTCCGTGACGCCCACCAATCGCTGTTTGCTACACGTCTGCGTACAACGGATATGATGCGGGTAATCCGGGATACGGCGGGCAAACTGCCGGAACTGTTCTCCTTTGAATGCTGGGGCGGGGCTACCTTTGATGTGGCTTATCGTTTTCTGGATGAAAGCCCCTGGAAGCGGCTACAGGATTTCCGGGAAGCGGCTCCGAATATTCTGTTCCAGATGCTGCTCCGCGGCGCTAACGCAGTGGGCTATACCAGTTATCCCGACAACGTGGTAAAAGAGTTTATCCGTTTGTCGGCCAAAAATGGGATCGATGTATTCCGCATTTTTGACTCTCTTAACAGTCTGGACAATATGCGGCTTTCGATTGAAGCCGTGCGGGAATGCAACAAGGTGGCGGAACCTGCGCTGTGTTATACCGGTGATATCCTGGATTCCGAACGGGATAAGTATACCTTAAAATATTATGTGGACATGGCGAAAGAGCTGGAAAGAGCCGGCGCCAATATCATTGCCATTAAAGATATGGCGGGTCTGTTGAAGCCTCAGGCAGCCTATGCACTGACGGCGGCGCTGAAAGATGCGGTGCAGGTGCCGATCCATCTGCATACCCATGATGGCAGCGGCAACAGTATCTATACCTATGCCCGGGCCATCGATGCCGGGGTGGATATTGTGGATGTGGCCATGAGCGCCATGAGCTGCGGCACCTCTCAGCCTTCTGCTGCAGGCTTGTGCTATGCTCTGGACGGACATCCCCGCCGGCCGAAATTAGATGTAACGGCGCTGAATGAGTTCTCCCGCTATTGGGAAACCGTGCGTCCGTATTATAAAGCGGCGGATAAAACGGAAAATTTCCCCAATCCGGAAGTGTATGTGCACGAAATGCCGGGCGGGCAGTATACCAACCTGAAACAGCAGGCCGCGGCGTTGAATCTGCTGGATCGCTGGGAAGACATCAAAGATATGTACCACCGTGTCAGCATGATGTTCGGCGATGTGATCAAGGTAACTCCGTCCTCGAAAGTGGTGGGGGATATGACCTTATATATGGTGCAGAATGAACTGCGGGAAGAAGATGTCTATGCCAACGGCAGTACGATGGACTTCCCCAAATCCGTCATCGAGTTCTTTGAAGGCCGTATCGGCACGCCTTACGGCGGATTCCCTCAGCATCTGCAGAAAATTATTTTGAAAGGGAAGGAACCCATCAGCGTGCGTCCCGGCGCCGTGCTGCCGCCGGTGGATTTTGAGGCCAGGCGGGCGGAACTGAAAGAGATGAACGCGCCTGTCACGGACGAAGCGGTTTCTTCTTACTGCCTGTATCCGGATGTATTCCGCAAGTGGGTGGCCCGCTGTGAAGAGTACGGGGATGTCAGCGTTCTGGACACGCCGACTTTCTTCTTCGGCATGGTTCCCGGTGAGGAAATTTATGTGGAACTGGAAAAAGGCAAAGTGGTGATCATCAAGCTGACCCATATCGGTGAAGCCGACGAAAACGGCAATCGGACGGTATCCTTTGAGTTTAACGGGATGCCCCGCGAATTGGAAATTTTTGATAAAAACGCCAAGACGACCAACGTGGCGCGCAAAAAAGCGGACAAGAGCAATCCGGGACATGTAGGCGCTACCTTATCCGGCTCTGTGGTGAAGCTGCTGGTGGAAACGGGGCAAAGCGTCACCAAGGGAATGCCGTTGATCGTCACCGAAGCGATGAAGATGGAAACCACTATTGCGGCGCCGACAAGCGGTATTGTAACCGCGATCCACGTGCAGGAAGCCGGCCGGATTGAAAGCGGCGACTGCCTGTTGGAAATTGAATACAAGAATTAAAAGTTTCGACTATGTGATACAATGCAAGAACCGAAAATTCTGATCAGCGCCTGCTTGCTGGGTGAAAAAGTAAAATACAATGGGGAAGATAACCGGGTGGAGTTTCTGGCTGCGTGGGCAGCTGCCAACCCTTCCCGGTTTATTTCCGTTTGCCCGGAAGTGGCGGGGGGCTTGCCGACCCCTCGTCTTCCGGCAGAACGGCAACCGGACGGCCGTGTTGTCAATGTGCAGGGCGCTGATGTGACGGCGTATTTCCTGGCGGGAGCGGAGAACGTGTTGCGCCTAGCCCGGGAACATAACATACAAATTGCCATTTTGAAAGAAAGCAGCCCTTCCTGCGGTTCCGCGACAATTTATGACGGCACGTTTTCCCAAAGAAAAATCTCCGGACAGGGGGTCACCGCTGCGCTGTTGCGGCAGCATGGCATCCGCGTCTATTCGGAGAAAACATTGACAGAAGAGCTTTTTTATTCTTTGACTACAGGATTTTTCAGCAGTCCGTTTTTAAATAAATAACTGGCGCCTTGATACCAACAGACAGCTTTGTCTACTAAGACCGGATTGTTGGTGATTTTTTTATAGTCGCTTTGTTCCAGTCTTCGATTTGATAAGTCACTGCCTGTTTTCCGGGCTTCAATACGGTTAACGTATTACCTTCAATATAGCCGAGGCTTTGATATGTGCCGATGAAAACCCGTTCTTCCCCTACGGGTGCTTTGGCGATATCACGCCCCAGGAAACGGAAGGTATAGGATATTCCCAGCATGCCTAACAAAGTAGGGGGCAGATTCATCTGACTGATGAGCCGGTCGAAGGATCGACTTTTTGCTTTGAACTGCCGCAGGCGAAGGTGCCCAGCAGATCCATCGGCAGCAGCGAAGTTTCGCGCCAGGAAGTAAAAAAGAGAATCAGACGCAGGAGGCTCTGCGCTCCGGCATAGCTTATTAACAGCAGCAGTAAAAAACGTAAACGACGGTTCATGGTAAAAGTCCTTTCAAAAAATGTGCCTGTTTTTGTGGCTGGGCCATAGGAAGTACAATTCTATATTTTAGTATCAATATATTAGTATATGAGATATAATAATATTATATGATTCGGGAGGTAACTTTTAAAGACAAATTTAAAATTAAATTTGTCTTTTGTCAAATTTTCTATCTGTATTTTAAATTTTAACAAAAGATTCTTTGTTATCGGGTACGATTGTCTTAATAGCAATCGTATAAAACGCCCACGGGCTTACAAGTATGATTATATTACGGGCACGATTGCATCCCTTGAGGCTAGCTAACGATATGACTATTAAAGACGTTTAATAGTATCACACCTGTTGATAGTTATCATTTTGCCGGGGGATATTACCCTGAAGTCAGAGACTTGCGGGTGCTGCCGGCGGAACGCGAAATTGCCTTGCCCAATAAAGAATTTTATCCTTGAGCAGGACAATAAAACTTTGACTTTTTGATTTTTGCATTTATTTCACTTGTCAGACCGGCTTTTTCAGGTTAGAATGAGGTAAATTATCAAAATTACTTTGTTAAAGTGGATAAAAGAAAACGAGACAACAATGTAAGAAATACTATAATTATGCCTGAAAAAGCGCAGGAAGAAGGCAGCCGGATGCAGTTTTGGCGGCCGGAAGCGCCGGGGCACAAACGTTGGGGGAGGAATTATGAATAACGAAGATAAGGGGAAACGACCTCTTTATTTCTATTACATTCTGGCTTTGGTCGTGATCATGCTGTTGAATACTTATGTATTCCCGGCCATGTTCAAACCGCAGGTTAACGAAATGCCGTACAGCAGCTTTTTGCAGATGGTGGATGAAGGCAAGTTCGCCAAGGTGGAGATCAGCGAAAAAAAGATCGCTGCTACAGCCAAGGACCCGGAAGACAAGCAGATCTATGTGACCGGGCGGGTGGTGGAAGATAACCAGCTGTTGTCCCGTCTGGAAAAGAGCAAAGTCACGTTTTCACAGGTCATTCCCAGAGAAAGCGGTCCGTTGGAAAGCTTCTTTTTTAATTGGATACTGCCGATCCTGTTCTTCTTTGCGTTGGGGCAGCTCTTTATGCGCTACATGGGTGGCAAAGGCATTGGCGGCATGGGGAATTTTGGCAAGAGCAATGCCAAGGTCTATATGCAGGCGCAGACAGGCGTTACCTTTGCGGATGTAGCCGGGCAGGACGAAGCGAAGGAATCGCTGGTAGAACTGGTCGATTTTTTGCATAATCCCGGGAAATATAAGGAGATTGGCGCTACGATGCCCAAGGGGGCGTTGCTGGTAGGGCCGCCCGGCACAGGCAAAACGCTGCTGGCCAAAGCCATTGCAGGAGAGGCCAGAGTACCGTTTTTCAGTATTTCCGGTTCCGAATTTATTGAAATGTTCGTCGGGATGGGTGCAGCCCGCGTTCGTGACCTGTTCAACCAAGCCGAAAAAAAGGCGCCGTGTATCGTTTTTATTGATGAAATTGATGCCATTGGTAAAAAACGTGATAATGGGGCATTCGGCAGCAATGACGAACGGGAACAGACGCTGAATCAGCTGTTGTCCGAAATGGACGGGTTTGACGGCAGTAAAGGCGTAATTATTTTAGCGGCGACCAACCGGCCGGAATCGCTGGATAAGGCGCTTTTGCGGCCGGGTCGTTTTGACCGCAGGATTCCGGTGGAATTGCCGGATCTGAATGGACGTTATGCCATTTTGAAGGTGCATTCCAAAGATGTAAAGATGCGCAACGATGTGGATCTGAAAAAGATCGCCCGTTCGACTCCCGGTGCCAGCGGTGCGGAACTGGCCAATATCATCAATGAAGCGGCGCTTTGCGCGGTGCGTAATGGGCGCAGTCAAGTGGCCAGCGAAGACTTGGAGCAGGCGGTCGATATCATTATTGCAGGCTACCAGCGCAAAAATATGCTGATCTCCGAAGAAGAAAAGAAAAACATTGCTTACCATGAGATCGGGCATGCTATCGTAGCCGCCAGTCAGACCCATACCGCGCCGGTGGAGAAAATTACGATTATTCCTCATACAAATGGGGCTCTGGGGTACACCATGCAGGTGGATGAGCAGGAAAAAGTGAATTATACCCGGGATGAACTGTTTAATAAAATCGTCACCTTTACCGGCGGGCGCGCCGCGGAAGAAGTGGCCTTTAACCATATGACAGCCGGTGCCTCCAACGATATCGAGCAGGCTACCCGGCTGGCCAGGGCCATGGTCACGCGCTTCGGCATGACGGAAGAATTTGATATGATGGGCATGGAAACCATCCGCAATGCGTATCTGGGCGGCGATGCGTCTCTGACCTGCAGTGAAGCGACGTTGGCTAAAATTGACGCGAAGGTCGTGGAGATCATCAAAGAAGCGCATCAGAAAGCGCTGTCGATTTTGCGGGAGCACCGGGAAGATATGGATCGCCTGGCTGCGTATTTGCTGGAAAAAGAAACCATTACCGGCGTGGAATTCATGGCGATCCTGAATAATGAAAACCCGGAAGAAGCTGTGCGCCAGGCTGCGCTGGAAGCAGAGGCCCGCAATGCGGAACAGCGCCGTAAAGACGAAGAAAAAGAGGCCAGAGAAGCTGCGGCTTATGCGGCAAAGCAAGCCCAGTGGACGTTAGGCGGCGTACCGGAAGATGCAGAACCTGCGGTCCGGAACGGCGCTGCGGAAAAAGCGGATGCCCCTAAAGATGGAGCGGCAACGGGAGAGGGAGAAGAGACAACTGCAAAAGATAATGCAGGGGAGCCCTCTTCCGTTGAAAAGTAGTAGATAGTGATGGCAGAGAATAATTAAAAAGCAAATAATAAAATTAGTCAACTATGATTTAGTAAATCGTAGTTGACTAGTTTTTGTTCTTTAATAAATGTTGGGGTGAGCCTATAGTCGCCTCAACATTTGACTTTTTGGAATCAGGGATACTCTGAGTTACTTCTTCACTGTATTTTTTTTATTTGCCGCTTCCTGCACTTCGCTCCAGCCGGTACGCAGTTCTTCCGGCCGTTTTACGGAGTGATCGGTATTTTGGGTAAAGCCCCGCCCGAATACGTCATTGGCGTCCTGGACGATCATAAAGGCGAAAGGATCCACTTCCTTTACAATTTCTTTGATCTTTGCCAGTTGTGTCAGCTTCACCACACAGAAAATAAGTTTTCGTTTTTGGTGAGTGTAGGCCCCTTCACCGTCGACATAGGTTACACCGCGGCCGACCAGTTGGATAATGGCTTCTCCGATTTCTTCGTTGTGCTCGCTGACGATCAGGATACTTTTTTTAAAGTCAAAGCCTGCAGTAAATGCATTAGAAACTTTAAATACGACAAAGTAGGCTGTCATGGTATAAAGTGCAGGCTCCAGCCCGAAAAGCAAGGCGCCGGCACCAAGCAAGACCACGTTAATGAGAAAGCCGGTAGCGCTGATGCTGATGCTGTAAAATTTTTGCACGATGGCGCCAATAATGTCGGTACCGCCGGTGCTGCCACCCACCCGATACAAAATTCCCAGCCCGACACCGTTAAGAGCGCCGCCTGCGATACAGCTCAGCAGCGCATTCTGGACCAACATCATTTCGTGCAGCGGCGCAAAAAAATGTAAAAAAACAGAAAATATAGCAGTGCCGTAGATGCCGCTGATAAAGTAGTGGCGGCTCATGAGGCGATAGGCCAGGAAAAACAAAGGGATATTAAAAAGAAAATTAGTTACACTGATCTGCCAGCCAAACAGGTAGTATAAAATCATGCCTAACCCCGTTATGCCACCGCTCAGTAAATGATGGGGCAGGAAAAACGCATTCAATGCAATGCCGGAAATACAGGCTCCTAAAGTAATGGTAAGATACCGGCGCAGTTGTGTATTCACAAAAAACTCCTTTATTTTCTGAAAAGAAAGAGGCAGGGTAAGAGCGGTGTTCAGTCGTCCTCGTCACAGGTTTCCCGGCTGTCACTAACAAAGTCGGAATGCAGCGCAGGAGGCGCCTTCGGCTAACTTTCTTTGCCTGATTGCTCCTATTATGGTCTGCTCCTTTGAAGATCGTGAGACAAGAGTATTCTCCTTACAAATATATCCTAGCATACCATGAATTGGTAAAAAAGCAATGTGCACTTTTAACTTGCGTAATGTTGGCAGAAAAATTTTTTCTTTTTCCCTGTTTTGTCAATAAACTACGAGGCGTATGTTATGGTTGGGAACAGGTGCTGCAGGTAAATCATTTACAAGCTGACCATTCTATATGAAAAACCGACCATTTTTGCCGGAGATTTTCTTGCCCCGGCAGGAGAGACAAGAGGTTATTCAAAAAAACAGCTGTTTATGGTAAAATAAAATAAAGAATTTGTATACAATATACTTTTTAATATTTATGATGCAAATTGATATTTACGCTGTCAGTTGATAGTTATGATGTCGATTGATGTGTACGCTACCGGAAAAATCAGAAGAAGCGACCATTATATTTGTTGTGTAAACGGAACGTTTGCTAAAGTAATAGGACAAGGATACAACAGTGTTGCGAGAAGAACGATGAAAATTATAGAAACAGCATACGGAAAAATCAATTTAGGTCTGGATGTGCTGGGGCTCCGGCCGGATCATTACCACGAGGTGGCTATGGTCATGCAGAGTATCGGTTTGGCGGATACGGTGACGATCACCGGCGCGCCGGAGTTGACTGTGACGACCGATTGCCCCGGCTTGGCGGGAGATCCTTCTAATCTGGCCTATAAGGCGGCTGTGTTGATGGGAAAAGTGGCCCAGCGCCCGCCGCGGGTGCATATTCATATTGAAAAACGTATTTTTCTGGCGGCCGGTTTAGCCGGGGGCAGTACGGATGCGGCGGCGGTCCTGCGGGGGTTAAATCGGTATTGGGACTTACGTTTGACGGCGGATCGGCTGGAGCGTTTGGGGGCGGAACTGGGTTCCGATGTGCCTTTTTGTATAGAAGGGGGCACCGCCCTGGCATTGGGACGGGGCGAAAAGATAGTGCCTCTGCCGGATCTGCCGGAATGGACACTGGTGCTGGTGAAGCCTTCTTTGGAAATTTCTACGCCCTGGGCTTACCGGGAGTTCGACCGTCAGAAAAACGTGCAGCATCCGGATATTGACGGCATGTGCGCAGCAATCAGGGCCGGAGATGTCGAAGGCGTACTGCAGCGTCTGGGTAATATATTGGAACCGGTTACGGCCGGTGCGCATCCGGAAATTAATGAGATCAGGAAGATTATGCAGGAAAACGGAGCCGGGGCCGTGCAGATGAGCGGCAGCGGTCCTACGGTTTTCGGCGTATTGGAAGACCCTGCCGCAGGGGATACGATTGCAGCTATGGCGCGGGCCCGTTCCTGGGAAGCGGCCGTTACGGAAACGAGGGGGAGGGTTCGATTATGGCAGGACATTTGAGCCAGATTCGTCTGGACAGTTACAAACCGTTGCGTGAACTGGTTTGTGAACATATACGCGAAGCGATCATTAACGGGGTCTTTGCGCCGGGTGAACGGCTGATGGAGATCCAAATGGCGGATGAGATGGGCGTCAGCCGTACGCCTGTGCGGGAAGCGATCCGTAAGCTGGAGATGGAAGGCTTTGTGGTGATGATCCCCCGTCGGGGAACCTATGTATCCAATATGTCTATTAAGGATATTAACGATGTGTATGAGATCCGCACCAGTCTGGATATTCTGGCGGCAGGCCTGGCGGCGGAACGGATCAATGACGATGAGCTGGAAGAACTGCAGCGCCTTCTGGTTCAGGTAGGACACGCCATCGACTCCGGCGATATGGAGAAGGTATTGGAAGCGGATATCGCCTTTCATGATGTGTTGTATAAAGCCAGTCGTAACGAAAGACTGCGCAATATTATCAACAATTTAAGGGAACAGATCACCGTGATCCGCGGTGTTTCTATGAGTTACCCCGGGCGTTTGAAAGATACCCAGGAAGAGCATCGCTTATTAGTGGAAAGCATTGCTGCCCGGGATGTGGAAAAAAGCCAGGAAGCGGCGCGCATCCATTTGGAAAATGCCGAAAAAACCTTAATGGAAGCCATGGCCGGGCAAAAGAACCGAGACAAGACGAAGAAGGTGACGCAGACCCCAGCACCGGACGAGGCAGGGCAATGAAGGACTGTGACGACGTATGACGGAAACGAAGCGGAAATATGATCTGGTGCTCCTGGCCGGTGGCGGCGCGACAGTCACTACAGCGGAGGAAGGTCCTCAAATACGGGCGCTGGCAAAATTAAAAGGCCGGCGTCTTTTAGATTATATTCTGGCTGCGGTTCGGGACAGCCGACGAATCGGGCTGGTGGCGCTGGTGACAGGCAGTCGGGAACTGACGGCGTTTGAAAAATTGCAGTTGCCGGAGGTACTGCTTTGCAGCTGCGACGGAAGTATGGCGGAAGCGGCGTATACGGCGATACAACGGTTACAGGCGCAGCCGGGGCATGAAGCGATAACCAAAGTCGTTACGGTTTGCGATGATCTGCCTTTTTTGTCCGGGGAGGCGCTGGATGATTTTATCGGCCGGGCAGAGAAGCTGGAAGCTGACGGAGCCTATGCGATTGTAACCAAAGAGGCTTGCGGCAGGGATTTCCCCACTTTGCACCGCACGTTCTTTCATTTAAGAGAAGGGGATTTTACCGGGGGAAATGTTTCGCTGGTTTCTGTGAATCTGTTTCCCGATTGCATTGAAAAAATGCGACGGGTATACGAATTGCGGAAGAAGCCTTTGCGGCTGGCCAATTGGCTTGGCTATCGCTTTTTAGTCAGATTGGTTCTGCGGCGTTTGCGTTTGCAGGATGTGGAGGAAAGAGTTTCTTTTCTGTTTGGTTATCGGGGACGTGCGGTGGTGACAGACTATGCGTCCATTGGTACCGATTTGGATAAGCCGGAAGATTGGGCGGAAGCGGAAAAATATTTGTAATGTATAGAAAACAGATATAGGAAAGGGAGAGGTCAATGGAACAGTTAACCGCTGTGATTCTGGCTGCCGGCAAAGGAACCAGAATGAAGTCAAAATTACCGAAGGTATTGCATAAGGTGGGGGGACGCCCCATGGTGGAACATGTCCTGGATGCCGCTGAAGCGGCCGGTTGCCGTGATAATGTGGTGGTGATTGGTCATGGCGCCGAGCTGGTAAAACCGGTAATCGGGGAACGGGCCCGTCTGGTCTTGCAGGCGGAACAACTGGGCACAGGTCATGCGGTGTTGCAGGCTGCCGATGCGTTAAATGGTTTTACGGGAACCGTCATGATCTTATGCGGCGATACGCCGTTACTGGAAGCGGAAGAGTTGAAAAAGTTTTATGCGGCTCACGCAGCAGGGGGCGCAGCGGCTACCGTCATGAGCGCTATGTTGGAAGATCCTTCCGGCTATGGCCGCATTTTGCGGGATGAAAAGGGTGATGTGTCCGGTATTGTGGAAGAAAAGGACGCTACGGAAGCCCAGAAAAAAATCTGTGAGATCAACACAGGGAATTATTGCGTGGAAGCGCCTTTATTGTTTGAAGTGTTAAAAACTCTGGGCAATAATAATGCCCAGGGAGAATATTATCTGACTGACGTACTGGCCCGCCTGCGTTCCATGGGGAAAAAAGTAGGCGGTGTGGTGACGGCTGATAATGAAATGATCATGGGGGTCAACAGCCGTCGTCATCTGGCCGAAGCGGAGCAGGCCATGCGCCGCCGCATTCTGGAAAAATGGATGGATGCGGGAGTGACCATCATGGACCCGGCTTCGACCTTTATTGAAAAATCGGTTGTGATTGCGCCGGATACGGTGATCTATCCCTTTACCTGGCTGCAGGGGAATACAGAGATCGGTGAGGACTGCGAAATCGGTCCCAATGTGCGGATGGAAAATGTCAAGGTGGCGGCAGGCAGTCGTCTCCATTTCCTTTATGCCCATGACTGTGTGGTAGAGGCAAATGTTACCGTCGGTCCCTATGTACACCTGCGTCCGGATTCGACAATTTGCGAGGATGTAAAGATCGGGAATTTTGTGGAAGTAAAAAATTCTGTGATCGGTAAAGGCAGCAAGCTGCCCCATTTGCAGTATATTGGCGACAGCGATATCGGCCGCAATGTAAATATGGGATGCGGCTGCATTACCGTTAATTATGACAGCAAGTTCAAACATCGTACGGTGGTAGGCGATAATGCTTTCGTGGGCTGTAACAGTAATCTGGTGGCGCCGGTAACTGTGGGTGCCAATACCTACATTGCCGCGGGTTCTACTATCACGAAAGACGTGCCGGAGGAAGCGCTGGGGGTAGGCAGAGCCCGGCAGACGAATTTACCGGGCTGGGCGAAACAGTTCCGGGAAAAACTGGAACGGGAAGCGGCGAAAAAGAAGCAGTAAAATTTTTTCAGCGGGAAATAAGACTTGTGAAAGACGGTTCATTTGTTATATACTGGGTGTGGAAGTTTATAAAATGATTGTCGAAACTGAGGAAATCATGGAGGGATCGTCCAAATGTTGGCAAACGAAGACAAGTTCAGAATTTTTACCGGTAACGCAAATCCGGACCTGGCACGGGAAATCGCGGCATATCTGGGAACTACGGTAGGCGATGCGGTAATCAACCGTTTTAATAACGGTGAAGTGCAGGTTATGATCAATGAGAGCGTTCGCGGGAAAGATATTTTTATCGTACAGCCGACGTGCGGTCCAGCCGTAAATGACAATTTAATGGAGCTGTTGATCATGGCGGATGCGTTTAAACGCGCTTCTGCCACCCATATCACGGCCGTGATTCCCTTTTATGGGTATGCCCGTCAGGACCGTAAGGCCCGGGGCCGTGAACCGATCACCGCCAAACTGGTTGCCGATCTGTTGACCAGTGCAGGAATCACTCGGGTAGTGACTATCGACCTGCATGCGGCGCAGATCCAGGGCTTCTTCAATGTACCGTTGGATCATATGCCGGCAGCTCCGGTATTGGCCGACTACATCAAGCAAAAAAATCTGAAAGATATGGTCGTAGTTTCCCCTGATCTGGGGGGCGTCAGCCGCGCCCGCGTATTTGCGGAACGGCTGAACTGCGGCCTGGCCATCATTGACAAGCGCCGTCCGGAACCGGGCGTAGCGGAAGTGATGAACCTGATCGGCGACGTGAAGGGCAAGACGGCCATCATGGTGGACGATATGGTCGATACGGCAGGCTCTTTAACGGAAGGGGCGAAGGCCATCAAAAAATTCGGCGCGGAAGCCGTCTATGCCTGCTGCACCCATCCTATCCTGACGGATCCGGCCCTGAGCCGCATTGCGTCTTCGGAAATTACGGAGCTGGTGGTGACGAATACGATTCCTCTGCCGCCCAATAAGAAACATCCGAAAATCAAAGTATTGTCTATTGCGCCGATCCTGGCGGAAACCATGCTGCGGATCTATAACGACTGGTCTGTCAGCCAGTTATTTGAGGAATCTAAAAAATAAGAAGGCGGCTTTCTTCACGGGAACCTTGTAATGCAGGAACCGGCAGCCAGTTTTTGTGAGCGCCGGAATGTTTTCCTCATTCGCTGGATTTGCCAGAAAGACAGGCGAGATAAAGAAGCAAGCAGAAATACACAAGACCGGGAAGAAATCTTTTCCCGGTCTTTTTGCCGGGTAAAAGGGACACAGACGGAAAGGCAGCTTCATCTATGCGGGTATTGTCTATTATCGGAATTTGTTATATAGGAGCAATGGTGCTTTTGTGGCTGGGACGCGGACGTTTTTCGGGTCTGAGCCGTAAAGTGTCCGGCTTTCTGGCGTTCCTTTTATGTGTAACAGGCAGCGGCGCGTTACTGGCTGCCGTGCTGCCGTTTGGTAATTTTTACGGGACCACGGTGAATCGCCTAACGGATTTGCCTGCTACACCCCGGTCGGAGAGTACCTTGCTAAATCGTCTGGCGAATTTGCCTGACGCTCCCCGGTCGGAAAACGTCCTGGGCCCTGCGCCTGAGCGGTACGTTTCGGTGCGGCACAGCGGGCCTGAAATTGCGTTCACTTTTGATGATGGTCCTTACCCGCCTTATACTGACCGCCTCTTGGATGTGCTGCGGGAGAAACAGGCTCACGGAACATTTTTTGTCGTGGCGGATCAGGCTGAAAAACATCCGGAACTGATCCGGAGAATGATAAAGGAAGGGCATACGGTAGGCCTGCATGCCTATGAACACAGAGATTTTCTGCGTTTGACGGAGGCGGAACAGACCTGGGATCTGCAAACAGGCAAAGCGATCATTAAGGCAATTACGGGCTGCGAGCCGGTTTATTGGCGACCGCCCCATGGCTTTCGTGATTTTACCACGATGCAGACAGCGAAGCGGCAGGGTCTGACGGTGGTTAACTGGTCGCTGGTTCCCCGGGACTGGACGGGCATTGATTCACAGGAAATTTATCGTCGTGTGCGGGAAAAAGCCGGTGATGGTGATATTGTTTTGCTCCACGACGGGGACAGCCCGTATGGCATTGCCTCCCGCCAGCCTACCGTAGAGGCGGTGGCGCTGCTGATTGACAGTCTGCGGGCTGCGGGGTATGATTTAGTATCATTGGATGAAGGGAATCGAAACAGATTATGAAAATTATCGCAGGATTAGGGAACATCGGCAAAGAATATGCGGCTACCCGGCACAATATCGGGTTTATGGTGGCCGATGAACTGGCGCGCCGCTGGGGTCTGGCAGACAGTTGGAAAAAAGATCGTGAAGCCATGTATGTGGAGCACCGGGCGCCGGAAAAAGTTTTTCTGCTGAAGCCCGTGACCTATATGAATCTGAGCGGTAATGCGGTAGGCGCCTGGGCGCATTTTTATAATATTGCACCGGAAGATGTGGCGGTGATTTCGGATGACATGGATCTGCCTGTGGGCACGCTCCGGATCCGGGCCAAAGGTTCCAGCGGCGGGCATAACGGGATCAAGTCGGTTATCAGTCATTTAGGAACCGATACTTTCCCCCGTTTTCGACTGGGAATCGGCCATCCGGTCCATGAACAGCAGGCGGTGATCAGCCATGTACTCCAGCGGTTTGCCGGAGACGATAAAACGCAGATCGAGGCGGCGGTAAAAAATGTGGCGGACGCCTTGGAATTCTGGCTTGCCAATGAAGGCGACCTGGCGGCGGTAATGCAGAAATTCAACACAAAGCCCAACAAAGCGAAAAAGAAGCAGGCGGCGGGAGCGCCACGGGCAATGATAGCCGGGGAAGATGAAAAAACAGAAATGGGCAGAGAAAAAACAGACTCTTTGTCAGAGTCCCGGCGGCAATAGCGGGCTGTCTTGTCCTGCGTCGTACTACGGGAGATTGCGTTAGAGGGTAAAAAGTACCACTTGCACTCCCCCGGAGAGTGTGATATTATAATTAAGCGTCAATGTCGGGTAATATTGAGGCAAATAAAAAAAGAGGTGCAATATAAATGAAAGAAAAAGTACATCCGAAGTTTTATGCAGATTGCAAAGTAACCTGCGGTTGCGGCAACACATTTACCACCGGTTCCACGAAGCCGGAAATGCGCGTGGACGTTTGCAGCAAATGCCATCCGTTTTATACCGGCCAGCAGCGTAATGTAGCTGCCCGCGGTCGTATCGAAAAATTCAACAAGCGTTACAATGTAGAAAGCAAATAAAACGAACAACCACAGCAGAGCTCAGGCTCTGCTGTAATTGTATCCGTTCCTTTTTTGACAAAAATGTAAAATACAGTCAGGGCAAAGGACGGAAAACAAAATACGCGGCTGGAAAAACAAGAATCTCCGGCCGCCGCGTCGGATAAGTTCAACAAATTGTTGATTGGAGATAGTTATTATGGAAGAAAAACTGAGTATTGGCGGGCAGGCGGTCATCGAAGGCGTCATGATGCGCGGTCCGAAAGAAGTGGCGGTGGCAGTCCGCAAAGCGGACGGTTCCATCGATGTGGATGTGAATCCGGTCAACAGTATAGCGGATCGGTATCCGATCCTGAAAAAGCCGTTGCTGCGGGGCGTAGTGGCGCTAGTGGAATCTTTGGTCATGGGCATGAAAGCGCTCAGTTATTCGGCCCAGGTCTCCGGGGATGAAGAGGAGCAGATGGACAGCAGGGAAATGGCGATGACCATCGCGGTTTCCGTCGTTTTATCCGTGGTGCTTTTTATTGCGATCCCTACCTGGTCCATGCGCTTTTTACAGCAATGGACAAGCAACAGCCTTACACTGAATCTGGCGGAAGGTTTCTTACGCATGGGGATTTTTTTGCTTTATATCGCTGCAATTTCTTCGATGAAGGATATTCAACGTGTATTTCAATATCACGGTGCGGAGCATAAGACGATCTTTACTTATGAAGCAGGCTTGCCGCTGACGGTGGAAAATGTGCGAAAATTCCCCCGTCTGCATCCCCGCTGCGGGACAAACTTTTTAATGATCGTCATGCTGATCGCTATTTTTATTTTTGCTTTTTTGGGCTGGCCTTCCCTGTGGGAACGGATCCTGTCCCGGATTGTGTTGATGCCGGTGGTGGCGGGTATCAGCTATGAGATCATTCGCTATGCGGGCAAACATGATGACGATCCGCTGATCCATCGCCTGATCCTGCCGGGTCTGTTATTGCAGAAGCTTACCACCCGGGAGCCGGAGGATGAGATGCTGGAGGTGGCCATTGCCTCCGTAAAAGCGGTCCTGCCGGAAGAGGAACTGCAGAAGGTGGAAATGGCGGTTCCCGAAACGGTGGCGTTAACGATCCCGCCGCAAGCGGAAGCGCTGCCGACTGCAAGGCAATCAATGCCGTCGGAAGAAGAGGAAAAGTATGCTGGATAAATTGCATGGGGTGGAGGAAAAATACCTGGATCTGGAAGCCAGACTTTCGGACCCGGATATCGTTTCCGACCCTGCTCAATATATGAAATATGCCCGGGCTCACGCTGCGTTGGAAGAGATCGTGACGGTGTACCGGGAATATAAAGAAAAGAAAATATTATATGAAGATGATCTTGCCGTGTCGGAAGACGCGGCGGATATTGAGTTGGCGCAGATGGCCCGGGAAGAGGCGGAGGCCCTGAAGCCCGAACTGGAAGAATATGAAAAACGCCTGACGATCCTTTTGCTGCCCAAAGATCCCAATGATGATAAGGATATCATTTTGGAGATCCGCGGCGGCGCCGGAGGGGAAGAAGCGGCGCTTTTTGCGGAAGTATTATTCCGTATGTACACTCGTTATGCGGATATGCAGGGTTGGTCTGTAGAAACTATGGATGTGAACCCCACGGAATTGGGCGGTTTTAAAGAGATCACTGCCCAGATTTCCGGCCAGGGTGTTTATGGCCGGATGAAGTTTGAAAGCGGCGTGCACCGGGTGCAGCGGGTGCCGGAAACTGAATCCCAGGGCCGGATCCATACTTCCACCTGTACGGTGGCGGTGCTTCCGGTGGCGGAAGAAGTGGATGTGGAGATTCGTCCGGAGGATATTAAAGTAGATACCTATCGCGCCGGCGGCGCCGGCGGTCAGTATGTGAATAAAACGGAGTCGGCCGTGCGTATGACCCATCTGCCGACCGGTATCGTGGCCCAGTGTCAGGATGAAAAATCCCAGTTGAAGAACCGGGAAAAATGCTTGCGGGTGCTTCGTTCTCGCATTTTGGAACAGGCTCAGTCCGCCCAGCAGCAGGCGGAGGCGGCCGAACGTAAAAGTCAGGTAGGTACCGGGGACCGCAGCGAACGAATCCGCACCTACAATTATCCGCAGGGACGGGTGACGGATCACCGTATCGGTTTAACACTGCATAAGCTGGAGGCAATCGTAAACGGGGATATGGAGGAACTTCTGAATGCGCTGATCACTGCCGCGCAGGCAGAAAAACTGCAGCAGGTGAGGTAAGATGGCGGAAGCAACCGTTTGGACCGTGAATAAAATATTGCAATGGACACAGCAGTACTTTGCCGGTAAAGGCCTGGAATCTCCCAGGCTGGATGCGGAGGTACTGCTTTGTGACGTGTTAGGCTGCCGCCGGATCGATCTGTTTATGCGTCTGCAGCAGGAGCTGACGGAAGAAGAGCTGCATACCTACCATGACTTGGTGGTGCGGCGGGCGGCCTGGGAACCTTTGGCTTACATTACCGGACGCAAAACTTTTTTGCAATGGGATTTTAAGGTCACGCCTGCGGTTTTGATCCCCCGGCCGGAGACGGAACTTTTGGTAGAAAAACTGATCCACTGCCTGACGGGGAAAAGTCTGACCCAGTTAAGTAAGGCGCTTTTCTGGCAAAAAAAGGCCCAGGAAGCGAAAATAGCCGCGGAAAAGGCAAAGCAGGTCTCGCTGGCGAAATTGCAGGAGGAAACCGACCCTGAAAAAGCGGCGGTCTGGCAGAAGGAAGTGGCCGATCGGGAAGCGGTAGCGGCACAGACGGCGGAGCGGGCCGGTTGGCCTGTAAAAGAGCCGGAACAGGAAACAACGGCCGCTGAGAGTTTCGTCAATGGCGGCGCGCCTGCGAACGACGGCACAGCAGGAAACTGCCGCGCCGCAACGACGGAGCTTTTGCCAACACCCTCGGCGGCAGGTAAAGAAGTTACTATTTTGGATATCGGTACCGGCAGCGGCGCGATCCTCTGTTCGTTGCTGGCTCTGTTGCCTGAGGCGCGGGGGCTGGGCGTGGACCTGTCTTTAGCGGCGCTGGAAATGGCTAAAGAAAATGCACAGGCTTTGCGTGTGGGAGAGCGGGCCTGGTTTCTGCGGTCGGACCTGTGGGCAAAAGTGCCGCCTGCCGCTCAGTTTGACGTGGTGGTGTCCAATCCGCCTTATATTCCTTCCGCCGATATTGAGACGCTGGCTGCGGATGTGCAGCGAGAACCGCGTCTGGCTCTGGACGGCGGCGCGGACGGATTGGCGGCCTATCGCAGGATCGCAGAGAAGCTGGCGGACCATGTGAAACCCGACGGGATCGCCGCTTTTGAAGTGGGGATCGGACAGGGGAAAGCGGTGGCGGCTTTGTGCGCCGCGCAGGGTCTGACAATAACGGCCGTGGTCAATGACTATGCCGGAATCGACAGAATGGTGTTTGCGGCCCGGTCGGAAAGCGCTAAAGCAGAATGGATCAAAAATTTGCAGTGAATGCAGTAAGTAAATAAAAAAAGTAAATATAATAAATGAAAACAATAAATAAAAGCAAAAAAACAATAAGTGAATGCGATAAATAAAGACAGATCTTTAAGTAAGTGAGGCTGGATTTTTAATGGAAACGAAACACTGGGAATTAAAAGATGATCCGGAAGGAGCTATCGCGCAGGCGGCTAAACTGATTGCGGCCGGTGAAGTGGTGGCGTTTCCTACGGAAACGGTATACGGTCTGGGAGCAGACGGGCTGAATGGGGCGGCGGTGGCTCGTATTTTTGCGGCCAAGGGACGTCCTGCCGATAATCCTCTGATTTTACATATTGCCCGCATGGAGCAGATCCTGTCTCTGACCAGCGGTTTAAATGAGAATGCGAAGGCGTTGATGAATACGTTTTGGCCCGGCCCGCTGACGTTGGTGGTGCCTAAGTCAGAGCGAATTCCGGATGAAGTGACGGCCGGGCTCTCGACGGTAGCGATACGCATGCCTTCTCATCCGGTGGCGGCGGCCCTGATTTTAGCAGCGGGGTGTCCGATTGCGGCTCCCAGTGCGAATCTTTCCGGCAAACCCAGTCCCACCAATGCGCAGGATGTGGCGGAAGATATGGACGGCAAGATTGCCGGTATTTTAGACGGGGGACGCTGCGGCATCGGTGTAGAATCTACAGTGGTAGATACTACTACGCCGGTACCTACTATTCTGCGTCCCGGCGGCATTACCCGGGAGATGCTGGAAGAGCGCCTGGGAGCGGTGGAGATCGACCCTGCCTTGAATGGGGATCCGGCGCTCCGGCCGAAGGCGCCGGGGATGAAATATAAGCATTACGCGCCGCAAGCGCCCATGTATCTTTATGAAGGCGCGGAAGCGGCAGAACGGCTGGTGGCGGCGGCAGTGCGGGCACATAAGGAAGGACGTCGGTTGGGCGTGCTTTGCGATGATGCCACCGGGGCGCGTCTGCGGGGCCTGCTGCGGGATCCCGGTGCGGTGCAGATCCTTGCCTGGGGGCAAGATACCGCGGATCTGGCGGAACATTTGTATGAACTGCTGCGGGACGCCGACCGGTGGGAGCCGTCGTTCATCTTGGGTCTGGGTGTGACGGAAAAAGGCCTGGGCCTTGCTGTGATGAACCGGCTGCGTAAATCCGCCGGGTATCAGATCCTTCTTGCGGAACAGGGCCGCATAGCGGTAAAGAGCGGTTCGGAGATCCCGGCGTTTTTATTGGAAGTTTCCGCCTGAGTCAGGGGTTCTTCCACTGTGGCAGGGGTAAAAAGGAAAAGTGGCGGGAAGTTTCCGCGCGAAGCAGAGATTTTTTGTGGCGGTAAAGGGCTTCTTTGTCAACTATGGAATCTGGGCGGTTTTTATGCTAAAATATATGAAATAAGCAAAATCAGGACGGTCTGCGTACATGGGTATGCCGGCGTCAGGATCTGATACCGGACCGAGTGTCTGAACATAGGGAGGAATCGTATGAAAATCGCGATTGGCAGTGACCATGGCGGCATTCATTTAAAATCAGTATTGAAAGACTATCTGGCCGAACACCAAGTGGAAGTCCAGGATCTGGGAACCTATACGGAAGCTTCCTGCGACTATCCGGATATTGCGGTAAAAGTCTGTGAGGCAGTGCTTGCCGGACAGGCGGAAAAAGGTATTTTGATTTGCGGTACGGGGATCGGTATGTCCATGGCCGCCAATAAGGTAAAAGGAATCCGGGCGGCACTGTGCGGGGATGTATTTTCCGCGGAAATGAGCCGGGCACATAATGATGCCAATGTTCTGTGCATGGGCGAGCGGGTGACCGGACCGGGCCTGGCTGTCCGTATTTTGGAGGCCTGGCTGGCGGGAGAGTTTGCCGGAGACCGTCATACCCGGCGTGTAGATAAGATCATGGCCCTGGAAAAATAAGGCGGAAGCGCGTATAGCAGGACGGAAGCTCCGTGTTTGAGGAAGCAAACTCCGGGCAAGGGCAGGCTGAAGCGGGAAATAAGGCGTAAAAATGAATGAGCTTGAATTGTCTCAACTGGGAAAAAATACGATAGAGGCTGCTGAGGAACTGATCGCGGCGGCAGCGCCTAAGACAGGTCAGATTTTTGTGTTAGGCTGCAGCACCAGCGAGGTGCTGGGGGAGTGCATCGGAACCGCCCGTTCGCCGGAAACTGCCGGCGTGATCGTGAGGGCGCTCAGGCAGGTGACAGCGGCCCATGGGCTATATTTGGCGGTGCAGTGCTGTGAACACTTGAATCGGGCGCTGGTGGTGGAGGAAGAGGTCGTCCAACGGTACGATCTGATGGAAGTTACCGTGCATCCTGTGCCGGAAGCGGGGGGGAGCGCGGCGGCCTGCGCCTATGAAGCTTTTTCCCGCCCGGTCGTGGTAGAGTCGCTGCAGGCTCACTTGGGACTGGATATCGGGCAGACGTTGATCGGCATGCATTTAAAACGTGTGGCGGTGCCGGTGCGGCTTAAAGTACATAGGCTTGGCAACGCGGTTTTGACCGCGGCGCGTACCCGTCCGCCGTTGATCGGCGGCGAAAGGGCCCGTTACTTTTAAAACAGGCAGAGCGCAAAGTTACAGATGAAGCAGGGGCGCTGCTCCCTCTTGGAAAAGCGACTGCAAGGAAGACAGAGGACGCAATAAATTTAGAAAATAAAGATGAGCAAGCGGAGGCGTTTTTATGAAAGTACACGTAGTAGAACATCCATTAATCGCGCACAAACTGACGATGATGCGGGATAAAAACTGCAACAGTAAAAATTTTCGCGAGCTGTTAAAAGAGATCGCTTCGCTGATGACCTATGAAGTGACCCGGGACTGGCGGACGGAAGCGGTGCGCATCGAAACCCCTTTAGAAGAAACGGATGGCGTGCGCTTAAAAGATGAAGTGACTATTATCCCCATCCTGCGGGCCGGCTTGGGCCTTCTGAACGGCGTGTTGGAAATGATTCCCCATGCCCATGTGGGACATATCGGTCTTTATCGTGATCCGGTGACCCACCAGCCTCATGAATATTACTGCGGTCTTCCCAAACAGATGGATGCCAAGTGTATTGTGGTGGATCCTATGCTGGCGACCGGAGGTTCGGCCGCGGCGGCGATCACGATGCTGAAAGAAAAGGGACTGCATGATATCTGCCTGTTGGTCTTGGTGGCAGCGCCGGAAGGTATTGAAGTGATTAACAAAGAGCATCCGGACGTGGAGATTTACACGGCGGCGGTAGATCGGCAGTTAAACGAAAAAGCCTATATTCTTCCGGGTCTGGGCGATGCGGGAGACCGGGTATTCGGTACGTTATAAACAGTGGGTTGTTGGAGAAATACAGGAAAATTCATTTTTTGTGTTCCGTAAGAGCAGATTCGCTTCCGCAGTGAAGCGCAATAGAGAAAGTCCGTCTGAGAAACAGAAGAAGGTTCAGGAATGACACGCAGTGTAGAAAACAGACCCGATTGGGATCATTATTTTATGGAGATCGCGGAGGTAGTCAGTAAACGGGCTACCTGCCTGCGTCGGGGCGTAGGCGCGGTGATCGTAAAAAATAAACAGATTTTGGCTACCGGTTACAACGGGACGCCGAAAGGCATGCCTCATTGCGCGGAGGTGGGCTGTCTGCGGGAACAATTAAACGTTCCTTCGGGCAAATGCCATGAATTGTGCAGAGGTATCCATGCGGAACAAAATGCGGTGGTGCAGGCTGCCGTGCACGGTGTTTCGGTCGATGGCGCTACGTTGTATTGTACGAATCAGCCTTGTGTGGTTTGTTCAAAAATTTTGATCAATGCAGGGATCCAGCGGATCGTATATCGTGACCCCTATCCGGACAAGCTGGCGGAAGAAATGCTGGCAGCCTCCGGGATGCAGGTGGAGCGTTTGGATTTTGCGGAACAGGAGAAAGACTGAGGGTAGCGTTACGTGTATATTTTAGCTTTGATCATTGCGCTGTTGGCCAGCTTTTTGCTGACGCCTTATATTAAGCAGCTGGCGGTAAAAATCGGCGCAGTGGATAAACCTGACAAGCGAAAAGTTCATACGCAGGTGATGCCCCGCCTGGGGGGACTGGCGATCTATCTTGCGACGATGCTGGCCATCGTTTGCAGTATGCCGATTACCCGGGACCTGCTGGGGATTTTATTAGGCGGCACCTGGATCGTGATCGTGGGCGTATTGGACGACAAATATTCGCTGCCCGCTCGGGTCAAGCTGGCGGGGCAGGTGATAGCGGCTGTGATCCTGGTCTCCTTTGATGTAAAAATTGAATGGCTGAATAATCCTTTTGGCGGCTATTTTTATCTGGAATATCTTTCCATTCCTTTTACCGTCTTTTGGGTGATCAGCTTTATTAATGTGGTGAATCTGATCGACGGCCTGGACGGTCTGGCCGCCGGCGTATCCGGTATTGCGTCCATTACGGTGATCCTGGTGGCGGTGCATCAGGGCTATTTTCCGGTGGCAACGCTGACGGCGGCGTTAGCCGGCGGGATCATCGGCTTTATTCATTATAATTTTAACCCTGCAACGATTTTTATGGGAGATACCGGCAGTATGTTCATCGGTTATATGCTGGCGGCTATTTCCATTTTCGGGGCGGTGAAGAGCGCGGCGACGATCGCGCTGATCGTACCTGCCATTGCGCTGGGTCTGCCCATTATGGATACGGCGTTCGCGATTTTGCGGCGCTACAGCAACGGCCGGCCTATTTTCCAGCCGGACAAGGGGCATCTGCACCATCGTCTTTTGGCCATGGGTCTGAGTCAGAGACAGGCCGTTCTGCTGATGTACGGTATCAGTATCGTATTGTGTCTGGCGGCTTTTGTCCTGGCGGAAGCCAATGTGTATGTGGCGGCTGTGGTGATCGTTCTGATTTTAGTCGGTGTAGCGGTAGGAGCCAAGCGGATCGGTATTTTAAATGACCGGAGCTGAAGTGGAACAGGAGGCATTTTTTTGAAAAAGTTAAAAGTGATGCTGGTTTTCGGGACGCGCCCGGAAGCGATCAAAATGTGTCCTTTAGTATTGGAAATGCGTAAATATCCGGAAAGCATCGAGACTGTCGTGGCGGTTACGGCACAGCACCGGGAGATGCTGGACCAGGTGCTGCAGCTATTTGGCATTACGCCGGACTATGACCTGAATATTATGACCGGCGGGCAAACCCTGTCTGATGTGACGGTAAAAGCATTGTTGGGTCTGAAAAATGTGATTGAAGCAGTGAAGCCGGATCTGATTCTGGTACATGGGGATACGACCACCACTTTTGCCGGCGCATTGGCTGCCTATTATGCGCAGGTTAAAGTAGGCCATGTGGAAGCCGGTTTGCGGACGGGCAATAAATACTCTCCGTATCCGGAAGAAATGAACCGGAAACTGACCGGCGCGATTGCCGATTTTCACTTTGCGCCTACCTCTACCAGTTATGGGAACCTCTGCCGCGAGAATGTGCCGGAAACGCAGATCTTCATCACCGGCAACACGGTGATCGACGCGCTGCGCACCACTGTGCGTCCGGATTTTGTTTTTACGGACCCTGTGCTTGAAAAAGCGCTGAAAAGCGGGAAACGACTGATTTTAATGACGACCCATCGCCGGGAAAATTTAGGGGAACCTATGCGTCATGTGTATCGGGCGCTGAAAGCGGTATTGGAAACCCATCCGGATACGGCGGCGATTTTCCCGGTACATAAAAATCCCAAAGTGCGGGAAGTGGTAAAAGAGGAGCTGGCCGGGCTGGATCGGGTCTATCTTACGGAGCCGTTGGATTATGAACCTTTCGCCAATCTGATGGGGCGGGTGGACGTTGTGCTGACAGACAGCGGCGGGATTCAGGAAGAAGCACCGGCTTTGGGGAAACCGGTCCTGGTGCTGCGGGATACCACGGAACGGCCGGAGGCGGTCGCTGCCGGCACAGTCCGTTTAGTGGGGACGGATTGTGAAACTGTAAAAAAAGAAACATTTCGGCTTTTGGAGGATCCGGCTTATTATCGGTCTATGGCGGAAGCGGTGAATCCTTATGGGGACGGGAAGGCCTGCGAGAGGATCGTTCAATTTATTTTGTATAACTTTGACTTTAGCTCGCGGATTCCGGAACCGTTTCAGGTGTAAGATTGTTTTTTTAGATGGACCGGACGAGGTAGAAGTGTAAACCATTCGGGTTATTTAAAAAAAACGGTTGGCAATTTAACAAAAATATATTAAAATAAGATAGCATTTACTTCTCACATATTTTTCACAATTACGGAGCAGACAGGTCATATGCTTGATTTTAGAGGCAAAAGCCGTGACTACGCCGTCCATGTTATGAAACGAATTTGGCTGCGTCAGTTGGTGGGGGCAACACTATTTATAGTAATTGGAAGTACATTTTTAGCTCGTCATTCTCTTATTTCTTTGTTTATAGGCCTTTTATGGTCTCTATTGGATGACTTTGTCGTTTTAAGTTCTGCAATTATGGGATATTCTGCAGATGTAAAGACGATGAAGCGGTGGCTCAAGAAAATGTTTGCTACCAGGGTTGCTTTAGGTATTATCTTTGTGGTGATTATGTTAGGTATAAAACTGAAAGTTGCAGAAGCGATGGTAGGTTTTATCCTGTTACATATATTTTTTATTATTAATTTAAAATATTTCACGGCCTCGAAAAAATAGCCTATGTATTGAGGGTGTGAGGAAAGGAGAAAAAAATGGGAAATGCTGAACAAGCAAGCAATGAAATCATTCATTATTTACCACAGCACATTGATGCGTTGGGAACAACGATTCATATGCAGACAATGTATATGAGTTGGTTAGCCTGCATCATTACCATTGCTTTGGTCTGGGTTGCAACGGCTGGTGCAAAAATGATTCCGGGTCGTGCTCAGGCACTGTTGGAAATTATTGAAGAATGGTTGGGCGGCCTGATTGAAGATAATCTGGGAAAAGATGGTCGTCGTAAGATGGAACCGTTTCTTCTCACTCTATTTCTCTTCCTTTTTGTGGCAAATGAAGTGGGAGTTTTTTTGCCTTCTGTTTTTGGTTTTCATTTTACGTCCCCTACTAACGATATAAATGTAGTCTTTGCCTTTTCTATTATGGTCTTGGTTTTGACTTATATTGTAGGGATTGGACGCAATGGATTAGGGCATTTTGCACATTTTTTCAAACCGTTTAAAGTCTTTCTTCCTTTAAATTTAATTGAAGAAATTGCAAAACCTGTAACTATGGCACTTCGTCTTTTTGGTAATATTGTTGCTGGCGAAATCTTGCTGATAGTGCTTTACAAATTATCTCCCTGGGTAGTGCCGGATGTATGGATTTTATTCAGTTTATGCATCGGTTTATTGCAGGCTTTTGTTTTTACGATGCTTACCATTATTGGATTGGCTCCTGTATTTAAACATCACTAAGTTAAACAGAAATATTAATCAACAGTATTCTAAAAAGGAAAGAAAGGATGAAATTTTAACATGGAAAATGCAATTGTTATAGCTGCTTCTGTATTGGCAGCAGGTCTTATCGGTGCTGGAGCATCTGTTGGTGCTGGTGTGGGCGATGGTCTGGTTACTTCCAAGGCTATCGAATGTATTGCTCGTCAACCGGAAGAGGCATCCACCTTTCAGGTAAATATGTTTATTTCCGTAGGTTTGATTGAGGCTATGCCTATTATTGCAATTGTAATTGCGATTGTATTAGTATTTGCTAATCCTTTTGTAAAATAAGCAAGTGGGCGGATATTATAGTTATTATTTGATTTAAATATTGAAAAGGAGTGCTGGAATTGCTAGATTTTGATGCAACATTTTTTGCGCAGATATTAAATTTCATTATTCTTCTTTTCATCCTGGCAAAATTTGCCTACAAACCGTTGATGAAGGTGTTGGACGCACGCCGTGAACGCGTGACCAATGACCTGGAAACTGCTGAAAAGACCCGGACCGAAGCGGAAGCTTTGAAGAACCAGTACAGCCGACAGCTGTCTGAAGCTCGTTCCGAAGCAACTGCGATCGTTGAAAAAGCGAATAAGATCGGGCAGAAGGTGCATGACGATTTTGTAGCACAGGCCCAGGCTGAAAAAGAACAGCTGATAGTTTCTGCAAAACAGACGATTGAAAATGAAAAACAACAGGCTTTGACGGAAGTTCGTTCTCAGGTGATCACCCTGGCGACCGAGATTGCCGGCAAGGTGGTTGATCAGAAACTGAATTCCGAGGCGGATCAGGCTCTGGTTGCGAAAACAGCTGACAGTGTTCTGAATCAATAATCGGACCGCTCATCAAGTTGTGGAGAAAACAGGCATTGCCTGTGACTAATACACCCGCGGCAGCGCGGGGGATATGGAGGTGAAGGATACAGCATGGCTAGTAATGAAAAACTGGACTTGATCGTAAAAAGTCTTGACGGCCTCAAGATGGAACACGACAAGCTGCAAGCAGGGTCTACCAATGGCATTATCGCCGTTGTGCTGACGACTGCAAAAGAACTGACTGTATCTGAGAAAGATGCCGTAGCCAAAGTTATCGGTGATAAATTAGGCTATCAGGTGTATATGGAAACCACCGTTGATCCTTCCATTATTGGCGGTTCTATTTTGAAAGCCGGCGATCAGGTTTATGATGCCAGCGTGAAACGTCAGATGGAAAAGGTCGGCGCAGCCATGGCGAAAGCCGGTATGAGCGGGCAGTCTCTGGAAGATCCTGCCAGCATTACCGCTTCTCTGACTGAAACTGTAAAAGAAACAAAATTGGATGTAGACCTGGAAGAGGTCGGCATTATCGAAAAGGTCGGCGACGGCATTGCTACCGTAAAAGGGTTGAAACATGCCATGGCCGGCGAACTGGTTGAATTAAAAGGCGGCGTCAGCGGCATGGTGCAGAACCTGTTGCCGGATTCTGTAGGCGTCGTATTAATGGGCGGTGAAACCACCGTTCGCGAAGGCGATATCCTGCGTCGTACGGGCCGTTTGATGGAAGTACCGGTCGGCGAAGGTCTGTTGGGGCGTGTTGTAAATCCTCTGGGGCAGCCCATTGACGGGAAGGGCGAGATCCATTATGCGGCGACCCGCCCGGTTGAAGCGCAGAGCCCCGGTATTGCAGATCGTAAGTCGGTAGACGTGCCGCTGCAGACGGGTATCAAAGCAATCGACGCATTGGTTCCCATTGGACGCGGACAGCGTGAGTTGATCATCGGCGACCGCGGTACCGGTAAATCGGCCGTGGCTGTCGATACCATTATCAACCAGAAGAATACCGGCGTTATCTGTATTTATGTGGCGATCGGACAGAAGGCTTCCACTATTGCCCGCCTGTCCCGTACGCTGGAAAAATATGGCGCGAAAGATTATACGATCATTGTGGCAGCTACCGCAGCACAGTCTGCACCGCTGCAGTATCTGGCTCCTTATGCCGGCGTAACCATGGGCGAATACTTCATGGACCAGGGCAAAGACGTTCTGTGTATCTATGATGACCTGTCCAAACATGCGGTGGCCTACCGTGCCATGTCGCTGTTGCTTCGTCGTCCTCCCGGACGTGAAGCGTATCCCGGTGACGTATTCTACTTACATTCCCGTCTGCTGGAACGCGCGGCTCGCCGTAACGAAGAGGCCGGCGGCGGTTCCATTACAGCGCTGCCCGTTATTGAAACGCTGGCCGGCGACGTAGGCGGTTATATTCCGACAAACGTTATTTCCATTACAGACGGCCAGATCTATCTGGAAACCGACTTGTTCTACGCCGGTATCCGTCCGGCTATCAACGTAGGTTTGTCTGTTTCCCGTGTAGGCGGTTCCGCCCAGATCAAAGCGATGAAATCCGTCGCCGGTACCCTGCGTCTGGACCTGGCTCAGTATCGTGAATTGGCAGCGTTCGCGCAGTTCGGTTCCGATCTGGACAAGGCGACCAAGGCACAGCTGGATCGCGGCCTGCGTATGACCGAGCTGTTGAAACAGCCCCAGTATAAACCGTATCCGGTTGAAAAACAGGTTATTTCCCTGTATGCCGGTTCCAAAGGGTATATTGACGATCTGCCGGTACAGGACGTGACCCGTTTTGAAGCGGAATTGCTGAAATATGTGGATAATTCAGCTCCGGAAATCGGCGCCGATATTATCAAGAATAAAAAAATTACCGATGCTAACGAAGAAGCACTGAAAAAAGTGTTGGATGATTTCAAGCAGACTTTCGTAACCTCTGACGGAAAGAGGTGAGTGACTGATGCCTAATCCACGCGAGATTCATCGGCACATGCGCAGCGTACGTAATATTCAGCAGATTACCAAGGCCATGAAAATGGTTGCTGCCGCGCGTCTGCGCCGTGCGCAGGAAAAAGCCGCATCCACCCGTCCTTTTGCTGACAAGATCGAACATATCCTGCTGACTGCCGTAGGCGATAAATTTGCTGTAGGGGACTTATCTGAGCAGGAACTTCCTTTGTTGGCAGATCGTCCTGTGCGATGTATTGGTTTTATTGTAGTTGCTGCTGATAAGGGACTGGCCGGCCCTTATAATTCCAATGTTTTAAAGCATGCGGCAGCTGAGCTTGCAGAAACAGAAAATTATTATTTAATTACTGTGGGCCGCAAGGCAAAAGAATTTTTCCGGCATCGTGGTTTTGACATAGCAAAAGATTATTTCGGTTTGTCTGATAAACCAAATTTTGATTATGCGGAGCAAATCGCGAAGATAGCAACGGATGCCTTTTCTTCCGGTGAGGTGGATGAAATTAAGTTGATTTTTACTCGGTTTAAATCTGCTTTATCTTATACGCCGGAAACCATAGAACTGATGCCGGTTCGTCCTTTCCAGTTAGAAACGGGAGAGCCAAGTAGGGCATCTGAGGGTGAGAGTGTTAAAAGCGCTACTAAAGCAAGTGCTGATGTGATTTTTGAGCCATCCGCCCAAGAATTATTGGCAGAGTTACTGCCGTATTTTGTCAAAACTAGAATTTATGCCGCGCTGATGCAGTCAGCCGCAAGTGAACTCGGCGCCCGGATGACAGCTATGTCTTCGGCTACCGATAATGCGAGTGATTTACTTAGATCTTTAGAGTTATCATACAATAAAGCTCGTCAAGCAGGCATTACTCGTGAAATTAACGAAATTGTTGGCGGAGCGGAAGCTCTGCAGGAAAACTAAGGGAGGAAAATTATAGATGACTGGTAAGATAGTACAAGTCGTTGGCCCTGTTGTCGACATTAAATTTCCGCCAAATGGCCTGCCTGCAATTTATAACGCGATCAAGATCGACGGTGTAGTAGGAAATGGGCAGGAAGTCCATTTGACTACCGAAGTTATGCAGCACATCGGCAACGACGTGGTTCGTTCCGTTGCCATGAGCTCTACCGACGGTCTGGTACGCGGTATGGAAGCAGTAGACACCGGAGCTCCTATTCGTGTTCCCGTAGGCCCCGGTACCTTGGGTCGTATCTTCAATGTATTGGGCGAAACCGTTGACCATGATGATACCCCGGTTGAGGCGGATGATTACTGGCCGATCCACAGACCGGCTCCGAAGTTTGAAGAACAGTCTACGACAGCTGAAATGCTGGAAACCGGTATTAAAGTTATCGATCTGATCGAGCCTTACGCTCTGGGCGGTAAGGTTGGTCTGTTCGGCGGCGCCGGCGTAGGCAAAACCGTTATTATTATGGAACTGATCCACAACATCGCTACGGCGCATGGCGGCTACTCCGTATTCTCCGGTGTAGGCGAACGCACCCGTGAAGGCAATGACCTGTGGAACGAAATGAAAGAATCCGGCGTTATCAATAAAACCTGCCTGGTTTACGGGCAGATGAACGAACCGCCCGGAGCACGTATGCGCGTAGGTCTGACCGGCCTGACCATGGCGGAATATTTCCGTGATGTATCCGGTCAGGACGTTCTGTTATTCGTAGACAACATCTTCCGTTTCATCCAGGCCGGTTCGGAAGTATCCGCTCTGTTGGGCCGTATGCCGTCTGCGGTAGGTTACCAGCCTACTTTGGCAAACGATATCGGCGCGTTGCAGGAGCGTATCGCTTCTACCACCAAAGGATCCATTACGTCTGTCCAGGCCGTTTACGTACCTGCAGACGACTTGACTGACCCGGCTCCGGCAGGCACTTTCGCCCATCTGGATGCTACCACCAACCTGTCCCGTCAGATCGCGGAATTGGGGCTGTACCCGGCCGTAGATCCGTTGGACTCTACCAGCCGTATTCTGGACCCGCTGGTTGTTGGTGAAGAACATTATAAAGTAGCCCGCGGGGTACAGGCGATCCTGCAGCGTTACAAAGAATTACAGGATATCATCGCGATCCTGGGCATGGAAGAATTATCTGAAGAAGATAAGATCACCGTTGCCCGCGCGCGTAAAATTCAGCGTTTCCTGTCGCAGCCTTTCTTCGTCGGCGAACAGTTCACCGGTACCCCTGGTCAGTATGTTCCCTTGAAAGAAACAATCCGCGGCTTTAAGGAAATTCTGGAAGGCAAACATGATGATCTGCCGGAAGGCGCATTCTATATGGTTGGTACCATCGATGCGGCCGTAGAAAAAGCAAAGACCATGAAAGCGGAGTGAGCCTATGGCTAATTTAATGCATTTAGACGTTCTGTCTCCGGATGCCTACGTGTTTCAGGCAGATAATATTTCGTATGTAGAAGCGCAGACCACCAATGGCGGCGTAGGCATTTTGCCCCGTCATGCTACGATGGTGGCCGCCCTTGATCAGGCGCCGTTGAAGTACCGCGATGAGCAGGGCACCGCGCATTATCTGTGTGTAGACGGCGGTTTTCTGGAAGTCAAGGAAAACAAAGTCACAATCTTAAGTGTGGCGGCAGAAACTGCTGAAAGCATTGATACGGCTAAAGCCCAGACCGATCTGGACCGCGCGCAGGCTAAAATTGATAATCCCGGCGAGGGATTTGATTTGCCGGAAGTGCTGAAAGATCTCAAAAGGGCCAAGGCTCGTCTGAAAACTGTGCAGTTGGCTGGCGCCCGTGGATAACTTTTGATGCGCAAGGCATCCTGCATGTATGGTGCGGGATGCCTTTTTCCTTATTTAGGGATTTTAAGGCAATTTTGAGTTGATTTAAGCGTTTTACGCTGTTTCAGATTTGGATTTCAGCTTGATGAAAAGTAGTGTTATGCTGTTTCAATTTGAGAAAGTTGTATAGTTATTTACTGTGTTTTAAGCGGTTTTTGCTTATTGCACTGAATTTTATCGCGAGACCCTTCTGTGGGGAGGAGGATTGAAATGCGAGATGTGATGCAGGCCGTAACCGGCAATAAGATGCTGGATTTGAAACGGGAACTCCATGATCTGCGCGAGTTACTGGCTAAGGCGGATGATCCGGATAAGATTAAGGTTTTGAAAAAAACGATTTCGGAAAAGGAAACGTATTATAATATTTTGGCGGATAGAGCGAGAGTGCAGTAATGGAATGGAAATCTCTGTGGGTCTGGGTGCGGCTGTGTATGGCCTGTGCCCTGACGTACTATGTATATAAGGATTCACTGAAACGCAGTATACCCTATCGTAACCTGTGGATTATCGTGACGTTTGTGTTTTTTCCTTCTTTTTTGGCCTATTTGTATTATCGTCATCATGTACGTAAACAGGGGCAGATATCCAATTTATATAAGCGGGAATCCGAACTGAGGGTAAAACTGGAGGAGCAGCGGATTCGTATTCAGGAAGAACAACGGGCCTGGAAAGCGCAGAAAGAAATTGAAATGGCCCAGAATAAGGTAACGGAAGAAGATCTGGAGCTGGCCCGGCGTAAGCGGGCAGAAGATAAAGCCCGCCGTATGAGTGAATTGGCTGAGGAACGCCGCCTGCAGGAAGAAGCGGCGGAAGAACTGTTTCGCCTGAAGAAGTAGGGTCTGCTGTCAGGATCTGTTTAATGCGGTGTTTTGTAAGCCGGCAACAGACGTGCCTTTTGCGCAGGCAAAGTTTTTATTTTGCCGGACGGTCCAGGGTGAGCGGCGGCGCCGGCTTCTGCGCAAGTGCAGATTTCACAGTATTTTCCTTGCGTTGTTTCCTGTAAAAATGCTATTATAAATAGTACGAAATTCTTTATAATTACTCTGGATAATTATTTCCAACGCTGTATCTTACAGCAAAATGGGAGGTATCTTGGTGGATAAATTAATCGTCAAAGGCGGCAACCGTCTGGTCGGTACTGTTAAGACCAGCGGCGCTAAAAATGCGGTGCTGCCGATCATTGCGGCATCGATTTTAGGGGAATCTCCCAGCCGTTTGGATGAGATTCCTCAGCTGGAGGACGTAAAGACGATCTGCGGCGTACTGGAACATTTGGGTGTCAGAGTGGACCGTAGCGAGCCGCATGTGCTGCAGATGGATACCTCGAATATTACAGCGTATGAAGCGCCGTACAATCTGGTGCGGACGATGCGTGCTTCTTTTGTTGTGTTGGGGCCTTTGCTGGCTCGTATGGGACATGCCCGTATCTCCCAGCCAGGGGGCTGCGCCATTGGCAGTCGGCCTATCGATCTGCATTTAAAGGGCTTTGAGGCCTTGGGTGCTACCATTACTCAGGATCATGGTTTTATTGATGCGGTAGCGCCGAACGGCCTGAAGGGGGCGGACATCTATCTGGATTTTCCCAGTGTAGGGGCGACGGAGAATATTATGATGGCTGCCTGCCTGGCGGAAGGCGTGACCACGTTGGAAAATCCGGCGGAAGAACCGGAAATTGTGGACCTGGCCAACTACCTGAATCAGATGGGGGGCCGGGTGCGAGGCGCCGGCACCGATGTGATCAGGATTGAAGGCGTACAACATATGCATGGCTGCGACCATACGGTAATACCTGACCGGATCGAAGCGGGGACGTATATGATCGCGGCAGCGATGACTCACGGCGATATTATCATTGAAAATGTGTTAGCCGAACACCAGAAACCGTTGCTGGCCAAATTACGGGAGGCGGGGGTCCTGATTGAAGAGGATATTGACCGCATTCATGTGTCCTGCCCGGGACCATTGAAAGGAATCAATGTGAAAACCATGCCTTATCCGGGTTTTCCTACGGACATGCAGCCCCAGATCATGGCTATGATGACCATCAGCGAAGGGCGCAGCAACTTGATCGAAACAGTATTTGAAAATCGCTTTATGCATGTGGTGGAGATGAATCGCATGGGTGCTAATATTGCGACGACAGGTGCCAGAGCCGCGTTGATCGAGGGTCCCTCTCAGCTTACCGGCTGTGAAGTCAACGCCACGGACCTGCGGGCCGGAGCGGCGATGATTCTGTCGGGTCTGGTAGCGGAAGGAACCACTACAATCGGCAATCTGCATCATATTGACAGAGGTTACGAAGATATTGTGGGCAAACTTCAGGCACTGGGTGCGGATATTCAAAGAATCATAGTAACCGAACAAGACTAATAGTTAATATAAGGAGAGCGTTTATGTTTGGTGGAGGCATGGATATTGGGATTGATTTAGGAACCGCCAATATTCTGGTTTATATCAAAGGCAAGGGAATCGTTTTGGACGAACCTTCGGTAGTTGCGGTAGAAAAAAGTACCAACCGGATCCTGGCGGTAGGTTCGGAAGCCCGGGACATGTTGGGACGCACGCCTCAGGGAATCGTGGCGGTACGGCCTTTAAAAGAAGGCGTAATCGCGAACTATACGATCACCCAAAAAATGTTGGAATTCATTATCAATAAAGTGGCGGGAAAAAGCTTTTTTTTCAAGCCCCGGGTGATGACCTGCATACCCATACATATCACTTCGGTGGAGAAACGTGCGGTGCTGGAAGCGACGATTCAGGCCGGTGTGTCGAAAACCTACCTGATCGAAGAGCCGCTGGCCGCAGCGTTGGGAGCCGGTTTAGATATTATGGTTCCCTCCGGTAAAATGGTGGTGGATATCGGCGGCGGCACTACGGATATTGCGATCCTCAGTCTGGGCGGCGTAGTGGACTCGGATTCGGTGCGTATCGGCGGCGATAAATTTGACGAAAGTATCGTTCGTTATGTAAAGAAAGAATATAATATTTTAATCGGGGATACTACAGGGGAAAGCATTAAAAAAGAAATTGGCAATGTGCATGCGGGGGAAGAAGTGCAAACAATGAACGTACGGGGCAGAGATGCGGTAAATGGCTTACCGGCTACTGTCGCCGTATCCTCCGAAGATGTTCGTGCCGCTTTGGAAGAGCCGTTAGAGGCCTTGTTGGGACGGATCCGGGCGGTCCTGGAACGGTGCCCGCCGGAATTATCTGCGGACATTGTGGATAACGGTATTTGTCTTACCGGCGGCGGCGCTTTGCTGGGAGGCCTGGCGCAGGTAATCAGCGAAGATACGGGGATTCATGTATTTGTGGCGGAAAGTCCTTTGGACTGTGTGGCCACGGGCACCGGAAAAGCGCTGGAGAATCTGGATAAGCTGCGCCCCGGCGCAATTTTCAGCAATGCCATGTTTTAAAGGGTCTGTGATCTGTCAATAACGGCAGGAATAGTTCAGGGTATTTTTATGGCGGGCATTGCCTGACGTAAAGACAGAGAAAAATAAATCAGGACGGCAGAGGCGGGGAAATCCCTTTGTTCTCTGACCGTCCTGCTGACTTTCAGGGACGCTGTGAAAAATGCGTGAAGTATGGAGAAACTGTGACGAAAAGGATGAGAGGTGATCTGCTCATGAGGCTGAAAGGCTGCGTAAAGAATCTGTTTTATATATTGGCTGTCTGCTTCGTGTTTCTGCCGTCTGCGGTCCGGGCGCAGGTGACGGGGATGCGTGTCAGCAGCGGACCGGCCCGGGTCCGTATTGTGCTGGATCTGGATGCGCCTGCGAGTTTTACTGAGGCGAAGGGGCAGCCCGGGATCCGGTTGGAAGTAGGAACCGGTGTGACCAAGGCTTTAGAGCGCAGTCTGAAAGATCCGGTAGTGCAAAAGATTCGACTGGCTAAAAAAGGCAAAAATGCCGGCGTACTGGAGGTGGATCTGGGCAAGAGCGCCCAGCACAAGGTATTGGTTTTAAAAAAGCCGGACCGTCTGGTGCTGGATGTGTATCGCATACAGATCGTTAAAACGAACCGGGAGTTGGGGGACGGCCTGTCTTACACTTACTGGCAGGACGACATGAAAGGGCTGCCGGTACGACTTTATGTGCTGAGTCTGAAGCCGGGCAGCAGCTACTATCTGAAACCTTTTTCCGGCGCTGGGGATCGGAACGGAAGAGGTCGTTTAACCGCCGCTTCCGCTGTGGCCGGCGCCCGTGCGGCGGTCAATGCGTCTTATTTTGATACGGATGGCTGGGTCATCGGCAACTGCAAATGGCAGGGCACGTTTTACGGTATGGATACCACCCCGCGCAGCGCTTTGGTGATCGATAAAACCGGCAATCCTTCCGTGCAGCAGGATCTTTCGTATCGCGGTTCGGTTTCTCTGTCCGACGGGCAGGTAATGGAGATAAAAGGAATCAACCGGCAGCGTATGGCGCAGGATCTGGTTTTGCTTAACCGCTACTACGGACCCGAAACCCGCACGAATGAATACGGGCGTGAAGTAAAAGTTAAGCAAGGACGCGCGGCGGAGCTTTCCAATAAGGGAAACATGCGCCTGGACTCCGATTCGCTGGTGCTTTCGGGGCATGGCAGCAGTGCGGATATCCTGGCCCGAATCAAACGGGGGGATCGGGTGGCCATCGACCAGACGCTGGGCAGCCGCCTGGCAGATGATGCGATTCTGGTGCTGGGGGGCGGACCTTCCCTGGTGGAAAAAGGCCAGGTCAATGTGCGGTCCCGAGAGGAAAGCATCGCTGCCGATATTGCTTATGGCAGGGCGCCCCGTACCGGCGTGGGCGTGAAAGAGGATGGTACGGTGCTGCTGATGGTAGTAGATGGGCGCAGTGCCTATTCGGCCGGCATGACGTTAAAAGAATTCGGCGAATATTTTAAACGGTTCGGGGCGAAAGAAGCCGTGAATTTTGACGGGGGCGGTTCTTCGGAAATGGTGCTGGACCGTAAAATCATGAATCGGCCCTCCGATGGCGGGGAGCGCCCTATAAGCATCGGTCTGGGCGTCTTTAAAAAATAAAGGTAATCCTTATCAGCAGGCGGCCTTTTCTCCTTGAGACAGGGGTCAGATGTTTGTTTTGTTCGCGCTTTGGATAAACGATATGCTATTTGTTAATTTTTTTTGAACAATTGCCTGCTTTTGCCAAAAATTGTCATAAGTTGTATAATATTATAATAGTCATGGATGGCTATTATGTAGTTGTGTAGATGATAGTTTCAGGTACATAAGGAGATAAAGATATGTTGAAAAAAATTCATTGGAAGGTGATCGTCACTGTGGCCGTTATGGCTGTGGCTTTCGGCATTTACACGCTGGCTTTTGCAGCGGAGAGCGTGCCCCAGAATGCAACGCTGGCCGGTGTTGTGGTGGCGGATAATCTGGCGGTGGTCGGCCAGGAGGTGCGTCAGGGCGATGTGCTGGTAAAAGTGAAGACCGTGGCCGGAGCGATGCCTGCGGCTCGCGCAACTGTCACCGGCAAGGTGACCGCGGTGTTTGTGGTCCCCGGGCAAAAAATTGTCGGCGGGGAAGCGGTGGCGGAAGTTACTCACTGAGGCCTTGCCTGTTTGTCTGTTAAAATACCTGCAGCTCCGGCTCAGTCCGGAGCTGCTGATAGGATGTACGCATGAAAAAACTTGTAGTATTGCTGGCTTTGCTTTTTGCTTTTTTGGAAGGGACGGCCTATGCTCTTACGCCGCTGATGCCTGTGGAAAACCTGCGGGTGGGGATGAAGGGTTATGCGAAAACCGTTATTTCCGGAGATACGATCGAAACCTTCCCGATAGAAGTGTTGGGTGTGACCGGCGATGAAAATTCCGGTTATCAAATATTGATCAAAGCCGGGGGCAGTCTGATTGAACGCAGCGGCGGCATCGCTCAGGGAATGAGCGGCAGCCCGGTCTATATTGACGGGCGTCTCGTAGGGGCCGTGGCCTATGGCAGAGCCTTTAATGATCCGCACTATTGTTTTCTGACGCCGATTCAAAATATGCTGGAAATGCTGGACAAACCTGTGCCGCATAAGGACAATGCCGGGAAAGATCCGGCGCTGCTGCCGAAAGGTACCCGGCTGATGGCCGGTGGTTTCAGCTCCGTAGGATTTGCTATTCTTGCAGAAGAACTTCAGCCTTTTGATTTGACTGCGGTGGATGTTGGGCCTGTGGGCACGGTTCAGGTTGCCGGTAATCTGGAGCCCGGCAGCTCGGTAGGGGTCGCTCTTGTTCAGGGCGATCTTTCTTTGGGTGCGCTGGGGACCGTTACCTGGACGGATGACAAGGGGCGCCTGCTGGCGTTTGGTCATCCTTTTGTGCAGCGGGGCGACGCGTCCTTTTTTATGACCAAAACCTGGGTACTAGCCTCGCTTCCCAACCTGCAGACTGCCTATAAGGTGGGGAATCTGGGACAGGCCGTAGGTACTGTGAATCAGGATCGGGCGGCCGGGGTAGCCGGTACGGTGGGCAAATTACCCAAATATATTCCTTTATACGTATCCGCCTCTGATATGACCCGTTCTTTGAATCGCGGAACCAGAGTCAAGATTGTGGAAGATGAACAGCTGACGCCGGGGCTGATTGCTTCTGTGGTGGCCAGTGAGGCGGCGAAGGCCGCGGATCATGCGGTCGGCGGCAGCGCCCGTATCCTTTTTGATATTATGGCGTTGGACAGCCAGAATAATCCCCTCCATATTTTGCGGGAAAACATGTACTATGATACGAAGAATATCATCCGGCAGTTGCCGCAGGAATTGCAGGAAGCCTCTCAGGTTTTGCTGCAAAATAAATTAGAAAAGGTAAATATTACTAACATCGACGTTACGGTAGACTTGAGTACGGATAGCCTGGTAGCGGAAATTCAGCGGGCTTCCGTACAGGAAAAAGAGCCTAAGCCGGGGGACACGATCCACCTGGATGTGGTGATGAAACCCTATCGTTCGGCGGAAATCACCCGTACGGTAGCCTATAAGCTGCCCAAGGATGCTTCCGGCGACCTTAAGCTGAATGTAAGAGGCGGCGCATCCATGAACTGGATTCAGCAACTGTTGCGGCAGCAAAAGGAAGAGGGCGTGCCGCAGGTTAAAGAGAGGGCGCAGGAGCAGGAGAAGCGGGACAAGGAAAAGAAAAAAGAAATTCGCTTACGTGACTATGTGCGTGAAATTAACAGGGCAGACCGGAACAACGACATTATTGTGGAATATGCTGTGAAAGAATCGGCAGATTCTTCCGGAAAAAGCGGCAGAGGAATGGCCGGGCAGGCGGCGGAAGAAGAGATACCGTTGACTTTCAGCGCTCTGTTGGCCGGCGGAAGAAACAAGCAGTCTACGCCGATCGATTTAATCGTAGATGGTGAAACCGGAGTGACGGTAAAGATTGCCGATTGACAGGACTGCCATAAAATTGCCATGATACTTGAGTATACTTACGATATGAGAAGAGAAGGGGAAGAAAAAGATGCTGCGTGATTTATGTGCCTGGGCAGGCACTTTTGTCCTTCGTTTTTGCCAGGTCACCGGACAAATGTCCCTGCTTTTTCTGGATACCCTTGCGAAAATCCGTCAGGGCAGCGCCAAAGAGACCTTGCGGCAAATGGCTCTGTTAGGTGCGGACTCTTTGCCCATCGTACTGTTGACCATGCTATGTACAGGCATGGTTTTTTCCGTCCAGACGGCGAAAGAGTTTGTCTCCTTAGGCGCTTCCAATACGGTAGGCGGCATTGTGGCCATTGCTATGGGCCGCGAACTGGTGCCTGTACTTACCGGTGTGGTGGTAGCCGGACGGATTGGCGCGGCCATTGCGGCGGAACTTGGAACGATGAAAGTGACCGAGCAGATCGATGCGCTGCGGGTCATGGCCACCAGTCCGGTGCGTTATCTGGTGGTGCCCCGTTTTCTGGCGGCTTCGCTTATGATGCCGGTGCTGATCGTTTTTGGTAATTTTATCGGCAACGCCGGCGGCTATTTTGTCGCTCATTATTACGCGGATATCAGCTCATTTACTTATATAAATTCTATCAAACAGTTTTGCGAGACCTTTGATATTGTCGGAGGTATGATTAAGGGGGTCGCGTTTGGCGCGATCATCAGTACGGTAGGCTGCTTTAAAGGCCTGCATGCGGATAAAGGCGCGGAAGGCGTAGGCCTTGCCACGACTGCCTCTGTAGTCCTTTCGATCATTTTGATTTTCATTGCGGATTATTTTATGACCGTATTATTATATGTTGATAAATAAGTGAGGCGCTATGACGGAATCGGTGATCTCTCTGCAAAACCTTATGATTTCCTTCGGCGAAAATGAGGTTTTGCGGGGTGTAAATTTAGAGGTAACACAAGGGGAGACGTTGGCTATTATCGGCCCTTCCGGTTCAGGGAAAAGTACGATTCTGAAGGTTCTTACCGGTCTGCTTCCCCCTACCGGAGGGAAAGTATTTATTGAAGGCACGGATGTTTCGGCTTTGTCGGAAGAGGGATGGAATAAAATTCGCAGGCAAGTAGGTATGGTCTTTCAGTATTCTGCGCTCTTTGATTTTCTGAATGTAAGGGAAAATGTGGCGTTTGGCTTGCGACAGCACTTTTCTTTGCCGGAAGAAGAAATCCAGAATAAAGTAAATGAGCTGCTAAAAGATGTGGGCATGGAAGCGGCGGCGGAACAATTCCCCGTAGAGCTTTCCGGCGGTATGAAAAAGCGGGTCAGCCTGGCCCGGGCTCTGGCTTTCGATCCCAGAATCGTATTGTATGACGAGCCTACGGCGGGTCTGGATCCCATCCGTACCATGAGCATCAGCCGTCTGATCCGCGCAACGCAGAAAAAACACAAGATCACTTCTGTTCTTGTGACCCATGACATGGAGTCTGTATACGTGGCGGCAGACCGGGTCGTTCTCCTGAATGAGGGGAAAATTGCGGCGATCGGTACTCCGGAAGAGTTTAAAAATTCACCGGATCCCCTGGTGCACGGTTTTGTTACCGGGGAGGAAATAGAAGGGACGACGGAGGAACTTTGATGAAAGCAAGTGAGGTTAAAGTAGGGGCGTTGACCTTGGGGGGCGCTGTCATTCTGGCGGGAATGATCAGCTTTCTGGGCGCGTTCAAGTTATTTGACAGCGGGTATAATCTGCATGTGTCCTATCCGTCCGTCCGCGGTCTTGTGACCGGGAATGCGGTGCGGTACGCCGGTGTTCCTGTCGGTACGGTAAAAGCGACCCGGGTGGAGCCCGGTCAGGTCGTGGTAACGGTGCATGTGAACGAAGGCATTCAGATTCCTCAGGAAGCGGAGTTCCATATTGGCTCAGACGGGGTCATGGGAGAAAAGTTTGTCGATATACGTCCTCCGAGAAGACTCAGCGGCGTATATCTGAAACCGGACAGCAATTTGAGCGGAACCGGTAGCGGCGGCATGGATGAGATGATGAATAAGTCTGCCGCGGTCCTTGATAAACTGGAAGGGATCGTGGATGCCCTGAATAATGTATTTGGGGATAAAGAGGTGCAACGGTCCATGCGCGACGGTTTTCTGAATGCCCGTGATATCAGCAACAATTTAAATGAATTTACGAGGATCATGGCCGCCTCCGCTCAGGCGAATCAGGGGGAGATGCGCACCATGGTTTCACAGCTCAATCAAATGAGCGCCCGTATGAATACGGCGATGAGTCATGTGGAGAGCCTCATGCAGGGCATGGACAACAATGGGCAGACTGGAGCGAATGTAGCGCTCATGGCGCAAAATTTGGCCGAAACAAGCCGTCATGTGGAAGAAGTATCCAATATGCTGGCGCAGGTTGCCGGGGATCCGAAAACAAAGGAGGATTTGCAGGCCACACTGCATAATATGCGGGGCGTTTCCGAGCGGGCCAATAAGGTGCTGTCCGTGGCAGACGGAACCAGCCTGAAGGCCAGAGCCGATGTGCTGCACAGCGCTCGCGGCGGCGATTGGCGCAGTAACTTCGGTCTGACCTTTGCCAAATCGGGGAGGCAGACGTTTACCTATCTGGGGGCTTCGTCTATCGGAGATGATACCAAGCTGGATCTGTATTTGGGCAAACGGTTCCATAACTTCAGCGTCAGCTCCGGGGCCATGCAGGGAAAGTTCGGCGTGGGCCTGGGTTATGATTTTGGCGAGAAATTCCGTTTCTATTCGCAATTATATGATTTTAAAGACAGTAAACTGCGGTTGGGCGGCGAGTTGCTTCTAAAAGACGATATCTATCTGGTGGGAGAAAGTCTGGATCTTCTGCATGGAAATCGGAACGATGTGTATCTGGGAATACGGACTTATTTCTAATATGTGGTTTCTGTCTGGTTTGCCGGTGTAAAGATAAATCTGTTCACAAAAACTTACCTTTTATTCAGTCTTGTTTCTGTTGGAGCAACTTGATTTATCGCTGAATTATGGATATAATAAATTCGCTGACTTGCCAGTCAGAAAATTGGAGGTAGTAAAATGACGATGAAAAAAAGGAGCAAAGGCACTGCGGTATTAAGCGCTGTATTCACATTTTTGCTGATTCCTTCCGTGTTCGCAGCGGAAGCGATGCCCATTGATTTGCAGACAGCGATTGATAAGGCTTTTGCCAGTCATGCAGATATAAAAAAGGCGGAGTATGCCACGGATGCGGCGCGGGCAAATTATAACGCGGCCAGGGAAAGCTACGGACCGGCCGTGACTTTTTCCCACAGTTCCGCCCGCGGCGGGTACTGGGACGAGGTGGTACCCGGCCCCAATCCCAAACAAATCGGTAACAGCTATAGCAATGGGTTGAACCTGACAGTACCCATTTATAACGGTACCTTGAATGCCACGGAAAAAAAGGCTAAAGTGGGGTATCAGAGCAGCGTACTGGGCGAAGAACTGGCCTTTATTAAATTAAAACAGACTACGACGGATGCCTATTATGCCTTACTTGCGGCGAAAGACGCACAGCAGGTCAGCGAGCAGTCTGTCAAAGCCCTGGAAGACCATCTGAAAAATGTGCAGGCCCAGTATGACGTAGGTGTGGTGGCCAAAGTGGATCTGCTGCGCAGTGAAGTGGAACTGACTTCTGCCCGGCAATCTCTGATCAAAGCGGAAAATGCGTATAAGATCGCCGAAGCGAATTTGGATAATATTATGGGGATCCCGCAGGATACCCTGTTGGACCCGAAAGAGGCGTTGAATTATACGGCATATGACGCCACGTTGCCGGCTTGTATCGACCGGGCCCTGGAACATCGTTTGGATCTGCAGCAGAGCCGTTTGCAGGTGAAGGCGGCGGAGGCGGCGCTGAACAGCGCCAAGGCAGGCTGGCAGCCGTCTGTTACCGGTGTGGCCTCCAACAGCTGGAGCGGCAGCCAATGGCCGGGCAACGACAACGAAAAGTGGGGCGTCGGCGTCAAGGTCAGCATGGATGTGTTTGACAGCGGCGTGACCAAATCCAAAGTGGCAGCGGCCAAAGCCGATCTGATGCAGGCGAAAGAGTCGTACCGGCAGGATACGGATCATGTGCGGCTGGATGTGCGCAACAGCTACTATAATCTGCGGGAAGCGGAAAAGCGTATTTCTACGACTCAGGTCGCTGTGTCTAAGGCAGAAGAAGATTACCATATTGCGCAGGTGCGTTATGAAGCCGGCGTAGGTACGAATACGGATGTGTTGGACGCTCAGGTGGCATTGCGGGAAGCAAGGAACAATTTTAATACGGCTTTGTATGATTATAATAGGTCCAAGAGCGCATTGCAGACGGCCACCGGCGTAGAGGCGCGTCCTTCCGATTACAGGTGGCTGAGCTATGGCGATCGGTATGATGCGACAAAGGTATCTTATCAGTCTGCCCGGGAGGCGACACAGGGCGATAAGGCGATCGCCGAACGGGTGCGGGAACTGGAAAAAGTCCGGACGGCCCGCCAGAAAGCGACAAGGGAACTGACTAAAGATAACGCTAAACAGTAGAACCATTGCTGAACGGCAGGTAAATCTACCGGTACAGGCCCTTAAAGGCAGCGATGAGCAGTAAAACGATCGCTAAATGCCTTCAAACAGCTCCTAAGCTCCAAAAAATTCACATATTTACTAAAAGGCTCTGCTTAGCAGAGCTTTTTTTGTGCTATAATTATCATGGAAAATTATTTTTATTGGCACTGTTTCTTTATTGTATTTACATTGAAGTACGAATAGATAATTTATTTTCTAAAACAATTCCGGGAGTATAGATATGAGTCTGCTTATGAAATGGGTGATTGGCGCAGCAGTGGCTTTGTCTGCGCTTTTTGCAGTGTTGACCCAATTGGTATTGCCGCAGGCCGTCAAGCAGATCATTCCTTCTTTGGAAAAAACGGCGGCAGAGTACATAAACGGCTCGGTTACAGTGGGGGATGCTCTGTGGCCCGGCAGCAATGTTATTGTGTTAAAAGATGTGAAGCTGAAGAACCGGGAAGCGCAGACGATTGCAGAATTGCCTGAAACGAGGCTCACCCTGAACCCGCTCCAGGCAGCTACAGATCTGGGTAAAGCAGTAACCGATATCGTGCTGGAAAACCCGGTGGTGTATCTGCGGGAAAATAAAGAGGCCCACTGGAATTTTGAAAACCTGATGAAACCTTCTCAGTCGGATACTGCTGCGTTCTACGGAAAAATCAAGGTGCAGGACGGGCAGGTCAACGTAGAGTTTCCGGAAGGTAAATGGCAATACTCTGTCAACGGCACATTGGACGGCTTATATAATCCTGATTTTGATTTGGATTTTCAGGTAGATGCGGCGGGAATGGAAACCGCAAAAGTAACCGGACGATTGACGACAAAAGGAACCGGCCGGGTCAATATCCAATGTTCCGGGGTGGACCTGAAGCCCTATGCGCCGCTGGCTCTGCGTTACGGGAAGGTAAAAGAAGCGGCCGGCCGGGTCGTTGCCATTGACGCACAATGGCGCAGCAATGGAGAGGATTCGCTTTTGGAAGGTCGCTGTGAGCTCCAGGAAGTACAGGGTTCCTATACCGTGGGCAGCGAACCCTTGCATTTTCGCATCACGGGACCGTTTTCTGCGGTAGACCATATCGTAACCGCTGAGAACCTTATGGTTGCGTTGGATGAGCAGGTCGCCTATGTTTCTGCGAAGGCGGATATCAGCGATTTAGAAAATCCTAAAGGTCATGCGGAATTTACTTCCGACCAACTGACCTATGGGGGGGAGACCGCACGCAACATAAAGGCGGAAGCGGTGCTGGAAAATCATCTGGCCGCCGTCAATCATTTTGCTGCTGACTATGGCGGAGGAACCATCACAGGAAGGTTGTTTTACGATTTAAAGAAAGGACAGATCACCGGTCAGGGGGATCTGCGTAATGTGACCCTTGCCGGTGAAAAAACGGCGCAGGAAACGGTACTGGTGAATGCGGCGCTGGCCGGCGACGGCACCTATGACAGGGAAAAGGGAACCCTGAAAGTGAATATCGCATCGGATGTCATGAATCTGCGGTGGCGGGATCTGGTGCTGAACGTATTGGATTTTGATACTGACGTAACGGAAAAAGGCGCGGAAATTCGTAACTTTTCCGCTTTCAGTGGCAGCGGCGCGCTGCAGGCCACCGGTAAAATAAGCTACGACGGGGCCTATGATCTTCGGGGACGGATGGGCGATATGCCGTTGGCTCCGATTCTGGCAGCCTTTGGTGAAACGGGCAGCGGCCTTCTTTCTTCTGATTTTCATATTTATGGGCAGGGAGACCGGCTCAATTTTGCGGGGCAGACCGGTCTGCGCCAGGCGGTGTACAGGGATCTTGTTATCAAAGAAGGGCATGGCAGCCTGGAAGTCCATGACGGCGTCGCGCAAATTAGCGAATATATGTTGACCCTGAATCAGGGCCGGCATGTGGCGAATGGGACCATTGACCTGCGGGGCGAAGAGCCGGTGGCCGATCTTACGGTACATACGGAAAATGTGCGCATCGAACCCTTGTTGTCGCTCTTGCCGCCGGAACAGCGGATCCGGGTGACCGGAAACTTGACGAATACCCTGACGATCAGGGGAGCTATGTCTCGGCCTTTGGTGACCGGTGACCTGCATATGTTCGACGGCAGTGTAGACGGCTACCTTGTGGAAGACATCCGCGGCCGATACCGTTACCAAAATGAAATCCTAACTTTGGACGATGTGGTGCTTAAAGCGGTTTCCACCACAGTTAAATTAAATGGGCAGATGGACGCGGACGGCCGTCTGGATGTGAATGCGTCTGCTACGGATGTGGATCTGAGCCGTCTGCCTTTGCGGGAAGAAGATCTGGCTCTGACAGGCTATGCTTCATTCTCTGGCCGCTTACGCGGTACGAAAGAACAGCCCCTGTTTGACGGAACGGTACACAGCGACCTGTTTACACTCAATGGAGTAGAAGTGACGCAGCTGCAAGGTACGCTGCAAAGCAACGGCAAAGATATCAATGTTCTGAAAGGCGGTTTCCGCCAGAACGGTACCGATAACGTGCAGTCTGACTATAATCTGAATCTGTCCCTGAATATGCCTGCGCGGGATCTGCGGGGTACGGTAAATGTGTGCCATGGGGATCTGAAGAATATCCTGAAAATGGTCCGGCGGGATTATCCTGTCAGTGGCATTGCGGATGGTACGGTCACCTTTAACGGAGCGCGCCGGGACACGCTGTTGCAGGGGAAACTATCCAATCTTGCGATTCATGATGTAAAATATGACAGCCTGGTTATGCAGGCGCGATTTAATCGAGGCCTTCTGACCCTGGATGAAGCACGGCTTTTAGAGCATGAAACAACGCCGGACAAAGGTTTTATTGCAGCCGGCGGCCAGATTGATTTGGAGAAACGAACCCTGCATCTGGAGGCGGGCGCGATCGAAGCGGATCCGGCTGTGCTCACCGCCTTTATGAAAAATCCGGTGGAATTGAAAGGCCGTATGAACATTGCGCTGCAGCTGGAAGGCAGTCTGGATAATCCCTCCGGCAACGGTTCACTGGAAATTCTGGGAGGGAGTCTGGAAGGCGGTGCCTTTGACAGAGCCATCGCCATGTTGACCTTAAAAAACGATCATATCAACCTGGAACAGATGTTGGTGGAAGAAGGGGTCTATAAGCTGACCGCGGCCGGTAATATTCCGCTGGACCTGTTCCGCAGTACGGAACAGCGCCATAACCCGAGGGCGCAGATGAACATTGACGTAGATTTTAATGAAGCGGACCTGGCGGCTTTGACTGCGTTCAAAGAGGTGGAATGGGGCATAGGTAAGACAGAAGGCAAGGTGAAAATCGCCGGAACGCTGGAAACGCCTCACTTATATGGCAATCTGGGGATTAAAGACGGCACGGTAAAATTCAGGGATATCTATACGCCGGTGGATAAAATTAACGCGAATATCGTTTTTGCCGGCCAAAAAATCGATATAAACCGTGTTTCCGCCGTTCTGGGCAGAGGAACGGTCGAAGGCAGCGGAACCTACGATCTCATGGCTACGGACGCCAATGCTTACCGTCTGGAAGCAAAAGCCAATAATGCGGAGATTGATTCGTCTTACTTCAAAGGACGGATCAACGGGACGTTTAGTGCTGCGCCGGAATATTTCCGCAGTCGCTCCCGCAAACAAGCAGGGTGGCGACCTAAAGTCACCGCAGATATCCGTTTGGACGACGTGCTGATCAATATGCCGACGATTCCTCAAATGTCCGGCGGCGACAGCAATCTGGGACTTGATGTGACGCTTGCGCTGGGACCGAAAATTCGCTTATACAATAAGTACTTATATGATTTATGGCTGAAGGGCGGTCTTAAGATTACCGGAAGCACGGTGTTCCCCCGCATTGAAGGGAGCATTGAATCGGAAAAAGGAACGGTTACCTATCTGAGGACACGATTTAAACTGGATAAGGGTTCCTTGAACTGGATCGAGCCGGGTACCTTCTTGCCTAATTTAAGAGTGAATGCCCATACCCGGTTCAGCCGCTACCGTGTGTTTATGGAACTGACCGGCCCGTTGAGCGGAGATAATCTGAATCTGGTATTACGCTCTGACCCGCCTTTGCCGCAAAATACCCTGGTTCGCATGCTGACCTTACAGCGTCTGTCCGCAGGCAGTGATGATGTGACGAATGAAGATCTGCATAATTTGTTGATTGCCGGTCTGGAAACCGGTCTTTTGGGCGACGTGGAATATATGGTCAAAAAAGTGCTGGGCATCGATGATTTCCGCGTTTACCTGGGGCGGGTTGAAAATGGTCTGGATTTCGATAATCGCATGATCAGAGAATTGACAAAAGAAGAAAAATCACAATATAACTTCCTTGTAGGGAAAAATCTGACAGAGCGGTGGAAGATAGGTTATACGGCAAGTTTCAACGGATTGTACAGTAATATATTTACGCAGTATCAGGTGTCCGATCGTGTGAATCTGACCCTTTCGCGTGACGAGAACCATAATCATCGTTACAGTGTGGAATACCGTATTACATTCTGACAGGGGGAGAAAAATGCTGCAGGGCTATTTGGCAGAATTAAAAAAAATTAAGCTTCTTTCCCGGGAAGAAGAAAAACTTTTGTGGGAAAAGGAAGCGGCAGGCGATGAAACGGCTCACCAAAAACTGATTTCCGCGTATCAGCCCCTGGTTTTCAAAATTGCCATGGGGTTTCACATGGCAGAAGAGATAACGATGGAGTTGATCCAGGAAGGTACCGTAGGCTTACTGGAAGCCGCAGAATCCTACGATTACACAAAAGGAGTCGCGTTCAGTCTTTTTGCCATGCACCGGATCCGGGGGAGCATGTGTGATTTTCTGGCACGGGAATATGCGCAGACGGCAATTTCTCTGGATAAAGAGGCCTATGACGGATATTGCCTGGCAGACAGGATGCCCAGTTTGTTTCCGGAACCGGAAGAAGTTGCGGAACGTCATGCGGTGGCTGAGCGGGTCACACAGGCGGTAGAGCGTCTCCCGTATAAGGAACAAAAGGTGTTGCGGGGAATCTTTCTGGAAAATAAAACACCGGCGGATTTAGCAGCGGATATTAATGTGACTGCAGGGCATGTATACCGTCTGGAAAAACAGGGAGTAAAACGAATCCGCGGCATGCTGTCTCGTTTTATTAACGAACTGAAAAAATAATAAAACAGCAAAAAAATAAGAAAAACAGACCATTTTAACTGAAAAACAGAGAAAATGACGGAAAACCTACGTAAAATTGTTACTTTATGTGAAATTTTTCAAGATAATTTGCCAAGCTAAATAAGATTATATATAATCATAAGTAAGTTTATCTGAGGTGGACCTTATGCTACAAGGTAAATCAGTTTTCAGCCGGATCCGCAATGCCCGTAATAGTTTAGACAATGCGGAACGCAGTTTCAGCAGTCATCAGGAAATACGCGGTGAGCTGGATCTCATGCTGGCGGAAGCAGAACTGCAGAATTTAAGGCAGAAACGGGGAGGCTGGATCGGTTGGACCCGGCATACCTTTGCTGCCTGTGCGGCTGTGTTGTTGTTGGCTGCGGGCGGATTAGGCTGGTGGTGGGCTTCTGCGTATGGCGAGCATACCTCGCAGGCGGCCTCGCCTGCACCCGGCCCGGCGGCTGTTTCTGAGGAAAAAGAGTCCGTGCAGACCGCTGAAACCATAAAAACCAATGGGGCTCAGGTGAAAGCAAATGTTGCGCCTGAAGCGGCCTTATCCGGGGTGCCGGCTTCCCCTGCGGAGGAAACTGCCCGGCCCGCTCCTCATGCTGTTGTTTCGGAAGCGTCCATGCCAATACAGGTTTCCGCGGGACAGCTGCGCCAGTTGATTCGTTCCGGGAAACAGGAACTGAGCAGTATCAGGTAATTGGCTATGTTATGAAATTGAGATAAAACCAACTGAAGTAGGGAGGATTAGTTAGATTATGAAATATGCGCTAAGCAAACGAGTCGTCTTGGGCTTGATGACTGCAATGATCGTAGCTTCACCGGTTTTTGCTGAAACAACTCCGTCGATGTCCCGGCCGGTTGATACCAAAGGCCGTCCTCAAAGCACGCAAAGTCAGGCTAAGGATATAAAAGCGCCGCAGGATGCAACCGCTGCCGAGGCGCCCTATTCACAGCCGAACCTTCTTGCGCCGCCGTCGTCCGGCGAGGAAGCGATGGAAAATACAGCTGGCGAAACGGCTCAAAGCAACCCTGAAATTGCTCCTTACCTGAATAAAACGGTAACGAAAATCAGCATTGAAGGAAATAAAGAGATTCCTGCTGAGGAAATACAAAAAGCTGTGATCAGCAAACCCGGTCTGCCCTTGACGGAAGAGTCACTGGCAAAGGATTTGCAGTCGATTTACGCGATGGGCTGGTTTTATGATCTGCGTCCCTCTTTTATGACTGTACCTGAAGGCGTCCAGGTTACCTATCATGTAATGGAAAACCCCAAATTTACCAGGCTGGAAGTGGAAGGAAATACCAGGATCTCCACGGAAAAGATTCGGGAAATGGTGAATTTGCCGGAAGGGCAGATGGTAAACATCCGGGAGGCGACGGCCAAACTCCAGCAGGTCGAGGCGGAATACAAAAAAGGAGGCTACATCCTGGCGCGTATTACCGATGTTAAATTGCTGCCGGATGGAACCCTGGGAGTCTTGATCAACGAAGGGATCGTAGAAGACTTTAAAGTTAAAGGCAACGTGAAAACCAAGGATCGAGTGATCCTGCGGGAAATCCGCCTGAAAAAAGGCGAACCCTTTAACTCTACGCTGGCCCGTCGTTCCATGCAGCGCATTTATAATCTGGGTTTTTTTGAAGACGTAAACGTGCGCCTTAATCCGGGCAGCCAGCCTAATGCGGTAGAGATGGAAATCACCGTGGTGGAAATGAATACAGGTACCTTTGGTATTGGCGCCGGCTACAGTGATGCGGATGGCTTTATCGGTATGGTCACTTTGGGGGATAAAAACTTCCGCGGAACCGGTGACAGTATTTCGATACGCTGGGAATTTGGCGGCGCGGACAATCGCAACTATGAATTCAGTTATACCAAACCCTGGCTGGATAAAAAAGAAACCTCCGGAACCCTGTCGATTTACCGCATTACCAATGAGTATGCCGATTATGACAGGGATGCCAATGAAATTGCCCGTTACGATAAAAAACGCGTGGGTCAGGAACTGACTTTCGGACGCAAGCACGGGGAATTTGTCAGCAATTATCTGTCTCTAAAACATCGGGATGACAAATATGAAGGCAAAGTTGACGGATATGGTACGCAGTATTATGAAGATACTTATAATGAGGAAGCAAAAAAGCATCATTGGCCTGCTACTGCCGCAGAACGCCGCGCCGAAAACTTCGGCACAACAAACAGCTTAGCCTTCTCCCGTGTCTACGATTCCCGGGATAATATTTACGATCCCCATACCGGAAAACGCAATTCGTATACCTTTGAGTGGGGCGGTTTCGGCGGCGATTTTAAATTTGAAAAACTCAGCGTCAATTACCGTTACTATCTGCCGCAGGGACCTAACGTAATCGCCTTTGACCTGGGCGCCGGTTATGCCTGGGGCAACATGCCGCTGTCCCAGCGCTTTGCGATGGGCGGTTCAGAGAATCTGCGCGGCTACAAAGACGACCAGTATAGAGGCAACAGCATGCTGCGCGCTACGGTAGAGTATCGTCTTCCTATCGTTAAGAAGGTGCAGGGCGTTGTGTTTGTGGATTCCGGTTATGCCTGGGATAAACGGGACGAAAAACGCTTTGACCTGGGGTTGATCAAAGTCGGTTACGGCGTGGGCCTGCGGGTTAATTCACCCTTAGGGCCGATCAAGCTGGATTATGGTATCGGGGAAAACGATAAGCGGTTCCATTTCAGCTTTGGCGGTCAGTTCTGATCAGTATGAAAAAGATTATGTTCCTGCTCACGCTTTGCCTGGTCTGGACCGCAAGTGTATGGGCAGCGCCGGTAACACGGGTAGAAGTACAAATTACCGACAATAATAACCGAACCAGTCCGATTCTGTTGCGTAAGATGGAAGACAGTATGCGAGTCGTAGCGGAACAGTTGTTTAACGGGAAAGATGAGACAATGATCCGCGGGATTGCCGGGGAGTATGAAAGACTTTTAACGGAAATTTCCGAGCGGGTCATTACCGGTTACCAGACGAATGGCGTTCGGGTCACAACGGTGCCGGGACCGTCCGGCAGCACGGCTCAGATCTGTTTTTCCGTAGCGCCCTGGGCACAGGTCGTAGAAAGAACGGAAACGGATATCCAGTTCAGCGGCATCAGTCCTTTGGCAGTTTCCTTGCTGCAGGCGCGGTTGCCGGAATTAGAACAGCAGCTGCGGGCCACTCTTTCCGGCGTTTCTCTGGATGCGGCCGACTGGGCCGGCGGCGTCCTCCGCGGACAGGTACAAAAGCTGGTGGAAACGGTACTCCCCGATTTTAAGGCTGCGGTAGATGTGACGACGCATGCCGATACGGCTGTGGTTCAGGTGATTATTTACCCCGTAGGCGAATTAGTGCAGGATGTAGAATACAGTATGGAGTCCAAGTCCATACCTAATCTGCTTCTGATGGATCTGAAATACAGGTATGCGGATAAAGCGAAGTCTTTGCGCGGGCTGCCGCTTTCCTATCTGGTTTCCAACCGGACTCTTTTGGAGCGGCGGTTTACCGAAGAACTGGCGGGAGAAGCGCAGGTCAAACGGCACGACTTGCGGCCCAAAGTGGAAATCGTACCCGGCTCTGATACCCGCTTCACTATTTCGTTGGAATCGGATCGGTATAAGATTTGGTTCGAGGGCTATGGAGACATTGGGCGCGATGACCACAATCTGTCCGGCAGGGCCCATCTGGGAAAATTTATTTCCCGGCGGGACGAAATTTTTGGCGAAGCCGGGGTGGACCTGAAAGATGTTGACTGGGATTTCAGCGCCGGTTATGCGATGCATTTTGGCAAAGCGACGCTTTCTTATATGCGGCGGGTGCCCAGTGACTTTAATGTGTATCGGGGGGAATATGATTTCACGCCGAAATGGCGTTTCCGGTACGAACATTTCAGTAATACCGGGACTAATGAATATGCGGTGCGGTATCGGATTCATGAATTTCTCAGCGGCGAATACGTCTACTCCACGGACAAATCCTATTTTCGCATTATCGGCAATTTGTAAGGGCGCTGTCGCAGGATGGCGTATAAAAGTTGAAAGTATCGGCATGCGCTGATATAATATACAAGCAAAACTATTAAAAAGGCAGGTACAAACTACTATGATGGAAAAATTGCGTAACCCTAAAAATGTTAAGACGATTTCTCTGATCGTCGCAGCGATTTTTGTGCTCGGTTGCTTCACGCTCGCGTTGAGCGCCGGTGGCTTCAAAAACAGTATTGCTCAGGCAGCGTCCAGCGATTCCGCGATCGGCGTGGTAAATTATCAGGTCCTGGTTTCCCAGTCCCCCAGGTTGAATGATGTGCGTTCCGCGATGCAGAGCGAGATTCAGAAGACCCGTACGGAATTTGATGAAAAAAGCAAGAGCATGAATGAAACGGAAAAAGAAAGATATTACAAACAGCTGCAGGAACGTCTGGGAAATAAGGAAAAAGAGCTGATGGACCCGCTGCTGAACGAGATCAATGATACGATTAAAAAAATTGCAGAGAAAAAAGGCCTGAAGGTCGTTGTGGATAAATCTACCGTAGTATACGGCGGCACCGACATTACGGACGAAGTAGCCAAAGCGTTGCAAACTGCGAAAAAATAAAATCAGATCCGTGTGAGGCTCTCAGTGAGCCTCCTTTTCTGTTGCCGAAGGAGGAAAAATTATGCGCCGGATGGCAGTGCTGTTGCTTGTTATTGCCGCTCTGGTACTTTCTGCCTGCGGTAAGCAGACGACCGGGGAAAAAATTGCTGTGGTAAACTGGGAAAAAGTTATGGAAGCCCACCCACAACAGACCCAATTGCGTAAAGCTAAAGAAGAATATAATCAGTTGCTGGATAGGCGACGGGAACAGGAAGTGCTGGGCAAGACCCGTTTAGGCGCCCTGGCCCGTTTACATCAGTTAAAGGAAAACAGCAAGCGCAGTTTTTTAGCGGCGGATCTGCAGACACGGATGCTGGAACAGCAGGCCCTGGAGCAAAAGAAGCTGCAAGCTTTGTCGGAACAATTTGCCAAAGAAGCCAATCAGGAATTTTTATCTGAGGAAAAAAAGCTGGAAGAAAATTATCGGCTGAAGCTGTTTAACCTGCGGTTAAAGTTGGAGGCGCTGCAGCTGACACCGGAAGAAAGAGGCAAACTCCAACAGGAGATGGCGCTGCTTCAAGCAACCCAGGAACGTGACCGCATGGCTTTAGCACAGTTTAAAATGAAGCGGGTACAGGAAAAGATGGAGCCGGAGATACAGGCGATGCATCGGCGTCTGGAGGCCTTTGCCAGGCAGCTGCAGGCGCAGATGAAAGCCGGTTTGACAGACCGTTCCACACCGGAAGGTGATGCGCTGGCTCAGGCCCCGGCCGCTTTGGACAAGGTGTTGAGCCAGGTGGATCGGGAGTTGGATTTTCGCCAACAGGCTGTGGAAGCTTTGGAAAATTCCCTCAAAAAAGATGTGGAAAGTGTCATTATGAAGCTCGGTAAAGAACGTGGCTACAGCGTTGTGTTCCACAAGTATCGCACAAACGTAGCGGCGGAAGACATTACCGAGGACGTGATCAAAGATGTGAAGAAAATCAGTATCAGGAAGGAAGTACAGTAAGATGAAAAAGTTTTTAGCTTGTGTCATGATTGCCTGCGCTTTGCTGGCAGTTGGCTGCAGCGGTAGAAATGCGGCATTTGGGGTAGTGGATATGAAGAAAGTGGAGGCGGAAGCCCCCGCGGTAAAGACGATTAAAGAGGATCTGACGAAGAAAGCAAAGGAATTGCAGGAATCCATGCGAAAGGAAACCGAGGGCAAGAGCCAGGAAGAAGCGCAGAAAATTGCCCAGGATAAATCAGCGCAGATGCAGGTCGCCTCTTCCGAGGCCCAGGCGAAATTAAAGGCCAGTTTGGATACGGCGTTGGCAGAAGTTTCCAAGGAAAAAGGCCTGAGCGCGGTTTTGATCAAAGATGCCGTTCCTTCCGGCGGTGTAGATGTGACCGAGGACGTTATTAAAAAGATGAAATAAACTGCAATCAGCAACAGGAAAAAAGGAGCAGGGCAGGTCTGCCCTGCTAAACGGAGAGGGTTAGTACATGGAACGGACATTACAGGAGTTAGCGGCATTTCTTAACGGTACTTTGGAAAATGACGACCCGGCTTTAAAGATTACCGGCGTTAACGGTTTGGTGGAGGCCGGTCCTTCGGAAATTTCCTTTGCCGTGGCGCCTTATGTGGAGGTTTGCCATAAAAGTAGGGCCGGGGCGATGATCCTTGGCTTTGAGGACAGACAGTTGGACCGTCCGGTGATCCGGGTGGAAAATCCGCGCCAGGCCTTTGCCGACTTGCTGGAATTATTCCGTCCGCAGGAAGCGGTGGAGAGAATAGTAAGTCCCCTGGCTTCCGTAGCCGCTGATGCAAAGATCGGCAGTAATGTATCGATCCAACCCTTTGCAGTGGTGGATTCCGGCGCCGAGATCGGAGACAACACGGTCTTGTATCCCTATACTTATGTAGGGAGAAATGTAAAAGTCGGCCGCGACTGTGTTCTCTATCCTTCCGCTACGATCCGGGAAGACTGTGTATTGGGGAACCGGGTCATTCTACAGTCCGGCTGCGTAATTGGCGGCGATGGCTTTGGCTATGTGACCAACCACGGAAAACATAATAAAGTGCTGCAAACCGGCAATGTGGTCCTGGGGGATGATGTGGAGGTAGGCAGCAACGCCTGTATCGACCGGGCCACTGTGGGCAGCACGATCGTCGGCAATGGCACCAAACTGGATAATCTGGTTCATCTGGCCCACAATGATGTGGTGGGAGAAAACAACCTGTTCGTTGCTTTTGTAGGCATACCCGGCAGCGTGACGATCGGTGATAATAATACGTTTGGCGGACAGTCTGCTACGGTGGGGCATATTTCTATCGGCAGCAATAACACCTTCGCGGCGCGCTGCGGGGTGATCGGCAACGTGGAAGACGGACAGGTGCTGGCCGGTTTTCCGGCGCTGCCGCATCTGGAATGGCTGCGGCAGGAAGCCAGGCTTCGTAAGATCGGCAATCTGTTGAAGACCGTCAAAGAATTAAAAAAAGAACTTGCTGAGCTGAAAAAAGCACAGGCAGCAATACCTAAAATCTAAAACGTTATTATAAAATATAAAGGTAAGCTGGTATTTATGGCATTATATTATTTGATGAAAGTAATCAGCCGGATCTTTTGTTTCCTGCCGTTAAAAGCAGGGATGCTGTTCGGCGATTTATTGGGACGGTTATCTTTGCTGTTTGTGCCCCGTTGGCGCATGAAGATGGCCGTAGCGAATATAGAGGAATGCCTGGGGATTTCCGGGGCAGAAGCAGAAAAAGCAGCCAGGCAAAGTGTGGTCAAATTTGGTCGCATGATCGTTGAAGTGTTGCGCTTTCCGCTGTTGAACAAAGACAATATAGAAGAATATGTTAAAATTGACGGTCTCCACTATCTGGAAGAGGCAAACGCCCGGGGCAAGGGCGTGATCATCGCTACGGCGCATTTCGGCAACTGGGAACTTCTGGGGGCCATGATCGCCCTTAAAGGCTATGATATGCTGAGCATTGCCCGTAAGCAGAACAACGGCGCCATGGACCGTTTTATTAATGAATGTCGGCAGATGGTAGGACAGACGGTAGCCTATAATCGGGGCAAGGAAGGCGTCCTGTCCATGGGCCGTTATCTGAAAGAAAAAAAGTTTCTGGGGATTCTTTTTGATCAGGACACCAATGATACGGGGGTACGTCTTGCGTTATTTGGTAAGCCCTGTATCACGCCTGCCGGAGCCGCCGTATTCAGCCGTACCTTCGGCTGTGCGGTACTGCCTGTTTTTATGCACTATGATTCGGATGGCAGCTGCCGGGCGAAGATTTACCCGCCTCTATATGCGGAAAAAACACCCGACAAAGAACGGGATCTTTATCAACTGACGGAGCAGCTGCTAAAGATTTTGGAGACGGAGATCCGCAGCAACCCGCCTATGTGGTTCTGGGTCCATGATCGCTGGAAAGACGGGCGGCAATATTTTGGCTCAAAAAATTGAAGTGAGGGGCAACAGTATGAGAAAACAAGTTACACTGGCCAATACCGTAAGTTATTCCGGTGTGGGGCTGCATTCCGGTAAAGAAGTGAGGATGACGCTGAAGCCGGCTTCGGAAAATACGGGAATCGTCTTTATCCGTACCGATTTGCCCGCCCGGCCGCAGATTCATGCCCGGGCAGAACTGGTCGTTTCGACTTTGCGGGCCACCTCGTTGGAAGAAAACGGGGCCCGGGTCGTTACGGTGGAGCATTTATTAGGGGCCTTATCCGGCATGCATGTTACCAATTGCTATATTGAAATGAACTCACCGGAACCGCCGGTCGCGGATGGAGCGGCCCTGGTGTTTGCGGAACTGATACAGCAGGCCGGTCGAGCGGAGCAGGCCGAAAATACGCCGGTATACAGGGCGGAGCGCCCTTTTGCGGTTTACGACGGGGATAAATATATTGCCATGCTGCCGTATGATGGCGTGCGGATCTCTTTTACTTCGATCAACAGCCATCCGCTGCTGGGAACGCAGTATTTTGACATCGAGCTGGATGAAGCAAACTTTTTGAAGGAGATTGCGCCGGCCCGTACCATCGGTTTTATGAGTGAGATCGAACAGATGCGCAAAATGGGCATGGGACTTGGCGGCACTCTGGAAAACGCTTTGGTATATGATGACCGACAATGTTTATCCGTGCCGCGGTTTCCAGACGAATTGGTCCGTCATAAAATTTTGGATGTGCTGGGGGACCTTTCGCTCCTTGGCCCGTGGCAGGGACACGTTATCGCCGTTAAATCCGGACACTTATATAATTCACAGCTTGCTAAAAAAATCATCGCATACAGGGAGGGTAAATAATGGCTATTCGATTGGAAGTAACTGAGATCAAAAAAATTCTGCCGCATCGTTTTCCCATGTTGCTGGTGGACCGCATTTTGGATATGGAACCGATGAAATGGGCGGAAGGCATAAAAAATATTTCAGTTAATGAAATGCAGTTTTTAGGGCATTTCCCTGATGAACCCATTATGCCCGGAGTGCTGTTGATCGAAGCGATGGCGCAGGTGGGCGGCGTTGCCATGCTCTATCCTCCGGAAAACCGCGGTAAAATTGCGGTGTTTGCCAAAATTGATAATGTACGGTTTCATAAGCCTGTGGTGCCCGGTGATCAGCTCTATACCCGGGCTGAGGTAACTAAGATCCGCGGTAATATGGGTGTTATTCATTGTGCCGGTAAGGTGGACGGTTCTTTGGCCTGTGAATGTGATTGTTTCTTTGCCATTCAGGAAAAGAAAGCTTAAAGCCTGAAAAATAATAAAGCAATACACGTTTGCTTTAAATTTTAAAAAAATTGGAAAAACAAAGCGATTCGGCTGAAATTGACAGGAAAAAAGATATATTCCCCTTAAAACTGCGGAAATAAAGAAAATTTGGCGATTTTTGGCAGGTGAAAAAAAGCTTGCTTTGTAGAATATAGATATAACGTGGTTGGGTCGGCATCCGGACGATCTTAAAATTTTCTTCGATGTGTTCAGCCGGGAGCCGAACCGCAGGCAGGAACGAACGAACAATAAACAAGTGCAGCAGGGGAGTGAGGCAATGGCATCTGTAATTACGCCATTATATAAAATCCATGATACCGCCATTATTGAAAAGGGGGCGGAGATCGGTAAAAATGTGGTGATAGGGCCGTATGCTGTGATTAAGCATGACGTTGTCTTAGGGGACGGCTGTATAGTTGGCCCTCATGTAGTGATTCACCCGCATACCACTATCGGCAAAGAGTGCCGCTTTTTTCCCGGCGCTTCCATCGGCGGCGAGCCGCAGGATCTGAAGTTTGCGGGAGAATACAGCTCTACTGTGATCGGGGATCGCTGTACTTTTCGCGAGTGTTGCACCGTCAGCCGCGCAACGGGAGAAGGGAATGAAACCCGTTTAGGCAACGATATTCTGATGATGGCCTATACGCATGTAGCACATAACTGTATCGTAGGTAATAATGTGATTATGTCCAACGTGGCTACTTTGGCCGGTCATGTCGTCGTAGAAGATCGGGCAATCATCGGCGGTCTGGCGGCTGTGCATCAGTTCTGCCGTATTGGACGCAATGCGATGGTTGGCGGCATGAGCCGTATTTCACAGGATATTCCGCCTTTTATGCTGGTATCCGGTGATCCTGCTTTTGTGGCCGGTTTAAACAGCGTAGGTCTGTCTCGCGCCGGGATGCCGCCGGAGATTCGTTCCCAGTTAAAAAAAGCGTTCCGTATTTTATATCGCAGCGGGATGTCCATGGGCGAAGCGGTAGAAACGATGGAGCAGGAACTGGAAAGCAGCGAACCGGTAGAGCATCTGATGCGCTTTTTACGGAATGCGGAACGGGGCATTATCCATACCAGAAAATAAAAAGAAGTACTTCTGTTGTTTCAGAAAGACTTTCAAGGCAGCGAAAAATTTCGCTGCCTTTTGTGTCAGTTTTGCTTTTTGGGTAGCGCAACAGCAGCCGGATGTAGTAAAATAAAGCTATAATTGATTCGCTGTCTGGCATCAGGCAGGCAAAGGATCGTTTACGAAAAGAACGGGCGGTGTTAAAGCAGATGGAAACCTTGGGTATTTTGGCCGGTATCGGCCACTTGCCGGTAGATGTGGCACGGTCTGCCAAAATGTTAGGCTATAAAATCGTGGCGGTGGCGGTGGTACCGAATACGGATCCGGAATTGCCGGAGTATGCCGATGTATTTTATTCGATTAACATAGGAAAAGCAGGGAAGATTTTAAGTACATTAAAAAACCATGATGTTAAAAATGTGACTATGATTGGCAAGGTCACTAAAGAAGTGTTATATAAAGACGGTATGGTCCTGCCGGATCTGACTACGATACGCCTTCTGGCATCCTTGCCGGATCGCAAAGACGATACGATTATGAATGCTCTTGTCAAACTTGTAGAGGAAGAAGGGATGAAGGTCATGGATCAGACAATCCTGATCCAGCCTTTGCTTCCGGCTCCCGGCGTTTTGACCAAACGGCGCCCCACAGAGGAAGAATGGGAAGATATGAAATTCGGTTTTCGTATGGCCAAGGAATTAGGGCGGTTGGATGTCGGGCAGACCGTGGTAGTAAAAAAACGGGCGGTAATGGCTCTGGAAGCGATTGAAGGTACCGATGCCTGTATTCTCCGAGGCGGATTTTTAGGGCGGGGCGGCGTAATCGTGGCGAAAACTGCTAAGCCGGCCCAGGACAATCGTTTTGATATGCCCAGTGTGGGTACCAAGACCCTTGATTCCATGATCCATGCCGGCGCAACAGGGCTTGTGATTGAAGCGGGGCATACTTTGCTGGTAGATCGGCAACGGACCCTGGCGCTGGCGGATGAAAAGAACATGACCATTGTAGCCGTGTCAGAAACAGAATTGGCATAACGCAGAAAGGGAAAACTGTCAGACATAAACAAAATATTTGTGGAAAAGGACGGCTGAAAGGTTTTTTCAGCCGTCCTTTTATGATATAATAAAGTGTATTATTGTGTACCAAATTAAGCATAATAATTTATGCAGCAGTAAGTTTTAAAGGTGTATCATGACCAGAATTTTGATTTCTGCAGGGGAGGCATCCGGCGATCTGCACGCCGGTGCTGTCACCCGTGCGCTAAAGCAAATAGAGCCTGAGGTTCAGGTCTTCGGTATGGGCGGAGATTGTCTGCGCGCGGCCGGAGGCGAGGTAATATACGATATAAAAGACCACGGTGTGATGGGGTTTGTGGAAGTACTCCGTAAACTGCCGGATCTTTGGAAGCTGAGGAATTCTTTTATTCAGCTGATGGAGCGTCGGCGTCCGGATGTGTTGCTCACCATCGATTATCCGGGCTTTAATATGCGTCTGGCGAAACTGGCCAAAGACAGAGGCATCAAGGTGGTATCCTTTATTGCGCCTTCGGCCTGGGCCTGGCGTCCCAGCCGGGCGGCCGGCGTGGTGAAAGTTGTCGATAAAATCGCTTCCATTTTTCCCTTTGAATATGATCTGTACAAATCCTATGGAGCGGACATCGAGTTTGTGGGTCATCCCCTGGTAGATATGGTTCATCCTTCTTTAGCGCCGGAAGAGGCAAGAAAGTTGGCCGGCAAGCGGGAAGGACATCCCCTGGTGCTTTTGATGCCGGGCAGCCGCGCCATGGAAGTGGAACGCCTGTTGCCGGTGATGTTGGATGCCGCGCGCCTTATCAAAGCGCAGCGGCCGGAAATTGATTTTGCCATGCCCCGTGCGGTGACGATTTCCCGGAAAGTATTGGAAGAGGCGATCAAGGCCTCCGGCCTGGAGATCAAACTGACGGAAGGAAATAATTACGATATTATGAGCGCCGCGGATTTTGCGGTAGCCACCAGCGGCACCGTTACCTTAGAAGCCGCTTTGTGCGGCCTGGGCTGTGTCATTTTGTACCGGGCTTCCGCGCTCAGCTATTGGATTGCCAAACAGGTGGTGGAGATCCCGTTTATCGGTCTGCCGAATATTGTGGCGGGACGCAGTGTGGAGCCGGAGCTGATACAGGCTGACTGTACGCCGGAGACCGTGGCAAAGACCACTTTGAAACTTTTAGAACCCAATCGTTATGCGCTTTTACAGCAGGATCTGCGGGAAGTAAGACGGCGTCTGGGCGAGCCGGGGGCTGTACGCCGTGTGGCAGAACTGGTGCTGCGCATGGCCCGTCCTCTGACAGACCAGTCGTCTCTGCCCCCCCGGGGGAGCGGAACGGATCGAAAGTAAGATCGCGGCGCATAAGCCTTTTTGCTGTTAGAAAAATTACCCTGAATGAGGCGAAGAGATGGAGTTATATAAACGTATACTCGGTTACGTAAAACCATATTTGCACGTACTGACGGCAGCCTTGCTCTGTACCGTGCTGGCAGCGGCCGGGAATCTGTATCTGCCCTGGATCATTAAGGACATGGTAGATAAGGTGCTTTCTGAAAAAGACGCTTTTATGCTGAATATGATCGCGATCAGTATCGTCGTGATCTTTTTGTTCCGCGGTATTGCTTTTTACGGACAAAACTATCTGATGAGCTGGGTAGGACAGCGCGTGGTGATCGATATTCGCGGCGAGGTATTTCGTAAATTACAGCGTTTGTCCATGTCCTTTTACGATAAGAATAAAACCGGCACCATCATGAGCTATGTGACCAACGACGTGAATGCGTTGCAGGGCGCTATGGTGGATAATACCATAGAACTTGTGACGGAAGGGTTTATTCTGATCGGTTCCATTTGCGCGATGATTTATCTGGACTGGAAGCTGACTATTTTTACATTCTGCACCTTTCCTATCGTCTTATGGTTTATGAATTTCTTCGGTAAAAAGATCCGTCGATCCGGAGGCATGATCCAGGAAGCGACTGCTGATATCACCTCTGTGCTGCAGGAATCCGTAGCTTCAGCCAGAGTGGTAAAATCCTTTGTGCGGGAGCAATACGAGATCGACCGGTTCGACAAAGAGAATATGGCCAACTTTGAGGCTAATATGCGTAATGCCAAGTATATGGCGACCCTGACCCCGACCATTGAATTGGTGGCTGCGCTGGGAGTTACCTTGATTTTATGGTACGGCGGGCACAATGTCATCGCCGGGGAGATTACAGCCGGTTCTCTGATTGCCTTCCTGGTCTATGCTGTAAATATCTCTAACCCGATCAAACGCATTACCCGTACAATCGGCAATATTCAGAAAGCGCTGGCTGCAGCGCAACGCGTATTTTATGTGCTGGACCTGCCGGAAGAAGTGCAGGACCGGCCCGATGCCAAGGTTTTGCCTCCGGTCAGGGGCAGTGTGGAGTTTGAACACGTAAGCTTTTCTTATAATGCGGGAGACGAGGTCATTCATGATCTTTCTCTGTCGGTTCAACCCGGACAGGCTATCGGTGTGGTGGGCCCTTCCGGAGCAGGCAAGTCGACGATTGCCAGCTTGCTTCCCCGTTTTTACAACTGTGATTCAGGCTGCATACGGATCGATGGAGAAGACATCGCTTCCGTCACCCTGGATTCGCTACGGCAGCAGGTAGGTATCGTGCCGCAGGAAACGATCCTCTTCAATGGCACTGTGTACGATAACATTTTGTATGGCAGGCTGAATGCGACCCGGGAAGAAATAGAGGCGGCGGCCAAAGCGGCAAACGCGCATGATTTTATCATGGAATTACCACAAGGTTATGCTACGCTGCTGGGAGACAGAGGCCTGAATATTTCCGGCGGCCAGCGCCAGCGTATCGCCATTGCCAGAGCGATCCTTAAAAATCCGCGGATCCTGATCCTGGACGAAGCCACCTCAGCGTTGGATACAGAAAGCGAACGTTTGGTGCAGGAAGCGCTGAACCGCCTCATGGTGGGGCGTACCGCCTTTGTTATCGCGCATCGCCTGTCCACGATCAAGAATGCGGACCGAATCATCGTCTTGGACAAAGGCGGTCTGGTAGAATCAGGAACGCACGATGAGCTGATGGCCCAAAATGGGTTGTACGCGCATCTTTATCAGATTCAGTATCGCAGCAGGAAAGAGGAATGAGGCTGACTTATGTATATTCTTTATAACATTCTGGGAATCCTGGTATTCTTTGTTTTCGTGCTGCCCTATTATGGCTACCGTCTGGTGCGGGAGAAGGGGTTCAGCGTTCGTTTCAGACAAAGTATAGGGCTGATCCGCCGTGAAGAAATTGATGCAGTGGTGGATACGGAATGCATTTGGATCCACGGCGCTTCGGTAGGCGAGATCGTGGCCACCAGTCCCCTGGTGAAAGAAATTAAAAAAACCATGCCGGAACGCAAGGTTCTCGTGTCCGCTTTTACCGTAGGCGGCTACAATATGGCCCGGCAGATCATTCCGGAAGCGGATGCCATTATCTATTTTCCTTTGGACTTATCCTGGGTGGCGGAATCGGTCGTCCGTCGGATCCATCCCGGCATTTTTATGCCGGTGGAAACGGAACTGTGGCCTAATTTTCTCCGGGCGATCCGGGAGCGCAATATTCCGGTCATGATGGTGAACGGTCGTATTTCCGAGAAATCCGTGAAGAATTACCGCTACCTTTTCAGTATGTGGCGCGATATGCTGCGTACGGTCAGCCGTTTCTGCATGCAATCCAGCATCGACGCGGACTATATCAGCCATTTAGGCGCGGACCCTGCTAAAGTTTTTGTGACCGGCAATACCAAGTTCGATCAGACTTATGCTGAAGTTACGGCGGAAGATCTGGCGGCCTATAAAACCGAGTTGGGCCTGGGAGAGGACGCGTATCCGGTGATCGTCGCCGGTTCGACCCATCCTTCGGAAGAAGACGCGGTCCTGCTCTCTTTCCGGGAACTGCGCAACAAATATCCGCAGGCCCGTTTGATCATCGCGCCCCGCAAGCCTGCCCGGGCGGAGGAGATACGGCGCCTGGCAGCCAAATTCGGCTATGAAACCGGTTTCCGCTCCGAATTGAAAGACCTGAAAGGCAAACGTCCGGAGTATCCGGTGCTTTTGATTGATACGATCGGTGAATTGGGGCGCATCTATGCGGTGGGCGATATCGTCTTTATCGGCGGCAGTCTGATGCATCATGGCGGGCATAATGTGCTGGAGCCTGCCGCGCATGCGAAACCGATTCTGGTTGGCCCCAGCATGGAAAACTTTAAAGATTCCTATTCCTTGTTGAGCAAAGTGGGCGCCTGTCGGATGGTTCCTGATACCGCCGGCCTGACCGCCGCATTCCTGGAAATCGCGCAGGATGACGCGCTTCGTACACGTATGGGAGAGGCCTCGATTCAGGTCATTCGGGAAAACCGGGGCGCGGCGCTGAACACAATGCATTATCTGACCGATCTGCTGCAGCAGGCGTCGGTACCCCGCGCTTATACTAAGGACTATCCGACCAACACGCGAAACTTTAACGATGCCGGCGGCGGCGGTTTGAAACACGGGGCCGCGATCATCCAGTATATTTTCCACCTGGCTCATTCGCCGGAGCGCCCCTGGTATGCTTTTCTGCTCCTGGGTTTTTTACGGATTCTTTCTTACCTGTACGGTCTGGGCGCCCGGGTCAACCTGTGGCTTTATCAGGCGGGGCTGCTTTCGACCTGTAAACTGGACTGCTGTGTAATTTCCATCGGCAACATCACCGTCGGCGGAACCGGCAAGACGCCTACAGCGCAGCGCGTTGCCATGATGATAAAAAATATGGGATACCGGGTCGTGATTTTGAACCGCGGGTACCGTTCTCACTGGGATAAGGAACTGGGCGTCGTTTCCGACGGCAGGAAAATTTATATGACCAGTTATGAGGCCGGCGACGAGGCTTACCTGATGGCGAAGATGATGCCGGGAGTGCCGGTGGTCATCGGTAAAAACCGCGATGTAACCGGCAAATATGCGGTAGAGAACTTGCATGCGGAGGTCATCATTATGGATGACGGGTATCAGCACTGGCAGGTATACCGGGATCTGGATATCGTGCTGGTAGATACACTGAACTTGTTTGGGAATGGCTGCTTGTTGCCCCGGGGTATTCTGCGGGAGCCGCTGAGCCATTTGAACCGGGCGGATATGTTCCTGTTTACCAAGTCCGATCAAAGTTCTCAGTTGACGCGTACGGCCCTGACGGAAAATATTCGGCAATATAATACCAAGGCCCCCATTGTGGAAAGTATCCATCATGCTATGAACTTTGTGGAAATTGCCGACTGGTATAAAGGGATTCAACAAAATCCTATTGGCCTGGAAAACTTAAAGGGCAAGAAAGTTATGATATTCTCCGCTATCGGCAATCCCTCTTCTTTTGAGCAGAATGTATCCGGTTGCGGACTGGAGATACTGGAAGCGATCCGTTACCCTGACCATCATGATTACGGGATGCTGGAAATGCAGTATATCGGCGAACGGGCCAGCGAGCTGGCGGCGGATGCGCTGATCACCACGGGTAAAGACGCGGTAAAGATTCCTACGGAGTTTATTTATTTCAATCGTGAAATTCCTTTATATGTGATGAATATGGATATCATGATGATAAAAAATGAGACGGTATTTAATGAAACGCTGACGCAGGTGGTAGAGACTTCGTTGCAGCATAAACAGAAAGGCAGCGCTGCGCCCGCTAACTAATGACTCTGATGAAGGAGATGGCATTCATGAAAGTAATCTGTGTGATCCCGGCGCGTTATGCTTCGACCCGTCTGCCGGGGAAGCCGTTAAAGCTGATTGCAGGCAAGCCGATGATTCAACGGGTGTATGAGCAGGTAAAAAAAGCCCGGCGGCCGGCCGATTGTATCGTGGCCGCCGACGATCAGCGTGTGTATGACGCGGTCCTTGCTTTTGGCGGCAAAGCCTGCCTGACCCGGGCGGACCACCCTAATGGCACAAGTCGCCTGGCCGAGGTTGCCGCACAGTATCCGGATACCGATGTCATTATCAATGTGCAGGGAGATGAACCCATGATCCCGCCGGAGATCATAGATCGTCTGGCGCAGGCGTTTGAGGAAGAGCCGGAGCTGAAGATGGCGACCATGAAGGCGCGGATGCCGGAAAGCGAATATCAGGATCCTTCCGCGGTAAAAGTGGTGACGGATATACAGGGGTACGCCTTGTATTTTTCCCGCAGCCTGCTGCCTTATCCCCGTAATCAGGGGGAGTGTTTTAAGGTCTATAAACATGTGGGGATCTATGCCTACACCCGGGAATTTCTGCTGCATTACGTGACTTTGCCGCCTACGGCTCTGGAAGTAACAGAAAGTCTGGAACAGCTGCGGGTGTTGGAGAATGGCTATAAAATCAAGGTGTTGGAAAGTGACTTTCAGGGCATTGGCGTAGACACGCCGGAAGATCTGGAAGCTGTCAATCGATTGTGGGGAGGTAAATAATGCATATTGTTACTGTAGGGCCTTATAAGGTGGGACCCGGCCAGCCGCTCCTGCTTCTGGCGGGACCGTGTGTCCTGGAAGGCTACGAGCATAGTCTGGCGATTGGCCGGGAAGTAAAGCGAATCTGCGAAAAACTGCACATGCCCTATGTGTTTAAGGCGTCTTTTGATAAAGCCAACCGTTCTTCGTATGATTCATTCCGGGGACCCGGACTGGAAGAGGGTCTGGCACAACTGGCCGCCATCAAAAAGGAATTAGGGGTGCCGGTGGTCAGTGACGTGCACGAAACTGCCCAGGTGGCTAAAGCGGCGCAAGTGCTGGACATCATTCAGATCCCCGCTTTTTTATGCCGGCAGACGGATCTGGTTTATGCGGCCGGGCAAACAGGGAAATGCGTGAATGTGAAAAAAGGACAGTTTTTAGCTCCCTGGGATATGAAAAATGTGATTTCCAAGCTGGAAGCGGCAGGTAATAAAAACATTCTTTTGACGGAAAGAGGCTCCAGCTTTGGTTATAATACGCTGGTGACCGATATGCGGGGACTGGCTGTGATGCGGGAATTAGGCTATCCTGTAGTCATGGATGCGACTCACAGCGTGCAGATCCCGGGCGGTAAGGGAACCAGCAGCGGCGGCCAGAGCCAGTACGTACCTCATATGGCCAGAGCGGCGGCGGCAACCGGTATCGACGCGCTGTTTCTGGAGGTGCATGACGATCCCTCTAAGGCCTTAAGTGACGGACCGAACATGGTACGGCTGGATCAGCTGGAAAAATTGTTGACGGATGTGTTGGCAATCGATAAAATCGTGCGCGGCCGTTAAGGCTTCGCCCTCCGACTAAATCATGAGAAGGCGGCGTATCGCGTCGCCTGGGAAGGACTTGTCTGAAATGAATGAAATGGAAACCGATGCCCAAAAGGTATTGCGTCTGGAAGCGGAGGCGATTTTGGATCTGATCCCCCGCATCGACGCCGACTTTGATGCGGCGGTAGAAATGATCCTGCAGTGCCAGGGGCGTGTTGTCATGACCGGTATGGGAAAATCGGGTATCATCGCCCGCAAAATATCCGCCACCCTGGCCAGTACAGGAACGCCGTCTTTTTATCTGCATCCGGCCGAGGGTATCCACGGTGATTTAGGGATGGTAACGACGGGAGATGTAGTGATTGCTCTTTCCAACAGCGGGGAAACGGGAGAAGTCTTGAATATTCTTCCTTCTTTACGTCGAATCGGCGCAAAACTGATTGCAATGATCGGCAATTCCGATTCCACGTTAGCCAAAAATTCAGATGTAGTATTGAATGTGGGCGTGAAACAGGAAGCCTGTCCTCTGGGGCTGGCTCCTACGGCCAGCACAACGGCGGCCTTGGCTTTTGGTGATGCGTTGGCCATCGCATTAATGGGGAAACATCATTTTACCTCCAAACAGTTTGCCGTTTTCCATCCGGGCGGCAGCCTGGGTCGGAAGCTGTTACTTACGGTGGACGATATTATGCACAGCGGCAATGAAAATCCGGTGGTGGAAGGCAGTTCTACCGTTACGGAAGCGCTGTTTGTGATTACGGATAAAGGCCTTGGCGCCGTTTCTGTGGTCGATGAAAATGGTCTTATGATCGGTTTGTTAACGGATGGGGATATTCGCCGGGGTCTGTCTAAAGGTGTAGATTTCCTGTCCCGTCCGGTGACGGAGTTAATGACCCGGACGCCTAAATCCATTACCAGGGAAAAACTGGCGGCGCAGGCCTTGCATATCATGGAAAGTCATACGCCGAAACCCATTACCGTCTTGCCGGTGGTAGATCAGGCAGGGCACGTGATTGGGCTGCTTCACATGACGGATCTGGTGCGTCAGGGCGTGGTGTAAGAAAAATCTTTTAAGCAGGATTTTCAGCGATTGAACGGGTGCACAACCAACACTACAGTAGTAAGCAAAAGAATGGCAGGGAGCAGAGATGAGTGATAAGATACTGTCCGGGTCAGAGGTAGAACAAAAGGCTGCGCGTATTGAACTGGTAGTTTTTGATGTGGATGGTACGCTGACGGACGGCAGCATTAATATGGGAGCGGAAGGTGAAGTCTTTAAACGTTTTCATTGCCGTGACGGCTTGGGTATCGCAGCGGCCGTAAAACATGGTTTAGAGGTAGTTCTGATGACCGGGCGCAAAGGCCCTGTGATCGCCCGTCGAGCTGCCGAACTGGGCATTGCCGAAAACGTGCTGACAGGGATTACGGCCAAGGGCAGTGCGCTGCAAAAACTGGCCGCAAGCAAAGGATTGCCGCTGGAAGCTGTCGCGTTTATGGGTGATGACCTGAACGATCTTCCTGCCTTGTTGCGAGCCGGTTTTTCGGCCGCTCCGGCAAATGCGGCGGCAGATGTGCAAGAAAGAGTCGATTATGTGACGCTGCATAAAGGTGGCGAGGGAGCAGTCCGGGACCTGTTGGAACTGATTCTGAAGGCCAGAGGGATTTGGTCCCAAATTGTTTTAGCTTATAGTGAAGAAGGGGGAGGGAATCGCCAATAATGTTGTACGGTGTCTTAAAAACCATGAGTTGGCTGGCTTCACATACCCCTTACAAACTCTTGGTAAAATTAGGTAAGGGACTGGGACGTTTATATTGGCAGATCGCGAAAAAACAGCGGGTCCGCGCCGAGCAGACTATACGGGAGCGTTTGGGTTATGATGAAAAAACAGCCCGGGAAACCATTAAGCGCCTTTTCATCAATCTGGGAATCTCGGTTCTGGAAATGCTCCACATGCCTGCTTTAAATAAAGACAATATCCGGGGTCTTGTTTCTTTTGACCATCCGGAGATTTTATGGGAAGCGTTGCAGGAAAAGAAAGGCGTTCTGCTTTTAGCCTGTCATATGGATAACTGGGAATGGTTGGGGGCGGCTTTAGCGTTGAACGGATTTCCTCTGAGCGCGGTGGAAAAACCGCAGCCGAACGCAGTCTATTCGGATTTTATGAATGAGCTGCGCCGCGGCGTCGGGCAGGAAATTTTTGCCCGGGGTACCAGCGAGATCTTAGGCTGCGTCCGGGCGCTGCGCAAAGGCCGGATGTTAGGCTTGATTGCCGATCAGGATGGTGGCGAAGACGGGGTGTTTGTTCCTTTTTTAGGGAAAATGGCTTCCACGCCTAATGGCCCTGCTTATTTTGCCCGTAAATTCAAGACCCCCTGTATTCCGATTTTTATTATACGCAAAAGCGGTGGCTACGGACATCAGGTTCTGGTACGAGAACCCTTTTACTACGAAAATACCGGCGATCAGGAAGCCGATGACTATAAACTGACCTTAAAGATGACGAAAGCGGTGGAAGAGGTCATTAAAAAATATCCGGATAACTGGCTGTGGTTCCAACATCGCTGGAACACGCCGTATAAAGAAAAAACAGAAGCAGAACATGCAACCGTTGCGAACGTAAAAGAACGTAAGGATAAAGGAGAAGCAAAAGGCCATGAAGAATAAGAAAATGATTCTGGCTGTGTTGGCGGGTCTGGCAGCTTTAATCCTGATTTTTGCCTGGCTCTTTTGGGGCAGCGCGGTGCCGAAGCCGACGGGAAAAAACAATATGACGGGTCCATCTGCGAAGGCAACCGTCCATAATACGGTTCTGAGCCGCAATGAAAACGGTAAAAAATTATGGGAACTGAAGGTAGAAGAGGCAACGCAAGTCAATGATAATCTGATCGAAGTAAAAAAGCTGGATGGTCTGGTCTATCTTAATAACGGCGATGCGATGCATGTGGCGGCTTCCGCAGGCAGTGTAAAACTGAAAACGAATGATTTTGCTTTATCCGGCGGGGTTGTGGCCCGGTTAAAAAACGGCGGATTTTTGCAGGCGGATAAAGTAGAGTGGCAACAGAAAGAGGATATTTTAACAGCGACCGGCGCCGTTAAAGTCATTAAAGATGACATGCTGGCCCGGGCGGAACAGGTGATTACATCCAGTAAGCTGGTGCATTTTAAATTAAAAGATAAGGCGCATGTGGAGAGGGGCGGTCAATATGAAGAACAATAAATCCTATAAACGGGCCGGACAGTTTTTATTGGCAGCGGGCGCTGTGCTTCTTGTGGCTCACAACAGCATTTTGTGGGCGGCGCCTCAGGGATCGCCGGCCCCTTTTAGCGTAGACGCGACGGAGATTGAGTACGATCTGCAAAGCGGGGACGGTACGGCGACGGGAAAAACGACGATCAAACAAGACGGAGGCATCGCTGTAGCACAGGGCGGCGCGACCTTTAACAGCAAAAGCCGCACAGGACACCTGTACGGGGGCGTGACTGCCGATAAAGAAGATCAGCATCTGCGCAGCAACGAATTGGTTTTATATACGGAACATTTTGTGTCTGCGGTGGGCGATGCCCATTTGACCAAAGGGGATAAGACATTGTCCGCTCCCCGTGTAGACTATCATGAGGATAAAAAATATGCGGAAACCCTGGGCGGCAGCGCCCGTTTATCTGCTACTGACGGGAGCTGGCTGACTGCCAGTAAGATCACGTATGATATGCAAAGCGGCATTGCGAATGCCACCGGCGGTGTAAATCTGGAAAATAAAGCGCAGAATACGACAGGCTATGGCGATCGGGCCGTCTATGATTCCCGCAGTACGGGGTATGTGGAACTGATCGGCAACGCGAAAGCAACGCGTGATGGGAATACGATCACAGGCAACAAACTTCGTATCACCAATACCTCTGCGTCCAATACACAAACGCATGCTTCGGGGAATGTGAGGATCGTCTATTATCCGCGGAAAGATAAGAAGACAGACGGTAGTCCGGCGGCACAGCCTGCCGGCAAAGAAGGTAAAGAAGCTATTGTAGCGCAGGGCAAGGGAAATACCAAGGCAAAAACAGCAGTTACTGCCGCAGGCAGGGACACGGTATTTCAGGCAGAGGGGGCAAAAGCTTGATTATCGAGACAAAAAACCTGGTAAAAATTTATGGGGACCGCAAGGTCGTGGATGATGTGAGCCTGACCGTAGAGCAGGGCTCTGTCGTAGGCCTGCTGGGACCTAATGGAGCAGGCAAAACCACCACCTTTTATATGGTGGTAGGCATTGCGCGCCCGGATCAGGGAACTGTTACGTTGGACGGTCAGGAAATCGGACAGTTATCTATGTGTGAACGGGCCCGGAAAGGGATTGGTTATCTGCCGCAGGAAGCATCGATCTTCCGTAAAATGACGGTGGAAGAAAACCTCATGTCCATTCTGGAAACCACGCCGTTATCTTTGGACGAGCAGCAAAAAAAGATGGAAGATCTGATTGCGGAGTTCAGGATAAATCATATTCGCAAAAGCAAAGGTACCGCATTGTCCGGGGGAGAACGCCGCCGGGTAGAGATAGCGCGGGCATTGGCTACGGACCCGGCTTTTATCTTGCTGGACGAGCCTTTTGCGGGCATTGATCCGATTGCGGTGGCAGATATTCAGGGGATGATTGCCCATCTGGCAAAACGGGGGATCGGTATTTTGATCACGGACCATAATGTGCGCGAAACGCTGAGTATCGTGGATAAGGCATATATCCTGGCCAGCGGTCAGGTTTTATTGCATGGTGACAGCGAGAGCATCGCGAACGACCCTGTTGCCAGGAAATATTATTTAGGGGAAAACTTCAGGATGTAGGAGGACGCAGATGCAATTACGTTTATTAGACAAATACGTATTGAAAGAGCTGCTCTATCCTTTTATTTTCGGGGTAGCCTCTTTTTCCAGCATTTTTATCGCCAGCAGCATGTTGTTTAAAATTGTGCAATATATCACGACCTACGGCGCCTCCACAGGTACGGTAGCAAGATTGTTTCTGTACAGCCTTCCGGAAGTGATCAATTATACGTTTCCCATGTCTGTTTTGCTGGCGACGCTGATGGCTTTTGGCAAACTTTCGGGCAGCAGTGAGATCATCGCCATGAAATCAGGCGGTATAAGTTATTATCGTATTGTGGCTCCAGTTTTGGTGATGGGCTTTGTGGTCAGCATGTTTTCCGTAATCTGGGCAGAAAAAGTGGTGCCGCCTTCTAAATCAGAAGCCAAGCGGATACTGACACAGGAAATTCGGGGCAATGTGAAACCGAAGACCCAGGAGCATGTGGTCATTAAAACGTTGAGCGGTAAGACACAGCGCATTACCTATGCCCGTTCCTTTAATGAACAGACCGGTATTATGGAAAATATCACGATTGAGGAGTTTGAAAACCAAAAGCTGACACGCGTACAAACCGCAGATACGGCAAAATGGGAAGATAATAAGTGGGTTCTGGAGAACGGCAGCGTTTTTACGATGGATGAAAAACAAGGCGTTACCAGCAAGGTCAATTTTGCCAAGCAGGTGATTCCTCTTAATACGACACCGAAAGAAGTGAGTTGGGAGCAAAAGGATGCGGATGAGATGACCTTGGGCGAACTGCGAGGTTATATTCAGGTATTAGAACGGCAGAAACAGTCCACATCATATCACTGGACCGAAATATTTATGCGTTTTGCGATTCCCTTAGCCAGTTTTGTTTTTGCTCTTTTAGGGGCGCCGTTGGGTACGCAGCGGCAGCGAAGCGGTTCTTCCATTGGTATGGGGATCAGTGTAATCGTTATTTTTGTGTACTATGGTATTATGGCTTTTACTACCGGGTTGGGCAAAGGCGGTGTGATTCCTCCTTTCCTGGCGGCAATGGCGCCGAATATCATTTGTCTTGCGGCAGGCATCGCCTTGCTACGAAGAGCGAATTATTGAATGTTGGCAAAGGTAAGGCAGCCTTTGATCATGGTTTAAACGATTTATCGGAGGTTGTAAACACTGCTATATCTTATAAGGCAAAAAATATAAGTCCGGTTCTCATAAGAGGCTGGTCTTTGTAAGAATCAGACGTGAAGAAAGGAGTTCATATGTTCGGCGTATGGTTGATGCTCTTATTGGCTGTGATAGGCGGTCTTATTGCCTATATAGCAGATAAGCTGGGCAGCAAGATCGGGAAAAAGCGCATGACGGTTTTTGGGCTTCGGCCGCATAACACCTCCGTTCTGTTGACGGTTTTATCCGGCGTCCTGATTGCGTTGTGTTCTATCGGAATATTGGCTGTGGCTTCGCGGGATGCCCGTACAGCCTTGTTCGGCATGGAGAAACTGCAAAAGGAATTACAGACGTTAAATAAAGAAAAAGCCAGCGCCGGCGTGGAATATGCCAAAGCCATGGATTTGCTGAAACAAAAGAATCAGGAAGTCATGGATCTGGATTCACGCATTCAAACCGTGAATGCAGACAAAGAAACGGCGGAACGAAACCTGCAGACCGCGGTGCAGCAGTATGAGCAGACGCAGGGAGCTCTGGTTGCGGCCCGTTCGGAAGTACAAAACCTGACAGAAGCCAAAGAAACGCTGAATCAGGAGATCGTTAAGCTGGAAGAACAGACGGAGGCCTTAAAAAAAGGTTTGGTCGTTCAACGCCAGGGACAATTGCTTTTCCGTTCCGGGGAAGTCGTCTTTGCCGGTGTAGTGAAAGGCGGTCTTTCGGCGGAGGAAAACCGCAAGCAGGTTAATTGGGTATTGCAGGGAGCGAATCGGGCGGCTTTGGCCCGTCTGGGACTGAAGGAAGATTCCGGGACGGAAATTATCTGGACGCCCAAGCAGGAATATCTTAACTTACTGACTGCGCTGGATAAAAACGAGGGCAGTATTTTGGTCCGGGTCCGTTCCACGTCTAATACGGTGGCCGGTCAGCCGGTAGTCTGCCAATTGGAAATTTTGCCCAATAAACTCATTTACAAAGGTGGGCAGGAAATCTATCGCAAGGTCATAAACTTAAATAACAAAGAAGCCACATTAGATGAAGCCTTGTTGACTTATTTGCAGGAAATTAACAAGCTGACGGTGGAAGCCGGTGTGCTGCCGGATCCTCTGACCGGGAATGTAGGAAATATGAATGCCATCAGCATGGTGGAAACCGCGCGGAAAATGCAGCGCCTGGGAGGTCAGGTGTTGCTGACGGCTTACGCGGATGGAGATATTTCTTCTGCCGGTCCCGTACAGTTGCGATTGGAAGTGGAACGTGTTGCCGGATTGCCCTGACCTGAATGCAAAGGAAAAACTGCATAGAGCCGCCGGTTTATTGACAACGAAATCTGTCGGCCCCTGTTATCTGGGAATCGACCCGGGCAACGATAAGGCCGGACTGGCATTGGTAGACGCGGCGGGCCGGATCGTAGCGGTACGTGTTGTCAAAGCGACCGGCCTGACAGGACGGGCAGAGAAGTTTGTCCGGGAAACTTTACAGACCCCTAATTTCTGGGCGCTGCGGGCCGCACTGGCAGGAATTGTCATGGGCGATGGAACAAACAGTCAGAAACAAAGGCAGCAAATCCAGGACAGCTTCACCGGCATACCATTTCATCTGGTCGATGAGTCTTATACCACGGAAGAAGCCCGTACGCTGTATTGGCAGCTTCATCCGCCGCAAGGCTGGCGCAGGCTGATCCCCCTGGGGCTCAGAGTGCCGTCGGAACCGCTGGACGGTTTGGCCGCAGTGATACAGGTGCGTCGTTATCTGGAACAGAAAAAGGCATAGCGATTACGATATGAGGAGATGACTTCATGAAAAAAATTATTTTTCTGATGCTGGCAGTTCTGTTTGCCTGCCAAACTGCTTTTGCCGGGAAAGCCGCCATCATGAAACCGCTGGGCGAAGTGGATATCTACAGCCTGAGTGATTTCCGCGGTCATATTACGGAAACGGAAAGTAACCCGGGCGCGTTGCGTCTTTCCGGTGTGCTGGAAAGTCTCACGAAGCAGAACCCTTATGGCACTGCTTTTCTGGGCGGTGCGAATAACATGAGCGGCACACCGGAAAATGATCAGCGGCTGGGCGATCCGACGATCCTGATGCTCAATTCCATGGGAATCGCAGCGACGGTATTAGGCGCGCAGGATTTTACTTATGAGGCGCATAAGATCACCAACCAGGTAGCTACCTCTTATTTTGCGTATCTGGGTGCCAACGTGCTGAACGCGGATGGGAAGGTCGCTGCTCCCTTTAAACCCTATTTGCTGTTTAATCGGGGCGGCGCTAACATTGGCGTAGTCGGTTTATTGGGCGGTCAGGCTGCCGCGGCGGCTCAGGGCAGAGGCTATCGTGTGGTGCCTGCCGCTCAGGTGGCACAGCAATGTGTAGACGAATTGCGCCACAACGGCGCCGGTATTGTGATCCTGCTGACCAGTTTACAGGCTGCCGGCGAAGGTGATGGAATGGTTACAGGAGAAGTGACCGGCCTGCTGGATCAGGTGACCGGGGTGGATGGCGTGTTTGTTACTGGGGGAGACGCAGCTGTGAAGGGAACCTACAATAAAGTTCCGGTAGCGGCGGGAGCGCCCAATGGCACAGACTTAGGCAACCTGCATTTTCTGTATAACCGCATCGATAAAAAAGTATTGGTCGGCGTAGCCAAAACTGTGGCGACCATGACGCTGCCTTCTGAACCGGACAAAAAACTGGAAAAAACCTATGCCCGCTTAATGGGCGGCGGCAGACTTGCTACCATGTCACCTTCCGATTATGCTGCTAAACCGGAAAAGAAAAAATCCAAAACCAGTATCTATCAGAACATAAACGGTTCCGTTCCCCAGCCGCAGCCGGCGAAAAAAGGCGAACATCTGGCGGATAGCCTGGTGTCTCTGACGAATTATCCCGGCGGGCAATCCACCCTGGGAGAATATTTTACGGACCTGTTGAGAAAGGCCTACAATGCGGATATCGTCCTGTATCCCGGCAGTTCTTTCCAATACAGTATTCCGGTGGGAGCCATAAACGAAGGGACACTGCAAAGCGTCTTACCGTATCAGGATGAGATCATCACCGGGGAACTGACCGGCGCTCAGATCAAAGCAATTCTGGAACACGGACTGAATGCAGGCGCAGGGCTGATTCGTTTCTCCGGCATCAAAGTGCAGGCCCATCTTACTGCACCGGAAGGGGCAAGAGTGGGGTCCGTGAAATTGGACAATGGCAACAGCCTGCAAAATAACCAGGTGTACAAAGTCCTTGTCAGCTCCCGTATGCAACAGGGGGCAGAAGGCTATAATCTGAGTTATCTGGCGAATGCGGCGAACAAAGGCAGGCAAATGGACTTCTTTAAATTTGCTCTGCGCTATGCCAAAACGATCAATTATACCGGCGACGACCGTCTTCGTTTTTAAAAGAACGGCCGGCTTAAATCAATGATATATGGCACAGCGGTGATACCGTTGTGCCATTTTAAAATCACCGGCAGTGATGCACCGATAAAAGGCATGTCAGAATCGTACGAACCATCGGTTGTGCTATTTAAAATCGGTAGTATTGATGCAACAATAAAATTTAACATGGGGGCCACAACGTGGAAAATCTAACAAATGTATATGCGGAACAATCTATCAACTCTTTTATCGAGGACCTGAATTCTGCTAAATCCATGCCCGGAGGAGGCAGCGCGGCCTCGATTTGCGGAGCGATGGGCGCTGCTTTGGCGGGGATGGCGGCACATATGGCTGTAAACAAGCCCAAATATGCCCCGGTGGCCGATGAATTGCAGCAGGTGATTGAAACGACGCAAAAGCTGCAGCAAACGCTGCTGGTGATGGCTCAGGAGGATGCGGAGGTCTATACCGTGATCCTTAAGGCGTATCAATTGCCTAAGACGACAACGGAAGAACAAATGATCCGTACCGGGGCGATCGAGAAGGCAGGCAAGATTGCAGTTAATGCTTCCCTGAGAGTTTTAGAAACCTGTGTACAGGTGATGCAAGCCGCTTATGTTGTCGTTACAAAAGGCAGCCCCATGTTGGTTACGGACGGCTCGGCTTCCGCTATTTTGGCACGGGCCTGTCAGAAAGTCATAGCTTATAATGTGCGCATTAACCTTCATGGTGTAAAGGATGCGGCTTTTGTGAAAGAGAAGGCGGCCTGTCTGGAGAAAATTTTACGGCAGGGCGAGGAACTGGAAGCACGGGTGCTGGAAGAAACGGAAGCGCGTCTTTAATCTTGTTGACATGAAGTTGAAATTATCATATAATCTTTCATATTGGAGAGGTGGCCGAGCGGTTGAAGGCTCTAGTCTTGAAAACTAGCGAGGTGTCAAGCCTCCGTGGGTTCGAATCCCACCCTCTCCGCCACTTCCAGAGGTTGACTACTTTTTAGACTTGCGTACATTGACAACTTTTTGACAACTTTTTAAAATATTTTAAAAGCGCCGCCTTGTTTTTCAGGGCGGCGCTTTCTTTAGTATGACCAATATGCCGTTTTTAAAATCACATAGAGGAATTTTTATATTGTCTTGTCACGAACAAAGTATCTTTAAATCTGGCCGATCGCTTTTAAAATAAGCTGCGCAATGACAGCCGAACCGATATATGTACCGATGAATACCACACAGCTGACGATCACAATGCGCCAGCTGCTTTCGGCAAATACGTCCAGGTCTTTACAGATAGCGACACCGGCATAAGCCAAAATCGGCGTACATAATTGCAAAAAGCCGACTTTACCTACGGCACTGCTGATAAAGGCTGCCGTGGGCAGAGATGGGTAGGTCAGGATACAGCCGAGGGTTACTACGTACGCTACGCCGGGAATACCGCCGGGCAATACTTTGCCAAGCCAGATGCCGATAAAGGCCAGCGCAATTAAAAGCAACATACCGGGAATGGCTTCCACAAAATTATATTTGGTTCCAACAACATTTGCTACCAGAGAAAGTAAGCCGCAAATAAATAAAATCTTTAAGGTTTCTCCTAATTTCATTTTACGTCCTCCCCTTCGTTAAGTTCTTTCACTACGCCCGGTTCGGGGTTTGTGCCATACTTCACACGATAGCATTTCCTGTACAGCCATTCTGCCATCGGCAGGCCCATCCAGATACTCATGTACAGACCGTCCAGGCCGGAAAGCATATTAGAAGCGGCGCCAAAGGCTGCCAACTGATCCGCCATCTGGGGATACATGGCGCTTAACGAACCTACCGCGGCGGTCATCATGCTGGCGGAACCAACGCCGGCCGCCATAGCTAAGGCATAGGGATGGAAAGGCAGGTAAGCGGCAGCAATACTGGCCATCAGACCGAAGAAGATGGTGCCGATAACGGTACCGCAGATGTATACGCCCATAACGCCGCGTCCTTCTGCTCCGTCCAGACCAAAGCGTTCGCCAATCAACGCTACGTTCGGTTCACGGGCGATCGAGTGGGCCGCGCCGATGGACTCGCGTTTCAGGCCGACCATGACGGCCAGAGGTACGCCGATAAAAATAGTTCCCAGGTTACCAAATTCCTGCAAAATCAGCGCAGGGGATGCCGCTAAAATTTTCGGCAGGCTGGGCCCTACCAGACAGCCATATTTGGCCATCAACAAAACCAGGGTGACGCCTAACAGAGAACTCGCTGTTTTCACTTCTTTGTCGGTAGAGATTTTGGTGAAGCGCGGCGCCGTCAGTACGCCCATGATCAGAGCATACATCATGGGCAGCAGCACAATTTTTCCAACGCCCACGGCGATGGTGATGTTGCCAATCTTTTCTGCGACAATAACCAGAATCAGTACGGTCAGATGAAGACGGAAATCTTTCATACTTAGCCACTTCCTTTTATTTTTTGTTTTCTTATGCGTCGAAATAAGAATCCAGCTTGTCAATGTATTCTTTTTTCGTTAGCAACGGTTTATTGGCGGCCAAAATTTTTTTAGCGCAATCAGCTTCACCGTATAATAAGTCGATGATCATGCAGGCGAAGGCTTTGGCCGGGGTGATCACAGCTGCATGAAAATCAGTTACGGTAAAGTCTTTGGTATGAAGCGAACCATCGGTACCGCCGACAAAGGGGTGGATGGCCGGCATAATATGGGAAACGTCGCCCATATCGGTGGAAGCGCTGAAATGACCGGCATCGATGATCTCTGTTTCCGGGGACCAGGTCTTGATGTTGTCCACAAATAATTCATTCATGTCAGCGCAGCAGCGCAACGGCAGCATACCGGGCAGCGTTTCGACAATGGTTTTCGCTCCCACGGCATCTCCGCCGGCTTTTAAAGCGGCGTCCACACGTTTATGCGTGTGGTCGATGGCATCCATCGTAGCGGCGCGGACGTATAGTTCCATCCGCACGTCGGCGGGCACATTGTTGACCAGATCGCCGCCTTTGGTGATGATGGGATGTACCCGGACAATATCTTTTTCCTGGAAGGTTTCCCGCAAGGCATTGATTCCCATAATGCCCAGACAGGCCGCGTTCAGGGCGTTGATCCCTTCATGAGGCGCGTTGGCGGCATGCGCCGTTTTGCCTACATACTGCACGGTCTTGCCGACAAAACCGTTGCTGGATGTGCCTACCGCTACGGCTTTCTGCGGGGTATTGGCCTGGGAGTGCATCATCATGGCCATGTCAACATCATCGAAATGGCCTTCGTAGATGAGCTGGCTTTTACCGCTGAGATAATGGATTTTGCCCTCTTGTCGCAATGTGTTGCGATAGGTGATCTCCACATATTCTTCCGCAGGAACGGCAAAGAATACCGCATTTCCGGTCAGGTGCTGCATCACGCCGGTTTTGACGATTCCCGTGGCGGCAGCCAGCATGGTCGCCATCTGCAGAAAATGGCCGCAGGTATGGGCGGCTCCTGTCAGGGGATCCGCCTTGGGGCTGTCCGGGGTACCGATAGCATCCAGTTCCGCCAGTACTGCTACGGAGGGACCTTTATTTTTGCCCTTGACGCAGGCTTTCACGCCGGTCAGGGCCAGACCTGTCTGCGGGGTAAGTCCCAACTGCTGCAGATAAGCGGCTACTTTAGCTGCGGTTCTGTTCTCTTTATAACCCAGTTCCGGTTCGCCTTCGATGCGGCAGGCCAGTCCCTCGATCTCTTTAGACGCCGCCTCGATCGCCTCACATACCTGCTTCTTCAATTCCTCTTTTGTCAATGATCTCCCCCCTAAAAAGTAACGATTTTTTTCTTTGTTGATTCAGTGAGTGTATTTGTTTCCATAGAGCATACAAATAGAGTGTGCATTAAAACGTGCATTTCATTTCCGGCGACTGCTCCATTTCTTTAGGCTTGGAGTCGGGTTTTCCCTGCTTACTGATATGCAGCTCCTGGCTCTTTATACTTACGTTGGAACAGGGTGGGACGGACATGGTGATAAACGTGTTGCCGCCGATCACTGAGTCGTGGCCGATGACCGTATCGCCGCCCAGAATGGAAGCGCCGGAATAAATGGTCACATTATCCTCAATCGTGGGGTGCCGTTTGATACTGCGCAGTTTCTGGCCTCCCCGGGTAGAAAGAGCGCCAATGGTGACACCCTGATAGATTTTTACATTTTCCCCGATGATGGTGGTTTCGCCGATTACAATGCCGGTGCCGTGGTCGATGAAAAAATACCGACCGATGGTGGCGCCGGGGTGAATATCGATCCCCGTTTTTCCATGGGCATATTCGGTCATGATGCGGGGCAGCAAAGGCACGTTCAGTTTGTAGAATTCATGCGCTAAACGATAGACCATGATCGCGTACATGCCCGGATAGGAAAAGATGATCTCGTCTTTGTTGAATGCGGCCGGATCGCCTTCAAACTCCGCCTGCAAGGTGGTATCGATTAAATCTCGAATCTTGGGGATACGGGACATAAACTCCAAGGCGATTTCCTGCGCTTTATCCATACAGGTACGATAGTCCGCATCTTTATATTCAGGCAGATAGCGTAAAAACATGGAAATCTGTTTTGTCAGGTTAAATAAAACGTCCTCCACTAAAGTCTGAAGGTTATTCTCCGCCGTATAAAAATGATAATTTTTATTGCGGAAATAACCCAAAAACATGATTTTCTGCAATTTATTTAAAATATCCACCACGGTATCCATATCCGGGCTGGAAAAGGCATTCATCTTGTCGATGGCCCGTTCCTGTCCGTAATCTTTTAAAATATCCTCGGATATTTTTTTAATCTTTTTTTCCAGATTCTTCATGTAATCCTCCTGTTGTATTGTGTGATAACCCAGGTCATTCATTAAAAATAACGCTGTGATGACAGCGTGTTGCCTGGAGAAAATTTTCGTTGTCACATCCTATGTTGCCTGGAACACGAGGGATGTAAAACATATATTTTGTAATATTATATCAAAGACTGGGGGGTTTTGCCATAATGTTTCTTAAATAGAAGGGCAAAATTAAATGTTTTTGTCGGTCTGAGGGGAAATTTGTTTCACCTATTCACCACTTATTCACCTATTTATCAGTTTTATGGAATTCTTAGAAGTTGATATTGGTATTGTGGCAAGAATTTGCTATAATATTTTTGTTATGAGAACCAGTTAAGGAAACCGGATTTTATTGAAATAAAGCAGAAAGCGGAGGGAAAAAGATGTTCTTGGAAAAAACAGCTTTAAAGCAGTCTGATAAAGAGATTTATGATGCGATTGAACTGGAAAAGTCCCGTCAGCAAAATAATCTGGAAATGATTGCCTCTGAAAACCATACCAGCGTAGCGGTCATGGAAGCCATGGGCAGTGTAATGACCAATAAATATGCGGAAGGCTACCCGGCTCATCGTTATTACGGCGGCTGTCAGTATGTGGATATCGCGGAAAATCTGGCCATTGAGCGGGCGAAGAAATTGTTCGGCGCCGAACACGCCAATGTACAGCCTCATTCGGGCGCACAGGCTAATCTGGCTGTGTATTTCGCTCTGCTTCAGACCGGTGATACGGTCATGGGCATGGATCTGTCCAATGGCGGGCATCTGACCCACGGGAGTCCGGTCAATGCCTCCGGTAAGCTGTACAATTTTATTTCCTATGGAGTAAACAGCGAAACCCAGCGGATCGATTATGAGGAAGTGCGGGCGTTAGCTTTAAAACATAAACCGAAAATGATCGTGGCCGGGGCCAGCGCCTATCCCCGCATCATTGACTTTGCTGAATTTGCGGCAATCGCCCAGGAAGCAGGCGCGTTGCTGTTTGTGGATATGGCTCATATTTCCGGCCTGGTCGCTGCCGGGCTTCATCCCAGCCCGGTTCCTTATGCGGATGTAGTGACCACTACGACCCATAAAACGCTGCGGGGACCGCGCGGCGGGTTGATTTTATGTAAAGAAAAATATGCCAGGGCGATTGATAAGGCCATTTTCCCCGGTATGCAGGGGGGACCTCTGATGCATGTGATCGCAGCGAAAGCGGTAGCTTTGAAAGAAGCGCTGCAGCCCAGCTTTAAAGTCTATGCGGCACAAATTATTAAAAACTCCCAGACCCTGGCGGAAGAACTGATCAAAGGCGGTTTCAACCTGGTGTCCGGCGGCACGGATAACCATCTGATCCTGGTTGACGTGCGCAATAAACATCTGACCGGCAAAGCGGCGGAAAAAGTATTGGATACCGTGCATATTACCGTGAATAAAAACACGGTTCCCAATGAAACGGAAAGTCCCTTTGTTACCAGCGGTATTCGTATAGGGACCGCAGCGCTCACTTCCCGGGGGATGAAAGAAGAACAGATGCGGCTCATTGGCGGCGTGATGACCGATGCGCTGAACGATCCGGAAAATGAAGCCGTAATCGCAAGCTGCAACGAACGGATTGCCGCGTTGTGCAGACAGTTCCCTCTGTACTCCGATGTAGAGTAAAACACGGTCTGTAATGACCCTTGCTATGGAGGGAAATACGCCCCCATATTGACAGAAAAGGGGCTTTGTGCTATTATATTTTAGTCTGGACAGGAATGTCCGTCCCCAACCGCACAAGAAGGTTCCGTAAATCGTTATCCCAGGATAACGTACCGTAATTGGCGAGTCTATGAATAAGGGAGGTGCAATACATGTACGCAATTATCAAAACCGGCGGCAAGCAGTACAAAGTAGCAGAAGGCGACGTTCTGAACGTAGAAAAGCTGGACGCTGAAAAAGATGCCGAAGTGGTATTTGAAGAAGTTCTGGCTATCGTGAACGATGGCGAAGTAACCGTTGGCAAACCGTTCGTAGACGGCGCTAAAGTTACCGCTACCGTTGTCGAACAGGGCAAAGGCGATAAGATTTTGGTTTTCAAATACAAAGCCAAAGCCAATTATCGCAAACGCTCCGGTCATCGTCAGCCCTTTACGGCTGTGAAGATCAGCGGCATTCAGGCTTAATGAGAAAATGATTACCATTGATGTATACAGGAACCGGCAAGGGAAGATCATCGGGTTTCAGTCCCGGGGTCATGCAGCTGATGCACCGGCGGGAGAAAGCGTGATCTGCGCCTGGGTCTCTGCGGCAACGCAGATGGTTCTTGTAGGTTTGGAACAACAATTACACTATTCCGTAGAATATAAGACGGATACAAAGCAAGGCCTGCTGCAGGTAACCTTGAAGCAGGAGCCGGACAGGCAGAGCCAAACGCTTTTCGGCAGCATGGAAATGGTGCTGAAAGAGCTGGCGGAGCAATGTCCGCAAGATGTTCGACTTTACGAACATGGAGGTGAAACGAATGTTTAAAATTATACTGCAATTACATGCACATAAAAAAGGTACCGGTTCCTCTCATAACGGCCGCGACTCCAACGCACAGCGTCTGGGGACCAAAGCGCATGAGAACCAGGTAGTGACCGCCGGCAGCATCATCGTTCGCCAGCGCGGCACCCGCTTCCATCCCGGCAAAAACGTAGGGATGGGTCGTGACTACACGATTTTTGCCAAGATCGATGGCAAAGTACGTTTTGGCCGTCATGGACGTGACGAACGTATCATCAGCATCGAACCTTTGGAAGAAGCCAAAGAAGCGTAAGAAACACAAATTAAAACTTCGTTTTGAGCGAAGAACTGAGCAGCATATAAACCCGGTATGGCCGCAGTTGCGGCTGACCGGGTTTTTGCGATGAAGGAGGTATTCCGGCATGCACTATACAACCGACTATCTTTCGCCCTTGGGAAAACTGGTGCTGACTGCGGACGAAAAGGGATTGACCGGCCTATGGTTTGAAGCGGGAAACTATTTTGTACCAAAAGAACCGCCGGAGTATATGGTTCTGGGAAATTCTATTCTGACCGAGGCAAAAAAATGGCTGGACCTTTATTTCAGCGGGCAGGAGCCCGATTTTATGCCGTTGCTGCATGCCAAAGGTTCTTTGTTTCAAAAAACGGTATGGAAAATCTTGCAAGAGATACCCTATGGCGCCACTACAACTTATGGCACCATTGCTGCCGAGACAGCCAAACGGCTGGGACGGGAAAAAATGTCGGCGCAGGCGGTGGGCGGCGCGGTAGGACATAATAAGATCTCGATTTTCATCCCCTGCCATCGGGTGGTAGGAAGTACGGGCAGTTTGACAGGCTATGGCGGCGGACTGGACAAAAAAATATATCTGCTGACCCTGGAGGGAGCAGATATGAAACGGTTTTTCCGACCGGTAAAAGGCACGATTTTATAACTTGTGGTAATCAGGTTGCGAAGCAATCGTGTTGTGCTATAAATATTTTTCCTATCGTGGCTGCCGTCCCAGTAATAAAAGTCCTAACGGTTTGCTGTGCAATGCCAGCCCGTGAATCAGAACCCCGGCCAGGAGCGACGTGCAAAGAACCAACAGGTAATAGAGCAGTACCGGTACCTGAGCATAGGTAAAGCCCAGCTTGCCGAACAAATCATACCAGAGGTTTAAAAAGAAGGGATGGATCAGATAGATCACCATGGAATAGGAAGAGAGCACCTTTAATGCGGTGAGGCGTGCTCCCTTTTCCTGCAGCTTTTCCAAAAGCGCGCAGAAGCATAAGAGCCAGCAAACGGTGTACAAAAGACCTTCCGGTGTGAGCTGGGTCAGATACTCAGGAATCTGTTCCAATTCTTTGCCCTGCAGCATATAGGCACGAAAGCGCCAAAGCAGCACGGCGCAGGAAGCAAATAAAATACTGCAGCAGAGGGGGAGGTGGTTTTGCAGCCATCTCCGCATTGTCTGTTCATGTAATGCATACAGCCCCCCTAAAATAAACACGAAACCATAGAATAAGGGGATGTAGTTTACCCGTTCGTTCAGGAGGCGCAGGATAAACGGATGGCCTGCGGTCCAGGCAGGGTAGACCCAATACACCGCATTCCAGTGATAGAGCCACAGCTGCAGGCCGGCCAGTACCGCAAGGGAAACGGCAAGCCCTGCGGCTGTTTTTTGCTGGAGCCATTTTACCAGCCCACGCCAAAAAGGCAGGGTAAAATAAAAGCCCAACAGGATGATCAGAAAATAAATATGGTAGCAACCTTCTCCCAGCAGGAGCTTGACCAGCAGTACAGAGAGAGAAAAACTGCCGTCCGGCCGGATCATATCTTCACTTTGCCAAAGGGCGATATAAAATAAAGACCAGGTCAGATAGGGCAGGCCCACTGTGATCAGGTGCTTCTTCATAAATTCCCAATAGTGAAACGGTTTTTCCAGCGCATTGCCGCAAAAGAGACCATAACCGGAAATGAAAAAGAAAGCCGGCACCGCAAAGCGGGTAAAAACTTGCAGCAGCAAGAATAAATCAAGTCTGGGGGTAGCGGAAGACAAGACAAAAGAGCCGATGTGAATGCCGATGACACCCAACATGGCCAGGCCCCGCAGATTATCAATCACAAGGTTGCGTTTCACGATAAGGACCTCGGTAAAATAAAAATAATGGTAGAAAGAAAATAGCAGAAAAAGGAAGTGGCAGAAAAAGAAAATAACGGTGGTAACGAAAAGAACAGATAGAAAGAAAACACGGCAACGGGACAATGCCGGTAGAGCAGTTGGCGCAAGCCTTAAAAACGTTTTATGTCGTTGCCGATAAGGTGTTAAGAGTTTCGCTTTTTTATTATAACAGAAGATAGTACTTTTGGCGAAAGAAAGACGGCGCTGTTTTGTAGCAGCACCGTCTTTTTGTCGTGTTATAGATACTGTATTTTCGCTTGAAAATCCTTTATCTGTCCGTTTCAGGACACTTTTCCAAAATCGCTGTCCTTACCCTTCAATTTCAATATATTTCTTGCCTTCGACCTTTTTCGGATCTTTCTTAGGAATCTCCAGACGCAGGGTACCGTCTTCAAATTTTGCTTTGATGTCGTCTTCGGTGATCTGCGGGCCTACGTAGAAGCTACGGGTGCAGGTGCCACTGTACCGTTCCTGACGCAAGAATCTGCCTTCTTTGTCTTTTTCCTCTTTGTCTAACGATTTTGCGGCAGTGATGGTCAGATAGCCATCATTCAGCTGGATCTGAATGCCTTCTTTTTTGAAGCCGGGCAAATCGACCGCTACTTCATAGCCGTCTTCTTTTTCACGGATGTCGGTTTTCATAATGTTGGCCGCATGTTTGCCATACAGGGGGTTATCGCCTCTGCCAAGAAAAGCGGTCGGATTCATCAAACCGTTGTCATTCATCCAATCGTCAAATAAGCCTTCGGTAAAAATGCTGGGTAATCTCATATGTCATTCCTCCATTTCTAAACTAAACTAAACTATTCCATTTCGCTGGATATGGAGCAAGGGAATGAACAACTGACTTTTTGACTTTTGCTCCCAAAATAAAAGCCTGACGGCGTATTTATTTTTGGGTAAGGAACTTTGTCTCCCGCAGTGTTCTTTCTTTGCTTCTATATTTATTATAATCTTTCAAATTAGCACTGTCAACGGTAGAGTGCTAATTTATTGTGAAAAATCTGCAACGGAAAGTAGTACTATTTCAAAAGAATCATACTTAATGGGTAGAAAAGATTATGGTAATAAGATTGTAATGGGGTATAATATAATGATAGGGATAAGTACGGGTTTCATTTGCCTGCGCGTTCCCTTTTGGTGACCGGACGAGGCTTTCATTTGGCGGGAATCGGTCTTACGCATTCCGGAAGGGCGGAGAAAAGTTTTCATTTGACCGGCCTCTGCAGCGGCTCCGGAATCAGGCAACGCGGCTCTCATTTGGCGGCGGGCTGTCTGTTTATTGCTTTTACATAGATGGGGTGTTCGTATGACTAAAGGATTAAAGGTAGGAATCGATGTGGGTTCCACCACCATTAAAGCAGTGGTGCTGGATGCCGATGATAAGATCCTCTACAAAAATTATGCACGGCATTTTTCTGATATTCCCGGGGCCTTGACGGAGAATCTGAAAGCGCTGAAGCAATGGGTGGGACGGGAGCGTTTCCGCTTTGCTCTGACCGGTTCGGCGGGAATGGGGATCGCGCAGCGGTTGCGTCTTCCTTTTGTGCAGGAGGTTATTGCTGCTTCTACTGCGGTAAAAAAATTGATCCCCCAGACAGACACGGTGGTGGAGTTAGGCGGGGAAGACGCCAAGATCATGTATTTCGGTTCCGCGCCGGAAGAGAGGATGAACGGTGTTTGTGCCGGCGGGACCGGCGCGTTTATTGATCATATGGCCTCGTTGTTGAACACCGACGCCAAAGGGTTAAACGATCTGGCTGCGGATGCCCGGCGGGTGTATACTATTGCGTCCCGTTGCGGCGTATTCGCGAAAACGGATATCCAGGCGCTGATGAATGACGGCGCTTCCAAAGAGGACATTGCCAAGTCCATTTTTCAGGCGGTGGTCAATCAGACAATCGGCAATCTGGCGCAGGGGCGGGAAGTCACAGGCAAAGTTGCTTTTTTAGGCGGTCCTTTATATTTTCTGCCGGAGCTGAAAAAGCGCTTTATTGAAACGTTGGCAATGAAACCGGAAGACGTGGTGAATGTAGAGGATGGCGCGTACTTTGTTGCCATCGGCTGCGCGTTTTCGGAGGAAACAAAAGAGCTGACTTTCTACGATCTGGTGGCGAATCTGGGTCAGACGGAAGGCAGTTTCGGTATCGCCCGGGATGAAAAGTTAGCGCTGTTCCGGGATGAAGCGGAATACGAAGCATTTTTGGCGCGTCATGCCAGAGACCGGGTAAAACGGGGGGAAATCGCCGATTATCAGGGACCTGTCTACGTAGGGATCGACGCGGGCTCTACCACGACCAAGATTGTGGCCATCGGGAAAGATAAAGAAATTTTATATACAGAGTACGGCAGTAACCAGGGCTCTCCTTTGCAGATCGTGATCAGGGAATTGAGAGGCCTGTATAAAGCGTTGCCGGAAAAGGCATATATTGCAGGTGCTTTGACCACCGGATACGGGGAAAAAATCGTGCAGGCGGCCCTTCATGCGGATGCCGGTGAAGTGGAAACCTTTGCGCATTACCGGGCGGCGCTGGAATTCTGCCCGGACGTGTCCTGTGTGCTGGATATTGGCGGACAGGATATGAAGTGTTTCCTGATCCGCAATGGAAATATCGGTAAAATCACGTTAAATGAAGCCTGTTCGGCCGGCTGCGGGTCTTTTATTGAAAACTTTGCCCAGGGGCTGGGGATGACGGCGGCGGAATTTGCCGATAAAGCCATGGATGCCCAGGCACCGGTGGACTTGGGCACGCGCTGTACCGTCTTTATGAACTCCCGGGTCAAACAGGCCCAGAAGGAAGGCGCCGCTTTGCCGGATATTTCCGCAGGGATCGGTCTTTCTGTAATTAAGAATGCGCTGTTTAAAGTGATGCAGTTAAAGGACGCCAAAGAGCTGGGCGACCACATCGTCGTCCAGGGCGGTACTTTCTACAATAACGCCGTACTGCGCAATATGGAAAAATTACTGGGCAAAGATGTGATTCGTCCGGATATTGCCGGCTTGATGGGAGCCTATGGTGCGGCGATCCTGTCTCTGGAACAGCAGGCGGAGGCGCCGGAGCATCGTTCTTCTCTGCTGTCAGAAAAAGAACTGGAAACTTTCTCCGTCACGGCGAAATCTTACCGTTGTAATGGCTGCGGCAACCATTGTCTGGTCACTATGCAGACCTTCCCGGACGGACAGCGTTACTTTACCGGCAACCGCTGCGAGCGGGGGGAAGGCAAGCCGAAAAATATCAACAAAGCGCCGAACATCTACGAATATAAAAATGAAAGATTGTTTGATTATTATCGCCCGGCCGCGTATGCGCCCCGGGGCCAGATCGGTATTCCCCGTGTGTTGAATATGTATGAAGATTATCCCTTCTGGGCGGCGTTTTTTGCCAAATTAGGCTATGAAGTGGTGCTCTCAGGGAAATCTTCGGCACAGATCTATTATAAAGGCATGGCCAAGATCCCTTCCGATTCTCTGTGCTATCCGGCGAAACTGGCCCACGGCCATGTGATGGATTTAGTCCAAAAGGGTGTAAAAAAGATATTTTACCCCTGTCTGCCTCACAACATGGATGACGAAGTAAATCGTGCCGGCAATAATTTTAACTGTCCCGTCGTGGCCTCTTACGCAGAAAATATCCGCAACAACATGGATGTCCTGCGCAATAAAAACATTAAGTTTATGCAGCCCTTTCTGCCGATTAACGATCCGCAGCGAATGGAAGAACGTCTGGTAGAGGCTTTTCAGTCGGAAGACATTCCTGCCGGAGAGATCAGGGCCGCTATGGAAGCCGGTTACCGGGAACTGGAGCAGTATCGGGCCGATGTCCGCAAGAAGGGCGCGGAGATCTTGCAGATCGCCAAAGAAAGAAATATCCCGGTGATTTTACTGATCGGCCGTCCTTACCATATCGATCCGGAGATCAATCATGGGATTCCGGAAATGATTCAGTCCTATAATCTGGCCATCGTTTCCGAAGATTCCGTTTACCATATGGATACGCCGGAAGATAAACTGTACATTGTAAACCAGTGGAGTTATCATGCCCGTTTGTACCATGCGGCCAGCTTTGCGGCAGCCCATCCGGAAATCAATCTGATCCAGCTCAGTTCGTTTGGCTGCGGTTTAGATGCCATCACTACGAATCAGGTGCGGGAGATCATGGAAGGGCATCAGCGGCTTTACACCATGATCAAGCTGGACGAGGTAAGTAATCTGGGCGCGGCCCGGATCCGCCTGCGTTCGCTGCTGGCGGTGCTGGCCCGTCGTCATGTGCCGGATTATAAACCCCTGGAAATTGAGGAACATGCTCATTTTACACCGGCCTGTAAAGAGACCCATACCATTTTGGCCCCGCAGATGGCTCCGATCCATTTCAATCTGATCACCCATGTCCTTAACCGTTACGGGTACAATGTGGTCATCCCGGAAACGCCGAAACAGGAAGCGATCAACCTGGGCCTGCGGTATGTCCAGAATGATATGTGCTATCCGGCGATCGTTGTGATCGGTCAAATGCTTCAGGCGATTCAAAGCGGTAAATACGATCCGGATCGTACCAGTATCGTGCTGTTCCAGACCTGCGGCGCCTGCCGGGCTACCAATTACCTGAATCTGATGCGCAAGGCCCTGCAAAACGCAGGCTATCCCCAGGTACCGGTGTTTGCCTGTTGGGGTCTGGAAAAGGAAGCCTTCCGCCTGAACTTTACCGGCTTTAAGGATGTGGCGAAAGCCATTGTGTACGGTGATCTGTTGCAGAACGTGACTAACCGGATGCGGCCTTATGAGCTGATCCACGGTTCTACAGACCGTCTGTTTGCCAAATGGATGGATAAATGTAAGGAAGAATTGTCTCATGGCAACTTCCTGAAATATCGGAATACGATCCGTGATCTGGTAAAAGAATTTGATGCCATTCCGCTGGTACCTAAGCTGTGGAAACCGAAGGTAGGCGTTGTAGGAGAAATATTGGTTGAGTATCACCCCATTGCCAATAACCATCTGGAAAAAGTACTGGCCCGGGAAGGGGCGGAAGTGGTGATGCCGGAACTGGTCAACTTTATGTTGTATATGGCTTTCGATGGAATCACCCGGCACGATATTCTGGACGGCAGCTGGCTGAATAAATTCGGCGGACAGATGTTTATTAAAGTGGCAGAGTTTTTCCTGAACCCGGTACGGACTGCGTTGGAAAAATCCAAACATTTTACGGCGCCGATCTCCATTTATAAGATTGCGGAACTGGCTTCCCGCCACGTATCTTTGGGCAACATGGCCGGCGAAGGCTGGCTGCTGCCCGGTGAGATGACCCGTTTGATGGAAGAGGGCGTGCGCAACGTAGTCTGCCTCCAGCCCTGGGCCTGCCTGCCCAACCATATTCTGGGCAAGGGCGTATTCCGGGAAATGCGCCGTACCTATGAAGATGCCAATCTGGTGGCGTTGGATTGTGATGCCGGCGCTTCGGAAGTCAATCAGCTGAACCGCCTGAAACTGATGCTGTCGGTAGCGAAGGAAAAATGTCCGGAAGGCATGATTCCTGCCGCATCGGCAGAAATGCGGGAGGATGTGCTGGCGTAAGAGATTCGGTAACATTCTACGCAGTGCGGGTTTTTGCGCAATGTCCGAGTGGCAAATAAAAGCGTTTCCACGAAGAGTAGCAGTGTGGATATACTTGCAAGATCCGAAGGAATTTATATAACAAAGAATCGTTAAGCTGTTCGGTTCGCAAATGGTTAAAACGGTAGTGAAATAGCCGTTGAACTGGCAGTTAAAAAGACAGTGGTAAAGCTACCACTGTCTTTCTTTTGCGTAGTAATGCACAGTTATAAGGAGTAAATACGGGTATAGTTGTGTGAAAGCATAATTTTAGGGTGTAAATGTGTTGCGGTGTTGGAGTGCAAAGACATTTGTACGGTGCAAAATCGAGATATGCAGTAAAGGCGGAGCTATTTGATGTAAAAGTATTTGTCAGCTACCTGCAATCTAAAAAGTTCCTTAACGCCCCGATCATCCCCGCATCATTGCCTAAACGGGCGAAGTCGATCCGGGTTTTGCCCCGCAGCTGAGGCGACAGGGCTTTGAGCAGGGAGGCTTCCAGTCGGGGGCGCAGGTAATCTTGCTGCGCCATAATGCCGCCGCCCAAAAGGATCAGTTCCGGATTTAACAGACAGCAGATATTGCCGATACCGGCGGCTAAACGCTGGAGCATGATGTCGATGGCTTGGATTGAGGCAACATCACCTTGTTTGGCCCAGTTAAAAATCTTTTCCCCGTTCAGCTCTTCAGGAGGCAATCTCCTGACTTCAGCTACCGTTTGTATTAACCAGGGAACAGCGGCGGAGGCTTCCAAATCATTCTCCGTACCCAATATCCGCATATAACCGATCTCGCCTGCGCTGCCGGAGATTCCGCGCAGTAAGTGCCCGTTTAAAATGACACAGCCCCCGATGCCGGTCCCTACGGTAATGCAGACTAGCGATTTTACTTTTTGTCCGGCACCCAGCCAATACTCTCCCAATCCTGCCGCATTTACGTCATTTTCTACGGTGCAGGGGATCCGGCAGGTGGTTTCCACCAATTGCTTCAGGTTTGTACCTGTGTAACCGGGAAAATTCCGTGCGCCCATAAGGATCACGCCGGTTTTTGCGTCAACGATGCCTGCGGTATCCAAGGCCGCTCCGGCGACTTCGTAGTCTTTCTGATACGTTTGGATTATGTCGGTGATCTGTGCCAAAAGATAGGGAATACCTTTTTTCGGCAAACCGGTCGCCCGGACCCCTTTTTGGAAAAAATGACCTGTTTCATCGGCCAGACCGTATTTAATTGAGGTTCCGCCAATATCAAGACATATGTAATAAGACATAGGAAGCTCCTTTATGATTTAGGATGCGCTTCGAAATATGCTTGCCTCATACTGCGTTACTGTATGGTTAAAAAATTAAAAGTATATTGCTTTTTCTGAGATTTTTAGCAAAATGTTCCAGAGAAAATAAAATTTATAATTAATATATAATTCGACAAACGTAAAGTAAAATCCTACAATCTTATGGAATGATCCTGTTGCGTGAGAAATTTTTGCGCCGGAAGCAGAGAAAACACCACCGATTCCACGGTCTTCTATGATATAATAATTTTTGCAGGAAGAACATTTGTGATATATTGGTAATGCAACGCACACCAGATACAATAACACGTTAAGATAAGTATGTCAGGAGCAGGCATGGACATCATTACTTTTATGAAGCATTTAAAAACCTATCGGGCTCCGCTGGTGTTTAATCCCTGGCGGGATTATGAGCCGGGTTTGGACATCGGGCCGGAAGCGCCGGTTATCCGCTATAATAACTTTCAGCGTTATCTGGAATTGCGCCGGGAGGCTCATTATTTATTTGTGGCCGAAGGTCTGGGCTACCAGGGAGGACATTTCTCCGGCATGGCCATGACCAGCGAGCGTATTTTATTAGGGCATCATCCGGAGGTACGGCCGCAGGAAGTATTGGGGGAATGGGAGTATCGGCGTACCAGTAATCCTGACTGCCCCTTGCTGAAGGGCACACAGCGCTCCATGGGCTTTAACGAGCCTACTGCGACGGTGATGTGGGGGAGTTTGCACCGCCATAATCTGGGTACCTTTGATGCGGTATTGTGGAATATATTTCCTTTTCACCCCTATAAAAAAGAAGGGCTTTTGACCAATCGCACGCCGGACGGGAACGAATTGAATGTGGGTATCGTATATACGAAGCAGTTGTTGGGGTTATTGCCCAATGCGCAGGTGGTGGCCATCGGCCAAAAATCGGCCGGCACGCTGCAAAAGTTTGGGGTTCCCTGTCATTGTGTGCCTCATCCGTCTATGGGCGGTGCGGAAAAATTTCGTAAAGCGGTCGCCACATTGTTTGGGCAGCCGGGGGTATTTTAAAGCTGGCGTGACACTTGGTCTTGCGACGACAAAAATACAGTCGATTTTACTGCACTGCTGCCGTTTTACACATGGCAGTTGTTGCAAAAGCGGACAGAGGCCTGTTGTGCAAGGCCGGTCTGTATCAGTTGATTTCAAAGTAACGATTCACGTGGGTCAAAACGGTAAGAAAAATGGAAAAAACGGAAACGATGGGAACAACAGAAAATTTGCTGAAATCGAAATTTATAGCAACGGATCGGGCCGCTCTGACTAAAAATCAGGTGATGGACCTGGCCATGGACATGGGGAAAATCTTGCTGAAAAGCGGGGCGGAAACCAGCCGGGTCGAAGATACCATGATGCGGTTTTGCCGCAGTTACGGTTATTATGATCTGAATGTATTTTGTACGCCTACCGTGATTATTTTGGGGGATGAAAGTACCCAGGGGCAGACCAGAGTCTTCCGAGTGCGTTGGCGCGCTACGGATCTGGGCCTGATGATGGATGTGAATCAGCTTTCGTTTAATTATCATCTTTGGAATTTTTCTTATGAGGAGGCCAAAGACTGGCTGCAGGATAAATTGGCTCATGCGCACCCTTACGGCCCGGTAAGTCTTTGTCTGGCTTCTGGTGTGGGAGGCGCCTGTTTTTCCATGCTTCTGGGCGGAAATTTTCATGATTTTCTGGCCGCTTTTGCAGCGGGATTTATCGCTATGGCTATGTTGAAGCTGTTGAACACCTTTCGTCCATCCGCTTTTTGGGAAAACTTTCTCGCCGGGTTTGCGATTGGTATCGTTTCCCTGACCTGTTGTTATTTTGATCGGCATTGTACTATGCAAAACATTATCGTTGGCGCCTTGATGCCGTTTTTACCGGGTTTGTCTTTCACCAATGGCGTACGGGATTATATGGCCGGCGATCTGCTCAGCGGCAATAGCCGTATTGCCGAAGCGGTGTTATTTGCGCTTTCTATTGCGACAGGTCTGGTGTTTTCGCTGAAAGCCTGGTCCTGGGGAGGTCTGCTATAATGTTGCAAGCGTTTTTCTTTGCTTTTCTGGCTACGGTAGCCTTTGGCATCCTTTTTCAGGGACCCAAAAGGATCCTGGTACAAAGCGGTGTGATCGGAGCGGCCGGCTGGCTGCTTTTCATTACGTTAAAGTCTGTGTTTGCCATCCATTCGTTTACGGCCAATTTCCTGGCCAGTTTAGTGGTAGCTCTTCTCAGTGAAATCGCGGCCCGGGTTTTCCGGCAGCCGGTCACTGTATTTAATGTGCCTGCGGCTATTCCTCTGGTGCCGGGGTTAGGTATGTATCAGGGCATGCATTACATCTTAAACGGGGACGTGCCTTACGGTACGGAGGTGCTGACAGGAGCCGCATTGGACGCCTGCGCCATTGCTATCGGGCTGATGATGATTTCAGGGGCTTTCCGGGCCTTGAAAACCGGCGGCGAGATCGCCCGTCTGCGTCGGCAGGACCTGTTGTCCTGGCGGGGAACGGCAGATCCGTCCTTAGGGAAAACAGCGGGAAAATATAACGAAACTGCGGATGTTGTGGTGAAACGCGATACAACACTATGATAAAAAAATTAAATAAAATAAGAAAAAATGAAAACTGACTGACAGTAAAAAAGAAATCTTTTTGAAGAAAAAGGAAACGGCTTGCATTTCATCAGGTGATACGGTACTATTAAAAACATTCCAGAAGATCATAGTAAAAAGTAGAGTCTGTGAATTTTTACATAGCCGCGGAAGAGGAAGTTCGAAGTATGGGAATGATAGAGTTGTTTTTGGTTGCCGTAGGGCTCTCCATGGATGCGTTTTCTGTGTCCGTCTGCGGCAGCCTGGCCTTACGGCCGGCGTTTCGCCTGCGGGAAGCTATCCGTTTTGGCGCCTGGTTCGGCGGGTTTCAGCTTTTGATGCCGGTGATCGGTTACTGGGCCGCATATCGGGTCCGCAGCTATATTGAAAGTTTCGATCACTGGATCGCTTTTTTTCTCCTTCTGTATATCGGGATCAATATGATCCGGGAGGCGGGGGAAGAATGTCCGGTGAATATGGAAAGTTACAGCTTTTCCCGGATGGCTCTTTTAGCCCTGGCTACCAGCATTGATGCCCTGGCCGTGGGCGTCAGTTTTGCGTTTCTGGATATCAATATCTGGCACAGCGCAGTACTGATCGGTCTTGTGACTTTTGTTTTTTCGTTTTTTGGGGGTCTGTTAGGCTTTAAGCTGGGAGAAAATTCCGGGGGCTATGCTTTTAAAGCAGGCGGGATTATTTTGTGTATGATCGGTTTGAAAATTCTTTTAGAACATACGGGGTATTTGTAATATCCTTGAAGGAGGTGTATTGGTTGGCGGAAGCAACCAGGAAGCGGATTTTCTGAAATTTTAAATAGTGTATTTTAATTATTACAGATAGTATTAAGCATATAGATATTACTCAACAGTAGTAAACGGGAGATTTACGAGAGGAGCCAAAAATGAAAAAGTTATTTTATGTACTGATTTTTGCCGGAATGTTATTGGGCAGCGTCCTGGGCTGTCAGGCTGCAGGGATGGGAGAGCAGGAATCCGGCGCGCCGGAAGTTGCCGTCAGCCAGGAAAAGCTGGAGCACCGCAATGATAAAGGCGAACTTTGCCTGGTGCTTTCATATGATACGGTTCATGTGAATAATGCAGAGCAGTACGGCGCTTTGTCCGATGCGATCCAAAGCGGCCATAATCTTGTCTGGCAAAATCGGATTGAGTCTTTATATAAAGAATTTAAAAAAACAGCCGAAGAGTTTAAGAAAAATAGTACGGACAGCAATTCCTGTTTTATGAACAGCAATGTTTATTTTACGACGGAACAAAGGACCTCTGTGAAAAAAGCGGATAAAAATATTGTGAGCCTGTTAACAGACGTATATGAATGGTATGGCAGCGCTCATCCCAATACAGGCACCTTATGTGTAAATTATAATCCTGCCACCGGCGGTATCTACCGTCTGAAAGATTTTATTGCTCCCGGAAAGATGGACGCCTTCCTCCAAAAGGCTGCCAAGCCGGCCTTAAAGAAGATCAATGAAGGGGAAGGACGGCATTTTGATTCTGACTATCTGACCGAGTTGGAAAACTGTTTTGCCAGGGATGGGCAAGCCGGAGAAAACCTGGACTGGACCTGGGACGGAAAAGCGCTGACGCTGTACTTTGACCATTATACATTCGGCAGCTATATGTCCGGCGCTGTGAAGATGGTCTTTCCTGCGGAAAAATATGGTAAATATTTCCGTGATACCTTTAGCAAATAGAAGAATGCTTCTCTGATACATTTGGTAAGTAGAAGAATATTTCTCTGATATAGTTGGTCAGCAGGCAACTATTTCTGCGATACTTTTGGCAAGCAGTCAACTATTTCCCTGTTATAGTTGTCAATCAGGTTGAAAGTTAAGAAGCAAGTGAAACACACAAAAGGGAAACGGCATCCGGTCTTTGGACCGGGTGCCGTTTTGCATTCAGAGGCTAAAGTTTACTTTTGCTTGTTACCGTCCGGTCTTCAGTTCCGTCCAGTATTTATCATACATAGTGATCGCATCGCCAATGTCGTAGAGCCATTCGCCGTTGCCGCTCTGAGCCTTTGCCTGAATGAGGATGGGGCTTTCCGCGATCTCTTTTTTCATCAAAGGAATCGCCTTGCCATTGGCGTTGGGCAGGCGGATGTAATCGAAGTTCCGGGCGCTGACCGCCGGATCATAGATGAAGTTGATAAATTTTTCCGCCAGTTCTTTATTTTTGGAGCCCTTGGGAATAGCCATGTTGTCCGCCCAGATCAGGGAACCTTCTTTCGGAACTACAAATTGGATATTGCCGTTTTCTTTATTGCAGAAAGCAGCATCGCCGCTCCACATCTGGGCAATCCAGGCTTCTTCCGCAATCATCTTCTGTTTATTATTTTCCGTGTCATAAGCCAATACATTAGTATTTAAAAGTTTCAGGTCTTTAAATGCCGCTTCCACTTCGGCCGGATTTTTGCTGTTATTGGATTTCCCCAGTTTTTTCAGTGCCAGACTGAACACTTCCCGGTTATCATTTAACAGGATGATATGGCCTTTATACTCCGGTTTCCAGAGATCTGCCCAGCATGTGATGGGTTCTTTGACGTATTTTTTATTGTAGGCGATGCCGGTGATTCCCCAGACGTAAGGAATCGCATAACTCTGGTCTTTATCGTAGGACGGATGCCGCAGGCTTTCGATCAGATTGGCGATATTCGGTATTTTGGAATGATCCAGTTTTTCCAGCATTTTCAACTGTGTCATGGTGGTTACCATGTAATCGGAAGGTTGGATAATATCAAAATTAGTGCCGCCGGCTTGCATCTTTGCCAGCAATTCTTCGTTGTTGGAATATACGTCGTAGTTAATGCGGCAGTTATTCGCCTTTTCAAATTCCGCCAGTACGGCCGGGTCAAAATAATCCGCCCAGCTGTAAATATTGAGTACTTTTTGCTTCGGTTCATCCTTTCCGCCGCAGCCTGTTGTAAGAAGAGCAAAAAAGGCGACCAGAAGACACAGGGGGAGAATGCGGGACCAGCATTTTTTCATAATGGTATCGACCTCTTTTCTATAATTTTATTTACCGGTTTTCAATTCTGTCCAATACCGGTCGTATAAGGACAGGGACTTGCCGATATCTTTGATCCATTCGCCCTTACCGATAAAGTCCTTTGCCGTTTTCAGCATGGGATCGTTATTGTATTCTTCGCTATGGTAAGATTGAGCGTTGGCATTCGGGTCATTGTATCCGATATACTCATAATTTTTTGCGCTGACTTTCGGATCATACAGGTAGTTGATAAATTCCTGCGCCAGCTCTTTATTTTTCGCGCCTTTCGGGATGGCAAAGGTGTCGGCCCAGATGACCGCGCCTTCTTTGGGGATCACAAAAGCAATGTTCTTATTATCCTTATGAGTGAAAGAGGCATCGCCGCTCCACATGGTACCGATCCAGGCTTCTTCCGCAATAAATTTCTGCTTGATGGTATCCGTATCATAGGCTAAAAGATTAGGAGTGAGCCGTTTTAAATCTTTAACTGCGCCTGCCAGCTCCTGTTCATTCTTGGTATTTACCGAATGGCCGTTTTTCTTGAGCGCCATACCGATGGTTTCCCGGCTGTCATTTAATAAGATCACACGCCCTTTGTACTCAGGTTTCCACAGGTCCGCCCAGGATGTGGGCGGCGTTTTTACAAACTTCGTATTGTAAACGATGCCGGTCACGCCCCATGTATAGACGACAGAATGGTTGCCCGAAGGGTCGTAGTCCGGTGTTTGCAGCTCTTTGATAATATTTTTGAGATTGGGTAGTTTATCTTTATCCAGTTCTGCCAACAGATTCAGTTTCCGCATGGTTGCCACCATGTAGTCGGAAGGCTGGATCAGATCGTACTGCGCATTACCGGCCTGCATTTTGGCCAGCAGTTCTTCATTATTGGCGAAGACATCATAATTGATCTTGCACTGATACTTTTTTTCAAAATCGGCCAGCACTTCAGGGGAAAAATTATCCGCCCAGCTGAACAGATTTAAGACGCGCTTCTGGTTTCCGGTCGGTTTTTTTTCGGAAGGAGACGAGCCGCCGCAGCCGGCCAACGTCAATAACAGTAAGCCAAGTAGAAGAACAAGCAGTTTTTTCATTTTACAAAAATCCCTCCTCCATTACGGACTGGCAGTTTACTTACACCGCCAATGAGCCAGAATACTGTATAACAGTAATATTATAGGTGCTGCATAAATTGACCGCTTGTATGGCTGTACAAGCTGGGAAAAACCGATGAGAGTTCGTGTTACCGGACTTAGGCTGCCAACTTTCGGCACCATAGGAAATGCGTAAAAAATGCTTTAGTTGCTTTCTTTTGCCTTGTGGCTGGGCTGTAAAAACTCGGCCAGCAATACGAGGAAAATTTCGACGACCATCATCACGGTGGACAGGGCATTGATCTCCGGCGAAATACCGCGCTTTACCATCGCATAGATGTACAAAGGCAGTGTCGTAGAGTTAGGACCGGCCACAAAGAAGCTGATGACGAAGTCATCGATGGAAAGCGTGAAGGCGATCAGCGCTCCGGCGATAATGCCCGGCATGATCAAAGGTAGCGTGATATATCGGAAACATTGGAACGGCGTGGCGTACAAGTCGCTGGCCGCCTGTTCATAATCGCTGCGCATGCCGTCCAGGCGGGCGCCTACGGTGATGACCACAAAAGAGAGACAGAACGTGATGTGCGCTAAAATCAGGGAAGTTTTGCCCAAAGGCATCCGGACCTGGGAAAAAAGCACCAGCAACGACAGGCCCATGACGATTTCAGGAATCAGGATGGGCAGATAGACCAAACCGTTGATCACGCTCTGCATCTTGTATTTGTAACGGTGGAGCGCAATGGCGGCGATGGTGCCTAAAGCTGTGGAAACGACGGTGGAAGCAATGCCTACAATCAGAGTATTGATCAGGGCCTCCAACACACGCCGGTTGTTCAGCAGCTGCTCATACCATTTAAAAGTAAAGCCGGTCCATACGGCGTTGATGCGGGAATCATTGAAAGAGTACATCGCTAAAATGATCAGAGGGATGTACAAAAAGGCTAAAATCGCCAGCGAATAAGCTAACAGGAGATGACTACGCCAGGTCTTTTGCTGCATTTTCCGTCCCTCCCTTCTGTGCCTGAATAGCACGGTAGTAGAGGATGATCAGAAGCAGTGAAAGGGCCGCCAACACAATGGACAGGGCCGCGCCGAAAGGCCAGTCTCTGGCAGACAGGAACTGATTCTGGATCAGGTTGCCGACTAAAGCGGCCTTGGCTCCCCCCATTACATCGGGAACGACGAACATGCCCAGGGAAGAAATAAACACCAATATAGTACCTGCGGCTACACCCGGCATGGTGAGCGGCAGGGTGATTTTGCGAAAGGCGGTAAACGGCCCTGCACCCAGATCCGAAGCGGCTTCCAGCAGACGCCGGTCCAACTGCTCTATGGATACATAAATTGGCAGGATCATAAAAGGCAATAGCGCATAAATCATGCCCAGCATAACAGCGCCTTCATTATACAAAAGCTGCAAAGGCTGGCTGATGAGGCCGATCTTCAGCAAGAGCGTATTTAATACGCCTTGCGCCCGCAGGATGATGACCCAGGCATAAGAACGGATCAGGAAATTGATCCAGAAAGGAATCATGCAAAGGATCAACCCGGGCTGCTGCCAGCGCTTAGGAAGCTGGGCGATATAATAGGCCAAAGGATAGCCCATCAGGATCGTAAACATCGTGGTCACCAGAGCGACCACCAGCGTCTGGACAAAAATGGAAACATACAGTGGTTCCAGAAAACGGATATAGTTCTGTATCGTCCAGTCAAAAACTACTTGCCCATAGGCGGTACGGCTGGCAAAGGATACGGCCACGACAATGAGCATGGGGATAATGAAGAAGAACCCCAGCCAAAGCATGGAAGGAAGTACTAATAATTTGCCGTTTTTATTCATTTCTCTACTTTCACCCCATCCCGATCATACCACCAGATACCAACCCGGTCGTCGGACTGCCAGCGATGCACATCATCAAAATATTGATAGGCGATGACAGTCTGGTTTGTGTTGTCAAGACGGATAAAAACTTTATCAAGGGTACCGTAAAAGACGATATCCACCACCGTACCGAAAAATCGCGGCGCCGGATGCGTGGGATTTTCTTCTTCTTCCGGACAGAGATTTAATTTTTCCGGCCGGAGGGCAAAGGTATTGCCGTCCACCTCGAAGAAATTGCTTTCGCCGATAAAACGGGCCACAAAAGTATTGTGGGGATGATGATATATGCCGTTGGGATCCCCGTCCTGCTGGATGACGCCTTCGTTCATAATTACGATGCGGTCGCTCATGGTGAGGGCTTCTTCCTGATCGTGGGTGACGAAAATAAAAGTCAGGCCCAGACCGCGCTGCAGGTTTTTCAGTTCCAGCTGCAGCTTTTTGCGCAGCTGATAATCCAGGGCGCCCAGGGGCTCGTCCAGGAGCAATACTTTGGGGTTGTTGACCAGGGCCCGGGCAATGGCTACACGCTGCTGCTGACCGCCGGACATCTGTGAGGGATAACGGTTCCGCAGTTCTTCCAACTGGGTCAGGTAGAGAACCTGATTGATACGGTCTTCCGTTTCTTCCGTCGGCACTTTTTTCATTTTCAGACCGAAACGGATGTTTTCCGCCACTGTCATATGAGGAAACAGGGCATAGTTCTGGAACACCATATTCACGTTTCTTTTATAGGGGGGCAGTTTTGTGATATCCTGCCCGTCCAGAATGACTTTACCGGTAGTAGGAGTTTCCAACCCTGCGATCATGCGCAAAAGGGTGGTTTTTCCGCAGCCGGAAGGCCCCAGAAGAGTTAAAAATTCACCATCATGAATGGTTAAGTCTAAAGAGGGGATAATGACATGATCGCCAAATTTTTTGGTGATTCTTTCCAAACGGATCAGTTCATTCATTCCTTCGTGTCACAACCTTTCTTAGGAAAACCGCATGGCTGCGGCTTCTGTTCATATTCTGAGTTAACCGGAAAGACCTTTTCGCTTTCACCAGGCAGACAGACTGAACCAGTTTAAAATTATCTTTATTGTACTTGCATTATATATGCAAAAGCCAGAGAATAGCAATAGTTTTTTCAGGTTTTTTCAGATAAAAAAAAGGATAGCGGATTAAAATATAGAATATAAAGCAATAAGATTAAAATTTCTTTGTTTTTCTACCCTGTTTGTCCGTTTTTCTCTGTGTGTCGATATGCGGTTTAATTTTTTGCAGGACAAAGTGTTGCTTACAGGAGGTCTTATTTTGTTAGGCAAGGATTTTATTGAATTTTTATATGAAGCGGCTCACATTCAACGCTGGAATGATCATATCCGTCCGGGAGGCTTCACGGAGCTGGATAAACAGGCTCATAAAATGATGATCCTCTATATTCTGGCCCGTTATGAGGAAGAAGACCATGGCGCGGTATTGGACTGGAGGGCTTTGATTGAAGGAGGCATTATTGAATTTTTGCATCGGATCGTGTTGACAGATATCAAACCGCCGGTTTTTTATAAACTGATGAAAGTCCACGGCCGGGAGTTGAACGGCTGGGTGTATGAACAGCTGCAGACCCGGATTCCCTGTTTTGACAGAGGCTTTTTAGACAAAATGCGCAATCACCTGGATGATCCCTCCTATAAACCGAAAGAAAAGAAAATCCTGCGGGGCGCCCATTATCTGGCCAGTCAGTGGGAATTTAACCTGATCTATCATTTTAATCAGGGCATTTACGGAGTCGAGAAGACCAGGGAAGAAATCGCCAATGAGATTGAAGCCCATTATGATCTGGCAGGGGTGCAGAAGTTGGCGCTGCACGGAAAAACCAGCAAATTTGTGGATCTGATCGGGCAGCTGCGCTTTCAAAAACGCTGGTCCCAGTCGCCCCGTGTGCCGGAAACGTCCGTTATGGGACATGTATTAGTGGTGGCCGTGTTGGCTTATTTTTGCAGTCTGGAGATCGGTGCTGACGACGATCGTATTGTCAGCAATTTCCTCTGCGGTTTGTTCCATGACCTGCCCGAAGTGCTGACCCGGGATATTATTTCGCCGGTGAAAACGTCTGTCAGCGGTCTGGACGAACTGATTAAAAAAATCGAACGGCAGCAGATCGAAGAAAAATTATTGCCGCTGGTACCGGAAACCTGGCATGACGATATTAACTATTACACGCAGAATGAGTTTCTGGATAAATGCAGGATGGGAAATGAGATAAAAGTATTTAAAACGGAAGCGGAACTTTCGGCTTTTGTAGCGGAAAACACCGGTCTGGTGCATCATGTGGTAGACGGCGAAATATTAAAAGGCTGCGACCATCTGGCGGCTTTTGTGGAAGCCTGGCTCTCGCTGGAATACGGCATCAGTTCCAAACATCTGCGGAACGGTACCAAGGACCTGATGCGACGTTATGCGGGAAAAAATATCGGCGGCGTGGATTTCGGGAAAATCTATCAGGAATTTAAAGTTTCGGCAATAAAAAATGACGTGACCGAATATATATGAGAAAAATGAAAAAAGTTAAAACTTATTCGGCTAAAACTGTTAAAAATAAACACAAATGTAAAATTTATTTTCAAAATATTGAACATTCTGGTGCTAATAATGTATAATATAAGGGTAGTAAGTTAACATAATTAATGAGTTTGGCAGGATGGGACGGGGTGCGCTCCCAACGAACGGCGTACCGTTAGCAAGGGCAGCTTTTTGCCGGAAATTTACTTACGCATAAGGGGGTAAGAAAAATGGGACTCATCGAACAATCTCAGATTCCGCTGAACAAAGCAATTAAAGCTATGAAATTGGATCCGGGCGCCGCGGCGATCATCGCGAAACCGGAGCGGACTACGGAAGTCCAGATTCCGGTTAAAATGGATGACGGCAGTGTACAGGTATTTACAGGCTATCGTTGTCAGCACAGCACGATCATGGGACCCGCCAAGGGTGGCGTTCGTTATCATCCGGCCGTGAACATGGATGAAGTAAAGACACTGGCGTTCTGGATGACCTGTAAATGCGCGGTAGCCGGTCTGCCTTACGGCGGCGGTAAGGGCGGCATAATTGTTGACGTAACAAAGTTATCCGAACGGGAATTGGAAGCGCTGACCCGCGGGTACATTGATAAAATTGCTCCGGTGATCGGGGAAAAGAAAGATATTCCGGCTCCGGACATGAATACCAACGCCAAGATCATGGGCTGGATGATGGATGAATACAGCAAGCTGCAGGGGCAGTTCGAGCCCGGGTTTATCACCGGCAAAGATCTTTCGCTGGGCGGCTCGTTAGGCAGGACGGCGGCGACCGGGCGCGGTGTTGTGACGGCGGCGCTGGAAGCGTTAAAGGTAAAAGGCCTGGCGGTCAAAGGCGCTACCTGCGCCGTGCAGGGCTTTGGCAACGTAGGCAGCTGGACAGCGAAACTGGCTTTTGATGAAGGCTTTAAGATCGTAGCGATCTCGGATGTATTCGGCGCTATTTATAATGAAGCGGGCATCGATCCTTATAAACTGGCCGAGTATACAGCAGCCAATGAGAAACATACTGTGGTTGGCTATGCGGAAGCTAAACCCATTGACAAAGCGATGGTTTTAGAAGAAAAAGTGGATGTTCTGTTCCCCTGCGCAATGGAAAATCAGATCACTGGTGAAAACGCGGATCGGATCCAGGCTACAATCATCTGCGAAGGCGCGAATGGTCCGACCACACCGGATGCGGATGATATTCTGGAAAAGAAAGGTATTCTGGTGGTGCCCGATATCCTGGCCAATGGCGGCGGCGTAACGGTTTCCTACTTTGAATGGGTGCAGAACCTGTATCGCTACTTCTGGACGGAAGAAGAAGTAAAAGAAAAACAGATCGCTATGATGATCAAAGCATTTAAAGAAGTGTATGGTCTGGCAGCGGAATATAAAGTACCCATGCGTGTAGCTGCTTACATTGCGGCGTTAAGACGTCTTGCCGTCGCAATGAAATTCCGGGGCATGTATTGATTTGAGTTGTGTGCTGATTTGTGGTATGTACTGATTTATTGAAAAATGTGTACGTATCTGTACTACCCAATCTGTACTACCCAAGACAGACTAATGCCGTATCAGAGATCCGGGGCCTGCTTTACTGTCAGGCTCCGGATCTGTTTATATATCCGCCCTGCTTATTTACGTACATACTTAATCTGGCTGCTTGCCTACCTGCTTACCTGCTTACCTGCTTACCTGTTTATCGACCTGCCAATCTGTTTTTTCTTTTTGTGTTGTGAAGTATATAAAGTGAAGTGAGAGGATGTGTTTATTTACTATCATTGTTTTTTCTAAGAGGAAAAGAGTGCGCTTTCGTTGACACTGACAAAGTCAAGTGATAAAATTTCTTATAAGTCGTAATCAGTGGTAAGGGAGGCGACAAGCGACCCGGCGCCGCGAACGGGCTTATTTTTGTTTTAAACTGCGGTACAGATCCTTATTGGTCCATATTGTGGATGGGGTCTGAACCCGGTTGCGGAATTATAACTAATAGCCAGGAGGGGTTTTTATGCCAGTAAAATTTGCGAAAAGAATGGATCGTGTCAAAGCTTCTGAAATCAGAGAACTCTTAAAATTAACGGCGCGCCCGGATATTATTTCCTTTGCCGGCGGACTGCCCGCTCCGGAACTGTTTCCTGTGCAGGAGATTGCGCAGGTTGCCCATGACCTGACCCTGCAGGAAGGGCAGAAGCTGTTGCAATATGCTTCTACGGAAGGGCGGCCTTCTCTGCGGGCCAAAATTGCCCAACGGATGAAGGAAAAGTATGATACTCCGGTAGAGGCGGATGACATTTTGATCACCACCGGTTCTCAACAGTGTCTTGATTTTGCCGCCAAGCTGTTTTTAGATCCCGGTGATGTGGTGCTGTGCGAAAGTCCTTCCTATTTGGGTGCTTTGAATGCCTTTAATGCCTATGAACCCATATTTAAAGAAGTGCCGACGGATGCCGACGGGATCATCCCGGAGGAACTGGATAAAATTCTCAGCACGACGCCGAACTGCAAATTTATCTATGTGATTCCCGAATTCCAGAACCCTACCGGTATTTCCTGGACGCTGGAGCGTCGGAAAAAATTTATGGAAGTCATTAATAAATATGAGCTCCCCGTTTTTGAAGACAATCCTTATGGAGAGCTGCGTTATTCCGGTACGCCGCATCCTACGTTAAAATCGATGGATACCAAAGGTCTGGTATCTTTTTTGGGTACCTTTTCCAAAATTTTCTGTCCCGGTCTGCGTTTAGGCTGGATTGCCGGTCCCCACGCTATTGTAGACAAGTTTGTCCTGATCAAACAAAGCGCGGATCTGCATACTTCCAATTTTGACCAGGGTCTGGTCGATGCCTATATGGATACCTATGATCTGGATGCCCATGTGAAAGAAATCGTAGCACTGTATGGACACCGCCGGGATCTGATTCTTAAAACCATGGAAGAAGAATTCCCGGAAGGCGTGGAATTCACCCGTCCGGAAGGCGGTTTGTTCCTGTGGGTGACTGTGCCGGAAGGGGTCAGCGCCCGCAAAGTGTTTGATAAATGCATTGAGCAAAAAGTAGCGGCCGTCATCGGCGATGCCTTCTATCCCAATGAAAAAAATGACCGGAATCTGCGTATCAACTACTCCTGCATGTCTGACGAACGGATCGTTGAGGGAGTCAAACGTATGGCAAAAGCCATCAGGGAATGCCTGTAAAATTTTATATCGAAAATCATAAAGTATGCTATAATTATATATATGATGGCAGGAACCGGCGCGCCCGGTATTTTATGATAAAAAGACGGATATGAAATGAGGTAAGATTATGGTCTATATGATTATTACCGCGATCATTGCTGTATTTGTAGCTTTGTTGGCCTTACAGAATTCCATGATGGTGGCCCTCAACCTGTTTGTCTGGAGTTTCCAGATGAATCTGGTACTGGTAGTGATAATTGCTGCGCTTTGCGGTTTTTTAATTGCGTTCTTGTGGGGCCTTAAAGCAAAAACACAGGGGATGTGGAAGGTTTATAAGCTGAATGAACAGATTCAGCTTTTAGAGGATGATAAAAAAATTCTTCTGGCGAAAGTCGAGGATCTGATGAAAGGGTCCGGCAACACGGTAACGAATGGGATTGGCACCACCGCTGCCGCTACAGATGCGGCGTTGGTTAAAAACCCCCCTTCCGCGCCTGCAACTCCACCGGTTTCGCCCCAAAACAAATAATACGTTTGAAAATGGAAGTTTAACAGTGTGGAGCCGGCAGGCTTTACGTCTGTGTGACTTAAACCGTGTCGGCTTCCGGCGGTAATTAGTTTAGCCGTTGGCAACAGCAACTTCAATATAGTAGATTCTGACAGAGGATCGGTTCATTTGGGAACCGTTCCTCTTTTCAATTCGCTTCTCTTTTTCATAATGTGCTATAATTAATTATTAATCATTGATTATGATGCGCTGCCTGCCGAGATTGCATTTGACAGCAAGGTTTTTGCTGTATTAGGGCGGCAGCTGCTTACGTTTCGAGAAAATCAGAGAAAAGAGGTATACTATGGCAGACAAATTTTTGGTTATCGATGGCAGCAGTCTGATCCATCGGGCTTTTTTTGCGTTGCCGCCTTTAACCAACCGTAAGGGACAGCCTACCGGCGCCGTGTACGGATTTTTACGGATGTTTCATAAGTTGTTGCAGGAGGTGCAGCCGCGCTGGGTAGTTGCGGCTTTTGATAAATCCAGAAAGACGTTCCGGACGGAACTGTTTGCTGGCTACAAAGGGCAGCGGAAAGCTACGCCGCCGGAATTAAAAGACCAGTTCCCCCTGTGTATGGAAGTGTTGCGCTCTATGGGCATTGCGGCTCTGGAAGAAGACGATTACGAAGCGGACGATATTATCGGTACGTTTGTTAAAAAAGCGGATCCTGCCGTGGAAGTGTATGTTGTGACCGGCGACAGGGATGAATTGCAGCTGATCGATCAACGCACCCGCGTGATGTATACCAAGCGGGGGATCTCTGAGATTCAGCTTTATGACAGAGAGGCATTCCAAAAGGAGTATGAAGGGTTGGAGCCCTTGCAATTAATTGACTTAAAAGGGCTGATGGGGGATAGTTCGGATAATATTCCGGGCGTGCCCGGCGTGGGGCCGAAAACGGCGTTGAAACTGATCGGTGAGTACGGCAGTGTGGAAAAAGTGCTGGAAAATGCCGCCGCAGTGAAAGGCAAAAGCCTGCAAGAGAAGTTGATGACCCATCAGGAACAGGCCTTGCTTTCTAAAAATCTGGCTACGATTTATACAGAGGTGCCGGTTAATGTGGATTTAGCAAATTATGCGCTGAAGCCCATTGGCTCTGCGGCACAGAAATTAATGGCCGACTTGGAATTCCGCGGTTTGTTCGACCAGTTTTCCGCGCTTTTGGGCAAAGAGCCTGGGTTAGCGGACAATGAAACCCTGGACGCAGGCGCAAAGGTAGACGGGCGCCAAGAGGCGGACGCGATGCCTGCTACAGGTTCTAAGGTTTCTTCGGCGCAGAGGGAGAAGTCCGGTACGAGTCAGGAAGAGGGTATGACCAGCCTTTTTGGTACGGTGGTACCCGGTAAACAGGCGGAAGAGATTACGACGGCAGCGCAATGGGAAAAAACTGTCTTCGCTCTTGATCAAAACGCGATGGTATGGTTTATAGCCCAGGGTGCAGGTACCATTCCGCAGCTATATTTTACGTCTGCGGAAGTGTTGTTGATCGGAAAAAGCTATAGGCTGACCGACCCGGCTGCGCTTACTGCTTTTGCCCAGTGGCTGGCAGCGTCTCCGAACCCCAAAGGTACGGTCAACTGCAAAGATATCTATAAGATCTGTGCCTGTCACAAACTGCAGCCGCGCAACCTGACCGAAGATATTGCGCTGGGCGCGTATCTGGACGATCCGGGCCGCAGCGGTTATGCGTTGAAAGACCTGGCCTGGCAGTATCTGGGAGAAGATCGCAGCGAAGATTGCCAGACCCTGGAAAAAGTGTCCGGTCCTGTACTGCGGTCGTTGCAGGGAAAAGAACTTCTGCCTCTTTATCGCGAGCTCGAGCTGCCCCTGACACGGGTGCTGGCGGCAATGGAATTGACCGGTGTGAAGGCGGATGCAAAGAATCTGGAACTTCTCAGCGGGGAGATGGCCCGGAAAATCAAGGCGTTGGAAAGCCTGGCGAAAGAGCAGGCCGGGGAGGAAAGCTTTAATCCCAATTCGCCGAAACAGCTGGGGGTCGTCCTGTTTGAAAAATTAAAGCTACCGGTGATCAAAAAAACGAAGACCGGCTATTCCACTGATGTAAAAGTGCTGGAAGAATTAAAAGGACAGCATCCTCTGATCGAAACCATTTTGCAGTACCGGATGCTGGCCAAACTCCATTCCACTTATCTGGAAGGGTTAAAGCCTCTGATTAATAAAACGACAGGACGGATCCATACGCATTTTCAGCAGACGGTGACCGTAACGGGACGCTTGTCCAGTACGGAACCGAACTTGCAAAATATTCCTACCCGTACAGATACAGGCCGGGAGATACGTACTCTGTTTGTGCCGGGCGAGGGTTATGACTGGCTGCTTTCCTGTGATTATTCTCAAATCGAACTGCGCATTTTAGCCCATATTTCGCAGGATCCTCTGATGCTGGAGTCCTTTCGGGAAAATCAGGATGTGCATGCCCGAACGGCCAGCGAAGTATTTGGGGTGCCTTTAGATCTGGTTTCTTCGGAAATGCGCAGCCGGGCCAAAGCCGTAAACTTCGGTATTGTGTACGGCATCAGCGATTTTGGCCTGGCGGTGCAACTGGGCTGCAGCCGAAAAGAAGCCGGGGATTTTATTCAAAACTATCTGTCCCGTTATAAGGGCGTGAAAGCATACATGGATGGTATGATCGCTTTGGCTCATAAACAGGGCTATGTGGCTACTTTGCTGGGGCGTCGCCGTTATCTGCCGGAGATTAATCACCGCAACTTTAACCTGCGCAGTTTTGCGGAGCGGACGGCGATCAATACGCCGATCCAGGGTACGGCGGCAGATGTGATGAAACTGGCGATGCTGAAAGTAGACAAGGCGCTTCAGGCTTCCGGTTTAACTTCCCACGTCTTGCTCCAGGTTCATGACGAACTGGTGCTGGAAGTGAAAGAAACCGAACGGGAAGCGACGGCGGCTTTGGTGCAAAAAGAAATGCAAAATGCGTTCCCACTGTCGGTACCGCTTTTGGCGGAAGTGAACTACGGCAAAGACTGGGCTTCTGCCAAGTGAACCGGTACAACACAAAGAAACGGATTGGATGACGGACTCCGGCAAAACACGGAGTTAGCACAGGGGGCTGTTATTCCGTTATACAGTAAGGGCCTGTTTTACAAGCAGGGATTTATTTTGCAGGAGGAAAAAATATGCCGGAATTACCGGAAGTGGAACAGGTACGTAAAAGCCTGCTGCCACATATTAAAGGGAAAAAGATAGAACAGGCGGACATACGCCTGCCGCGCATGATCTTGTCTCCGGCGCTGCCGGACTTTATTCGTGGGGTAGAAGGCAGAAGTTTTGCGGATGTGAAGCGCCGGGGAAAATATTTATTACTGGAGCTGGACGACACAAACGTTATTTTGACCCATCTGCGGATGACAGGCTCTTTGCTGGCGCTGCCTAAAAACGCGCCGGAACCGGCATTCGGCAAGATCCGCCTGCGTTTGTCCGGGACCGAAGACCTGTGGTTTACGGACCTTCGTACCTTTGGCACGATGCGTCTTTTGAAACCGTCGGAATTTTCTCTGGACAAGGGCTTCTCGTCCCTTGGGCCGGAGCCGTTAAGCGAAGAGTTTACGGAAGAATATCTGAAAGCAGTACTGAAAAAGAGCCATCAGGCCATCAAAAGCTTACTGCTGGATCAACGGAAGATAGCCGGACTGGGGAATATCTATGTGGACGAAGCGTTAGCGGCAGCCGGCATCCGTCCTACCCGCGCCGCGGCCGGCTTGAGAGGTAAAAAAGTCGCTGCGTTGTATGAAGCGATCAATCAGGTGATTGCGCAGGGGCTGCGGAACCATGGAACCACGTTCCGTAATTATCAGGACGCAGAGGGGAAGATAGGGAATAATAAGGACTATCTGCTTGTATATGGGCGCAAGGGACAACCCTGTAAAAGCTGCGGTAGCCCTTTGAAGCAGATTAAAGTGGGCGGCAGGGGCAGCGTGTATTGTCCTCACTGTCAAAAATAGCGTTTTTTGCCGGGCACAGAGTACTTCAGCGAAGCGCGGATCTGACCGGTAAATTTGTACTCCGTCCATATCAATTTACGTTCCGGTTATGTTCATTCAAGTTTTGGTTATGTAAATTAATGTCCTCACTGTTTACATTCAAGTTTCGGCAGTGTAAATTAATAATCTGACCATATAAATTCGCACTCTGACTTATACTGCAATTATGGGATAATATGGAGTAATAATGAAGATCATTGGCTTAACAGGAGGGATCGGCTCCGGAAAAAGTACCGTCTCCTCTTATTTTAAAGAATTAGGTATCCCCGTCTTCGATGCGGATGCGGTGAGCCGGGCGGCGGTACGCAAAGGGAGTGCCTGTCTGGCGGATATCGTCGTCTTTTTCGGCCCGGACTGCCTGCTGGAAAATGGGGAACTGAACCGGCCCTGGGTTGCGCAGCGGGTTTTTGGTGACCCCAAGCTGCTGCAGCAATATGAAAAAATCGTCCAGGACCGGGTGTGGGAAGAAGCGCAGCGGTTCCTGGCTGAACAGCAGGCGCAAAATGTGCCGCTGGTGGTTTTGGATGTGCCGCTTCTGATCGAATGCGGCTGGCACAGGAAAGTTGATGAAGTCTGGCTGGTTAAAGTATCGCGTTCCGTGCAGATCGAGCGGGCCATGCGGCGGGACCGTGCGCAAAAAGAGGCGGTGGAAGCACGCATCAAAGCGCAGATGCCGTTAGAAGAGAAAATTCCCTATGCCGCCAGGATTATCAATAATGAAGGAACATTGGAAGATACCCGACGTCAGGTTCGGGAAGGTCTGGCACATTAATCGGATGGGAGTCCAGGATTTTGACGGAATACCATAAAAATAGTGACGGGAAGCCGCAAAGGCGGCGTGTGAAACACGTTAAACACCTCGTTAAAAAAAGAAAAAGCAAAAGACGGTTTGGCGGAAACAGCAGGCATGGTTTTTTATTTGTCCTGCTGCTGTTTGTTTCGCTTTGTTTCGGGGGATGGCGTGTCTGGCGCAGTGATGCCGTGCAAATGCGCTTTGTGTATATGTGGCCCTATCAGAACGAGATCGTTACCTATGCGAATAAAAATAACATAGATCCTTTTTTGGTGGCGGCGGTGATTAAAAACGAAAGCGGCTTTAAGCCCGGAGCGGTGTCTCCTGTAGGTGCGATCGGTATGATGCAGATCATGCCGGAAACGGGGGAATGGATCGCCCGACAGATGGGCCTGTCGTCTTACAGGATGCAGCAGCTCTATGATCCTAAGACCAATATCCGTATGGGTTGTTGGTATTTATCTGAGTTGAAGTATGAGTTTCGGGGCAATATGGTCTTGCAGATGCTGGCTTATAATGCGGGGCGCGGCAATACACATCTGTGGATGAGCGCCAATGGTTGGGACTACGAATTTGGCAAAATTGCCGATATACCCTATGAAGAATCCAGAGGTTATGTGTCTTCGGTTCTGCATGACAGAGATGAATACTACAGGTTATATAAAGATAAAGTGACGTTGAAGGGCGAATGAAGCGCAGTTCCGCAACGAATCCGTTTTACCTGTCAGGTTGCTGCTTCGGTTGAGGAAAATGAAGCTGTTTCTGCGGCGCGGTGTTTAGCTCGCAAACATTTTGTAAACAATGATATATAAATCAGAACCTGATTTACAAAGTTTTCCTGAAAAACAAGAAAATTAAAGAATATATGTAGAATCACCTTTCAGAGTGTGGTATAATTTCACTAATTTGAAACTTGTATGTCACAGAAAATTAACAATTCAACAAGAGGCAGAAGCAGTCAGAGACATAAGCTTTTGCTATGAGGATGTATGGATACGATCAGACAAGCTGTGGTGGAGCGCCTCCTGGCAGGCTATCGTCGTTTTTATAATATAACCCGGTTTGACGGAGGCGTTGCTCCGGCACCGGGGGAGTATGAGGGACCGCGGGAGGGGGATAAAGTGCCGCCTCTTTCTTTGCCTGAGAATGGAAGTCTGGTGGCAGTTTGCGAATATTATGAAAGAGCGGAACAGTATTTTTTATTTCGTACTAATGAACTGTGGTCTTCGCACCAGGAAGAGTTTATTTTCTTATTTTCGCTCAAGACGCTGACGCGGGAGGCTTTTGAAACCTGCCGGGACTTTGCCCGGGAAGAGGGCATGAAGTTGGCCCATATAGGTTCCGGCCATATGTATACGTATATTACCCCTGTGTTTGTTTGTGATACGGCAGAAGAAGATGCTATAAAACGATTGGAAAAATGCCGTATTTATAAAAGTTTTCTTTTTTCCTTCCACGGTTGGATGGATTTTCATATCGCTTGCTTTGAAACGGAGAAGGATAAGCTGTATTTTAATCGAAGCGGCCGTTGTATGGAAAAGAATATGAAAAAAGTTTTATTGACAGTAAGGGAGGAATTGTCTTGAACACATTAGTGCTTTTGCTTGTCTCCGTAGCTGTTCTGCTCTGCGGGTACGTCTTTTATGGCGGCTGGCTGGTAAAACAGTGGGGCGTAGGCGAGGGGGATGTTCCCACTCCGGCCCATACTATGGAAGACGGCGTGGATTATGTACCGGCTAAGGCGCCGATCCTCATGGGTCATCATTTTTCTTCAATTGCCGGCGCAGGTCCCATTACCGGTCCTATCGGTGCCGCAATGTTCGGCTGGCTGCCTGTTACGCTGTGGGTTCTGATTGGCGGCGTGTTCTTTGGCGGTGTGCACGATTTCGGCGCATTGTTTGCTTCCGTCCGTCATAAAGGCCAGTCTATCGGTGAAATTATTTCCGCCAACATGTCCCGGCGGGCCAAACGTCTTTTTATTATTTTTTCGTATTTGACACTGATTTTGGTAGTCGCTGCTTTTGCAGCCATCGTAGCATCCACTTTCGGCGCTACCGTTAAAAACGGCGTGATCGACGAAGCGGCCAGCGCGACCAAGGCTTCCGTTGCCATGGTTTCCATCATGTTTATTTTGGTGGCCATCGTTTTTGGCTTTGCCGTATATCGCCGGCATACGTCTATGCTGATATCTTCTGTTTTTGGTGTGGCGGCTATCGTGGCCTGCATGGCGATTGGCATGAATTTCCATCCGTTTTATTTCACCACGTCTACCTGGATGTGGCTGATCGGCCTTTATATTACGATCGCTTCCGTTACACCGGTGTGGATCCTGCTCCAGCCGCGTGACTATCTGAGTTCTTTTCTGCTGTATGCGATGCTGATCGTAGCCATGGTGGGTATTGTGGGTGCGCACCCGGACATCGATCCCAAGTTGTTTCCGGCATTTGGTGGCTTTGCGGTCGATAACGGCAACGGTATTCAGCTTTTATTCCCCATTTTGTTTACGACAGTTGCCTGCGGCGCGATTTCCGGTTTCCATTCACTGGTCTCTTCCGGTACTACGGCAAAACAGTTGGACAAAGAATCCGATGCGAAACCTATCGCCTATGGCGGTATGCTTTTGGAATGTGTACTGGCAATCATCACGTTGTGCGCCATTGCTTATGCCCGGACGACCGGTCATACCCACGGAGCTACGGACATCTTTGCCGGCGGTATTGCGGCGATGGTCGCGCAGATCCCCGGTATGGCAGGTATGGAAGCGTCTTTATACACGTTGTTGGTTTTGACTTACTCCGCATTCTGCCTGACTTCTTTGGATACAGCTACCCGTCTGGCGCGTTTTATGTTCCAGGAATTCTGGCTGGAACCGGGGCAGACTCCCAAGGATATTCAGGGCGGCTTTAAAAAACTGATGGTTAATCCTTTCTTTGCTACGATTATTACGGTAATTCTGGGCATTTTGTTGGGGATGAACGGTTTTACCAAGATCTGGGGACTGTTCGGCGCAGCCAACCAGTTGCTGGCCGGCATCGGCCTGTTGGCGGTAGCGGCCTGGCTGGGCAATGCAGGGAAAAATAATAAGATGTTCCTGTTCCCTATGACCTTTATGTTGATCGTTACGATCTGCTCTTTGGCTCTGACCATCCGCAACCAGTTGGGCATTATTGCCAGGGGAGCGGCGGACTGGGGTCCCTATGCGCAGGCCGGGATCGGCACATTGTTGATTTTATTGGCAATCGTGCTGGCGGTGGAAGGCTATCAGACCGTTGCCCATCCCCGAAGAGATGTCGAAGTAACCGCCGAATAAGCAGAACCGGTGATCTTATTCCGCTTTGTTTTCGCGCAGACAGCGGAAAAATATATTGACGCTTTGTTTAATTTGTGCTAAGATAACTACGTTGCAAATTAATGCACTTCCCGCGGTTGTGGTGGAACGGCAGACACGCCACTTTGAGGGGGTGGTGAGGGAGACCTCGTATGGGTTCAAATCCCATCAACCGCACCACAGTGATAATTTGCAGATGATGCTTGACAGATGTGGCAAACTGGTATATACTTTGCAAGTGCGCTGACACAGACAGGCGAAAATGCGGTAGTGGCGGAACGGCAGACGCGCTAGCCTCAGGAGCTAGTGGGGGTTGACCCCGTGGAGGTTCAAATCCTCTCTACCGCACCAGTTAAAAAACAGGCGAACATGTCTTAGGGGATATGTTCGCTTTTTTGTGCATATGAAAACCCCGCTGTAGTAGCGAGGTCTCATCAAATTTAACTATTTGGTTTGTGGTACTTGTGCTTTTTCTTGTTGTGATGTTTCTTCCAACATAGGCCAGATGTCCGGTGTTTCAAAACCGTAGCGCCAGGCGGCGATACCGGCTAACCGGAAGGTATTGACCAGCTCTGCCTTGTAACGCAGGCTTTGTTCATTTTCCTGCCAGAAACAGTAAGGAACATCTTTTTCCATATAGGAAACGTAAAGCATTTTTTCTTTCTCCAGCCACAGACAGCGATAAGTTTCGTCGGTACTTTTTTCTTCATGAATTTTGGCCGCCTGAGGCATGGAAAGTGTTTTTGCCCGGAAACGTTTTTCTTTTGCGTCAAAATGCCATAATCTCATGTACAGCGGAATTCCCATAATCAGTTTGTTGGCAGGTACTTCCAGCAGTGTGGCCTGCAAACCGGTCTTGTCCCAGTTGTAGGAAGCGGTAGGTCCTGCCATGGGGCTGCCGCCGCTATATTGGTCATAAGCCATCAGGATCACATAATCCACCTGGTCGGCCAGTTTCTTCCGGTCAAAACATAAGGACCAGTTGGGGCTTCCCTCCGGCATGGTAACGTCGATGCTGAGCGTGAGCTTTCTCTTTTTCGTTGCTTTGCGAATTTGTTTCACAAATTTTGTTAATTCGTCTTTGTCTTCCTGATAAATATTTTCAAAATCCAGATTGATGCCGTCAAATCCGTGCGTTTCCGCTTCTGTTAACAACTGTTGGATGACATGGTGTTTGGCATTATCGTCCTGTAGGAGTTTTTTTGTTCTGTCCGGGTCAAATCCGTTTGTAATCAGCGGCCAAACCTGATAGCCTTTGGCATGAGCCCGGGCGACATAGCCCTCCACCGCTTTGACGTTTAAATTTCCAAATTCGTTGCCGATAACATACCAGCAGGGCGATACGACGTTGACACCGGGCACCTTCGGCAAAGTGGAAAGATCGACAGAGGGCAGGTTGTCATGCTGCCAGACTAAGTTGATTTTTTCTAAGGGCTGTTCCCCTGATGCGACAGAGTTTGTCAGGCTGCGAACGGTACTTTCAGCATTCAGATTGTCTGTTTTGTGGGCTGAGGCCGGTACGGTGGCGATAAAAATGCATAACAGCAGGCCTACTATAAAAAAAGAGGCAGGTTTTCGCATATACATGGTCTCCTGTATTTTTTACAATCGTATACTTTTTTCTTAAAGAAGTTATAATTTAATCTAATTATAACAAAAAATGGCTATCGTTGTAAAAAATAAACTTGACATAAAATAATACTGAAAGTATTATGAAATGTAGAAGAAAATTCTTTTTTTTTAGCCCATCGGTTAGCTATGGCTAACCGATGGGCTATGGAGTTAGTTTGTTTTATAGGGAGGTGATTTGAAGTTATTTGGTAGTAATTAATATATCGTGTTAGCCTGTGTGTATTTAGTGAAAGTAAAAAAGATAAGTTGTGTTGTTATGTGTTGTTAGTTGTTAAAGGAACAAAAATTTTATGAGTAAAAAAATACAGTGGTATATTTTAGTGATTTTAGCTGTTTTCTTCAATGCCCATTGCTGGGCGGATAAAAATAATACCTTGCCTGAAAAAGTAGCAGGAAGCTTTGTTTTACCTCCTTTTCATGTGTATGCCAGAGAATTGTCTGAAACAGCAGGTGTAGGCAGTAAAATCCCCAGGGATATAAATGAAATTTCCGCTTCTGTTACTATAGTGAATTCCGATGAGATGGAACGACTGGGTGTGTATAATCTGACAGATGCCTGGAGTATAACGCAGGTATTACGGTAGCACCCAGAGGGTATGATTCTCTATATAATTTCAGCAAACTTCGTGGCTTTGATATTGCTCATAGCAATGTAGTAGTTGATGGTATGAAGACGTTTGGTGCTTCAGATAATATGACAAGTCCGGAACTTTATGGGGTGGAACAAATTGAAATTTTACGTGGCCCTGCTTCTGCATTATATGGAAGCGGCTCGGTCGGTGGTATGCTTAACCTGAGAACAAAGCACCCACGCCCGGAAAATTTTGCGGAGGGTCAGGTACAGATAGGGTCTCAGGGAGAAAGAATGACTGCAGTGGATGTGAACGGTGTTAGTTCTGACAGTTCTCTTTATGGCCGTGTGGTTTCTGTTTGGCGGACGCAGGACTTGTTTTATGACGAAACAAAGCAAAAACGTATTTATGTCGCTCCGGCTTTTACTAAAAAGTTCGGTGCCAAGGGGAATTTGACCATTCTTCCGTTTTATTCCAAAGATAAAATAGATGGGTATGCCTATTCCCCTCGCACCCGCGTTCCCGGAGATTTATTATACGGCGTGTTGCCGGATCGATATTTTGTGGGTGTAAAAGGGTGGGACAAGTATTATCTCACGCAACGTGGGATAAGTTATGAATGGGAGCAACCGCTGGGAAAAGGAATAACGTTTCACCAAAAAGGAAGCTATCGCAAAGCAAATGTGCTGAGTAATCAGACGACCGGTATCGCCAATCCTTTAGCAGGGCTGGTACGATTTGGGGCAATGATTGACAGCGAGGGCACTTCTTACGGGCTTGATCAATTTGTTCATCTGCACAAAGAAACAGACCACTTTAAAAGTGATACTCTCTTGGGATTTGACTGGCGTTATGAGAAAATTTTTACAGAGCAAAAAATGAGGAATTTGTCTACATGGCCATTAGCTGAGATTCCTGGCTATCTTTCCGATAAGCCGATTCCTGCAGATCCGGATATAAACGTTCCGGGAACGATTATACCTATGGACGACCTGCATTATTGGAGTCGTGAACGAGGTATTTATCTTTCACATATGGCTAAAGAAGGGAAACTATCCTATTCTCTGGGACTGCGGCGTGGGCTTTATGGACAATACAGCGAACGTGATGAAGAAAAATTCTCTCAATCTGCATGGACGGGACAGGCAGGTGCGGTTTACAATCTGAATAGAAAATGGGCGCCATATATTCACTGGCACAATTCTTTTGAGCCACTGATGCATTTGGATAAAGATAATAAAATGCTGAAGCCAACTACCGGACGGGAGTGGGAAATCGGTATGCGCTATGCTCCTGAAAATGCCCCGATTCGAGTGACAGCATCTCTTTTTGATTTGCGTAAACAGAATATTCACGTAGGGGTGCCGGGCGAATCCTATTTTACCTCTATCGGAGAAATCGTGTCCAAAGGTATGGAATTGGAATGGCGTGCGGCTTTGCATGAGCGGCTGCATTTATTGGGCTCTTACACTTACCTTGATACGAAAACAACAAAGCATACGAATCCGGATAGAATAGGGTTGCGACCTGCGGGAGTGGCAAGGAAGACCTTTAATTTACGTGCGGATGCGATCCTCACTCAATATCACAATGGAGAACTGATGCTTGGGCTTGGTACGAGATATATTGGAAAACGTATGGACGAAGAAAATAAAATAACATTGGGTGGAGTAACTTTATATGATGCGTCGGTTTCATTGTCAAGAGGAAAAGATGCATGGACCTTCCATGTTAGAAATCTTTTTGATAAAAAATATATGTCAGGTATAGAATCTATGTGGGGGACTCCTCTCGGCTTTGCCGGACAGGATAGGACTTGGATTCTTTCGTACATTCATAAATGGTGATCAGAAAAAAGTATCAGCAAATGAGGCAATTTGCAGGGCAATGTTGGAATTTAACCGCTCCCTTCTGGCAAGGTCCGGAACGAAACAAAACGGTATTGCTTCTTGCTGCGGCTATGTTATTTAATTTTTTTAATGTGTATATGACCCTTCGGCTTAACATCTGGTCAAGAGATTTTTTTAATGCGATGGAAAACAAAGACATTACTGCGTTTTTTTTTCAGCTGGGGCTGCTCTTTGTATTAGCCGGAACAAGCCTTGTATTATATGCCAATCAAAAGTATCTTTGTGGTAAAGCTGTATTGTTGTGGCGCCGTTATATGTCTTCTTATTATGCAAAAAGATGGCTTACTTCAGGGTGTTGTTATTCTGAATTATTTTTTCCGCATATTGATAATCCGGACCAGCGTATTGCTGAAGACCTGAGGATATTCCCAACCTTAACGGTATCTCTTGTATTTGACTTTGTGGATTCACTCAGCACATTGGGAGGTTTTGCGATTATTTTATGGGGGCTTTCGGAATCCTATTCGGTTTTTGGTATTGTCATACCGGGGGTGATGCTTTGGCTTGCTTTCGGGTTTGTGATAGCCGGCACCTACTTCATGCATCGCATGGGCCATCCGTTGATCGAGATAGACAGGAAAACGCAGGAATATGAGGCTGATTACCGCTATAACCTTCTGCGTGTCAGGGAACATGCCAAAGAAATAAGCCTTTATGCAGGACAGCCATGGGAAAGCAAAATGCTTATAAAAAGCTTTGCTAATGTGTTTGATATCTGGCTCAGGGAACTCGTAAAAAAACGCCAATTAAATTATTTTAATTTTGGCTATGCACAGATTTCCGGTGTAGTGCCTTATTTGCTTGCGGCGCCAAAATATTTTGGCGGTATTTTTAAAATGGGCGAACTGATGCAAACGGTTTCCGCTTTTAATGGAGTTCGTGTAGCCTTATCCTGGTTTATATTAAACTATCCAAGATTGAGCGAATGGAAGGCGACATTAGATCGTCTTACCCAATATAATACCGCGTTGAGTTCTGCGGAGAGGTGTAATGGGTATCGTGTCACAGAAGGAGGGCACAATGCCCTGCAGCTTAAAAATGTGAGAATTTACCTTCCTTCGGGGGAAACATTAACACATTCTTTGAGTTTACACATTGCAGAAAGAGAAAAGATCGTGTTAACAGGACCTTCCGGTGTGGGAAAAACAACCTTGCTTTATGTATTGCGAAATATATGGCCGTTTGGTACCGGTGAAATTTTTCTTCCTGCTTCTCAAAAACTATTTTTATCGCAAAATGCCTATCTTCCGCCGGGAAGTTTATATGATGTATTAACATATCCGGATACAAATGTATCTATTACGAAGGAGGAATGTAGAACAATACTGAATAAGGTTGAATTGGAGCATGTATTAACGGAGGCTTCGGTTGTAAAAGACTGGGGAAAAGTGCTGTCTCCAGGTGAGCAGCAACGCATCGCATTGGCACGGATTTGGGTGCACAAGCCGGATTGGATATTTTTGGATGAAGCCCTGTCTTCGGTAGATCCGGCACAGAAGGAAAGGATATTTAAGCGAATGAAAGAGGATTTTCCCGCAGTCAGTATTTTAAGCATTGAGCATTATGGTGTGGAGAGCGACTTATATGACAGGATTATTGTCTGGAATGAATGGTTGAAAAATGAACAGAATTAAATATAATAAGACAGATGAATTTTCGCTGAAAAATACAATTTGGAATCAGTGGTATCGCCAAGCTCCTCCCTGGGAAATTATCGATTCATGGGGTGAAGAAGAAAAACTTTATATTTTGCCCGGTCCTATCGGAACGGTGTTGGATATTGGCTGTGGTCAAGGGGAATACCTGAAAGGCTGGATAAAGAAACATATTCCTTCAGTGGGATTAGATATTTCTTCCAAGGCTATTCAGCAAGCTGTGGCGACGACAGATCCTGAATTTCAGCATATATGCCGGTGGTATACCCTGGACTGGGAAACGGAAGAGGTGTTGAGCAGAGGCTGGAAGAAAAAATTTGACCTCGTTTACAGTGCAATGGGACCGGATATGGAAAAGGAGAATTCTTTTCAAAAAATGTTATCTGTCAGTAAAAAATATTGTCGTCTGGTCGTATTTCAAGAAGGTAAAAATACTGTCGTGACTAAAGTAAAAAAGCATTTTCAAAAATACGATGTTCAAGATGTTTTGATCATGCAGGAGCCGGATCTGGTATGGAAACGTTTGCTGAAAAAAATTGCAGCATATGGGTATGATGCGCAAATAGAACAGCTTGCTTATCGAATACAATGGCGGCAAGATATTGTAGCTTGGCAAAAATATCTGAGCAATGTGTACTATCCTCACCTGCCGGAGATAGAAGTAAAAAATGCCCTAAAGGAAATTTTTGGGTCGCGAAAGAAGTTAACGAGTGAGACCAGAGCCTGTTATGTAATGCTTACTTGGAGTGTACAATAAATTTTGAACGCAGATGCCCAATAAAATAGTTTAAAATAATCCTGCTGTAAATCAGCCAGACTGTCGGAGGTGTTGCAAACATTTCCGACAGTATTTTAATCATCAATTTCTGTTTGCACAGACGTCTCCGTTTATTTCAATTTTCAGCGGGGTATGTTATAATAATACGGCAATGTGACGGTGATAAGAATGGCATTTTGGGATGAACAAGGCAGCGGTCCCATAAATTGGAAGCAAAATTTAATTATTTTATGGATTGGCGTATTTTTGGCTTGCGCCAGCTATACGGCCTGTATTCCTTTTTTACCTGTCTATTTATTGAAAGAACTGCATGTGGCGCCGGAACAGGTTAATTTCTGGTCCGGTCTGGTGTATGCTGTGGCTTTTTTAGGCGCATCTGTCATGGCGCCTTATTGGGGGGCCTGGGCGGACAAAGTGGGACAGCGCAAGATGGCGATCCGGGCAGGCTTGGGCCTGGCCATTACCTATGTACTGGGCGGCGTGGTCCAGTCGGCACCGCAGTTGTTTTTGGTGCGGGGGATCACCGGCTTGATCAGCGGCTTTGTACCGGCTTCTATGGCACTGGTTTCCTCCACTCTTCCGGAAGAGAAGATGGGCTGGGGGATGGGATTGATGCAGACGGCCGTAGCCAGCGGCAGTATCCTGGGTCCTTTGCTGGGCGGTTACCTTTCCGTCTGGTTTGGGATGCGGATGTCTTTTTTTGTGGGCTCGGTCAGTTTGTTCGCCGCGACGGTATTAGTCATTTTTCGCGTGCGGGATCTTCCTTTTTCCAAGGAAAAAGCCCGGGAAAAGATGTATTTATTCTATGATTTAAAAGCATCCCTACAAAATAAGGGACTTTTGTTTGTCATGGGAATGTTCTTTCTGGTTCAGACCTGTATTATGGCGATCCAGCCTTTGATCACGCTGTATGTAGGACAGCTGTTAGGCGAAACAGGGGCGGATGCGGTGAAAGCCAGCGGCTGGATCTTTTCTCTGGCCGGGATCGCGGGGATCGTAGCGGCTCCTTTTTGGGGCCAGCAGGGTCAAAAACGCGGCTACAGCCGAATTTTATGTCTGGTGCTGGGATGCGCGGGGCTGACCAATTTATGTCAGGTCTTTGTAAGCTCCATCTGGCAGTTTGCGTTGATTCAGTTTGTGTACGGTTTATTTTTGGCAGGGGCAATACCGAATATTAATTCCGTTTTGGTCGAAGAAACGCCGCAGAAAATGCGGGGCAAAGCTTTTGGTCTTACCACTTCCGCCCAGCAGTTCGGCGGGGTCATAGGTCCTTTGGTCGGCGGTTTATTGGGCGATTTTATGCCCACCAGATTTGTTTTGTTCTCCGTAGGCATTGTGTTGTTGCTGGCTTCTTTGTATACCGCCGGCACACGCCTGAAGAGTACAAATAGATAAGGGCGGTTTGCAGCGCCCGGTTTATTCCGTTACGAGTTATGAGTTATTATGAGGAGAGAGGGTCATGTTAAGAAAATTTAAGGGAATCAGTCCCACCGTAGATGCTAAAGCACAGGTATTTGAAAGCGCCGATGTGATTGGCATGGTAGAAATGAAAGAGTATTCCAGTGTGTGGTTTAACTGCACCGTCCGCGGTGACGTAAACCGGATCGAAATTGGCCGTTATACCAATATCCAGGACAATAGCTGCCTGCATGTGGCAGATAAACATCCCTGTATCGTAGGGGATTATGTGACGGTAGGGCATTGTGCTACCCTGCATGCCTGCACGATTGAAGATCATGTACTGATCGGCATGGGTTCTGTGGTGCTGGACGGAGCGGTAGTCGGGACGGGTAGCGTCGTGGCTGCCGGCGCCGTGGTAACCAAAAATACGATTGTGGAGCCGTATTCTCTGATGGCGGGCTGCCCGGCAAAATGCATTAAAAAATTGCCGCCGTCCAACCTGGAAACGGTTCATCATCAGGCTATCAAGTATAAAACTTTATGGACAGAAGGCTATGGCATCCTTCCCGATGCAGACGGCGAGACATACCACGGAGAAAAAATACTGGACTGAGCGGCAGGGAGCCGCCGGCCCGAAACACAGGAGTTAGATTTGTGAGCTATGGCAAAAAAGGAAAATAAGTTTGTGAAGGTCATCCGCAGCGATGATCAGGACAAAAATTTTGGTTTGGGACGTCCCTTTTATTTTGATAATTGGTATAACCGGATCGCGCTCATGGGAACCTTGATCTCTACCATTATTTTATTGATCTTCCGGCAGGTCACAGGTACCGGGACCGGCAGCATTATGACCGATGGCGTGAGCTATGCGGCAGGTTTCTTCTTTGCGTATCTGATCGGTCTGGAAGCGGATCCGGAACCGGGCCGGGAATGGGGCAGTCTGATCGGCGCTTTTCTTACCTTAGGCGGGGAAGCATTTTTTGGCGTGAACAGCAACGGTGTAGTGGGGCTGCTCTGGGTCTTATTTATCTGCCGTATGTTTAATCGTACTTCCGGCTCCCGTCACTACATAGGGGATAACCTGCTGATCCTGGCTTCCGCCTTTTGGCTGGGTACGGAAGGATTCTGGCTTTTTCCTATTGCGACAGGGATCGCGTACATTTTGGAAAGCCAGCTTAAAGAGGGCTATTACCGCAGTTTATATCTGGGGGCGGTGGCTTTTGCCATGTGTATTATCACCGGGCGGAATATGGAGGTCCCGGTTCTGTCGACGAACTATCTGTATCTGATGGCGATCGCTTTTGTCCTGTTTCTACCGCAGTTCACTATGGCAGGCTTTACTACGGCCAGAGATGACAGAGAAAATCGTCTTTTACAGAAAACCAGATTGCAGAGTGCCCAGGCATTTTTACTTCTGGGGTGTGACATGCTGATCTATTTTGGCGGCAACGCCAGCGGTCAGGTTTTGCTGCCCTGCATTATGGCTACAATTGGTACGGGTATTTATCTGTTGATTGACCTGCTGAAAAAGAAACAGGCGGAAGAACAGAAATAAGAAAATATTTAAAAAGGGGTGCCGGAGCATGGCAAACAGAAAAATCAAATTTACAACGAACAAAGGAATTTTTGTGGCAGAGATGTTTGAGGACAAAGCGCCTAAAACCACAAAAAATTTTATCGATCTGACAGAAAAAGGTTTCTATGACGGTTTGATCTTCCATCGGGTGATCGACGGCTTCATGATCCAGGGCGGAGATCCCAACGGTACCGGAACGGGTGGTCCCGGCTACACCATTGAAGACGAATTCGGCGCCGGTTTGGCGCATGATGCGGAAGGTATTTTTTCCATGGCGAATGCCGGCCCCAATACAGGCGGCAGTCAGTTTTTTATCACCTTAGCTCCTACTCCCTGGCTGAACGGGCATCATGCTATTTTCGGCAAGATTGTTTCGGGCATGGATATTGTGCGGGAAATCGGTTCGGTTTCCACTGATTTCCGCGATCGTCCCCGAGATCCGGTGGTGATGGAAAAGGTGGAGATTCTGGCCGAATAAGACTTTCGTATTATTAGTAAAACGGTTGTTGCATTTTTCTAAATCTTTTGCTTGCATATTTGGTCCCGGTAGAATATAATAGAACCGTTAGCGATTATATTGATAATCGTTGATGAAACATTCTTATTTATTTTTTTAGGAGGCCCGCAATATGACAGGCAAAGTAAAATGGTTTAATGCAGAAAAAGGTTATGGGTTTATTGAACGCGAAGATGGCGGCGATGTTTTTGTACATTTCTCCGCAATCCAGAGCGAGGGCTACAAAACCCTGGAAGACGGTCAGACTGTAGAGTTTGACGTTGTGGAAGGAAGCCGCGGTGAGCAGGCTGCCAACGTAGTTCCTGTAAAATAATCTAGAAATTAATACGCTTAATTTATAGACAGTTTATGCATGAACCTAAAGGGCATTTTCCATTTTGGAAATGCCCTTTTATGTTTCTTGGGCTGTTTGTCGGGAAAATTTTGAGAAAGAGGGTGTGAAGATGCAAATCGTACGTTATCGGAGCTGGATGTGTGTATTGCTTCTCAGTGTATTTCTTTTACCGGCTTTGTTTTCGGCACGTTCCGGATTTGCGGAAACGCCCCTGGGCAGCATTCCCCGCAGTGGGAATGAAAGTGTAGAAATACGCAAATATAAAAGGAGCTACAATCGGGCCTATCTGACCAACCTGGCGGCGATTGCCTGCTCCGGCGTATATCGGCCGGAAGATTCGGAAGAAATAAAATATCTGGAAGCTTACGGCTGGCAGTCTATGCATCACACTGTCGTAGAAGGAAAGCAGATTGCCCATTTTTCAGTATTTTACAACGTACAAAGTGACGGGACTCCCTTTTACCTGATTGCGTTTCGAGGCAGCGCCGATAAAAAAGATGTGCTGACAGATTTAAAGACCGGCCTGGTCCCTTTTGAAGAGAGCATGGCGACGAAAGCACTCTCCGCCGGCGTTCAAACGATTGACGAAAACGATATTCCCAAAGTACATAAAGGTTTTAACGATTATACTCATGCGGCAATGCGTTCTTTACTGGCCGGCGAGGGAAGAAAAAAAGCTGCCGGTGAACAGGAATTTAATCTGATCCAGATTTTGAAACAGGAACCGACGGCACAGCTTCTTCTTACCGGCCACAGTCTGGGCGGGGCCGTGGCCACTCTGATGGGGCAGCGCCTGCTCAGTTATGGAATCGAACCGCAAAGGGTTCATGTTGTTACTTTTGGAGCGCCGGCGATTGGCAACAAAGCCTTTGCTGAAAAATACGGTGACAGGTTGGATCTGATCCGTGTGACGAATAGGGCAGATCCCATTCCACTCAGTCTGCAAGCGCTTTTTGGCGGTTATAAGCAATTTGGCACGCAGGTTAAATTTAGAGTTTCATTGAGGCAAAGCAATCTGACTCATTTTATGAATGTATACCTGGATGCCAGCCAAAAGGAATACTATAAAATTCTGGATCGATCAATCAAAGAGGGGGTGATTGTGTCCTGGCCGGACATCCTGACCAGTGATGCGGCAAAACCCAAAGTGGCTGTTTGGGTAAAAGAAGGAAAACCGCTTCCCCCCAGAAGTTTTGCGCCGGACATTCGTCGGTTTATGATCAACGAGTATAAAGCCTTGTTGCCTAATTATGTAATCATGACTGAAGGAAGCGATCCCCGCTCCATCCTGCAGGAGCAAGGGGCAGATTATCTCCTTATTCTTGGAACAGAGGCGGTTACCAACCGACGGGATAACAGTTGGTTTTTGACGTTAGGGCAACAGCTTGTGGATAAAGAAGGACATACTCTGCTGGCGACCAATACGGCGAAACGAACTTCCCCGGAAGCAGGGAATATTTTGGCTGCTATGGAAGCTGTGCGCGTACAAAGAGAAGAGTTGTATAAAAAGTTGCCGTGGCTGATTTTACAGGGAGAAACCATTCCCGAAAAGTTTAAGGTGAAATAAAAGAAAACTGTGATCTGAAGATAAAACAGGATGCTGGTAAAAGCAGGTAACTTGGTATATAATGAATGTATAGCAGTCAAATTTTATAGACATTGTTGAATTGGAATCAGGGAATTGTCCGGGAGGTAAAACATGGAAGCTAAATTTTATCAGTGCCGTAAATGTGGAGTGATCGTGGGCAAGCTTGAAGGCCCGGTGGAACAGATTCAGTGTTGCGAAGGGGAAGGACTCGAACCGATTCGCGCGAACAGTGTAGATGCTTCCACAGAAAAACATGTACCGGTAGTGACCGTGGCGGAATCAATTGTAAAAGTTAAAGTTGGCAGTACAGAACATCCTATGACTGCGGCGCACCATATCAGCTGGATCTATATGCAGACAGAAAAAGGCGGTCAGCGTCGTGTTTTGACGATCGATGATAAACCGGAAGCCAGCTTCGCTCTGGTGGACGGAGATAAACCGATTGCTGTATATGCGTATTGTAATCTGCACGGATTGTGGGTTACAGAAGTGTAAAGGTAAAATTCTTTTACATAGTTAAGGATTTTCTTTGAGCGATTCAAATAAAATTAAATAACGAAGACCTGTTGAAAGCTGTGGTTGGTTTTCAACAGGTCTGTTTTTGTCTCTGCCAGTCCGGTTTGTACAAATATAGAAGGGAGATCGACTGGCATAATATATGATGGCGGAAATGGCGCTGATGAAACTTGACAAAATATATAACAAATAGTAATATTTCCTAACAAAACAGAGAAAGAGATTATACTAATATCAGAAATACAAATGAAGGAGGTCTATGATGCAAAAGTTCTTAATTGTGTATTGCAGCAAAACCGGGAATACGGAGAAGGTGGCGCAGGCGTTGGCACAGGCGGCGCCGGAAAGATGTGACTGTTGCCGTGTCAGTGAGGTAGGAGCTCTGAAAAATTACGATGTGATTTTTGCCGGTTATTGGGTAGACCGCGGCGCGCCGATGAAAGAAATGCAGGATTTCCTTCAGCAACTGCACGCTAAAAAGGTTGTGCTGTTTCAGACATTGGGGGCCGAACCGTACTCCGAGCATGGTGTAACTTCACTGGTGAATGCGGGAAAATATCTCAATCCTGATTGTAATGTCTTGGGCACCTTGTCCATCCGAGGGGCCATTGATCCCAAACTGATTGCGCAGATGGAAAAATTTCCTCCGGGAACCCCCCATGCGCCTACGGAAGAAAGCCGGAAACGCTGGGCAGAGGCTGCAGTGCATCCCAATGAGGAAGATCTGGTAAGTTGCAAGGAATATATGTTAAAATTTATTGCATTCTATGATCGGTTTTACCGGCCGGTAGAATAGGACAGTGCCAAATCGGGATACTTTTCATAGTTTTTCTCAATTGGCAGTCGTCAGAGCAAAGTTTCCTGGTACGCAGACATAAGCGCAACAAAAAGAATAAGGATCGTCTAAAGAATAAGGGATCATTTGAAAAGAATGTGGAAAGCATATGGATATTAAAAATTTAGCAAAAATGGCTTCGTTAGGGAAAAAATTGCTGCGGGATGAGGCTGTAAAACAGTGGGATGAATGGCAGACAGAAAAGTCGGGTGGTGATTTACTTGCGTTTTATCAAAAACGACTGGCAGCATTTTACGAGCGCCCCGATTTGGCGAAAATCATCGGTGAGAAAAAGGCGGCAGACGGCTACGTCGCCATGGAGAAAACCGACGTAATTTTTGAAGATAAAGGGTTGCGCCCTTTGCCGTCTCCTTTTGGGAAAAGAGCCTTTCATAAACTGCTGCAGGAAGAAGTAAATGAAAAACCGCTAGCAATTTATATCCATATACCGTTTTGCAAAATAAAATGCAGTTATTGTAAATTCTTTAAACAGGTTTCCTCTGCGCAGGCGGAAGCGGAATATGTGGAAAAACTGTTGGCGGAGCTGGAACTTATGGGTTCTGTCCATTATCTGACCGGCAAGCCCGTAGAAGCCGTCTTTTTAGGCGGGGGTACGCCGGGGACATTGACCGGCGAACAATTAAGCCGTATCCTGGAAACCGTGCATCGTACTTTTCCACTGAGTGATGATTGCGAGATTACGGTGGAAAGCAGCATTTATGATATGAATGAAGCGAAGATGGAAACCTGTATGAAAGCAGGCGCGACTCGCTTCAGTTTTGGCGTGCAAACCTTTGACACGGGGCTCAGAAGATTTCTGGGGCGCCCGGATCCCTGTGAAACTGTGATACAGAAACTGAAAGCATTTGCTTCTCTGGGGCCTAAGATCATCATTGATCTGATTTATGGTTTGCCCGGTCAAAGCTGGGAACTTTTGCAACGGGATCTGGAAATATTTTTAGCTTGCGGTATCTGTGGTATGGACTTGTATAAATTGCAGATTTTCCCCGGTACGCCTCTGGGAAAACGGTTTCAGGATAACCCCGGGGATTTTCCCGTAGGCCGGGATCTGGCGGCGCTTTTTGTCAACGCTGCCGAATTTTTAAGTGGTCATGGATGCCATCGCTTAAGCTGTTGTCACTGGTCCCTGGAAGAAAGAGAACAGAACCGATATAACAGCATGGCCCGCAGCGGCGCGCAGATCCTTGCTTTTGGCGCAGGTTGCGGCGGCAGCCTGGGAGGAATCAGTTATATGCAGCCTGGCGATCTGAACCGCTATTCTGCTATGGTCGAAAAAGGAGAAAAACCTTTTGTCATGGCCTTTAAGACCGATAGCTATGCTCCCTTTTTTGCTGCGATTACCGGACAATTTGATCGGGGCGTTTTGGAACCGGAAAAAATCGATAGCATGAGCAGTATTCCCTTTTCCATTTTACTGGAGCCTTTATTTTTGCGTTGGCAGACAAATGGACTGCTGGTGAAAACCGAAGCAGGCTATGACCTGACGCCTATGGGCATGTTCTGGCAGAATCAGATGAACCGCGCCACCATGACCGCAATGCAGTATCTGGTATACGGGCCTCGTGTTGCCGGGCGGAAATCTTCCTTAAACGGCATGAATCTCATGGAAAATCGCAAATGATATCTGGCTGCAAGTCTGTCGGGTGTCAGGTACAGCGTGATACAGTTTTATAAATCCATAAAATCAGGATAAAAAGAAAGAGGATGCCCGGTTTGAAAGGCATCCTCTCAGTATTTCAGGATAATTAAATCAGGTATTTGCGGTCATAATGCCAAAATCAAAATTCCTTAGTTGTCCAGTCTTCAATATTCCAGATATCATCGACCCAGTCTTCATAGAAATCGGGTTCATGTGAGACTAATAAAATCGAGCCCTTAAATTCGATAAGGGCTTTTTTTAATTCTGCTTTGGCTTCGACATCCAGATGGTTGGTCGGTTCGTCCAAAACCAGCCAGTTAACTTCTCGCAGCATGAGCTTGCATAACCGGACTTTGGCCGCTTCCCCGCCGCTGAGGACGAATACTTTCGTGGTGATGTGTTCCGTAGTCAGGCCGCAGTTGGCTAAAGCGCCCCGCACTTCCGCATTGGTGAGGCCGGGATATTCGTCCCACACGTCTTCCAAAGCGGTTTTTTCATTTTTCTCCCGTTCTTCCTGGGCGAAATAACCCGGTTGCAGAAAATCCCCCTGTGTGATTTTTCCGCTCAGGGGTTTGATCCCTCCCAAAATCGTTTTCAACAGTGTAGTTTTTCCCAGTCCGTTCACGCCCTTGACTGCGACTTTTTTGTTTCTTTCCAGTTGAAAAGAAACCGGTCGTGTCAAAGGGGCGTCATAGCCTAAAACAAGGTTTTCCGCTTCCGCCAGAAAGCGCCCCGGCGTGCGTCCCGGCTGAAAACGGAAATGGGGTTTGGGCCGTTCCGCAGGCCGCTCGATCAGCTCCATTTTATCCAGCTTACGCTGGCGACTGCGGGCCATACCTGTGGTCGCGACCCGGGCTTTGTTGCGGGCGATGAAGTCTTCCAGGCGGGCCACTTCCTGCTGCTGCCGGTCATAGGCGGCTTCCAGCTGCGCTTTATGAATCTGATACAGTTCCTGAAATTTATCATAGTTGCCGGTATACCGGGTCAATTGGCAGTCTTCCAAATGGTAGATCACATTGGCTACTTCGTTCAAAAAAGGCACGTCATGCGAAATCAGGATAAAAGCATTTTCGTAATTTTGTAAAAAACGGATCAGCCAGTGAATATGCTCTACATCCAGATAGTTTGTGGGCTCGTCTAACAGGAGGATCTCAGAATCCTGCAGCAGCAGTTTCGTTAACAGTACTTTGCTGCGCTGCCCGCCGGATAATTGATCCACGTCTTTATCCAGACCGATATCGCCCAATCCCAGTCCGTTGGCAAACTCTTCAATGCGGCTGTCCAGGGAATAAAAACCGCTGTGTTCCAGACGGCTTTGAATTTCGCCCACCCGATTCAGCATTTTATTCATGGCGTCTTCGTCCGCCTCGGTCATTTTGTCATATAACTCCAACATTTCCTGCTCGGCGGCAAAATCTTCGTCAAAGGCAGTGCGCAATACCTCCCGGATGGTTTTTCCTTTGGTCAGCCTGCTTTGCTGATCCAGATAATCCACCGTAATTTTAGACGGCCAGGAAATTTGCCCGTCATCGGGGATCAGACGGTCGGTGATTAGGTCAAAGAAAGTAGATTTTCCCTCTCCGTTGGCGCCCACCAAACCGATATGTTCTCCTTTTTCCAGCTTAAAAGAAACATCTTCCAAAATTTGCCGTCCGCCAAAAGAATGGCTTACATGGCTGACAGTTAAAAAGCTCATAACTACCTCGCATACATTATAATAAGTAGAAATACGTTTATGACAGAACAAAAAATATAAACCTATTCTACCTTATCTGTGCGGGTTTTGTACAGATAATTTTTGTGATAGAATAATAACAAAGGAAGTATCCTGCCACAAATAGACAGAATCTGCAGTATAAGAGAACCTGGCCGCTGTAAGACTATCGAAGTGCTTTATGGGCATAAAAAGTCTATGTGGGTAAGTAATAAGCAGGAGCATCATTAGATACAGGGAGGTAAATTATGATTACAGGGACTAAAGCAGACATTGAAAAATTTTTACCCTATGTTTCCGCAAGATTGAAGGCAGCGCTGCAATATATAGCCGATACGGACTTCACAAAAGTAGCGGAGGGGGAATATCCGATAGAGGGGAAAAATGTATTTGTTCGGGTAAGCCGCTACACCACGGAACCGAAAGCGAATAAAAAGCCGGAAAGCCATAATGCCTATATTGACGTGCAGTATTTGGGCGAAGGTACGGAAAAAATTTATTATACCGCCCGTAACATAACCCATAAAGTAATTGAAGATTACGCGGAAGAAAAGGATCTGCTTTTTTATGAAGAAGCTGGAGAAAAGGACAGCGTTACTTTGGGGAACGGCGTTTTTGCCGTGTTCTTTCCCTGGGAACTGCACCGGCCCGGCTGCCATGCCGTGCATGGGGGCACGGCGGTACAGAAGATCGTGGTGAAGGTTTTGGCGGACTAAGTTGCGTTTTGAAACCTGACCTGTTTTCATGGAAGAGTTTGCACACTACCTGAAGTGCCGGCAAAATAAACTGCGTTTTACGATACGGATGTGTTTTGCGTTTCCGCGTGGCGATGCAGTCTGTTTTATCCAAGCCGCGTCTGCGGGCAGGCGAAATAAATTATAAAAAAATGTTGACAAGCGCCTTTCTTTATGGTAGTATAACTCACGTAGTCGCTAAGGACTATGCAGTTATTCCACCATAGCTCAATGGTAGAGCATTCGGCTGTTAACCGAAGGGTTGTAGGTTCGAGCCCTACTGGTGGAGCCATGTGGCCGGTTGGTCAAGCGGTTAAGACACCGCCCTTTCACGGCGGTATCAGCGGTTCGAATCCGCTACCGGTCACCATTTTTTTTGGGCGCTTAGCTCAGCTGGGAGAGCGTCTGCCTTACAAGCAGAATGTCAGCGGTTCGATCCCGTTAGCGCCCACCATGAGACGAATCTTACGGCAGGTCTTAAGGACCTGCTTTTTTATTGCGGACACCTGCCGGAAACGGCAGGTGTCTATTTCATTTGTAACACAAATTTGCCTGTTTCTTTCTGTCTGGAGTGGAATGTTCTATGTTATAATAAATAACATATATGAAACAAGCAGAGGTGACTTTATTTGCCTGAGTTTTGACGGAAGTTATAACGGCGTAGAGAGGATATGACAGCGGAAAAGAGGGGATCGCGATGAAAATTATTGATCAGCTCCAGGAAGATAAAAATGGTCTTTCCTGTGAATTATTTCCCCCTAAAGAGGGCGGGCAATTAGCTAATGCTTTGGACATCGTTCGTACGATTTCACAACAGGGTGTGGATTTTATCAGCGTCACTTATGGAGCGGGAGGGACTTCCACAGGTAAAACGGTAGCGATTGCCGAGGCTGCGGAGAAATGCGGCGTACCGGCTATGGCGCATCTGACCTGCGTGAATGCGGAAGATGCGGCGATTGAAGCGATGCTTGATCAGCTGCAGGCTGCCGGTATTCAAAATGTACTGGCATTGCGGGGAGACTTGCTTCCCGGTATGGAATTGACCCATGAAAAATATCAGCACGCCAGCGACCTGGCCCAAAAAATAAAGTCGTACGGGGATTTTTGCGTGGGCGGCGCCTGTTATCCGGAAGGCCATCCGGAAAGTATCGGGCTTAATGACGATATTGAAAAGTTAAAAATCAAAGTGGACAGCGGGGTTGAATTTTTAGTGACCCAGATGTTTTTTGATAACAACCTTATCTACAATTATATGTATCGGCTGCTGGCTCGTGGTGTAACCGTTCCTGTCATACCGGGCATCATGCCGGTGATCAACGCGTCTCAAATCACCCGTATCTGCAAATTGAGCGGCACAAAACTGCCGCCTCACTTCCGCTCCATTATTGAGAAATTCGCCCATGATCCGGAAGCGATGAAACAGGCCGGCATTAACTATGCCACGACCCAGGTGCTGGATCTTTTGGCTAATGGTTTTAAGGATGTTCACATTTATACTATGAACAAACCGGAAATCATTGGCGGTATCTTGCAAAATCTGTCCCACATTGTAGGGACGCAGGCAAGATAGCAGGGAAAAGGCAGCCAAGACGGGAAAAAGGAAAATAGGTGATTATGCCGGGATAACAGGGAGCTATGGCGGGGCTTTGGCAGAAAAAAGCTGCTGAAAAGCGTAACACATAGCGATATAGCAATGGCGAAGCAGGAATGAAAAAGGCATGATTGACCGCAAGCAATGAGGGAAACGGGATGGCACAGGCAGAGATCATATTTAATGAAAGAGAGGCCCTGCGTTATTTTCGCGCCGCGCCGGGGGATACACAGGCACAGGCCGTGGTGCGGCAGGTCTATGAAGAATTAAAAACGGAAATGCAGCCTCGTTATACGGTAAAAAAATTCGGCTGTCAGGTGTATACGGAAAATAAATTGCTGCAACAGTGTCCCCAATATGAGGTTACGATCAGGGAGCGAAAGAAGGAACGGGGTAATTCTTTGACTGCTCTATCTGTGTCTGCGATTGTAGAGCCGGAAAAAGAGAATGCGGATTTTTGCCTGAATCACACTGCCTTACCGGCGGGGAATCTGCAGCCTGCGATTGTGGTATTGTCCAACAGTACGTTGTTTTACAGCCAGGCCCTGGCCCGTTATCTGCTGCCGTGCCGGGAACTGTATCTTTTTGGCGCGACACTGGGCAGCCGCGTGGACATTGCGTTACGCCGCTTTGCCCTTACCAGTGTGGCGCAGGGGGCCGCTGCACAGGCGGTCGCGGCGGCGCTGATCGAGTCCTATTGCGACGCCTGTTGTCAAAAGCTGCAGGAACAGCTGCCATCGGGCAAGACCTTAAAACCGCGTTTTTCGCCCGGTTACGGCGATTGGCGCTTGGAAGAACAACGCATTCTTTTTCCTGTACTGGACTGCGCGCATACAATCGGCCTTACCCTGACAGAAAGTTGTATGATGGCGCCGGTGAAATCAGTGACGGCGGTGATCGGTATTGCGGAGCAAGGCGCGGAAGGCTGTAACAGAAAAACGGATAAATGCCGCTCCTGCGGCAAGATGGACTGTGAATTCAGGAGGTGACAGAAGATGGGAATCCGTGAATTTTTAGGAAAAGAAATTTTATATTTTGATGGCGCCATGGGGACCCGTCTGCAGGAAGCCGGTATAAAACCGGGCGAATTGCCCGAGATTTGGAACATTACGCACCCTGAAGTGGTGACCGCAATTCATGCCAGCTATATAAAGGCGGGAGCCAATATTTTAAAATCCAATACGTTTGGAGCAAACCGATTAAAGCTGGAAGGCTCCGGTTACTCGGTGGAAGCTGTGGTATCCGCCGCGTTGAAAAATGCCCGGGATGCGTGGGAGTTGGTTCCTGTTGCGGCTCATGAGGCGGCTCCCGGCGAGGCTCCTGATGTGACGCATCGTGCATCTCATGATGTGGCGTCCGATGTGACTCAGGGAATGGTTTCAGAAGTGGCCCCTGTTAAACGATTCGTTTCTCTGGACCTGGGGCCTACAGGGAAATTGCTGGCGCCTTATGGCGACCTGCCCTTTGAAGAAGCGGTGTCTTTGTATGCGGAAATGGTTCGCGCCGGGGTCAAAGCAGGGGCAGATCTGATCCTGATCGAAACCATGAGCGATACCTATGAGGCCAAGGCGGCGATTTTAGCGGCAAAAGAAAACAGTGATCTGCCCGTATTTGTGACCTTTACCTTTGATCGGGACGGCAATCTGCTAAACGGCGCTTCGGTGGAAACCGCAATGCTGCTGGCAGATGGGCTGGGCGTGGATGCGGCAGGCTTTAACTGCGGTCTGGGGCCGGATCTGGTGGCCGGTTTTATTCCCCGGGCCCGGGCGGTGACGAAGCTGCCGCTTATTGCGAATCCCAATGCGGGGCTGCCCGTAGAAAAGGCGGGCAAGACAGTCTACACCATTGCGCCTTACGCATTCGCCGCATATATGAAAGAAATTTGCCGTTTGGGCAGCTCGGTCTTAGGCGGCTGCTGCGGTACCAGTCCGGACTTTATCCGGGCCCTGGCGCAGGAAACGAAAGGCATGAAGCCATCGGCTGCGCCTCTGCTTACTGTGACAGCAGCAACCGGCTACGGAAAACCCGTTTATTTTAACGGTCCGCCGGTTCTGATCGGCGAACGAATTAACCCCACGGGCAAGCCGTTGTTAAAGGAAGCGCTGCAAAAAGGAAATATGGATTACGTTTGCCGTCTGGGGCTGGAGCAGCTGGATCGGGGAGCTCATGTATTGGATGTGAACGTGGGTTTACCCGGATTGGATGAAAAAGAGACGCTGGGTAAAGCGGTGTCCGCGCTGCAGGCCATTACATCGGTGCCCCTGGAGATCGATACGGCCAATCCTGCGGTGATGGAAAAGGGATTGCGTCTTTATAACGGCTGCCCCATCCTGAACTCGGTGAATGGAAAGCAGGAATCCATGGAGCAGGTGTTCCCCCTGGTAAAAAAATACGGCGCTTTGGTAGTAGGGCTTTGCCTTGATGAAAAAGGAATCCCCGCTACGGCAGAAGGACGTCTGGCTGTAGCGGAAAAAATAATCCGGGAAGCGGAAAAATACGGTATCTCAAAGGATCGGATCCTTGTCGACCCGCTGGCGCTGACCGTCAGCACGGACAGCCGCAATCCGCAGATTGACGAAGCGGTGATCCGGACGCTGCGAAGCCGCGGTATTCATACCGTAATGGGAGTTTCCAATGTTTCTTTCGGTCTGCCCAACCGGGACGCGGTAAACAGCGCGTTTTTCACCCTGATGCTGGCGGCAGGGCTTTCTTCTGCCATTATCAATCCGCAAAGCGTACGCATGATGGAGACCTATTATGCTTTTTGCGCTTTGTCCGGACAGGATGAGGGCTGTAAAAATTATGTCGCCCGCTTTGCCGATATGCCGAAAAATACGCCCGGCGCAGCGGTTTCTGACTACACGCTATATGACGCAGTGGTGAAAGGTCTGGTGGAACAAAGCGGCAAAGCAGTCAAAAAGCTGTTGGCAGAAAATAAGGCGCCGCTGGACATCATCAATCAGTTTATTATTCCGGCTTTAAATACGGTAGGAGAAGGTTTTGGCAAAAAAACGCTGTTTCTGCCGCAGTTATTGATGGCGGCGGATGCAGCCAAAGAAGCCTTTGAAGTGTTGAAAACTGTGATGAGTACGAAAGATCAGACCGGGACGGACGAAGAAAATACTATTGTGCTGGCCGTGGTCAAGGGGGATATTCATGATATTGGTAAGAATATCGTCAAAGTATTATGGGAGAACTACGGTTACACGGTGGTGGATCTGGGCAAGGATGTGCCGCCGGAAACGATCGTGGCGGCAGTGGATAAATATCATGCCCGGCTGGTGGGACTCACTGCGCTGATGACGACTACGGTGGCTTCTATGGAAGAGGCGATCGCGGCGCTGCGGAAAAATACGGATGTCAATATTCTGGTGGGAGGCGCTGTGATGACCAGGGACTATGCGGCGACCATCGGCGCGGACGGTTACGCCCCTGATGCCGTGGCCGCTGTGGATTATGCCAATGAGTTATTGCGCAAGAAAACGACTGTTTGATTGGCAATATTTATGTATGGCTGAAAAACCCGCCTTCTATGTAAAAGCAGCTACCGGTTTAACCTGTAACATTTATTGCATGACGGCAAAAATCTTTACAGAAAAAATGAAAAGTGACAAAAAAACGTTCCTTTTTATGTCTTTTCTATGAGGACATAATTCAGGAGCGTTTTTCTTAATGTCCTCTCAATGAAAACTAAATTTAAAATAAGACTACTGATTAAAGACATATAATTGTATAGTTTTTCAAAAATAACATATATATGTAAATTATATGCGAGCGAATACGGAAATAATGTTCTATTGCGCGGAATTCGGAAAAATGTTATAATTCATCTGTCTTTAAAATGCTGTGTATACGTTAAGGAGGAATATTCACATGAAAATGAAGAAATTTGTCTCTGCGTTTTTGGTGTCGGCTGTAGCGATGAGCTTATTCGCAGGTTGTGGCGGTGACAAAAAAGCTGCCGACGGTAAAAAAGCAGAAGGCGGCAACGTGGTGAAAGTCGGCGTATTCCTGCCCCTGACCGGCGACAATGCTGCAGGCGGCGAACTGGAATTGCGCGGTATCAAATTAGCGAACAAATTACATCCTGAAATCAATGGCAAAAAGATCGAACTGGTCGTTGTGGATAATAAATCCGATAAGGCTGAAGCGGCCAATGTGGCAGCTCGTTTGATCGAAAAAGACAAAGTAAAAGTAATTTTGGGTTCTTATGGTTCTTCTTTGTCTATGGCTGCCGGGAATATCGTAAAAGAAAGCAAAGTGCCGGCCATCGGTACCAGCTGCACCAACCCGCAGGTTACCAAGGGCAATGATTACTATTTCCGCGCCTGCTTCATCGATCCGTTCCAGGGCACGGTAATGGCGAACTATGCGTTCAAAAAAGGTGCTCGTAAAGTAGCTATTGTCCAGGAAGTTTCCAATGACTATTCCGTAGGTCTGGCGAAGTTCTTTAAAGAAGCCTTTGAAAAACTGGCTGGCGCCGGCAGCGTAGTGGATATTGCCAACTACCAGACGGGCGATAAAGACTTTACCGCGCAGCTGACCAACCTGAAAGCCAAGAACCCGGATGCGGTATTTGCTCCCGGCAACTTTACGGAATCGGCGCTTTTGATTAAACAGGCCCGCCAGTTGGGCATCAAAGCTCCTTTTATGGGCGGCGACACCTGGGAAACACAGGAATTTATCAACGTAGGCGGTAAAGAAGTAGAAGGCATTTCCTTCTCCAGCGCTTTTGACCGTGAAAAAGCTGCGACTCCGGAAGCAAAAAAATTCCTGGAAGAATATACCAAAGAATATAAAGGCGAACAGCCCGGCGGTCTGACAGCTTTGGCTTACGACTCCTACTTGATTGCCTATGACGCTATGAAACGGGCCGGCACGGATGACAGCAAGAAGATCCGTGATGCGGTAGCCGCTACTAAAGATCTGGAAACCACCACTGGCAAGACGACGCTGAACGCAGATGGCGATCCGATTAAATCTGCGGTAATCAAGACGGTTAAAGAAGGTAAATTTACCTATCTGGATACGGTCAATCCGGAAGATCTGAAAGCAAAATAAGTTAACAGATCAATTACAGCTTCCTGCCTTTTCCGGTCAGTACTGACGGGAAAAGGCAAAAGCTGTCAGGAAGCGTTATCCGGTTCTTTCTGCTTCCTTTCCGCAGGGAAGGAAGCTATTTATTTTTTTGTATCTGAGGTGCTAAATAATGGAGCTTTTTCAAGCTATAGCCAATATGACTGGGGCAGGACTGGTCCAGCATTTGGTGAACGGTATCTCGCTGGGCAGTTTATATGCGTTGATTGCTATCGGATATACCATGGTCTACGGTATTTTGCTGATGATCAACTTCGCCCACGGTGATATTGTAATGATGGCTTGCTATTTTGCCTTCTTCGGCATTACGGCATTCCATATTCCCTGGTATTTGACTTTTATCGGCACGATTGCCGCCACGGCTCTCTTAGGAGTGGTGATTGAACGAACCGCTTACCGTCCTTTGCGCGATGCTCCGAAAAATTCCGTGTTGATCTCGGCTATCGGCGCGTCTTTCCTTTTGGAAAACCTGGCAAACTATGTGTTCAGCGGTCGTCCCATGCGTTTTCCGGACATCCCGTTTTTATCCAGCATGATTTCCGTCAGCGGAATCCAGATCCAGGCAATTTGCCTGTTTATTCCGGTGATCACCGTGATCTGCTTAGTGCTGCTTTTGCATATAGTAAACCATACTAAAACGGGTATGGCTATGCGGGCTGTTTCCAAAGATTATGAAATTGCCCGTGTCATGGGTGTGAATATCGATAATATTATCTCGATTACCTTTGCCATCGGCTCTGCCCTGGCTGCCATCGGCGCCATTATGTGGGGCATCCGCTATCCCGGCATCACACCGTATTTAGGCGTCATGCCCGGTTTAAAATGCTTTATCGCAGCGGTTATTGGCGGTATCGGGAATATTAAAGGCGCGGTGTTGGGTGGCTTTATTCTGGGACTGGGAGAGATCCTGATTGTGGCTTTTTTCCCGCAGTTCTCCGGTTACCGCGATGCTTTTGCTTTCATCATGCTGATCCTGATCCTGTTCTATAAACCGACAGGACTGTTAGGCGAGAAAACAACGGAGAAGGTGTAATCATGAATAATAAGAAAAGAAATATCATGCTCACCCTCTTTGCGATCATCGCCTTATTCGGTGCAGCATGTTTTGTACAGGCTGAGGTGGACTCCTATATTCGCCGTATTGCCAACCTCTGCCTTATTTACGCGATCATCGGTTTGTCCATGAACATTACCAATGGTTTTGCCGGTCAGTTTTCTCTGGGGCAGGCCGGGTTCATGGCCATCGGCGCGTATATGGTGGGTATTTTTACTGTACCTGTGAATCTGCGGGCGGATGTATTTTATGCGACGCCAATGCATCCGGCGCTGGTAAATATTTATCTGCCTTTGTGGGCGGCCCTGTTGTTGGGCGGTATCCTTTCCGCGATCATCGCCGGCCTGATCGGCACGCCAATACTGCGTTTGCGGGGCGATTATCTGGCCATTGCGACACTGGGTTTTTCCGAGATTATTCGTATTGTGATCACCAACGCCCAGTCCATTACCAACGGCGCGCTGGGAATCAAAAACATCCCGCCGCTGAACGACGTCCGCTACATTTTTCTGGCGACGGCGGTGACCTATGTAGTGATCACTTTGCTGCTGAATTCTTCTTACGGAAGGGCGTTCAAAGCCATCCGGGAAGATGAGATCGCGGCGGAAGCCATGGGTATTAACCTGTTCTACCACAAAAACCTGGCCTTCATGGTCAGCGCCTTTTTCGCCGGTATCGGCGGCGGCCTGTATGGAGCGCTCCTGGGTACGGTAGACCCGAAAAACTTCCTCTTTACCTTGACCTATAACTTTCTTTTGATCATTGTGCTGGGCGGTATGGGTTCTGTCACCGGCAGCATGTTTGGCGCTGTGATCGTAACCGCCGGACTGGAATATCTGCGCATTTTTGACGAACCGCTGGAAATCATGGGTACCGTGATCCCGCTGTTCCGCCCGGGCCTGCGCATGGTCGTGTTCTCCGTTCTGCTCATGGCCTGCGTCTTATTCTGGCGGCACGGTATTATGGGAACCAACGAACTGACCTGGAAAAAAATCATCGCGTTCCTGAAAAACCCTCTGGCATGTTTGCGGAAAAAGGGGGTACAGTCTAAATGAGTAAAAATGTGTTGCGTACCGAACGTGTAACCATGCAGTTTGGCGGCGTAATCGCTGTCAACGATCTGAATATTGAAGTGAATGAACATGAGATCGTCGCCCTGATCGGGCCGAACGGCGCCGGCAAAACAACGGCTTTTAATGACATCACAGGCGTTTATACACCTACCCAGGGGAAAGTCATTTATACGTTGCCGGACGGCAAAGAAGTGGATATTACAGGGAAAAAGCCCAGCGACATTGCCCGTCTGGGTGTGGCCCGTACCTTCCAGAATATTCGCCTTTTTAAGGATCTGAGCGTGTATGAAAATGTACTGATTGCCAAGCATCTGCACCTGAAATCCAATTTTCTGTCCGCCACGTTCCGCCTGCCGGCTTACCGGCAAGAAGAAGCGGTGATGCGGGAGGATGTGGAGCGCCTATTAAAAGAAGTGGATCTGTGGGATCTGCGGGAGGAAAAAGCCAGCAGCCTGCCCTACGGAAGACAGCGCTATCTGGAGATCGTCCGGGCTTTAGCGACGAATCCGCAGTTGCTGCTGTTGGATGAGCCTGCCGCCGGGATGAATCCCAAAGAAACCAACGAGCTGACGGATTTTATCCGTTATATCCGCGACCAGTTTAATTTGACGATCTTCATGATTGAACATCATATGGATCTGGTCATGGAAATTTCGGACCGCATTTATGTATTGGACTTTGGCACGACCATTGCCCATGGTAATCCGGTTGCCATTCAAAATAATGAACGGGTCATTAAGGCGTATCTGGGGGAGGATGAAGATGCTTAAAATCAGAGATCTTGTTGTCGCCTACGGTGGCATTGAAGCGCTGAAAGGCGTCTCCATTGATGTGCCCGACGGACAGATCGTGACGCTGATCGGGGCCAACGGAGCCGGCAAAAGCACGTTGCTGCGCACGATCATGGGTCTGGAAAAACCGAAAAACGGTACGCTGGAATACAATGAAGAATCTTTAAACGGGCTGAACAGTCAACGCATTATGACCCGGGGGATTACCTTAGTACCGGAAGGCCGCCGTGTATTCCCGAATCTGACGGTGCTGGAAAATCTTCAGATCGGCGCGTATTTACGCAAAGATAAAGAAGGAATCGCCGCGGATATCAAGCGTATTTACGAACTTTTCCCCCGTCTGGAAGAAAGAAACTGGCAGATGGCGGGCACCTTATCCGGCGGTGAACAGCAGATGCTGGCTTTGGGACGGGCCTTAATGAGCCGTCCGAAGCTGATCATGATGGACGAACCGTCGCTCGGTTTGGCTCCTTTGGTCATCAAGGATATTTTTAATATTATCCAACGGATCAACAACGATGGCACTACCGTATTGTTGGTTGAACAAAATGCCAATATGGCTCTGAAAGTCGCCCACCACGCTTATGTGCTGGAAACCGGCAATATTAAGATGGAAGGCAGTGGACGGGCCTTGCTGGAGGATGAGGAAATCAAGGAAGCCTATTTGGGGAAACGGAAAAAATAAGGCTCAAGAACAGAATAAGCAAAATATCGAGCGAGAGAGTAATGCCTTTCGCTCTTTTTTGATTTCCAAATCAAATGTTGGAGAAATACAATTAAAGGCTCTGAGTCAAATGTGGGGTTTTACTACAATTGAATGTGTTCTTTAAAAAGGACAGCAGGGGATTCTCTGTTGTTTTATCTTTTTACCACGGAAAATGATAAACAAAACCTGTAATTGCCGGTGGGGGACACTATGGTGTAATATGTGGCCGATTTTCCCTGGTTGAATTTCCTGTTGAAATTCAGTAGAATAAGAGTATGAATATACACGAATTCGGGAGTCGCCTGCGTTTTGTTGCGCAGCAGCGCCGCTTTTTATTGCTTATTTTTTATATCGCAGTCATTGCCGGCTTATATTATCTGCCCGGTGTGTTTCATCCTCATTCCGTGGAGGAGATACGGCTATGGGTGATGGGCTTTGGTGTGTGGGGACCTTTGGTGTATGTAGCGTTATACACGGTGCGTCCCTTACTTTTATTTCCCGGATTGCTGCTGAATCTGGCTGCGGGAATTTTATTCCCTCCTGCGTGGGGTATCCCGCTGCTGCTGTTGGGCGGTCTGGGCAGTGCCACATTGTTGTTCGTTATGGCCCGGACAGGCATCGGCTCTACCTTTTTCCACTTGCATGGAGGACGTTGGGGGAAGCGTATTCACACCTATGTATCCGAGTCGGAGCAGAGCTTTGTTCATATGTTATGGCTGCGAACGGTGCCCTTGTTTCCTTACGATGTTATTAGTATGGTAGCCGGCTGTACCCGACTGTCGTATCGCATTTTTGCTTTGACCACTTTGCTCGGCATGCTGCCCGGCGCAGTTGCTTACAATGTGTTAGGCGATTCGTTAGGCAGTAATGGAGGTTGGGGTTGGTCGTTGCTGTTAACCGCAGCTGCGTTTGGTATCCCTTTGGCAATCTGGTATTTTGGCGGGGAACGGAAAAAATTATTGGACAGGAAGCCTGCTTGCATGAGTGTTGGAGCAAAATAATTTAAAAGCGCTGAATGGAAAGGGGAATCTGACGGGAGGAGAACAGAATGGGCAACAACGTGGAAACGGAAATCAAGCTCCTGGTGGCAAAAAAAGATCTTAAAACCTTGCTGTCTTCTGATTTGGTGGTCAAAAAAGTAAAAAAAGGCAGCCATAAGACCCTGAAATTGACCAATGCCTATTATGATACGGAAGAACTTTTGCTGCAGCAAAGGGGAATCGCCTATCGTATTCGGCAGGAAGGAAAAACGTTTGAAGCTACCGTTAAGTTGAGCAAAACAGAGGCCGGAGCGTTAACGGAACGTCGGGAATATAATGCCCCGGTAAAAAGCTGGCGGCCGGACCTGTCTGTTTTTGCAGAAACGGAGCTGACGGAAGCGCTGTCTGATCTGCCTGAAAAGGCAGCGATTCAAAAGCTGTTTTCGGTGCGGGTGGAACGGGACCTGCGCTTGCTGCAGATCACAAAGGATACGCTGGTGGAAATGTCCATAGACGAAGGCTACATCAGCGCCGGGGGTAAGAAAGAAACAATTTATGAGGTGGAGTTGGAGTTAAAGTCCGGCTCTCTGGGCGATCTGCTGGATTACACTACCAAGTTGTCCGCAGTCGTGTCGGTATTCTCCGAATCCCGCAGTAAATACGCCCGGGGCATGGCGCTGTTGGATAAGTTGCCTTTACGCAAAGATACATCTGCTTCGGATATAAATTGGACCAACAGTTATCGGGAAGAAGCGCAAAAACAATTTTATCGCTACGGCACCGCTATTTTAGAGGAGCAGAATGTGTTTATGCACAGCAAGCTCCAGTCTGAGGCGGATACGATCTTTTTACCGCATTTTGAAAAAATAAGAGAAACCTTGTTCTGGCTTCGCCCCATGCTTACCGGTACGCCCGGCATGGAAGCGAACCTGAGGCGGATCTTAGCAGACTTATATACACTGCGTGAGACAAAGGCGTTGCTGCGCTATTGGCTGGACCTGTATACGACCGGCGGAGAGCGCTGGAGTGAAGATAAGCTTACCGGTATGCTGCAAAAGCAGGTGCGGACGTTGGGAGAAGGAATCCATCAGCGTATTTTGCAGGGGCGTTATTCTACGGTGGTGTTTTCCTTGTGGGCAGCGATGGAAAATGCCAATTGGAAGGTGGACGAATACCTGCGGGGAGATCAGCTTTTGCAGGTTCGTACAAAAGATATTCTGGAGAAAATCAAAACGGCGGCCGAGGTCAAAGATAAAATGAAGGGTAAACGCGATTCGGCTCCCGACTATCTGATCGTTGCGGAGCTGGATATGGAAGTGTCCTGTCTGCAAAAAGCCAGTGAAGCGGAGGTCCTGACGGTCGGCGGTAAGGAAGGACGTAAGAAGCTGGCGAAGCTGAGCAAAGCGCTGGCCTTTTGGAATGATAAATGCGCATTGGCTCAGGCTGTTCCTTCCGAACTGATGGGGCTTAAATCTGTGGCGGCTGCACATCAGGCAGGCTATTTGAAAGGGGCGTTGTTTGCGGAAGGGTCCCGGGAGAGTCTGAAAGCGGGTAAGGCGTTTAAGAAATGGTTGAAAACGCTGGTATGAAATGAACAAAGGGAAAGCAGATAAGAAAAAGGAAATAAGAAAATAAAGAACCTGACAGGAAAGTTAAAACGAAAAATGAAATAAGAAGTCAGGTCAAGCAGCGTAAATAAAGACCGGCTGAGAAGAACAATTCTCAGCCGGTCTTGCGTTGTGTCCGGAAGGCGGTCATATTCTACACGAAAGATTCAATCAGCTCAGTTACTTTCCGGCAAGGTATCCTGAAGGGAAAGGGAAGTACCGTCTTTAAAAATCACATATTCAATCTTCATGACCGCGGCGAGGGGTTCGTCCGGTTTGGTTGCTAAAATGCTTTGGCTGGGCACATACATGTCCAGCGGCCATTGATTATGTATACGCACCGACTTGCCGGCGGGAATGTTTCCGGCTTCAAAACTGTTCCGGAAACGGACCGTATCGGAAGAATCTTTCACGGCAAAGACGCCGGAGAGACTTACAATATCCTGACTGCCTCGATTGGTAATCGTAAAGTCACCGCTTAGTTGGGCGGAAGGCGGCAGGCCGGGTACATCGACTACTTTAAACTGAGGGAGTTCCCGATCGTCGTTTTCCACCGTGACAGCCGCCGCGATTTTTTCCGTAACCGGCTTGTTTAATTCATCTAATTTTTGCTGGACCGCTTTTTTACGGGCACTCAGATAAAGCTCCAGTTTATCAACATGCGTGACTTTCCAGCCCGCGTCTGTTTTTTCCAGGTGCAGCTGCAAAGGCAGCTCCTGTTTTAACTGCCGGTCAAAGACGGTGAGGGTTGCCGTAGCCCGCTGTGCGTCAATTGAGGTGACTTCACCCAAAGACTGGAACGACAGGTTGCAGATGCCTAAGTGGGAAGCGAGGGTGGCGGCGATCTGCAGACCTCTGCCACCGGAAACGTCGTTTACCGGCAGGTCGTTGTTCCATTTGCCTGCGAGGATCGCGTTGCGGCTTTGCTGCTTCATGATCGGCAGGACCTGTTCACGTACGGAAGCAAAATATTGCTTTAGCTGCGAATCGGGTTGTCTGGCGGAATCGCTGCCCCGTAAACCGAATTCCCATTCAATGCTTTCATCAAATAAACGGGTAAACAGCTTATCACTGTCAAAATGCGCATCATAAAAGGCCACATCCCGCACGGCTGCCGTCTGGATCAACTGCTTCAACATATATTGGGGCGTACGGGTATAATAACCGTAGTAAAAGGCACAGGCGGCTGTGATAGCTATTGCCAGACCCCCTAAAAGCGCCTTTTTTAAAGACATCATAAAAACCTCTTTCCGATGGAAAACCTTCGTTTCACATAATTTTCAGAGATAATTTTAATCCCGCTTTTTATTTTGTCAAGGGGGAGAAAAACTTTTATAGTCACCGGGTCTTATTATAGTCGTTTTCGGCTTGGCCGGCAGATGAAAATAACAGGAAAAAACAAGAAAAAAACCTTTGACTTTTTGACTTTATCGGTTATAATGTGATTAGGCAAAAGAAAAGAGCTCCCGGAAAGGAGCTCCTTATACTGCCTTTTCTTTTCCTCTCGTCTTAGCAGTCAGAGGGGGAGAGTGCTAACGTAACGACCGGACACTGCGGACACATCACCGAAGCAAGTGTCCGCACAGTCGAAAGAGTGCTGACATGGCAGCCCGGTATTTTCAATAGCCTGTTGTTATTTAAATATGGCAATACCCAGCAGGATCACGACGATAATGGCCAACAGTGCGGTATTGTATTTGCGGACTTTTTCCAGATGATGACGGGAAACCGCTTCATTCAGCATATTGTAACAGCGTTGCAGGACCTGCATTTTCAGTTCGATGTTTTCCTGCCAGACGGAGGCCTTTAACAGTTCCAGATAGCGGGTGTAGACTTTGGCATAGAAAATATCTTCCGTGACCAACAGTGAATTGGTAATATTGCTGGTCAAACTGCTGACATCAGCCATGGTTTCCAGCAACTCGTCCCGCATCTGACGGAAGATGGAGATTTTGTCATCGCTTTCCTTGTCTTCGATTACATCGTAGGTTTTGTCAATGGCATGGTTCAGGAAATTATCGTAGTAGCGCAGCTCCAGATACTGAGCATTGGCAAATTCCAGCAAATCGGGAATGTCCATACTGCCGGTGGGATCGTAGACTATGGCGCTGTCCCAGGCCAGATAGGCCACATCGTCCGCATAAGAAAAACGGTTGGCAAGAGTGGAAGCACGGGTGTCTGCGTTGACAGGGGCCGGGTCTTTCAGCAGGAAAGGCACGATATCCCAGTCTGTGGGGATCGCATCCTGAAAGTAATAGACCACAAAGTCTTCGTCATAACCGGAAACATTTTCGTTGGTGCAGGCCGGCCGGATAGTTTCCAGAGTAGCGTCGAGAAAATCCCGGAAGCTTTCATCCGGAATTTCTTCCGTGTCCAGCACCAGTTTCAGATATTCGTCATAGGTGATATCTTCATCCAGCGCAATATTAAAGATGACGCAGATAACCCCCAGATCCTGAATCCGGGCCTTTACTTCCACCAAATAAGTCTTCGCGCCGATCTCCATCTCGTGAGAACCCAGTTCCACTAAAACAGGGGGGTCATGGAAGGTGATGGATTTTGTGGAAATACGATCCAGGCGCAGACGGGAAGCAATTTTGTTGCGGCTTAACCAAAGGGCCTGTACCTGATCCAGATTGACTTCGTCCGCCACGTCAAAAAGGCGGTAAACGATAATGTTTGTTCTCATAATAAAACCTCGCATAAAAAGAAACCGCTAATAAAGAAGCATCATACATCAAGAAATGAAACTGAGAGAATTGCAGAGAATAAGAGTTTCCTACCTACCGTATGGTATCAGAAAACTATCAGATAAGGTATCAAAAATAATCACCTGCTGTGTCAATGAATCAGATTCAATTATGATTCCACTAAATTTAAGTGCAAATCCACCAATTAAATACAAGTCAATCAATTAAAACAATTATACACTATTATATTCGATAAAAGAGTAAGTATCCCTGCTGAATATAAATTATTATGTAAAAATTTCGGCAGCAGGCAGTAACTGTAAAGGAGTGAACGATTATGAATGAAAATTACACTGAAGAAGTAAAACGCGTCCTGGAAGCGGCTCAGCAGCAGGCCGTGATGAACTACAATCAGGAAGTGACGGGAGCGCATCTTTTAGCCGCTGTGTGCCACGAAGAATTTTTTGCCTTTTTGCTGAAAACTTTCCATGTGGATCAGGCTGCTTTTGAAAAAGAAGCCCGGGCGCTGGTAAGCCGTATCCCGTCGGTCAAAGGACAGGATCGCCAGCTTTTGATGAGTACCGACTTTGCCCGGGTCAATGCGGTCATGGCGCAAAAAGCCGGGCAGGGCAATATCACGTTGGGGCATCTGGTCAGCAGTCTGATCAGCGACGGTCCCCGGGATGTGGTGGATCTGTTCAAAAAATATGGGATCGACAGCGGCAAAGCTGAAAAATTGTACGAGCACTACCTAAACAGCTCCGCTAATGACGAAAGCAAAAAGTTATTGGAAAAATATGGCCAGGATCTGACGGAAAAAGCCCGGGCGGGAAAACTGGACCCGGTCATCGGCCGGGACGACGAGATCCGCCGGACCATTGAAATCTTAAGCCGCCGGAAAAAGAACAACCCGGTTTTGATCGGTGAGCCCGGTGTAGGTAAAACGGCTATTGTAGAAGGCCTGGCCCGCCGCATTATGGACGGGGATGTGCCGGAATCGCTGAAAAATAAAACCCTGTATGCGCTGGATTTGGCTGCCCTGGTGGCCGGGGCCAAATACCGGGGCGAATTTGAAGAACGGTTGAAAAAAGTTTTGAAGGCGGTGTCGGAAAGCGCCGGGCAGATCATCATGTTTATTGATGAACTGCATACGGTGGTAGGCGCCGGCGCGGCGGAAGGGTCCATGGATGCGGGGAACATTCTGAAACCCATGCTGGCCCGGGGCGAACTGCGCTGCATCGGGGCAACTACCCTGAACGAATATCACAAATATATTGAAAAAGACAGTGCGCTGGAACGGCGTTTCCAGCCGGTCATGGTGAATGAGCCGGGGGTAGAGGATACTATTTCCATTCTCCGCGGCTTGAAAGACAGTTATGAAAATCATCATGGCGTCCGGATCAAAGATGCGGCGCTGGTAGCTGCTGCAGTGATGAGCAGCCGTTATATCAACGACCGTTTCCTGCCGGATAAAGCCATCGACCTGGTGGATGAAGCGGCGGCCCGTCTGCGGACGGAAATCGACTCTTCTCCAACGGAGATCGATGAAAGCAAACGCAAGATCCTGCAGTTGGAAATTGAGGAACAGGCCCTGAAAAAAGAAGATGACCCTGCGACGGCGGACCGTCTGGCAAAACTGCAGGAGCAGTTGGCGAAACTGCGGGAAGAAAACGCCGCTTTGATCCGGCGTTGGGATCAGGAAAAGGCCGGAATCGTCAAAGTCCGGGAAGTAAAACAGGAAATCGGCGCCGTGAAGCAGGAAATGGAAAAAGCGGAACGGGATTACGATTTGAACAAACTGGCGGAACTGAAGTACGGCCGTTTGCCTGAACTGCAGAAACAACTGCAGGAGCTGGAAAGTAAAGGCGGCGCGGAAGATGCGCTGTTGAAAGAAGAAGTGGATGAAGGCGACATTGCCCGGGTGGTAAGTACCTGGACGGGGATCCCGGTGCAGCGGTTGGGCACTGGGGAACGGGATAAGCTGGTGCACCTGGAAGAAACCCTGCACGAGCATGTGATCGGGCAGGACGAGGCGGTGAAAGCGGTGGCGGATGCGGTGATTCGTGCCCGGGCCGGCATTAAAGATCCTAATCGCCCCATCGGTTCTTTCATCTTCCTGGGACCTACCGGCGTAGGTAAGACCGAACTGGCTAAAACTCTGGCGGAAGTTCTCTTTGATGATGTGAAGAACATGATCCGCATCGATATGAGCGAATACATGGAAAAACATACGGTATCCCGCCTGATCGGGGCGCCTCCCGGCTATGTAGGCTACGATGAGGGGGGGCAGCTTACCGAAGCGGTACGGCGTCACCCTTACTCGGTCATTTTGTTTGATGAAGTTGAAAAAGCGCATCCCGATGTGTTCAATGCCCTGTTGCAGGTACTGGATGACGGGCGGCTTACCGACGGTCAGGGGCGCAGCGTGGACTTCAAGAATACCCTGATCATCATGACCAGTAATATCGGCAGCCAGCAGATCATGGAAGCCGGAGACAGGATGAGCAAAGAAGAAGTACGGCAGATGCTGCTGACCCGTTTCCGTCCGGAATTTTTAAACCGGGTGGACGATATTGTGACCTTTAAAGGATTGCAGTCGGAACAGATTAAGGACATTGTGAAACTGATCCTGAAAGAATTGGCCGACCGGGTGGAAAAACAGTTGGAAATCAAAGTGACCTGCACGGATGAAGCGGCGGCTTATCTGGCAAAAGAAGGCTTTGACCCGCAGTTTGGCGCCCGTCCTTTGAAACGGCTGATCGTGCACAGCGTAGAAAATGTGCTGTCCCACAAAATCGTCAAAGGAGAGATACAAAGCGGCGACAAAGTGGAAATCTGCTTGCATAACGGGCAGATTGATGTAAAATAAAGCGAGGCTTTTCTACGGCGTTTCTGAATCCTATTGCGGATTGAAGAAACGCCGTTTTTTCTGTTTGTTGCGCATTGCGTTTTTTGCTTGTGAAAGATTAGACTTTGGTTTGTTGCATACCGGGTTGTCAATTTTTTGTGCATTGCGTTTTCGATTTACTGCGGGTCTGCCGGATTCGCTGTTTATCTATAGGGATATTTATGTTACAATAAAATATATACCTTTAACATATTTTGTCTTGCCATACATAAAAAGCAACGCGATATACGAGGCATTGCGCGTATCGGCACAAAGGAGGTCAGACCATGGGTAAGATGAAAAAAATTATGGTTGCAGGCGCTGTCTGCTATGTAGCGTATAAACTGGGGAAAAAATACCTGCGGGAAAATAATCTGACAGTGGGCGATGTGGCGGATCGGGTCAAGGCGAAGGCGGAGGAATTTGTCAAACAGGCCGTAGGCATTGTACCCGACACCGGAGAAGAATACACGACAGGCCGTAAGATTTACACCTTTGGCACAGAAAAACGCATTGCCCTGGTACATCTTTCCGAGGGAGTGACCGGTCTGTATGATAATAAAAAGAACTATCCCATTGAAAAAAAGGTAAAAAGCTACAGCGAAGAAGGGGACAAGCTGTATGTGTACAGCGATCAGGCGGATTATGTGCTTCACGATGCGCCTTTCTTTATGAATGTGTATGTAAAAGAAGCGGCAGAGGCGGAAACGATTGCGGCAGAGTTAGGCGCGCAATATGATCCGACAGAAGCAGCGGTGTATCGGTATGGTTCCGATGAAAAACTGGACATAAAGGGACTGGCGGCGCAGGCAGCCGCAGCGAAGATCGCGGAAGAACAGGCCGCTGCCGCTAAAATTGCGGAAGAAATGGCGGCGGCTAAAATTGCAGAAGAACAGGCGACTGCAGCGGAACAGGGCTGAGCCTGATAAAACAAGGTGTCGGAATGACTCGATCCCGGAAGGGATTGCTGCTTTCGGCGGGAAAATGAAACCGTCAGCAGAGCCCATCCGGCGCCTTTCTTATTTTGGGTGGGGGATATATGGTACTGGGGTTAGGTTGCGATCTTACCGATGTGGAACGCATCAAAAAAGCGTTGAAGCAAAAGGGCTTTAAAGAACGTGTTTTTACTGCGGAAGAAATTGCGTATTGTACGGGGACGCACGGGGATAAAAACGAAAGCTATGCGGCCCGGTTTGCGGCGAAAGAAGCTTTCCTGAAAGCCCTGGGGACAGGGCTCCGCGGCGGCAGACTCACAGAGATCACGGTGACGAATGATGCGCTGGGCAAACCACAAATCAAACTGACCGGCTATTTTGCCGAACTGGCGGCGGAAAAAGGCGTGACGGCTATTCAGGTTTCCCTGAGTCACATAAAAACTACGGCCATGGCTGTGGTGCTGCTGGAAACACAGTAAGAAGCGGAGCAGAAGAAAACAAAAAATAAAAAGCAGAGCAATAGAAGTAGAATAGTAAATAGCCAAACAGCAAGAAGTGAGGCCATAAAAAGCAGGACAGCAAGAAACAGGATGCTAAAAAGCAGGAGGGAGAGCAATGCGCGTATTATTGGCAAAAGAGATGCGGGCGCTGGATAGAGCGGCGGAAGAAGAAATCGGTATCCCCGGTATTGTGCTGATGGAAAATGCCGGGCGCGCGGTAGCTGACGCGGCAGAACAAATGCTGGGCTCCTGCAGGGGTAAAACTATTGTTATTTTTGCCGGGAAAGGCAATAACGGCGGCGACGGCAGCGGTGCGGGGCGCTGGCTGCTGAACCGGGGCGCCCGGGTCAGTCTGATCCTTGCAACGACGATGGAGGAGTTGAGCGGCAGCGCGGCAGATCAACTGCAATATTTCTTTGCCTGCGGCGGCGAAGTTCTCACCATCCAAGGCGATGAAGAAGAAAGTTTCTGGGAGCAGCTAAAAGTAAGGGCTTCCCGAGCGGATCTTTTTATTGACGCTTTACTGGGAACCGGCTTTGCCGGAAACCTGCAGCCGACACTGCGCCGTTTGTGCGACTGTATCAATGAGCTGAAAGCCCGGTCGGAGGGACGCTGCAGGGTGCTGTCCGTAGATATTCCTACCGGTGTAAATGCAGATGACGGAAGCGCTTCCGCTTCGGCTGTAGCGGCTGACGAGACTGTGACCATGGCTTTGCCGAAACCGGGACTGTATTTGTATCCGGGGGCACGACAGGCGGGCAAAGTCACGGTAGCGGATATCGGTATGCCGGCCACTTTACTGGAAAGCGCCGGCAGCGACCGCTTTCTGCTGACGGGGGAAATGGTAAAAGCCATGCTGCCGACGCGCCCGAAAAATGCCCATAAAGGTATGGCGGGCAGAGCTTTTATACTGGCCGGATCGTACGGCTATTTAGGGGCCGCGACCTTAAGCAGTTTTGCGGCAATCAAGGGCGGCGCCGGTCTGGTCACGCTGTATACGCCGGAACCTTCCCGGGAAGCGCTGGCGATAAAATTGACGGAAGTTATGGTGAAAGGCCTTGCCGTAGATGCCGCGGGACACCTGGCTTCTGAGGCTGAAGAAGAAATGCTGGAGGCTGTTCACCAGGCGGCTGTGCTGGCGCTGGGACCGGGGCTGGGCGTTTCTGAAGCTACCGGCGCGGTGGTGCGCAGACTGCTTGGCAGCGTCGAGCTTCCCTGTGTCATTGATGCCGACGCGTTGCGGGCGTTGGAGGATCATACGGAAATATTGCCTCATATGGCGGCGGAGAAAGTGTTGACGCCGCATCCGGGAGAAATGGCCCGCATTACGGGGCTCACGGTAGAGGAAACGGATCGGGACCGCCTGGAGATTGCCCGGGTCTATGCGGAAAAATGGCAGGCTGTGGTCGTCTTAAAAGGCGTTCCTACGGTGATTGCCCTGCCGGACGGAAGCGTCTATCTGAATCCGACTGGAACGCCGGCGATGGCCACCGCCGGCTGCGGCGATGTGCTTACCGGTCTGATCGCGGCGCTGGTCGCGCAAGGCGCTTCTGTCAGAGAAGCAGCCCTGGCAGGCGTCTATCTGCATGGTCTGGCCGGAGAGATCGCGGCGCGAAACGGGATCGGCATGACGGCCTCCGAGCTGGTTGAGGCGCTTCCAGAAGCAAGAAACCGCGTCATATCTGAATTTTTATGAGAAAACATAGCTGTTGTGCGGTTTGTGAATTTCATATGAAATTAAGATAAACGGGTTGCATAAGGTTTACATTCCCTGTCCGGGCATGATAAAATAAATTATTATCAGTAAATGAAATGTTTCAGGAAGCCCGTGGGGGTTCAGAGAGAATGTGAGGAGGGAAGCAGCTTGCGCCGAAAGATTATCTTGTTCCTGGTTACGTTGATGTGCATGTTAACGGCCTGTACTGCTTCAGCAGCGGCCACTGTTACCGATGTGAACTGGGGCGTAGATCAATATAATGTGCTGCGTTTTGTGGTGGATCTGACGGAATCCGCCCGCTATAATGTGAACGTGCAGCCGAAAGAACTGCAGATCAAAATCTATGGCGGTTTGGGTAATCAGGTGTTTCGCAAGAGCACGATTAAAAGCGACCTGGCGAAAGTTATGTATGTAGAGCGGGCGAAGGATGCTGTAGTGATCCGTGTGCCTGTGACCAGGACGATTCAAAGGGCGGACGCCAAAAGCTTTATCTTGCGAAAAGACAATGCTACGGGCAGACCGCCGCGTATTGTAGTGGATCTGGTCACGAACAAGACGGACAATCCTTCCCTGAAATATGGCGCTACTTCGGTGCGCCGTCCTCAGGTTAAGCCTTCCGGCGTTGGCGTTCCACCGATAGGCCCCCGAATCAATTTCCGAACCGGGGGGGGGATCGCAGGGAAGCGGATCACCATCGATCCCGGCCATGGCGGCACAGACCCCGGTGCGATCGGGCTGAAAGGACATAAAGAAAAAGACTCGGCGTTTCTCATTGCCAAATATGTGCAGGCAAATCTGGTTGCGGCAGGAGCTCAGGTCACCCTGACCCGTACCTCCGATAAAGATGTGTACGGACCGTATGCTTCCGGTAAGGATGAACTGCAGGCCCGCGTCGATGTGAGTACCCGTACCCGGGCGGATGTCTTTGTCAGCATTCATCACAATGCAAGCAACAATCGTAGCGTGGGTGGGGTGGCAACCTATTACTTTCCTAAGACGGGGAACGATTACCGTCTGGCATCCAAGGTACAATGCCGCCTGATAGAGGCTTCTAAGCTGGACGATTTCGGTACGCGCCAGGCTAATTTTTATGTACTGAAACGCTCGTATGTGCCGGCGATTTTATGTGAGGTCGGTTTTTTAAGCAACCCGAGAGAAGAAGACTTGATTGCTTCACCGGATTTTCAAAAAGCTGTCGCGAAAGCGATCAGTGACGGACTGATTGCGTATTTTGCCGGATAAGGATGGGAGGCATGACAATGATGAAGAAATTATGTACATTGTTGCTGCTGATCCTGTTTGTAGTGATGGCAGGGTGCAGCCCAACAGAAAAAATCACCGGCAAGACCGGCGATGTGACGGATGTGACAGGGAAAAGTTCGCCTGTGATCACCGACACGAATAGCCCTGAATTGAAGCGGGTGGAAATTGTGGTATACCGTGTCCCCAAAAACGGGGAGATGAACCTGGTGCCGGAAAAAGTGAAATATGCCATGGGCAAAAAAACACCGGCCGAAGCAGCTTTGGATGCGCTGGTCAATACCGACCCGGTGGCTAAGACACTGACAAACCTGTTTCCGTCCGGCACGAAAATCCGCAGCGTAACAGTAAAGGGCGACACGGCCCGGGTGGATTTTAATCAGGCCTTTGCGGCAAAAGGGCAGGGTTCTTATGGCGAATATATGATGGTCAATGCAGTGGTCTGTACCTTGACGGAGATACCGGAAATCAAGAAAGTAAAGTTTCTGGTAGACGGTAAGGACATCGATACCATCAGCGGCCATATGGATCTTACGGAACCGTTGACGCGGAATCCGGATGTATTAAAAAAGAAATAACGAAGGAGAAAGATATTTTATGGACGTTCACTCGTGCAGGAAAACCCAGGAAAAAGAAGCCGTTCCCGATGGCGCCGGACCTCTTCCCGACAGGCAGCCGGATCTGACCGGTATTACGTTTCTGACAGGTACATTCCGCAAAGCCGTACAGCTTTGCCTGGCAGACTCTGCCGCCACGGAGGCGCTGGGACACTTACTGGGCGGTTTGGCACAGGACGGAGATGTATTTTGTCTGAGCGGTGATCTTGGCGCGGGCAAAACTTTGTTGAGCAAAGGTGTGGCGGTGGCCCTGGGCGCCCGGAAAGAAGATGTGACGAGTCCTACTTTTTCCCTGATGAATGTATATAACGGAAAATCTTTGGAAATACGTCATTTCGATTTATATCGGTTAAATTCGCCGGAAGAACTGGCGGATATCGGTTTCTACGAGTATGCAGGCGGCGAAGGCGTGACGCTTATTGAGTGGGCGGATCTGTTCACCTCGGAGTTACCTCCGGAATATCTGCAGATCACGCTGGAAATTGCCCCGGAAGGGAGACAGGTGGAATTATTCCCTGTGGGCCCCCGGTACGAAGCATTGTGTGAGGAAGTGTTGCGATATGTTGACTCTGGCATTGGACACAGCCACTAAAGTGTGCGCCGTGGGTCTGGTGAAAGATGGTCGGGTAGTGGCAGAATATGATATCAGTGTGGGTCTGACCCACTCCGAAGGGCTGATCCCACAAGTGGATCAGCTTTTTTCCCGTACCGGGTTTAAAAAAGAACAGATCGACCGGATCGCGGTCAGTATCGGGCCCGGTTCTTTTACGGGACTGCGGATCGGTTTAGCCGCGGCGGAAGCGATGGCTTATGCCTGGCAGTGTGATATCTGCGGGGTAAACACGCTGACCGCGCTGGCGTATAATCTGCCCGTGGAGAAAGTGCTGCTGGCGCCGGTCCTGGACGCTCAGAAAGGCAACTATTATACGGCTTTTTACACCTGGGAACAGGGGCAGCTGCAAGAATTGCATTCCATTGAGATGGTAGATCCCGAGGCTTTGTTTTCCCAGGCGGAACAGTTCGGTATGCCGGTGCTGTTATTAGGCGAAGCGGAAAAGTTGGCGAAAAAAACGTTGCCGGAAGGCATCTCGCTGGCTCCGGAACAGGTGCGCCTGCCCAAGGCGTCTTCTGTAGCGCTGGCCGGTGAGAAGGAAAAATCTGTGCAGGGGGAAGCTGTGTTTACTCTGCGGCCCTATTATGTCCGCAAATCAGAGGCGGAAGAGTTATGGGAACAACGTCATCCGCAAACCGGAGCAGGGCGATGAACCAAAAGAACGCTGCGGATACGCCGGCGGAAGTAACGGAAAAAAACACTGTGAGGCAGACAGAAAATCCTGCGGTCCTGGCCGTACGTTTGCTGGAAGAAAGAGACCTTCCTGTCCTGCTGGCATTGGAGCAGGAAGCTTTTCCCGATCCCTGGAGTATGGCTACCTGGCAGAGAGAACGGCAAAACGCCCTGGCCACCTGGTTGGTGGCGGAAACCGCAGACGGCACGACAACGCAAGTCATCGGCTATGGGGGGATCTGGCTGGTAGCCGGCGAAGCGCAGGTCATGCGTGTGGCGGTACGGAAAAATTTACGCGGACGCGGACTGGGGCTGCGCCTGGCCCGGGCGCTTCTGATAAAAGCCTGGGAATTGGGCGCCGAAGCAATCACGTTAGAAGTGCGGGAAAGCAATCAGGCGGCCCGGGCAGTCTACGAAAAATGCGGTTTTACATCGGTGGGGATCCGTCCGCATTACTATGAAGATAACCACGAGGGTGCGGTCATTATGTGGCTGCACCGGGAACAACAGACCGGTGCGGCAGATCTGCCGGAAGACGGAGAAAAAGAACCTTGATCGGGCGTACACGGTCCGGATAGTGACCCGGAACATCTATCAGCGCAATAAAGAAAGAAGCAGAGCTATGGAGAATAAAGACATTTATATTTTGGGAATTGAGAGCAGCTGTGATGAAACCGCTGCGGCTGTGGTAAAAAACGGCCGGGAAGTATTGAGTAACATCATCTCTTCCCAAATCGCGATCCATCGAAAATACGGCGGGGTGGTGCCGGAAATCGCTTCCCGTAAGCATATTGAGCATATCCTGCCGGTAATTGATACAGCGCTGGCGGAAGCCAATGTAGCCCTGGCCGATATCGACGGCATTGCCGTGACGTATGGCCCCGGGCTGGCCGGCGCTTTGCTGGTAGGACTTTCTGCGGCAAAATCTTTAGCCTGGGCGACGGGGAAACCCCTGTTAGGCGTAAATCATCTGGAAGGGCATGTGTTTGCCAATTTCCTGAACGACCAAACGCTGGAACCGCCTTTTTTGGCGCTGGTGGTTTCAGGGGGACATACGGCGCTGCTGAAGATCACCGGCTACAATCATTTTGAGCTGTTGGGTCAGACCCGGGACGATGCGGCCGGCGAAGCCTTTGACAAGATCGCTCGTGTGATGGGCCTGCCTTACCCGGGCGGTCCGGAAATTGAAAAATTGGCTCTGGCCGGCGACCCGCAGGCCATCGATTTTCCCCGGGCAATGCTGGATGATCCCTTTCAGTTCAGTTTCAGCGGTATGAAATCTGCCGTGATCAATTACCTGCACAACGAAGCACAGGCAGGGCGTCCTGTAGATAAAGCGGACGTAGCCGCGTCTTTCCAGGCGGCGGTTACGGATGTGCTGGTCCAAAAAAGCGTGGGCGCGATTCAGGCGACCGGGATGAAGAATATTGTGTTGGCGGGCGGCGTTTCCGCCAATAAAACCCTGCAGGAAAAGCTGGCGGCGGCCGCCGAAAAAGTGGGGGCCCGGCTGGTACACCCGACGCCCATCCTCTGCACGGATAACGCCGTGATGATCGCCTGTCGGGGCTATTATCTGTATACGGCAGGAGAAATAGCGCCCTGGGACCTGAACGCGGATCCTTCTTTAAAATTTGCCTGACTTAAGATTTTCTTAGTTTAGAATTTGCTTACGCAGAGCTATTTCTCCGGTTTTCCTTTGCATGACAGGACAAAGATAAAGTCAAAAAGTCAGAGATGAAAATTGCTAAAATCGCTATTTTTCTATATTTACCTTTAGCTTTGTGAATTATTGGTCAAAAATAGCTGAAATGAAGGGTGAAATCAAAAAATCAAGTCCGATTATTAAAAAAATGATGAAAAAAATGTAAAATTAATGAATTTTGTCATTTTGACTATTGCAATTTTTTGACGGATGCTTATAATGATAATTGGAGTTAGCACTCGGAATATTTGAGTGCTAATAAATGAAGTTTGGAAAGCCTCAAATAAATTCTGAGGCATAGCAGTAGAATGAATATTGGCAAATTGAGAAAGGAGAAATTTAAATGTTAAGACCGTTAGGCGCAAATGTAGTGGTAAAGGCTGATGAAGTTGAAGAAAAGACAAAAAGCGGTATTTTTATTCCGGACACCGCATCGAAAGAAAAACCCATGCAGGGGACTGTACGGGCAGTAGGCGGCGGTGCGCTGGTAGAAGGTAAACGCGTGCCGGTCGATGTAAAAGTCGGGGATTCCGTTATTTTCGCGAAATACTGCGGTACCCAGATCAAATATGAAGGCGAAGACCTCCTGATCCTGGCCGAACGCGATATTTTAGCAGTAGTTGAGCCGGATAAGAAAAAGAAATAAGGCGAATTTAACAGTGTTCGTAACGCAACGAAGCATGACAAAAGCTTGAATAAGAGACAAGAACGGTCAAAGTAAAGTAAGAATCGGAACAAGAGCATAAAAAAGACGACTTGTTGCATGTGTATAACTTACTTACTGATGAACGAAATGAACTATGAAGGAGAGAATATAATGGCTAAACAAATTCTGTTTAATGAAGAAGCTCGCCGCAGCCTGGAACGCGGTGTTGACGCACTGGCTGATGCTGTAAAAGTTACCCTGGGCCCGAAAGGTCGTAACGTAGTATTGGATAAGAAATTCGGAGCTCCCACCATCACCAACGACGGTGTGACCATTGCCCGGGATATTGAACTGGAAGACCCGTTTGAAAATATGGGTGCGCAGCTGGTAAAAGAAGTAGCCACTAAGACGAACGATGTGGCCGGTGACGGCACCACTACCGCTACTTTGCTGGCCCAGGCCATGATTCATGAAGGCATGAAAAACGTAGCTGCCGGCGCTAATCCCATGATCCTGAAAAAAGGGATCAGGAGTGCAGTAGATGCGTTGGTCGAAGCGCTGAAGAAAGATTCCAAGAAGGTAGTAACCAAATCTGCAAAGGCGCAGGTGGCATCCATTTCTGCCGGCGACGAAGAAATCGGCGGCCTGATTGCAGACGCAATGGAAAAAGTTGGCGATGACGGCGTAATTACCGTGGAAGAATCGAAAACCATGGAAACTCATCTGGAAACGGTGGAAGGCATGCAGTTTGACCGTGGTTACATTTCGCCCTATATGGCTACCGATGCGGAAAAAATGGAAGCGGTCATGAGCAATCCGCTGGTATTAATTACGGACCGCAAGATCAATGTGATCCAGGACATTATGCCCGTACTGGAAAAAGTGGTACAGGCCGGCCGCGAACTGCTGATCATTGCGGAAGACGTGGAAGGCGAAGCGCTGGCTACCCTGGTCGTAAACAAACTGCGCGGCACCTTTAAAGCTGTAGCTGTAAAGGCTCCCGGCTTCGGCGATCGCCGCAAAGCCATGCTGCAGGATATTGCCATCCTCACCGGCGCTACCGTGATCAGCGAAGAAATGGGCCGTAAACTGGACAGCACTACCATGGAAGATCTGGGCAGCGCAGGCCAGGTTCGCGTCAGCAAAGAACTGACCACCATCGTTGATGGCGGCGGCAAAAAGGCGGAAATCAAAGCCCGCGTAGAACAGATCAAAGCACAGATCCCTGACACCACTTCCCAGTTTGATAAAGAAAAACTGCAGGAACGTCTGGCAAAACTGGCTGGTGGCGTAGCCGTGATCAAAGTCGGCGCTGCCACTGAAGTCGAACTGAAAGACAAAAAACTGCGCCTGGAAGATGCGCTGAACGCGACCCGCGCAGCGGTAGAAGAAGGCATCGTACCCGGCGGCGGCACCGCACTACTGGAAGCACAAACTGTGCTGGATAAGATTAAAGCCGTTGGCGATGAAAAAACCGGCGTGATGATCGTGCGCCGCGCGATTGAAGAACCGGTACGTCAGATTGCCATAAACTCCGGTCTGGAAGGCGCTGTGATCGTAGATAAAGTAAAACATTCCAAGAAGGGTGTAGGCTTTGATGCCCTGAACGAAAAATACGTAGATATGATCGAAGCCGGTATCGTAGATCCGACCAAAGTAACCCGCAGCGCGCTGCAGAACGCAGCCTCCATCGCCGCAATGGTACTGACCACGGAAACCCTGGTAGCAGATAAACCGGAAGAAAAATCTGCTATGCCCCCCATGCCTGCAGGCGGAATGCCGGGCATGATGTAAGATAAGCTTTCTAAATTCCCCCCTTTAAGAAATCCGGGATCGGTTCTAAAGAATCGGTTCCGGATTTTGTGCTATAATGAATGAAACAGTTAAAAACAGAGTGGTTTGTGGTAAGTAAGCATAACAGGCGTGCAAGTAAGAGAATTACGCCTACATCTACATAGTTAATAAAGTACATAGTTACTAAAGGAGGTATCCGGATGGATATTCGTTATTCTGCCAATCCCAACGATATGAAGCGCTATACTACGGAGGAACTGCGCCGGGAATTTCATATCAGCGGGCTGTTTCAACCTGATCGCGTCACCGCTACCTATTCTCATGTAGACCGAATGGTGGTATTTGGCTGTATGCCGGTAAAAAAGGAAGTCTTTCTGGATGAGGGAATCGATGTGATGCACAATTTCGGCACCCATTATATCCTGGAACGCAGGGAGATCGGTATTTTTAACGTAGGGGGCAACGGCAGCATTGTCTGTGACGGCGAAGTGTACAAGCTGGGCTACAAAGACTGTCTGTACGTGACCATGGGTACGAAAGAAGTAGCTTTTACCAGTGAAAGCGCGGACAAACCGGCGAAGTTTTACATGGTTTCCGCTCCGGCGCATAAACCCTGTCAGACAAAGTTACTGACTATTAAGGACGCACGCAAGGTCCCCTGTGGCAGTTCGGACACGGCAAACCAGCGGGTGATCAACCAGTTCATCCATCCGGATGTATTGGAAACCTGCCAGCTTTCCATGGGGATGACGGCGTTACAGACCGGCAGCGTGTGGAATACCATGCCGGTGCATACCCATGAACGGCGCATGGAAGTATACTACTATTTTGAGATCCCGGAAGATAATGTGGTCTTTCATATGATGGGGCAGCCTCAGGAAACCCGCCATATCGTCATGCAGAATGATGAAGCGGTGATCAGCCCCAGCTGGAGCATTCATGCAGGCTGCGGCACGGCCAACTACACCTTTATCTGGGCCATGGGCGGGGAAAATAAAACCTTTACCGATATGGATGATATCAAAACGCCGGATCTGCGCTAAATTCATAGTAAGAGCGGCGTGCGTTGTGATTCGACTCGCAAATTAATTAAAAACGCAATGCGCACATACCTTTTTCGCAACATGGTAACAGAAGGAGAGCCCGTAAGGCTGCACAGTGAAGTGGCAACAATGAAATAGGGTGGGATAAAACATAAGTAAAAGCATACATATTACGATCACTGCGTATTATGCTATGGAAGACAGAGTTACAGGAGGTATGGAATATGGCATATTTAGATAAATTTTCACTGGCAGGTAAAGTGGCGCTTGTCACCGGCGGCGCTTACGGAATCGGTTTTGCTATTGCCAGGGCGTTGGCAAAAGCCGGCGCGCAGATTGCCTTTAACTGCCGGAGGCAGGCCCATCTGGAACAGGCACTGGCGGACTATCGGGCGGAGGGTATCGAAGCCCACGGCTATATCGCCGATGTAACGGACGAGGCCCAGGTCACAGAACTGGTTAAGACCATCGAAAAAGAGCTCGGCGTGGTTGATATTCTGGTCAATAATGCAGGGATCATCAAACGGATCCCCATGATAGAAATGAGCGTGGCCGATTTCCGCCAGGTGGTGGATATTGATTTGACGGCCCCGTTCATCGTAGCCAAAGCGGTGCTGCCCGGCATGATCCAAAAAGGTCATGGGAAAATCATCAATATCTGCTCCATGATGAGCGAGTTAGGCAGAGAGACCGTATCGGCTTATGCGGCGGCTAAGGGCGGTTTAAAAATGCTGACCCGGAATATTTGCTCCGAATACGGGGGGGCGAATATCCAGTGCAACGGCATCGGACCGGGCTATATTGCGACGCCTCAGACCGCGCCTTTGCGGGAAAAACAACCGGATGGCAGCCCCCATCCTTTCGATCAGTTCATTATTGCCAAAACGCCGGCGGCTCGTTGGGGCACACCGGAAGACCTGGAAGGCCCGGCTGTCTTTCTGGCATCGGACGCTTCCGACTTTGTAAACGGCCATATCCTTTATGTGGACGGGGGCATCCTGGCCTATATCGGCAAGCAGCCCTGAGGAAAAAGTAAATCGTTTTCTCCTGCGGACAGCGTAAAACACCTGACGGCGGCGCTTACCGCTTCCTGACGGAAAATGCGCGGGGAACCCGGAAAAGTAACAAAGCAAAAAGTAAAACAGCCTCGATCGAAAGATCCGAGGCTGTTTGTGTGTGCAGATGTACAGGGTGTTTGGTAAGCAGTGTGAGGATCAAAGGATGCCCAGCACTGTCCAATATGTCTTGGCAAAAACCAGCAGCAGTAAGTAACCGATGATGGTAATGGGAAGACCAACTTTTATGCAGTCTTTGACGGAGAACGTCTCGGTTGCATAGGCCAGGATCCCCTGCGGAGAGTTAACCGGAAGGATAAAGCCGAAGCTGACAACGAACTGGAGCAGCATCGTGATATCCACCATGTTAAGCCCCTGGATGTTCAGGTTTTTCAGCACGGCGATCATGATCGGAATCATGGACGAAGCTACCGCAGTGGCGCTGGCAAAGCCCAGATGTACGATGATCAGGAACGCGGCTAAAATCGCAAAGACTGCGAAAACGCCCATGTTTACAAGCCCCATCTCCGTCACGAGCTTATTGGCTATCCACATGGCTGCTTTCGTATTTAAAAGCGCGGAACCCATGCTGATGCCGATGCCGAACAGTACGAGCGTACCCCAGGAAACTTTTGCCTGTGCTTCTTTCCAGGTCATGATGTTAATGCCGGGCATGAACATCAGGGTAATCGCGATGACGGTAGAAGCGGTAGTGGAAACCGGGTGCAGGATCTTTTCCGTGACCCAGAAGAAAATCAACAGAAGGGAGATGATAAGGAGCTTTTTCTCCTTCGGACTCATGGAACCCATCTCCAGCATGGCTTTTTTAACCGTTTCGTCGCCGCCTTTTACTTCGCTGATTTCCGCCGGCAGCATTTTCATGCAGACGAAATACAGGATAACGGACATAATCGCTGCATAAGGCGCCGCTGTGATAAACCAGTGCAGCCAGGTGATGCTGGCGCCGAATTCTTTTTCAATGAAGCCAAGCGCTACCATGTTTTGCGCTGCGGCGGTCTTTATGCCGATGTTCCAAATGCTGGCCGCATGAATGGTGGCGACCATTAACAAAGCGGAAAAACGGCTTTGCAGCGGCAGGTTAAACGCTGCGATGATACCGAGTACGATAGGGATGATGCAGCCGACGCGCGCTGTAGTGCTCGGAACGAAGAAGGCGAGTACAAATCCGACAAAAATCATTCCGGCCACGATGCGGTTTGTTTTAGAACCGACCTTGGATAAAATCGTCAATGCGATACGTTTATCCAGTCCGGTGTTGGTCATTGCCGCAGCTAAGAACATAGCAGCGCCTACTAATACGGTACCGCTGGCGCTGATCCCGCTGAAAGTCATGGCAATGGCTTTGCCGAACCCGATGGTCTTGCCGGCGGCAGCGGCTGCCGGTTCCAGCGCCGGGGCCGTGCCAAGCAACAGCAGCATCAGAGAAGCGATGACCGTGGCGCTGACAGGATACGTAACGGCTTCCGTGATCCAGGTGATTACTGCGAAAAGCAGGATTGCCAACATCCTGTGACCGGCTACCGAAAGACCGGCAGGCATCGGCATGAGAAGCACGGCCACCAATACGGCCAGAGCAATCAGCAAACCGTATTTTTTGGCAAGCGGTGTCTGACCTTCAGGAGCAACAAGGTTTGATTTTTTGATATCCTCAGACATAAAAATACCCCCTTACGCAAGTTCTGAAACATTGTCTGATTGATACATCGACACTACACATCCGCACTATTTTATGTCCCAATTATATACCCGTTAAGTAGGGAATAGCAATATATCTTTAAGTGCTTATTGATAAAGAGAAACAGGGGAATCTTGCCGGATTTTGAAAAGGAGGATAATAAATTGACGGTACCTTTTTTTAGTGTTAAAATTAAGATGATTTAAATTTAAAAAAACGGTTCGTGTCGGTTGCGGCCGGCTCATTTTGTTTTATTTTTTCTTAACATTGTTGCGGTCCCGGGGTACCCTAAGGGAGATCCCGGTATCAGGTATAGACTATCAATAGCTAAGGAGGAGTATTACATGAAGAAAAAATTAGCAGTAGCATTGGCGTCTGCGCTGAGCGTATCTCTTTTATTGTCCGGCTGTGGCGGCGGCGATAAAAAAGCAGGCGAAAAGAAAGTGGAGTACCCGACTAAAAACATCACCATGATCTGCCCCTGGGGCGCAGGCGGCGGTACTGACGCTATTTTACGGGCACTGTGCAAAGCAGCGGAAAAAGAGACCAAAGGCAAAACCATCACGGTTTCCAACATTACCGGCGGTGGCGGCGCGACCGGTCATGCCGCCATTATGAATGCCAAACCGGACGGTTACAGCATCGGCATGATCACTTTCGAATTGAATTCCATGCCGCCGCAGAAGCTGGCGCCTTTTACCTATAAAGATTTTGACCCCGTCATTCGTGTAAATACAGACGCGGCGGCGTTGACCGTGCCGAAAGATGCTCCGTACAACACGCTGAAAGAATTTGTGGATTATGCCAAGGCTCATCCCGATGAGATCAGCATCGGCAACTCGGCTCCCGGTTCCGTCTGGCATATTGCTGCCGGTCTGATGGCCCAGCAGACCGGAATCAAAGTAAAACACGTTCCTTTTGAAGGCGCAGGCCCCGCCGTAACTTCTCTGGTAGGCAAACACATCCAGGCCGTTTCCGTATCTGTTGCGGAAGTACAGGCTCAGGTCAAAGCCGGACAGTTGAAGATATTAGGCGTTATGGACGACAAACGCTCCGATCTGTTCCCGGAAGTTCCGACTTTCAAAGAGCAGGGCGTAAACGTAGTATTCGGTACCTGGAGAGGTATCGGTCTGCCTAAGAAGGTAGATCCGGCCATTAAGAAAGAAATCACCGATATCTTTACGAAAGCGATGAAAGACAAAGACTTCATTGAATTCGCTAAGAAATCCGGTCAGAATCTGGCTTATCAGGACAGCGATGCTTTCGGCAAATTCCTGGCAGAAAACTACGAACTGGTAGATAAAACCATGGATTCCATCGGCCTGAAAAAGAAATAAGGAATACGAATCCTGTGTTCAGGGGGACAATCCGGTTGCTTTCGGGGCACAATGGTTGTCCCCCTTTCTTGAATTTGACCCGCGCGCTGTTTTGCGGAGCCGCCTGATTTGACGGGGGATCGTGTAATTCAGTGTCAAGCTGGTTGGTTTTACGTCAATCGTGTAATTCGATGTAAACTTGTTTAATTTGAAATATAAGGTAGTGTACTGGAATGAGAAAAGCCAATTTTGTATTTAGTATTTTGGGGCTGGTATTATGTGCCTATATCTGGATATCCAGCGCCGCTTTCCCCAGAGATGCCATCATGGTCATCGGGCCGGAATTTTTCCCCAGGGTCATGGCAACTGGTATGGGGATCGCTTCTGTGGCTCTGCTGATCCATACGCTTTGGATCGGGCACGCAGGCGAAGCAAAACCGATTAACTTCAAAGATCCCGGGATCCGCCGCGCCATCATTGTGTTTGTGGCGGCGGTGCTGTATGCGATGTTACTGGAGCCGTTGGGCTTCGTTATCACCACGATCCTGTTCATGATATTTATGATGTACATGCTCAAGTTCCGTTCTTACGGACTGATGTTTTTAGCATCGATCGCAACGGTGTGTATCGTTATTTTCGCATTTCAGATCATGCTTCAGATTCAACTGCCTCCGGGCATTCTGGACGGCATGCTGCCCTGGATGTAAAAATTTCAGCGATACGACTTCGATATAATTCGATATAATATGGCAGAAGTAATGATGTGAAATTAATAAGGTGGAAAATTTATGGATTTTGAACTCTATTTAGGCGCTTTACTTAACGTATTGCAACCCTATAATTTGGCCGTTGTTTTTGCCGGAGCACTGGGGGGGATACTGGTCGGTTCGATCCCCGGTCTGACAGCCACCATGGGAGTGGCGCTGCTGGTACCGTTCAGCTTTGGAATGGATATGGACGTATCGATCGGTATGTTGCTGGGGTTGTACTGCGGTGCGATGTACGGTGGTTCTATTGCCTCGATCCTGATCCGTACGCCGGGTACGCCGGCAGCGGCCGCGACTTTATTGGACGGTTATCCGCTGGGGCAGAAAGGGCAGGGGAGCCGGGCTCTTTCCATGAGCCTGTGGGCTTCTTTTATCGGCGGACTTATCGGTTGCGGCGTCATGACCTTTTTGTCGCCCCAGGTCTCCAAATTCGCTTTGAAATTCAGCCCGGCGGAATACTTCGCGCTGGCCATTTTCGGCCTGTCCGTTATCGTTTCCATTTCCGGGAACTCGGTGATCAAAGGCATCATGTCCGGCTTGTTAGGTCTGATCCTCTGTACTGTTGGGTCGGATCCGATTTCCGGTTACCCCCGCTACATCTTTGGTAATATGCAACTATATGAAGGGCCGCCCTTTATTCCGACCCTGATCGGTTTATTTGCAGTTTCCGAAATCTTGTCTAACGTAGAGAACTTTTCTATCGAAAAGGCCCGGGTGAAGGCGGAGAAAGTAACGCAGGTCCTGCCCACCGCAGCCGATATCAAGCGCTGCTTCAGCACCTATATTAAAGGAGGAATCATCGGCACTTTTATCGGTTCCATTCCCGGAGCCGGCGGCGATATTGCGGCTTTTGTTTCTTACGGGGAAGCCAAGCGTTCATCCAAAACACCGGAAAAATTCGGCACCGGTATGATCGAAGGGGTGGCGGCATCGGAATCGGCTAATAACGGTTGTTCCGGCGGCGCTATGATTCCCCTCCTGTCTCTGGGCGTACCCGGCGATTCCGTGACCGCGATTTTATTGGGCGCTTTCATCATTCACGGCCTGCAGCCCGGTCCTCTGCTGTACAAAGACCACATGGATGTGGTTTACATGGTTTTTGCCTCGCTGCTGGTAGCCAATATCGCCATGTTTGTCCTGGGCGCGATCGGCGTACGCTTCTTCTCCCGCGTCATCGGGATGGATAAACGCTTGCTGCTGCCCATTATTTTTGTGCTGTCCATCATAGGCTCTTATTCCATGCGCAACAGTTTTTTCGATATTTTCCTGACTCTGGGCTTCGGTATCGTAGGTTTCCTGCTACAGCGGTACGGATTTCCCTTGGCGCCGATCCTGTTGGCCCTGATCCTGGGCCCTATGGCGGAAAGCAACCTGCGCCGTATGCTGGTCATTTCCCAGGGGCGGGTGGACGTATTTTTAGAACATCCCATCGCCATGACCTTATTTGTCCTGGCCGGTACCTCCCTGGTTCTGGCTTATATCAGTCAGCGCAAGACCATTAAACGGGTCGGCGAAAACAGAGACAGTGACAGTGGGGACACGTTCAAATCTTAGCCATCTTATGTACCATACAATTTAAATTAGAGTAAAAGATATACGCAACAGTATAAACGCTCAATTGAAGAGGGGAAAGAAACATTATGCAAGAAAACCATGAAATGGTACTGATCATTGACTTTGGCGCCCAATATTCGCAGCTCATCGCCCGTCGGGTACGGGAATGCGGCGTGTATTGCGAGATTGTGCCATATAGCTATACATTGGAAAAAATTCGGGCGAAAAAGCCGGCGGCCATTATTTTATCCGGCGGTCCGGCCAGCGTGTATGTCGAAAATGCGCCGAAAGCCGATAAAGGTATTTTTGCCTTAGGGATACCTGTGCTGGGCATCTGCTATGGCCATCAGTTTATGGCACAGACACTGAACGGAACCGTCAGCAGCGCCGATATCCGGGAATACGGCAAAACAGCGATCACCCTGGATATCACCTGTCCCTTATTTCAGGGGATGGAAGCGGACACCGTCTGCTGGATGAGCCATACCGACTTCGTTTCCGCACCCCCGGCAGGGTTTACCGTGCTGGGTAAGACCCACGACTGCCCGGTGGCGGCGATCGGCAATGCGGCGAAAAAATTCTACGGCGTACAGTTCCATCCGGAAGTAGAACATACGCCCTTTGGTAAAAAATTAATTACCAACTTCCTCTTTGCAATCAGCGGTCTGTCCGGCGACTGGTCCATGAAATCCTTTGCCGAACGGAAAATCGCTGAGATCAAAGCCAAAGTGGGGGATAAAAAAGTACTCTGCGCCCTGAGCGGCGGTGTGGATTCCTCCGTAGCGGCCGTACTGGTCCATAAAGCCATCGGTAAACAACTGACCTGTATCTTTGTTGATCACGGCTTATTGCGTAAAGACGAGGGCAACCAGGTAGAAAAAGTATTCCGGGAAACCTTTGACATGAACCTGATCCGGGTGAATGCGGCCGATCGCTTCCTTGGCAAACTGCAAGGTCTGTCTGAACCGGAAGCCAAACGCAAAGCCATCGGCGCCGAATTCATTCATGTATTTGACGAAGAATCCAAAAAACTGGGCAAAGTGGACTTTTTAGTGCAGGGCACCATCTACCCTGACGTGGTGGAAAGCGGCGCCACCGGTACCAGCGCCACCATTAAGAGCCACCATAACGTAGGGGGTCTCCCCGAAGACATGGAACTGCAGCTGATCGAGCCCCTGCGGGAACTGTTTAAAGACGAAGTGCGGGCTGTAGGCCTGGAACTGGGCATCCCAGCTGACCTGGTCTGGCGGCAGCCTTTTCCCGGTCCCGGTCTGGCGATCCGTGTACTGGGCGAAGTCACCGAAGAAAAATTGCAGATCACCCGGGAAGCCGACGCCATCTTCCGGGAAGAAATTGCCAAAGCCGGACTGGATCGGAAAATCTGGCAATACTTTGCCTGTCTGCCCAACATCCGCAGCGTAGGTGTAATGGGTGACGGGCGTACCTACAGCTACACTGTAGCCCTGCGGGCCGTGCTCTCCAACGATGGCATGACCAGCGACTGGGCCCGTATCCCCTATGAAGTGCTGGACACCGTGTCCCGCCGTATTGTCAACGAAGTGCAGGGAGTAAACCGCATTGTATATGACGTGACCAGTAAACCGCCGGCCACGATTGAGTGGGAGTAGTAGCAAAAAAATGAAAATTCTTGTAAATTCAATGGTTATAGAAGATCAAAAACTGTAACTGGGATTAAAATGGGAACATTTGTAAAAAAGAATAAATTGAATAATAGTTCCAAGTGGTTTACATTTGGACAAAAAATTAGACCGTAGTCTTAGGCTGTGGTCTAATTTTTATCCAATATGAATATTCTTTTTAAATTTTATATTTTTTCGTTACAGAAATTCTCAAATTTGTTTGAGTCAAAATTCTTATCAAACTCATCAATTAAATGATTTTTTATCTTGTTTTTTTGATATGCCAAGAGAATCAAGTAATAATCCAAAATTATTTTCGTCTACATCATAATCCTCGTACCCAATATCGGCTGATCCATCAGCATTGAGAGTAAATAATAATTCGCTAGTTTTTAACATAATTACCTCTATTTTAAAAATCCGTCAAATGTAAAAGTAACTTCCCGTTCTCTGGAGATAAGTGGAACGTACTCTTTCACTTTCGAAAGAAAAGACTTCTTTTGCTCTGTTTGCTATGCGCAAAATACGGAACTGTAACTTAAATTTACACGAAAAAGAACGTTTTTGCAAGAAAGTAAGCTCACATTTCCCTTGCTATATAGAACTTTCTCTTACATATGGAAGTTACTTTTACATCGGGAAATTACTTTTGCAATTCACCCTTTTTTTATTTTTTGTTTCGAGGTTAATTGTAAAATGAAATCGGACATATAAAAAGACAAGCAGGAAACTCTGTAGTAAGATAAATATGGAGTAAGTTTTTTCCCGGTAGTGTCAAGATTTATGCACAAAATTGATTGCAGACTCTGATGAACTTGGTTAGGCAACGGAGGTATCGTTCTGTAACGCCTCCAAGTGCTTCATGTTCATGTATTTCTTATTGACCCACTGGGTTCCAGCCAAATGACGCAGCCTAGCACAGACCAGCATCAGCGCCAAGTTGCCATCGGGGAAGCAGCCTGCTGCTTGCGACCGCCTGCGTATTTCCCGATTCAGCCGCTCAATCACATTGTTCGTCCGAATTCGCATCCTTTCAACCACTGGAAGAAGTGAACCCAACTGGCCTTGACGGGCTTCATTGCGCTCGTAGCGTGCTACCTGTGTCGGTTTCTCGGTCTCCTGCTCCAGCAGCCCGTTCAGAGTTTCCTCGACGCTGCCGCGCACCAATTCTTTCAACTGCCCCTTGATAATTTCCTCATTGAACTGTACAATTTTCTCAGACATAGCTTCTTACCCCTTTTAGAATGTTTTGGTTTCGTAACCTCATTCTACCAGAGCCTACAGTCTATGTCTTTCTATTTTTCAATTTTGCGCAACTTATTATACCTTATCGCCCACTGCATTCATAAAATCTGCTATGCTGTGGTCATTCCAAAGTTAAAAATCCAAAAGTTAATATTTTACCCTATGTAGAAAATTGATCACCCGCCAAACTTATATAAAAAAGGCCAGAGCCCATATGTAATTTGTTGTGCGTAGCATAGCAAACTTTATTTGGGATACTATTGGGACTGTGCGTTACGTACAATTAACTGGATAAATTACATAGTTAAAAAACGCAGTTTAAACCATGCCTTCTTTACTGCGTATTAGTTGTTTAGGAGATTTCGTATATCATCCATCGTTATTTTATGAGGCACCTCATGTCCTTCAACTATCTTGTCAAACAGTCTTTTCTTTATTCCTTGTAAATTTTGAATTTTTTCTTCTATCGTATCTGCAACTATCAACCTATAGATTATTACTTTATTCTTTTGCCCAATTCTATAGATCCTATCCTCTGCCTGTTTCTCGACCGCAGGATTCCACCAAGGGTCGTATATTATTGCTGTATCAGCAGATACCAGATTCAGCCCGACGCCCCCTGCTTTTAAGCTTATCAAAAAAATACCGTCTGTACTTTTTTCAAACTCATCAACCACTTTTTGGCGATTATTTATATTTCCATCTATATAATAGACATTGAAATGTTTCTTTGTTATTTCTTTATTGATGATTTCAAGCATCCTCGTAAATCTACTGAAGACAACAACTTTATGATTAGATGAATGCAATTCTGTCAACATCAATACTAATTGTTCCAACTTTGCTGATTCCATACATCTATTCATGTTATATTCTCTTGGAAGAAGTTTCGGATGACAACAAACTTCTTGTAAGTATATTAGACCACTTAATGCAATAGAGTTGGATTTCATCTCGTATTCATCTGCTTTGCGATTAAGTTCGTACTTAATCAATGTAAGAAGATTGTTGTAAAGCTGTCGTTGTGGTTCATCAAAATTACAATAGATTATTTGTTCTTCTTTTTCGGGCAAATCGTCTAAAACATCCTTCTTAAATCTTCTTAAAAGAAAAGGATTTGTTAATCGTTTTACTTTTTCTATTATTTGATTTTCTTCTAATCCGGCAATTATTGTCTTAAATGACAGTGTTGTGGGGTTCGTAATTTTCATCAACTCCCAATACTCCTGAATATTATTCTCCAATGGAGTACCAGTCATGATAATCTTTGTATTTGCTTGAAGAAGCCTTATCACTCTATAAGCTGTACTCTTTGAATTCTTGATATTCTGGGCTTCATCAATTATTAAATTTTCAAATTTACATTTATAAAACATATTAACATCTTTTAATAATGTTCCATAAGTCGTAATGATTACCCTATTGTTTCGAGCCTCTATAAAATTTCTATCAGCACCATGATACACATAGGTGGATATTTGTGGTGAGAACTTCTTAAACTCACGTTTCCAGTTTTCTAATAGTGTTTTAGGGACAACAATTAATGCGTTCGAATTCCTTTGGGAGTCATCTGATAAATAGGCAATAATCTGGAGAGTTTTTCCTAATCCCATATCATCGGCAAGACATCCACCAAAACCATTTTTACGTAGTGAAAGAAGCCATTTTACACCAACTTTCTGATAATTCCGCAATGTATTAAAAAGTTCATGCGACAGTGTTAAAGGAATATTTTGATATTGCGATAGCTCATTGTAATCTGAAACTGCTGTTCCGTCAAAATAATTTATAATTTCCAATGCATTGAAAATATCTTTTTTATCAATCCTTAGATTGTTTCCATCTCTCTCAAAGCCGTTTCTATTTAACCTTTTTAGTCCAGATGGCATAAATAATATTTGTCCATTATATTCAGTCCAATCTTTTTTCTTGCGAAAATTTACCAAGTCGCCCAAGTTAATATCTATATCACCTGCTTTTACATCACCTTTGACCTCGAACCAATCAATTCCATAACTAACATTAATATTAGAGAAATCAATAATATTAATTTTCTTTCTTCCATTAGTAAATAAATGAATTCCTTCACGGCTCAACACCTGCATATCATAGGAAATATCCTTTCCACCATATATAAATAAATTCTTTTCACAGCTTTTCCAGTGACAACTTTTGATTCGTAAAGCCACTTCTCTTTCAAATTTATAATCTCTATATTTTCCCTCATTTTCAAGATATCGATTTTTGGCCTTAGCTTCGACTATGTCATCTCCATAGTCGAATAGCAATTCAGCTTTGTATTCAGAAGTTGAGATATCTATATAAAATAATGCAACTATTTCTTTTGCTATATTTTCATCCTTGTTTACATCATAATTTATATAAAGAGTAGTCTTGTTTTGCAATACTGAAAAATCGTGGATATAAGTTAAGTTTTCAGACTTCATATTTAGGCATAGTTTCTCTATTTCATACATTGGGCTTTTCCATTCGTTTTTACAAAAAAGACACCCAAAATTAACAAGATTAATTAAAGAAGGGAGACGTGCGACAGAAAAAATATATTGATATTTACTGATTTGAAGATTGGTAGCATCATTAAATATCTTCTTGACGTTTTGAAGTTCTTCAGAGCTTAAATTGTCTGCATGGGAAACCGATAACAAATTAACATTTCTTAACTGACCAGAGTATTTCTTGTTTTTCAAATGAGAAATTATTCCTTCGTATGTTTCTATTATCAGTCCTTGCTTCTTTCGACTTTCGTTAAGATTGATATTAATGATTAAATCAGCCACTCAATTACTCCTCGTCAATATCTACATAAAAATACTCATTGCTCGAAATCATCTTTCTATATAGAGACTCTTTTGTACCAGATGGGCAAATTGTTTTCCATGTGCCGACATGGTCATCCGCATTTTTTATTCCTTCATAATTCATTCTACAATCGCCGCCGCATATATATCTCACTTCACATTTCTGACACGCAGATGAATGATCAACATCAGTAATTAACTTTATTTGATCCGATAAGCTAAGTATCTGAGCAAATTTAGTCGTATTAATGTTCCATTTACTTGTGAGCTCATGTATCCTATTACACCAAAAAACATCGCCATTCGCAGCTATAGATATTTCTCCGAAACCACAATTTTTATGAATGATATGTTTCTCATAATTTAATGGAAATGTTTCCAAATAATAATTTGGATATAAATATTCTACCAAATTTCGAATCTTTTTTCTGTATTTGGTATTCTCTATCTGAGTTTTTCGAATATCCCTTCCATCAAGTAATTCAAGGTTAAAACGTATATAAATATTTGGATATCTTTCTATTATACTTTTAGCAAAAGGCTTAAAATTTATTACAAATTCATCAAGATTGTCATATAAAGGAGTAACGGCCATAGATGTGCGGACACCAGCTTCACTAAATTTTATTAATGTCGTCATTGCCTTATCAAACCCATCAAATTGTCTAACCTTGAAGTATGAATCCTTGTCATAGCCATCAATACTAATTTGCACCTCGTCTATTAGAGGAGCACATGAATTTATTTCCTTCTCTTTCCATGAGATTCCGTTGGTTAATACAGTGACGCTCAGTCCCAAATCATATGCATATCTTAAAACCGATTTAAAACCTCTATATACAGTAACCTCTCCCCCAGTAAAAGTTACTCCTTGACCTCCGTTTTTTTTATAGTCCAAAAGAACTTTCTTCCAAACTTCGGGGGACATTTCCTGTATTTTAATGTCTCCTGCATACATGTAGCAATGTCGACAACGTTCATTACAGTTATTAGTTAAATAAATATATATTCTTTTATCTTCCGACTTCCGAATAATTGGATTCTCGAATTGCTTTGCTTCAATCTGCGATAATACACTAATAACTGTGTCCTCTTTGTACCGTTCAAGAACCTCTGCAATACTAGCTCCTGATGAAAACGCATTGAATACCTGCAATTCCTTATCAGAAAAAACAAGCCAAAGGACGCCTTCAGTATAAATAACAAGATTTTTATCCTCGAATTTTTTAATTACAATATTTGACGGGAATTGAAATTTTTTATTTAAATCGACTTCAAATTCAACTTCTTTTTCATCATATAATGGTTCCATATTTCTCCTTAAAAAAGTAGCACGACTATAGTCGTGCTACTATCTGCATTCTCTTTGCCAGTGACTTTTGTCATCTTTTCTGCTCATACAAAAACATGATTCGTGTGAACAATCAACTATCTAGGTTGCTGTACATTAACTCTGGTTTTTTTCGCAATTCTTAAAGCAATACATTTGATTAACACGAGCACTATTTTTGGCTTTTTTTGTTTTCCATGTTAACTTAATAGTTTTCATTGCACAATACCTCCTCGTAGACTATCTTAGATTTTTCTCCTGTATAAGTTCAAAAAATCTTACTTTATTTTACCACATAGATGCTTATTATACAATATATTCTGATATCTATAAAAATCCGTATTCTTAACGGTTAATTGTAAAATAAACTCGGACATATAAAAAGACAAGCAGGAAACTCTGTAGTAAGATAAAGTTGAGTCAACATTTACCAAAAAGGAGAATTCTGCATGCATCAAGCATATTTTACCACAACGCCCCGTTCTTTCCAACACCTGACATCCTACCAGCACGGTGAAATTCAGACTCTTCTGGAGCAATGTCTTCCCAAAACCTAAATTGCCAAGCAAGTCGGTATTGCACGCTCCACTCTGTATGAAGAACTTAGAAAAGGTACCGTAGATCAGCTCCACAGCGACCTGACACACTATCAAAAATACTTCACAGAAACAGGGCAAAGGGTGTATGCATCCCATCAAAAGGCATCTCGTAAGCCCTACAAGCTGAAAAAAGCCGTCTTGATTCTCCAGTATTCCAGTATCTTAAAAACGATGTGCTGCAACACAAACGTTCTCCTGACGCCGTCTGCGGCAGAGCCAAGCGTCAACACACCTTTTCTGTCATGCTATGTACCAAGACCATTTATAACTACATTGCGCTCGGTCTTCTTCCTATCAAGAACATAAATCTGCCTCTTCGAGTGAGACGCAAGCGCCACACACCGCACGACCGAACGTATCGGCGGTTCTTTGGGGATAGCATCGAGGCTGCCCGAATGCTAGTAATGACCGAGAGGCGTTTGGCATTGGGAACTTGATACGGTGGTGGGAAAATGCGTAGCAGGAGAAGTGCTCCTCACGAGAGACACCAATGAAAAGCAGGACTCGCTGGTACGCCGTTTTCTCCCTAAAGGCAAGGATATGAGTACAGTTTCAGAGTATGTGATACAGAAGATACAAGACTGGAGCAATCAACTCCCACGACGGCTGCTTGGCTATTGCACACCGGAGGAGCTTTTCCAAGAGCAGATTACCTTGCTTTCATCTGCTACATAATTTCTTGTTTCACTGTCCGATTTGATATTGCAATTCACCTATTTTAACTTTTTTCTTTTACTTTATGAACCCTACTTGTTTGCAGATTTCGTCAGCAATTTTCTCTTTTCGTTGGTTATATTCTACTTTTTTCTCTTCAAAATAGTTCCGACCTTTGTTGTCAATTGCAACGATCAGCGGACCGAATTCTTTGACTTTACAATTCCAAAGCGTTTCCGGCATTCCTAAATCCCGCCATTCCGCCTGCATGATTTCTTGTACAAAAAGGCATTGACAAATTACATGGGTCAGAAAAACAAAGTCCCGAAGCTACCGGTTCCCGCCCATAAAAATAGAGATGATATTTATTATATCACCTCTATTTAAAACAAACACAATATATAATTTTATACCGGATAATTTCAGCAAAAGCCGTTAAAGCCGGAAATGATTCACTTAATTCCAACCCTCAGCCTAACCTTGCTCTTGCCCTCGTCTTTATTTTATTTACTTTTCTTCTTTGTCGCCTTCCTCGGCAGCCCGTTCCTGAGGCAGGGGCTTCATTGTCGGGAATAATAATACGTCGCGGATGGAGACAGCTCCGGTAAGGAACATGACCAAACGGTCGATACCGATACCCAGCCCGCCGGTAGGAGGCAGACCGTGCATCAGCGCATTGATAAAGTCTTCGTCCATCATGCCGGCTTCTTCATCGCCCTGACTGCGTTCTTCCATCTGTTTGACAAAGCGTTCCCGCTGATCGATCGGGTCATTTAACTCGGTAAAGCCATTGCACAATTCACGACCGTAAATAAAGCCCTCAAAGCGATCCGTGATCTCGGGGTCTTCCTCGCTGCTCTTGGCCAACGGAGAAATTTCTTTGGGATATTTATAGATAAAGGTAGGCTGGATCAGCTTGTCTTCAACGAATTCGTCAAAGAAAGCGTTAATGATTTTACCTACGCCCCAGGATTCTTCGTATTCCACATGCGCTTCATCCGCCATCTGACGGGCTACTGCCACATCTGTCACACCGGTAAAATCTCTGCCGCTGTATTGCTTGACTGCATCGATCATAGTGATACGGGGCCAGGGACCGGCTAAATTGATTTCCTGTCCTTCATACACAATATCTAATGTGCCCAGCACTTTTTGCGCAGTTTCAGTGACGATTTTTTCCGTAATTTCCATCATGGAATCCATATCGCCATAAGCTTGATACAATTCCAGGCTGGTAAATTCCGGGTTATGTTTAATATCAATGCCTTCATTGCGGAAGATGCGTCCCATTTCGTATACCCGTTCCAAACCGCCTACAATGAGGCGCTTCAGATTTAATTCCGTGGCGATACGCAGATACAGCTCCATGTCCAGCGCATTATGATAGGTAATGAACGGACGAGCGGTAGCGCCGCCGGAAATGGTATTTAACACCGGCGTATCTACTTCCAGAAAGCCTTCCGCATCTAAAATATCCCGGATGCTCTTTACGATCTGGCTCCGTTTAATAAATACATCTTTCACGTCAGGGTTGACGATTAAATCCACATAACGCTGGCGATAGCGCAGTTCCACGTCTTTTAAGCCGTGCCATTTTTCCGGCAGCGGTTTTAACGCCTTAGACAGGAATTCCAGTTTCTCCACCCGCACGGAAGGTTCCCCCATATGAGTTTTGAACACGGTCCCGGTCACACCGATAATATCGCCTATATCCATCAATTTGATGACCAAGTAATTTTCTTCACCCAGGTTATCCTTGCGGGCATATAATTGAATTTTACCGGTCTTATCCTGTAAATCCAGGAAACAGGTCTTGCCGTGACCGCGGATCGCCATCACGCGACCGGCCACTTTAACCGTAGTCTCAGCCGCTTCCATAGCTTCGATATTGTCCTGAATTTCTTTTGTATGATACGTCCAGTCAAACCGGTGTCCAAAAGGCGCAATGCCCCTTTCTTCCAGTTTGTGCATCTTGTCGATGCGGTTTTGCATCTGTTCGTTGATGCTTAATTCCACCGGGGCCTGATTTTGCTGCTTCCCCTGGCGGTTGCCTTTCGCCTGCTGTTCTTCTGACATAGTCCTCTCCCGTTTATTTAATCTTCAAAATCTTGTACTGGTGGTCGCCCAAGGGAGTCCGCACGGTCACTACCGTACCTACTTTTTTGCCCATGATGGCCATCCCGATCGGGGACTCATTAGAAATACGACCGGAAAAAGGATCGGCCTCGGTAGTGCCGATAATCGTATAGGACTGCTCCCTATCTTCTTCAAATTCTGGCGCCATATCTTCGATAAATACGGTAGCGCCCAGTTCAACCTTAGTTTTGCGTTTTTTCGTGTTATCGATGACTTTGGCGGTTTTCACCATCTGTTCCAGCTCCAGGATACGTCCCTCTATACGAGCCTGCTCGTCTTTAGCGGAATCATATTCGGAGTTTTCACTTAAATCGCCATGAGAAATCGCTTCTTTCAGGCGCTCCTCATTTTCCAACCGCTTCACCGTGCGTAATTCTTCCAGTTCAGCTTCCAGTTTAACCAGACCTTCTGCGGTCAGGATGGTTTCTTTTTCTGTCATATTAACTCCTCCGATCAAGGGCTGTTCTGTCACCGTTAACACTTTTCCGGCGTCAAACTTTCCTGAGCGTTATTTATGTATGCAAAATTACATATGTACTATTATAATTTTTTACCGGGGCCTTGTCAATTATTGCTCGTTACGTTGCTCCGGATACAGGCAATGGTTTCCGGTGTCACCGCCTGTTCAAAGTTACGGAACCCCGCCAGAGAAAAGCCATGTTTTCGGGCCAAAGCGGAAATTTCATCCACCTGAGCCGGCTGCAGGCTGCGCCCCAGGGTAAAGTTTTCGTACCGTCCTTCCAAAGCCAGTATCATGGTTTCTGCCATGCAGGCATACGATGTTTGAGGCGGAAAACCGAAATTAAAATGAAAATCCACATTTCCCGGCACATGGATCACGCCCCCTTCGATCACCAGCACATCGTTGCGCAACGCGGCCACTTCCCGGGATACGTTGCGGGGACGGGCCACATCACATACCACGGCGCCGGATTTCAGATCTGCCGGATCAATAATACAATCCACTGCGCTGGTGACTGCAAGCACTACGTCTGCACAATGCAAACTGCGTTTTACATCGGCACTGACTGTAAAAGTCGCTACGCCGTGCCCATTCAATTCCTGAGCCAGATCCTCTAAAGGCGCCGTTTTTCTGGCCACCAGATTAATATGCCGCACCTCGCGGCTCAAGATCCGGGCGCAGGCAGAACCGATCGAACCGCTCGCCCCCACGATGGCTACTTCGGCAGAACGCAGCTCTTTCCCCATAAGGCGGGCCGCTTCCCTTGTACCTTCCAGTGCGGTAGCCACCGTATAGCTGTTGCCGCTGGTCACAGCAATGTGCAGGTTCTCGGCCACGGTCAGCCCGGCATCGCCTACAATCGAGGTGAAAGCCCCCAGGCCGACAATTTTAGCTCCCAATTCTTCTGCGATCCTGCCGGTTTCAATAATCCGGTCCATGACAAACTCTTCCGGCAGCTCCAGCATTTGTCGGGCAGTCAAGGGACAGCCTACGAACCACCCTTCCGCTTCGGCATAATCACTTTTTACGCCGGTAATATGCGATACTTTAAAAGGTTTCTTTTGTTTCAGCGCCATTTCCAGTAAGGAACCCGGTATTAATTTAAGTAAAAGAGATACATGCCGCATGTCTTCTATTGTTAAAGGATGCAGCATAAAGGCAAATTTCTCCATAAGTTCAGACTCCTTACTGCAAATTTTCTATCGAAGGCCGCAGATCATAGTTGCGGATACAAGCTTCGTATTCTTCCGGTGTCAACTCCACCGGGGACCCTGCCGCAGCCACCAGCGCGGCTTCCAGCACGTTTGTCCCAAAGCTGCGCCCCTGGATCAGCGGCGTCGTCGTGATCAGGGTCCGTACGCCGGCTTTGCGCAAGTCCTCCCGATCAGCTGCCGTCACGGTATTGGTGATGATGATCTTTCCCTCCAGCCGGGGAGGCATAAAACGCCGAATCAACAAAAAATCTCCGGCGATAATATCATGTTCCCTAAAGTACTCTGCATGACGAACCGTCTTTTTCTCCTGTTGATAACCGGTAGGGTACACCCAGCTGATCGGCAACTTCGTAATGACAGGAACAAGAATCGCGGCCAGCCGGGACAGTGTTTTCAGGCGGTGAACCGGAATATCCACCCCTAAGCCATAAATCAGATCGCCAAACGTAAGGCGGCAATGCTGTTCTTCCAGGGCTTCCGCCATACCAAACCGGTCTACCGCACAAACCAGCAATACTTTTTTAGCGGCAAGATCCAGATCATACTCCTGTTTTAAACGTCGGATCAATGAGCGTTCCAATGTATTTTTCAAACCGCTGCCATCCACCACCGGCGTCTTGGTCACATGATTCAATAAGCGTCGGCTTTGCGCAAACTCATACCGTCGTGTTCCCGCTACGATATATAGATCCGTGCCGCCCAGACCGATGGCGTCCACCTTACCATCATAAAAACGCAGCAGTTCCGCCGCCTTTGCCAAGTCGCCATCAGTACCCCGGCGCTCTAACTGCACCAGAGTATCCCCTAACCGTAGCTCTCCCCCTGCATCCCGCCGGGAAGAGCCTAAACTGATGCTGACCACTTTTTTAACTTGTATCGCTTTTGCTGCATCAACTGTATTCATAGGAGATTCCTGCAAGATCAGTAGTAACTGGCGTTAAACCAAATTCATAATTTTCGAGCCGACAGAACCGGTCATCATTTACAATAATAGTGTAAATCCGCCGCTTTGCCATAAGCCACGGCTGCCCACCATGATTTGAATCACTAAAGAAATATTTTATCACGTTTAGGCGTATTCTACAATATTCCCTTACAGGAAGCAAGAACCCGCCAGTCCTAAAAACGCCCCGTACTCCCGGGTCAAAACAATCAGTTCTTCCAAGGTGTTGATACCATGATATCTTTCCCTGTACACGGCGGCATTAGGCAGTCCCTTTATATAAGCGGACGCGTGACTGCGCATCTCTTTCATGGCTACTTTTTCCCCTTTAAAAGCAGTCAGGGCCCGGGCATGCGCCACAATCTGGCAGAGTCGTTCGGCCAGAGGCACCTCCCGTTTCTTTTTCCCTGCCAAGAGATCTGCTGTTTGCGCGAATATCCATGGATTTCCATAAGCACCCCGTGCGATCATGATGCCGTCGCAGCCGGTTTCCTGCAGCATACGAAGACCATCTTCCGCAGTAAAAATATCACCGTTGCCGAAAACCGGGATCTGTACAGCCTCTTTTACCCGTCGGATCACGCTCCAATCCGCCTTTCCCATATAAAACTGCTCCCGGGTACGACCATGCACAGCAAGGGCCGACACACCGGCCTGTTCCGCGATCCTGGCAATTTCCGCGGCATTGCAATGAGCGGCATCCCAGCCGGTGCGAAATTTCACTGTAACCGGAATGCGGACCGCACGAACCATGGCCGCCAGAATCTTGCCTGCCAGTTCCGGCGTTTTCATTAACGCCGATCCCTCCCCATTGTTTACGACCTTCGGCACCGGACATCCCATATTAAAATCAATTACATCGGCGCCGCTTTCTTCGACAATACGGGCAGCTTCCGCCATCTCTTCCGGCACCGAGCCGAAAAGCTGGATCGCACAAGGTCTTTCCTGAGGCGCAATGGCCAGCATCGCAAAAGTTTTTTCGTTTTTATACAACAAGCCTTTCGCGCTGACCATTTCCGACACAGTCAAACCACAGCCATGTTCCCGACAAATCACCCGGAAAGGCAAATCACTGATTCCCGCCATAGGCGCTAACGCCACCGGGGAAGCTAATGTAATCGCTCCTATGTTCATTCCGTACCTCTCAGGCATTCCCGCTGCCAACTCATCTCCAAATGTAAATACAAGTATACTGCCAAAGACAAATTTCCGGCAGAATAAGCGGCAGCATTGAAATTCTTATCCTGCAGCAAATTTCTTAGCATGAAGATAAAAAGACAGATTATAAATATAAAAAGACGGACGGAAAGGTTTGCTTTCCCGTCCGCCGTAAATGACCCACCTGCGTTTTATCCGTCACCGTCACAGTCTCCGTTACAAAACGAGGATTGCGCACGGTTGTGGATACCGCTTATCTTTTATTCTTATCAAAAATAATCCGCAGCCCTTCCAAGGTCAGCATGGGATCCACCACATCAATGCAGTCGGTGCCCTGAGTCATCGTGTTGGCAAAGCCGCCGGTTGCGATGACAAACGCTTCGCCCCCCAGCTCCGTTTTCATCTGCGCCACGACTTCTTTGATCAGACCGTAATAGCCATACATAATACCGGCTCGCATAGCGCTTACCGTATTGCCGCAGATCGCTTTTTTGGGCGGCAGCAACTCAATACGCGGAAGCTTCGCTGTTTTTTGGAACAATGCTTCAGCGGAAATACCGATACCGGGACAAATGGCGCCGCCTAAATATTCTCCAGTCGGCAACAGTGCGCAGAACGTGGTTGCCGTACCAAAATCAATGATGATCATCGGTTTATTTTTATCTGCGTATTTATCGTAAGCCGCCACCGCATTTACAATCCGATCCGCACCGATTTCCTTCGGATTTTCATAACGCAGTTTCAGACCAATCTTCGTGCCCTGGCCTACGACCATCGGTTTATCCTTAAAATACCGTTCGCACATATGGCACAAAGGAACCAAAACCGGCGGTACTACGCTGGAAATGATCACATCTGTAATATCTTCCCGCCTTAAACCGGCAAACTCCAGCATACTTTCCATAAACATACCAAATTCATCGGCTGTTTTTGAACGATCGGAAGAAAAGCGCCAGTTGTCTATCAACTTTTTCCCATTGTAAATACCGGCTACCGTGTTTGTGTTTCCTACATCAATTACCAGTAACATTTTGTTACCTCCCTAAAAGGTACCGAATTCCGAATCCAATACTTTGAACGGCTCTGACTTGGTAAAGAAGAGCCAACAGCGGTTCGCTTCGGATTTTTACCTTGCGTTGCCTATTTACAGGAACATAGTATATCAGAAAACAAAATTTGCGCAAGTGAAATTTTCGTTACTGCTTTCACACCTGGCAATATGACATGGTTTTAAGCGATTTTAAGTGATGTAAAGCGGTTTCAAACGGTGTTAAATAGTTTAAATGAATTTAAGTAGTATCAGTGATTTCAAGCAGTGTAAGTAGTGTTAAGTGATCTCAGGAAGTTGTATGCGGTGTCAGGAATAACTCTTGCCTTTTGCTCCGGCAGGACGGATAGAAACATCCCCGGCAATTACTTTTTCCAACGTACCGTCTTCTTTTTTGACAATCAGGAGCCCGTCATCATCAATATCCACTGCTGTGCCAAAATAGATTTTATCCGGTGCAATAACCTTTACCGCCTGTCCGATGGTATCGGAATATTTACGCCACAAAGCAAAGATGGGACCGAAACCTTCTTTAATAGCAATTTCATAAAGAGTTTCCACATTCTTCAGGTAATCAGCCAGGATCTGCACCCGGCGAATAGGTTCTTCCGCCACATCCGCCACAGAGATCGCCAGATTTTTTAATTCTTCAGGAATCTGTTCCGGCGGAACGTTGGTGTTAATGCCCGTCCCGATCACAATGTAGTTTATTTTACCAAATTCAGCGCTCATTTCCGTTAAGATGCCCACCATCTTTTTGCCGTTCAACAATACATCATTCGGCCATTTAATGGCAGCATGAACGCCTTTATATTTATTAACCGCCTGAATCACTGCTACCGCAGCCAATAAGGTGCATTTTGACGCTTCGTAGGGCATAAAAGGAGGGCGCAGTACCACGCTGCACCAAACTCCTCCGCCCCGCGGTGAAAACCAGCCTCTGGACAGTCGTCCCTTGCCGCCGCTCTGTTCTTCCGCCACCACGACCAGACCGTCCGCGCAGCCTTTGTCCGCCAGGCCTTTGCCGACCTCATTAGAAGAAACGGTGGATTTCAGATAATGGATGTGATGCCCCACCCATTTTGTTTCCAGACAGGACACAATTTCCTCCGGGCTCAGCAGATCCGGAGCTTTATGCAGGATGTAACCCTTTTTAGGGATCGACTCGATTTCATAGCCGTTGTTTTTCAAGGCCTGTATATGTTTCCAAACCGCCGTGCGGGAGACACCCAACTGCGCGGAAATTTCTTCTCCTGAAACAGGGTCCGGCATTTTTGAACGCAATAACTCCAAAATTTTAGCTCGCATCATAAGCCCCTCCTATCATTGTTACCTTAAGATTAGCACCTGGTTAACTGTTCCGTCAAGAAAAAACGGCAGCTTAAACGCCGCCGTTTTTGTTTTTACTCGTGATCCTTCAGGTCATCCGACCGCAGGTGGAGCCTGATTGGTAATGATATCCTGACTGCCGGTTTCGCTTGCCGGAGCCGGTTTTTCCTCCTGCTGCGCCGCCGTTTCCGCCGCCACCGCTTCAGTTACGTCTTCTGTCAGGTAGCCCAATTCCATCAGTTCTCGGAGTTGCTTTCCGTCCAGTGTTTCTTTTTTCAGGAGCGTTTCCGCAATCAATACCAGCTTATCCATATTTTCCTGCAAGAGTTTTTCCGCGCCCTTATAGGCTTCATCCATAAGGCGGCGCACCTCTTCGTCGATTACGGCAGCGACTTCGTTACTGTATTTTTCCCGGGCGATATCCCGTCCCAGGAAGACTTCTTCTTCTTCGTGACCAAAGGTCATGGATCCCAGCCGATCGCTCATGCCATAACGGCAGACCATCTGCCGGGCCAATTGGGTGGCCCGCTGCAGATCGCTGCTGGCGCCGCTGGAAATATCTTTCAGCACGATGGCTTCCGCCACACGCCCGCCTAAAAGCATTTGCAGCTCGTCCAGCATTTCCGATTTTGTCTGGTAGTTGCGGTCGTCTTTCGGCAGACTCATGGTATAACCGCCGGCCCGCCCGCGGGGAATAATCGTTACTTTGTGTACGATATTGATATCGTTATGCAGAAGTCCTACTAGTGTATGCCCTGTTTCATGATAGGCAGTCAGACGCTTTTCGGCATCACTGACCAGATGGCTCCGACGTTCCGGTCCCATTACCACACGCTCGGCCGCCTCATTCATAGACTTCATGTCGATCATCGGGGTATTGCGGCGAGCCGAAAGCAGAGCGGCTTCATTCACCAGATTGGCCAGATCGGCGCCGGTAAACCCGGTAGTCTGTTTGGCGATCACATTCATATTTACATCGGGAGACATGGGTTTCCCTTTAGCATGCACTTGCAGAATGGCCTCTCGCCCGCGCATATCGGGACGATCTACCACGATTTGCCGGTCAAAACGGCCGGGGCGCAGTAACGCATGGTCCAAAATGTCCGGACGGTTTGTTGCCGCGATCATAATAATGCCTTCGTTGACACCGAACCCGTCCATTTCTACCAACAACTGGTTCAATGTCTGCTCTCTTTCGTCATGGCCGCCGCCTAAACCGGCGCCACGCTGCCGCCCTACCGCATCAATTTCATCAATAAATACGATACAGGGCGCATTTTTCTTGGCCTGATCAAACAGGTCCCGGACACGGGAAGCGCCCACACCGACAAACATTTCTACAAAGTCGGAACCGGAGATACTGAAGAATGGCACGCCGGCTTCCCCTGCCACCGCACGGGCCAACAAGGTCTTGCCCGTACCGGGAGGGCCGTATAGCAGCACGCCTTTGGGGATCTTGGCGCCTAACGCGTTATACCGTTGGGGATGCTTTAAGAATTCCACGACTTCCTGCAGTTCCTGCTTCGCTTCATCTGCTCCCGCCACATCTTTAAACGCGACTTTATTCTTATTTTCATCATACCGACGGGCATTGCTTTTGCCGAAATTCATCATCCGGTTATTGCCGCTGCCCTGGTTCATCAACATAAACCAGATGCCCAGGACCAGGACCATGGGCAATAATGTGGTAAGGAGCCCGGTCCACCAGGGAGTCTGCGGCGGCAGTTCCGCTTTGATCTCCACATCACGCGCCCGTAAGGTCGGGATCAACGTTGCGTCAGAGGGAGTGACGGTAGTAAACACTTCGCCATTTTTCAACTGGCCGGTGATACCGTTATTACTGTTTATGGTAACGGTTTTTACCTCATCCTGCTGGACATGCTTCATAAACGCTGTATACGAGATGTCATTTTTACCGGCAGATCCGGCGGAATAATAATCAATTGCCATGATCGCTACCAGCACGATCAACAGATAAAAGATTATATTTTTGAAAAACTTGGCCAAAACAGTTCCTCCTTTCAGGAACGACTTATCAGGAAATCAAATCAGGCCCGGGCATAAACCGCAGGTTTTAAAATACCAACATAAGGAAGGTTACGATAATCACCGGCATAGTCCAACCCATAGCCAACCACAAATTCATCGGGGATCGTGAAGCCGACATAATCCGCAGCCATCCCGTTTGTCCGGCGTTCCGCTTTATCGCACATCGCCACTGTCCTGACAGAGGCAGGGTTCTTCGTTTTCAACAATTCTTTCACGCGGGCAAAGGTCAGTCCCGTATCAATAATGTCATCCACCAACAGTACGTCCATACCGGCAATGTCGTCTTTTACATCCAGATGAATCGCCACACTGCCTGATGTCTCTGTACGGTTTCCATAAGAAGAAGCCACCATAAATTCCATGCGGACCGGTATCGTCATCGCGCGGCTTAAATCACAGGCAAAAAAAGCTGCCCCTTTCAACAAACAGATCATCACCACTTTTTTACCCTTGTAATCTGCGGAAAGCTGCGCGCCCATTTCTTTAATGCGGGTTTTAATTTGTTCTTCCGTCAAAAGAACTTTTTTCACATCTTGATTCATACCGGTTTCATTCATAACGATACCTTCCTTGTTCTGAATTGATTCACTTAAATGCAGGTAAGCAGGATAAACAGGGTTAACCAACCCCGTCCTGATTGGGGAACTGCATATGACAATTAAACTGCCTTATATGGCAAGAGTTGCTGCACAATATAACAGGTCTGTATCACACCAAGGTCATAAACAGCCACTTTGTTGCAGACCGGTCCGGAACCGTTTTGCCCCAGCCGGCATTATATAAGCCGGACAGCCACAGTACCTCATTTCCGACCGCCACAAGAAGCAGATCGTCACGCTGTGCCTGAGGGATTTTTTCATCGATCAAAAACTTTTTCAGGCTTTTGTGCCCCGTCCCTTTTAAAGGAAGTATCCTGTCTCCGGGCAAACGGTGGCGAAATGTAAGGTGCGTGCCAAGCTCTTTAAGCCGCTCAACGGGATAAATCGCCTGACGACGGTATTGATAAGACGGAATATCGTTTTCAATCCTAAGACGCACCGTCTTACCCTGCGGTAAGCGGATCTCTGTAAACGCCGAACTGTCAGCGTCAGCAGCAGTTATTATTTCACTCAGAGCGAGAGAAACGCTTTGCGCGGCGCTTCGGTCAGAAGCCGCCCCCACATTTTTTTTACTTCTTTCGTTTTGATTTGGTGGTAATAGTATTAGTTTATCATAATTATATAAAAGTTGCCAACTGCCCGGCAGTAAAATTCTTTTTCCGCTGCAACCCCGTTCCGCCAGTTTTTCCATCTGCCGCAGATTGGTTCCCGATAACCCGGAAGGACCGCCCTGTGTCTGCCAAAATAACTGTAAGATGCGGTAACGAAAAGCCTGTGGTATTAAGCTCCAATCCTGCACCCGTAAGACCCGGCGTGCCCCGGCAGCAGTATCTTGTTCGAGCCGTTTTTGCAATTCCTGCTCCGCCACCTCATCCAAATACGAAGCGTCCGTCTGAAGGTTTTCCGCAGTGCGGCATAACACATCGGTAATGCCTGCTGAAAATTCCCTGCGTAACAAAGGCAGCAACACTTTGCGCACCCTGTTGCGCGTATAACGCAAGTCGTCATTTGTCGCGTCCTCCCGCCAGCTCAACTCCCGCAGGCGGCAGTAGCGCCTCAGTTCCTCACCGGTAAACTGTAAAAGCGGGCGCAAAATATTTCCTCGCTGAAAACGGATCGCCCCTAATCCCCGGGTTCCGGCTCCTCGCAACAGGCGCAACAGAAAGGTCTCTGCCTGATCATCCTTTTGGTGAGCCGTCAGAATAAAATCAGCCTTTTCTTCCCCGGCGCATTGAAAAAGTGCCCGGTAGCGCAGTTGACGGGCGGCATCTTCCAGAGACAAGCCTTCTTTTTTACTAAAAGACAGCGCTGCCACCGTCTTACGGAAAAAAGGAATGCTGCGTTCCCGGCAAAACCGCTCCACAAAGGCGGCGTCAGCCAGACTGGCTTCGCCCCGGATTCCATGCTCCACATGACAAACGGCAAACGTAAGACCGCTTTGCAGCATGCCGTCCGCCAAAGCCAGGGAATCCGCGCCGCCGCTTACAGCCACCAGATATTTTTTTGTCGGGTCCAGCCGGCGCCGCAGCGCTATCGGCAATTGGGTGACAATGCGATCTTTCATTTCAGCCCTCATAAAAAGAAAAAGGCACCCCTTGGGAGTGCCCTGTTGATTATCGGTTACGGCTTGCGCCACGACCACCGCGTTTTGATTCTGTGTTCCTGCGCAAATCCAGCATACGGTCGTCGCTGTCCTTCATAAAGCGGGATAATTTATCCTCAAAGGATAAGGGACCTGCCGGGCGGGCAGCCCGCCGTTCCATTTCAGGAGTAAATTTCGGTTTGGGCGGTTTCGCCGGAGCTTCCGGAGCCGGGCCCAACTGCTTTAACGAAAGACCGATCTTACCGCGGGCGTCAATGGACAGGACCTTCGCTTTGACTTTTTGATGTTCTTTCAAAAAATCGTGCACATCTTTTACATAGACATCGGACACTTCGGAAATGTGAATGAGGCCAACTTTTCCTTCCGGCAACTGCACAAATGCGCCGAAATTTGTAATACCGGTTACTTCGCCTTCAACGATAGCCCCTACTTCGATTGCCATAGACTGAAATTTCCTCCTGCGATTAAAATAAGACAGAGTTATTGTACCACCTGGGCAGAAAAAGTGTCAACTTAAAAGGCTCAATTACCTGACTTCGCTCTGCCTGCGCCGTCCTTTGCAGACACGCCCGTTTGAACCTGTCCGTTCTTTTCAGCTGCGTTCATTTGGGCTTCGCCGTTCTTTTTTTCTGCCGCTGTTTTTTCTTCCTGCGTTTTATCCTTATCTTTTACAATAAAGATAGGAACTTCATCTTTTTTTACATAGTTATGATCTTCACGCGCCAGCTTCTCAATATATTTGGGATCATACAGCCGTTTGCGTTCCGCCTCCAGATCCGCCTGCACTCTTTGCAACTGCTCGACTCGCAGGCGGGTTGCTTCCGCCTCTTTATTGATTTGATAAATTTTATATTCCTGACGCCCCAGGATCACGGCAAAAATCACGCCCAGGATCGCTAACATCCAAACAAAGTCCTGAGCGCCCCGTTTCTTTTTAGGCGTACCTTCGCGAGTCGGCATATTGCTTCCCCCTCTCGCATCACGAACTGATATATACCTTATTGTACCAAAAGTATAGCAGAAAATCCACGACCGGGCAACGCAGACGCGCATGACTCCTGACCGCAAAAATCGGAGTTATAATTTCCCTTCCCGCTCTGCTTTTTTAGCCTCGTCCCAAAACCCGTCCAGTTCTGCTAACGCAAATTTATGCCAGTCTCCGCCAGCTTCGTTTACCTTATCTTCCACATACTCAAAACGACGGGTAAAACGATTGTTGCATTGATGCAAAGCCGTTTCACTTTCGATTCCCAGATGGCGAGCATAATTTACCAAAGCAAAAAAGACATCGCCCAGTTCACTTTCCATAGCCTCTGTATCCTGAGCGGCTACAGCTTCGGCCAGCTCCTGCCATTCTTCCCGGACTTTGGCCTTAACTCCGGCGATCTCCTGCCAGTCAAATCCGACCTTGGCGGCTTTTCGCTGTACCTTATTGGCGCGCAGCAAGGATGGCAGACCCGGATACACGCCGTCCAGAACACGCTTCCGGTCTGCTTTTTCCGCCTGTTTGATCGTCTCCCAGTTACGCAGTACTTCGTCACTGTCTTTGACTTTTGTCTCCCCGAACACATGGGGATGACGGTGGATCAGTTTTTCTGTCACCCCATCGATCACAGACTGCAAATCAAACAGACCTTTTTCTTCCGCCATACGGGCGTGAAAGACTACCTGCATGAGAATGTCGCCTAACTCTTCCTGCATCCCTTCGGTATCCCGGTTATCCACCGCTTCAATATATTCATAACATTCTTCGATCAGGTTGGCGCGAATGGAAGAAAAATCCTGCTCCCGGTCCCAGGGACAGCCGCCCGGTTCACGCAATACCTGCATTACGTCCGACAAGGGACGTATATCGTAAGCGGTTTTGCGCGGCAGCTGCGGGAACCTGTCACCTTTTCCGTCTCCCGGTAAATCTCCACGCTCCGGAAAAGAGGCCGGTCCCGGAATAAAAACGCTGGTCAGATGGTTAATATGAGGTCTGCGATCCACTTCAAACAAAGGTATCTTCACGCATTCTTCATCCGGCAGACCCAGATTTCGTAAAAAATATACCGGCGTTTCGTCCGGCAGCGCTTCCATAAGAGAAAGTTTCATATCCGAGGCCACCAGAGGGTCGTATACCTGCGTTATCATCAGGGGATACTGCCCTGCCTCCGCTAACGCGCCGAAGTCCTGCGCATCAATGATGCGCAGACCATCGATGGGGTCAATTTCCAAAGCCGTGTAGGCCAGATCCAGAAAACTCATCGCCGGTTTGATCGTCAACGGGATCTGCTGTTTACGCGCAGCCTGACGTAGCAGCAGCACGGTTTTTTCCGCCACCAGAGGACTGCCCGGTACCGCATACACCACCGTTTGTGTACGGGCCGTTTCCAACACATAAGCAGTGATTTTGTTATATACTTCTTCAAAGGTGACGCCCGCTTCATAATAGTGATCGCAGGTTTCGTAGGCAATGCCCCTGCATTCCAATTCCGCCACGGCAGGATGTACCTTAGTGCGCAGGATCACCTTATGTTCCCCGAGCAGATGTATCGTTTCCAAAGAAAGATAACCGCCCCCGCCGGGTCCTAAGCCCACCACGATCACGCCGTTTCGTTTGATTCCCTGCTCTGTTTCTTTACCGGATAAACCTATGTTCTCTACCATAATCAGTTCTCCTTGTGCTCCTTACGCCCCGCTTTGCCAGACAATTTTCCCAGCAACGGCAACTGCCGGGCTTCCTGCAAAGTAATACAGCCTGTGAAAAAAATAACTGCGCCATACACGATCGCCGCTACTGTCATACCGGCCAACAGGGTCCCTACCATACCGACTTTTGCCGTCAACAAGAAAGCCGTTCCTTTCGCAGCCGCCCCCATCAGACCGGCAGCTGCCGCAATTTTTAAGCTTTCCCGGAAAGGGAAAGAAATATGATTCCGATGGAGGAAAAACAAATTGACCAGGACCACAACGGCGAAATTCAGATTGGAGGCCCAGGCGGCGCCTAAAATATGAAAAGCAGTGACCGACGTCAGATGCCATACGGCAATCGCCTTCAGCACCGCCCCGGCAGCCATATTCCACATGGGGATCGCCGTTTGTCCGATGCCCTGCAAGGCGCCGGTCGTTACCTGAAACATGCCCAAAAAAGCCACGGAAGGAGCTAAATGCGCAATTACGGGCGCCGCCTTGCCCGTTCCGTATAATGCCACCGAGATCTGCGGCGCCAGAGCCCACATGCCAAAGGCGGCCGGCATGACGATAAGCATGCAGATTTTAAATGCCGCAGCGGTCTTACGCTGTATCTCTTCTTTTTGCCGCAAAGTAAAGGCTTCGGAAATCGCCGGCACCAGACTGGCAGCCAACGACAACGTAGGAATGGTCGCCAGCATCATCAAAGGCTGTGCCATACCGGCCAGATAACCGAACAGGGTGGTCGCTTCTTCCACCCCAAAACCAGCCCGCCCCAATCCATTGGGCACCAACAGCATATCGATACTGCCGGTCACCGGGATCAGCATATTCGCGCAAGATACGGGGATCGCCAATAAGACCAGACGCCTGGCAATCTGTCCGGCGGTTTCTGCCCTGCCGGCAGACCGCTCTGTATTTTCCGACCGCTCTTCAATTTTGAGGCGCCACTGTTTACGCGCCTTGTAATAAAACCAACTCAGCACAGCCAGCCCGGTCAGACTGCCGGGGATAGCGCCGAAAGCCGCCCCCGCTGCCGCATATTCCAGCCCCAGAGGCAGAAAATAATAGGCCAGCAGCACCATGGACATGACCCTTACCAGTTGTTCCACAATCTGTGATACGGCCGGCGGCGTCATCATCTGATAGCCCTGAAAATAACCCCGGAAGCTGGCCAGGATGCTGGAGAAAAACACAGCCGGAGTAAGGACCACAAGGGCATAATAAGCGCGGCTGTCACGAATCAAACCTGACGCAATCAAATAGCCTGCTAAAAAATAGAGCCCCAGCGCGAAAAAAAAGCCAAAAATCATCATCAGCCCCAACGTCACTTTAAATATGCGATGAGCCTCGGCATAATCATTTTTCGCTATCTTTTCCGCCACAATTATTGAAACCGCGATTGGGACGCCCGCCGAACAAATGGAAAGCATCAGTAAATAAACGGGATAGGCCATCTGGTATAAGCCAATGCCCTCCCCGCCCAACAAGCGGGAAAGGATAATCCGGTTCACAGATCCGATGACCTTTACCATAAATCCGGCAACGGTCAGGATCAGCGCGCCTTTCAAAAACTTATCTTTTCCCATAACGGCTCCTTTGATCTGTCGTACTGCTACGTTTCTGATCTGTTCATTTTTCTCAGCTTGTTTCTTCGCTTTTATTTGATATAGCACAACACGTTTCAACTTAAAGAATCGAATTTAAAGGACTTGACAAAAAATCTTGCTTTTTATTTTAACATCTTGGGCAAGGTCTTTTCCAGCCAGTCCAAGGGCTCAATTTCTAAATTCCCCGTCCGGAATAACAAGGCGGTTTCTTTGCCGGGAATCAGCTTCATATATTTGCTGTTTTCGCCCACCAGTTTTACCAGGGCTTCCCCGTTTACTTCCGAATGAGGCGCAAAAGTGAGACGGATCATCCCGCCCCTTACATTGACCCGGCGAATTTTCAGTTTCCGGCACAAGGCGCGTATCTTAGCCAGACGCCAGAGTAATTCCACTTCTTCCGGCGGCGTGCCGAAGCGGTCGATGATCTCATCCATCAGATCCTCTTCCCCGCCCCAGGTCAGGTCTACAAAACGACGGTACAGCTCCAGCTTATAACGCGGATTCAAGATATACGAATCGGGAATATAGGCATTTAAAGGAATTTCCAGGATCGGATCCGGCTCCCGCTCCCCGGCTGCCTGACCGTTTTGCAGTCGTTTCACAGTCTGCTCCAGCATATCACAGTAAGCGGCAAAACCGACTCCGGCAATATAGCCGTGCTGTTGCGGGCCTAACAGATTGCCGGCGCCGCGAATTTCCAGATCCCGCATAGCAATCTTAAATCCGGCCCCCAACTCGGTAAAATCCCGGATGGCCTGAAGTCGTTTGGAAGCGACTTCACTGAGAGCCTTATTTTTCTTGTAAACAAAATACGCATACGCCAAACGCGAAGATCTGCCCACCCTGCCTCGCATCTGGTAGAGCTGAGAAAGTCCAAAATTCTCCGCGCCGTCAACGATAATTGTATTGGCCAGCGGCACATCCAGACCATTTTCAATAATCGTTGTACACAACAGTACGTCACAGCGCCCTTCATAAAAGTCCATCATGGCATTTTCCAACAGCTCCTCATGCATCTGTCCGTGAGCCACTCGAATCTGGATGCCCGGAACCATTTTTCGCAGACGTTCGGCAATCAGATGCAGGCCGGACACCCGATTATGGACATAATAAATGCGGCCGCCCCGGCGCAATTCCCGTTCCAGGGCTTCCTTAATCATGCCCTCGTTATATTCCGCCACGTAAGTTTCCACCGGCAGACGATCTTCCGGCGGCGACTCAATGACACTCATATCCCGGCTGTTGACCAGCGCCATATGCAATGTACGGGGAATGGGTGTCGCGGACAGGGCCAATACATCGATACCCTGTTTCCACTGTTTGATTTTTTCTTTTTGCGCTACGCCAAAGCGCTGTTCTTCATCTATGATCAACAAGCCTAAATCATGAAATGTTACATCCGCCTGCAACAGCCGGTGGGTGCCAATGATAATATCTATATCGCCCTGCTCAGTCTTTGCCAGATTTTCCTTAATTTCTTTGGGAGAAACAAAGCGGCTCACCAGCGCGACCCGCAAACCGAAAGGCGACAGACGTTCTTTAAACGTGATAAGGTGCTGTTGGGCTAATACCGTAGTCGGCACCAGCACAGCTACCTGTTTTCCATCCAAGACCGCTTTAAACGCGGCCCGCAGCGCCACTTCCGTTTTCCCATAGCCCACGTCCCCGCAAAGAAGCCGATCCATAGGGACCGGTTTTTCCATATCCGCCTTGATCTCGGCAATAGATTTCAATTGATCCGGGGTTTCTTCAAACGGAAACGTTTCTTCAAAGGCCTGCTGAAAATCATTATCCGGTCCATAGGCGTGACCCGGCGTGATTTTCCGTGCCGCATAAAGGCGCAGCAGTTCCTCCGCCAGCTGGGTGATCGCGGTTGCAGCCCGTGACTTCATCCGTTTCCAGTCGGCGCCGCCCATTTTGGAGAGCCGGGGGGTAATTCCCTCGCTGCCCACATATTTATGCAGCATGCTCACCTGATCCACAGGCACAAAAAGCCGGTCGCTCCCTGCATATTGCAGCAGCAGATAATCCCGGTGCAGGCCATCTACCAACATGGTCTCCACACCAATATAGCGGCCGATGCCATGCACATCATGCACTACATAGTCGCCGCCTTTAATATCTGTGAAATATTGCAGCTGCGCGCCCTTATGCCGGGATTTAAAGCGGTGCCGCCGCTGCAGGCCGTAGATATCATTTTCTGTAAGCAAAAGCCACGGTTCACTCCAAAAACGGAAACCGCTGAACAATTCACCAAAGCCTACGTTGACCTTGCCCGGATCCTCCAGTTCATCCGTCAGGCAGACTGCCGGGATCCCCCGTTGATTCAGACTCTCTGTGATACCCCGGGCCTTTAAAGCGGTAGACATCATCAGGTAGGGTTCTATCCCTTCCGCCAGCAAATTTTCCAGATCTTCCGTCAGACGTTCGATGCTGCGGTTATAGGAAGCCGCTTTCCTTACCGGGATCTGTACGTGTTCGTAGCCTGCCAGACAATTGGTGTCTAACGCCGAAGTTGCGGCCCAGGCTTCCTCCGACAATCGCTGCCAGATCTCCGTCGGTGTCCAAAGCTCGTTTTTGTATTCTTTGCCTTCTTTATAAAGATGCTCTAAGGTTTCTTTAACCTGTTGCGGCTCATCCAGCACGAAGAGTGTACGAGGCGCACCGTAATCTGCCAGATGAGCGTCAAAAAGCCCTTCTGTCCGCATTTGCAAAGGAACGATCCGCAGTTTTTCCAGATTTTCAATCGAGCGTTTTGTCGCTATATCAAAAAAACGCATCCCGTCGATCGCGTCATCAAACCATTCCAGGCGGACCGGATTCACGCTGTTAAGGGGAAATACATCCAGGATCTCGCCCCGCACGGCAAACTGGCCGATCGTATCCACCTCATCGACACGTTCATACCCCATGCGATCCAAGGCGGCCAGGATCTGCGCCTGTTCCACTTTATCCCCTATACCGAATTCCAGAGACTGCCCCGCCACGCCGGCCGGACGCGCCTGCTTTTGCAGCAGCGCTTCCGCTGTTACGAACACGATTCCCCGTTCCTCTCCGCCGATAAGACGCAGAGCGGCAGAACGCCCCGCCTGAATTTCTAAATTGCGGCGGTCGGCCAATACCCGAGGCAGACCGTAAGGATAAAACTCCTGCATCGGCAATTCAGGGTAGAGATAGCCCAACGTCTGACGATACTCCCGTACCGCATCCCGACCTGCGACGACCAACACTAAGGTCCCGGCATCCGTCAGCTCCTCATTTAAGGCAGCCAGATACAGAGGTTTTATGGTTCCATCCAAACCGGTCAAAACGCAGCCCTTCCCTTGTTTATGCAGGAGCGCCGCTTTTTGTAATGTTTTTGTCACGGCGATTCGCTGTAAAATCCGTTCTTTCATCTTGGTCTTGTGATCCTTTGCCTGGGTTTAAACGATAAAAGGGATCAGGGCAAAGCCATGACCCCTTCGATGCTATGCCGCCTTGCTCCAAACCGACTCAGTTCGATTTGATGGAGAATTTACTGGGCACATCTTCTAATTTATGGACGGTATCCACAAACCGTACGGTACCTGTTTTATAGCGCATGGATACACTGTGCGTACGTACACCGCCGCCAAAGAAACGAACGCCATGAAGCAGGTGACTTTCTGTAATTGCCGTACAAGTAAACATGCAGTCGTCGCCTTTGACCATATCTTCTATGGTCAAAACACGGTTAAGATCGCAGATTCCCATTTCTAAACAGCGGCGCGCCTGCTCTTCATTATCCGGCACCAATTTTGCCTGCATATCGCCACCCAGACATTTCAACGCCGCCGCGCCTAAGACGCCTTCCGGCGCGCCGCCTTTGCCGATATACATATGTACGCCGGTGCCTTCGATCCCCACATTCACAATCGGATTCACATCACCGTCTGTGATCAGTTCGATGCGCCCGCCGGCTTTACGGATCCGCTCAATAATTTCCGCGTGACGCGGCCGGTCTAAGACGACCACCGTCACATCATCCACATCCCGTTTTAAGGCTTCGGCTACCCGTTTCAGATTTTCTTCTACCGGCGCATTAATATCAATGCAGCCCTTCGCACGGGGGCCTACGGCAATTTTATCCATATACATATCCGGCGCATGGAGCAGACAGCCTCTGGGAGCGATAGCAATGACCGCAATAGCGCCTGGCTGTCCCTTGGCCACCAGATTGGTTCCTTCCACCGGATCCACTGCAATATCCACTTCATCTCCACCGGCCCCTACCTCTTCGCCAATATAAAGCATGGGGGCCTCATCCATCTCACCTTCCCCGATCACCACTTTACCGGAGATATTGACGGTGTCAAACATCTTCCGCATCGCGTCTACAGCCAGGCCATCCGTTCCATTCTTATCACCCCGACCGACGCTGCGAGCCGCGGCGATAGCAGCCGCTTCTGTAACACGAACGAATTCCAACGAAAGTTCCCGTTTCACTTTATTCCCACCTTTCTGCTGTTTTACACTCCTCCAGATGCGCTCTCCTGCTCCACGAAACAGACGCACGCATCCGCTTGCTTCCAGATTTTCCGTTTTTTCTTTTCTGTATTATTATCCCATTTTTAAAATGAATGTGCAAGGAAAAAAACGACCGCAACAAAACCAACATCACACACGAAAGCAGACCGTCGCAGAAAACGCTTCCTATCAGAAGGACCAATAGTGAAAGCCGGATCCGCAACGGTCTGTCAAATTCTTTCTTTACTGCTGCTGAGACTACGATGCTAAAACAATCCGTTCAGAATTATTTTTGGTTTTTCAGCGCGGCGGCAATGAAATCCCGGAACAAGGGGTGCGCATGGGTCGGACGGGATTTAAATTCCGGATGGAACTGACAACCCAGGAACCAGGGGTGCTCGGTTTCGGGCAATTCCACGATTTCTACCAGACGTCCGTCCGGTGAAGTCCCTCCCAGAACCAAACCGGCTTCGGTAAGCTGCTCCCTGTATTCATTGTTAAACTCGTAGCGATGGCGGTGACGTTCATAAATCAACGCTTCCCCATAAGCTTTTTCAGTCAGGGTACCCGGATAAACTTTGCAGGGATACAGACCCAGACGCATAGTCCCGCCCTTTTCTTCCACATCCACCTGATCCGGCATCAAATCGATCACAGCAGGCACGTCGGAACGGAATTCGCTGCTGTCAGCCCCGGCAATGCCGCAGCAATGACGGGCAAACTCAATGACCGCGCATTGCATCCCCAGGCAAATGCCAAAGAACGGTATCTTATGCTCCCGGGCGTATTGCACGGAAGCGATTTTTCCTTCGATTCCCCGGTCGCCAAAACCGCCGGGAACCAAAATTCCATCCACACCTTTAAATATTTCCGTAAAATCCGCTGTATCGTCTTCTATTTTCTCCGCGTTGATCCAACGGATATCGATCTCGGTTTCATTCTGCACAGCCGCGTGCTTTAAAGATTCTGTAATACTGATGTACGCATCCTGTAACTCTACGTATTTTCCCACTACTGCAATAGTGACCTTCCGCTCATACGGTTTCAGGATCCGGGCGACCATATCATGCCAGGCAGCCATATCCTTCGGACGGTCGGGCATATCCAGTTTTTTCAGGACAATCTCATCCAAATGTTGTTTTTCCAGCAACATAGGCACCTGATAGATGCTCTTCGTAGTGAGATTTTGTATAACGGCTTCTTTATCCACATCGCAGAACATAGCCAGTTTGGCGATCATATCTTCTGACATGGGACGCTCGCTGCGGCAAACCAGAATGTCCGGAGTAATACCGATGCTGCGTAATTCTTTTACACTGTGCTGGGTAGGTTTCGTTTTCAGTTCGCCGGCGCCGCCGATATAAGGCACCAGCGTAACATGAATATACAACACGTCATTTTTACCTACATCTTTTTTTACCTGACGAATGGCTTCCAGGAAAGGCAGACTCTCAATATCGCCCACCGTACCCCCGATTTCAGTAATGACAAAGTCCGCATTGCTGTTATTCCCTACACGAAAGACACGGTTTTTAATCTCGTTGGTGATATGAGGGATAACCTGAACCGTACCTCCCAGATAATCGCCACGGCGCTCTTTGGTAATGACGGACTGATAAATTTTACCGGTCGTCACATTCGAACTCTTTGACAGATTAATATCGATAAAGCGTTCATAATGGCCCAGATCCAGGTCCGTTTCAGCGCCATCATCGGTCACAAATACTTCCCCATGCTGGTAGGGACTCATGGTACCGGGATCGATATTGATATAGGGATCAAACTTCTGTACCGTTACTTTAAAACCTCTGCTTTTTAACAGACGTCCCAAAGAAGCTGCCGTGATTCCCTTGCCCAAAGAAGAAACCACCCCGCCGGTCACGAAAATATATTTGGTTGCCATTACACTTACCGTCCCTTCGTTTTCTTGATTATCGCCAATCATCGCTGTTCTGTATCCGATTTTTTCGATCCTCAGATACTTGTCTCATAGTAATTATTATAGAAATAAATCCGGGGAAACTCAAGTCTTAATTCTGATCGAATCGTGGTATTAAATTAAAATCACCCTGTTCAAACCGCATTCCATTTGTACACATTGATTTACAAGTCGGAAAGCCTTACATTTTTTCCGGCGCTGATACCCCTAAAATATCCAATCCGTGCCGCAGCACATGACCGACTGCCAAGACCATAGCCAACCGCGCCTGCTGCAATTCCTCGTCGACACCCAGAATACGGCACTGATTATAGGCAGAGTGGAATAAGCCTGCCAGATCATATACATAGTGCGCCACCTGTTGTACTGCCCGGTCGGCGGCTGCCTGCGCCAACATCTCCGGATATTCTCCCAGTTTTTTGATCAGGTCGATTTCCACCGGTTCCGTCAGCCGCTTATAATTTCCTTTTCCGTCTACCCGGATCCCCGCTTCTTCCACCTGCCGCAGGATGCTGCAGATACGGGCATGGGCATACTGTACATAAAACACCGGGTTATCATTGGATTTTTTCTTGGCCAGGTCAAGGTCGAAATCCAGCTGACTGTCAATAGAACGCATGATAAAGAAGAAACGGGCCGCATCCGTGCCTACCTCTTCGATCAATTCATTTAACGTAACGCTTTGCCCGGTACGTTTAGACATCTTTACTTCCTGACCGTCACGCAGCAAACGCACCATTTGCAATACCAGTATCTCCAACTGTTCAGGCCTGAAGCCCATGCACTGCATCGCCGCTTTCATCCGGGCAATATACCCATGATGATCGGCTCCCCACAAATTAATGACCCGGTCAAACCCCCGCTGAAATTTATTCGTATGGTAGGCAATATCGGCAGCAAAGTATGTGGGAACGCCATTGTCGCGGATCACCACCCGGTCTTTGTCATCGCCAAATTCGGTAGATTTCAGCCACAGCGCGCCGTCCTTTTCATACATATACCCTTTGGCCAAAAGGATATCGCAGGCCTCTTTGATCTTATTTGCTTCATGCAGTGTTTTTTCACTGAACCAGGAATCAAAATGAACATTAAAATGCTCCAGGTCCTCCCGCAGCGCCGCCAGCTTTTCTTCATAGGCAATGGTCTTAAACTGTTCCAGACGCTCGGCCTCTTCCATCTGCAGGAATTTATCCCCGTATTTATTAAGAATACGCCGGGCGGTTTCCACAATATCCTGGCCATGATATCCGTCTTCCGGGAATTCACAGGTTCGTCCGGATAATTCTAGATACCGGGCATTGACCGAACGGGCCAGATTATCCATCTGATTGCCCGCATCATTAATGTAATACTCCCGCTCCACCTGATAACCGGCCGCTTTCAGCAGATTTCCCAAAGCGCTGCCCACCGCAGCGCCACGGCCGTGCCCTACATGCAGCGGTCCCGTAGGATTCGCGCTGACATACTCTAATTGAATTTTTTCCCCGGCAACGGGAGGGAGATTACCATAATTTTCCCCGGCTTCCACGATTTCTGCCAGCATATCCCAGACCCAATCCGGATTTAAGTAGAAATTAATGAAGCCCGGTCCCGCAATCTCGGCTTTTTGCACATAGCCGCCGGTCAGATGCTCCACAATATACTGGGCCAGCACACGGGGATTGCAATGCAGTGACCGGGCCGATTGCATAGCAAAGTTAGTGGCAAAATCGCCAAATTCCTTTTTGGGAGGCACGGTCAGCAATACCTCAGGTAAAGCGCCTTCTTTGACGACACCTTCGGCAATAGCTTTCTGCGCCGTCTGCCTGATTTTTTCCGCTAATCTCATTTTTATGTCCATGAAAATTTCCTCCCGCCATCGATCTTGAAAGGCACAGCTTTCCCGCTAAAAAGCAACGCGCTTTCAGCGAATGTCTTTTGTTTACTGCTGCAACATTGCCATATTGCAGAACACATCTTTATTTTTTTAACTTTATAAAGGATTCTCAGAATTCCTGTTTTATAGCTAAATCTACCGTGATTTCCAGATTCATCACGCTTTCTTCCTGCATTCCCACAATGGTTTTGTAAGTCAGAAACAACTGCCAGCCAATGTCAATGCGTCGGATCAACACACTTTCGGTCTGCGTTTCCAACGGTATGGCCAGATACGGCGTGCGATACACATCGCAACAAACGCCGCCGGGCACAAAAGTCTGACGCAACTCGTAGGCGCCGTGTCGGAGCAACGTAACGGAAGCAAAATCCCACTTTAACGTAGTCGTGCTGCCGGCCATGCCGGAAGCTTCGGTTTCCGCATAACGCACATAGAACCGGCCGTTTTTTTCTGTGTAGGTGCCAAAGCTCACCGTTTCCATCCGGGTGATCTCCTCGCCATCTCTGATGGCGGAGACGACCGTGATTTTTGCTTCCTGCATAGATTCCTCTGTAAAAATAATGAGAGCCATTCCTTCTGCCTGTTACCGGGATAAAAAGGAACTGCTCCTCTACGCTTTTCCTGTTATATATTGCCTTACTGTACCGGCAAAACAGCCGCGCTTACCAAATCCCCTCACAACAGTTTCACACTGACAGAGGTGATTTTTCTTCGGCAATCGTTAGCTGTCTGCTTAAAAACATTCAATATATTATACAGCTGCCTGCCTTTTTTCGTCAAGAAAGATTGGCGTGCGCAGACCGGCAAATGAAAAAATAAATGCTCCCCATCCGGTCGACAGGGAGCCATTTTTTGTTGTAAGCCGCAACACAGATCAACGCATATTTTCGATAATGTCTTCAAAATTGGTAATAAGCTGAGTATGCCCTGTAACCGTCAAATCGCGCAACACATAACCATAAGAATCATACCAGGTATCTGCCAGCTTCATTTCCAGGCCTTCCTTGACAAATTCCTCGATCATTTTCAACACGAACCGGTTTACATTGCCCTCTTTATCCACATTAAGCGGAATGATCCGTGTTTCCGCTTCAAAATCTTCAACGGTCAACTCCCAACCCCCTGGAATAGGAGGACGGCGGTCTGCCTTCACAAAGTAACGGGGAGAAAAGCCCACATACGTCCCCATCGGTTCAAATAATTTCGCCTTGACCAGCGGAAAACCATTAGCGTTGCCCCATTTTACGATTTCCTCAGAGATCTCGTTTTTATGCACGATACTCGGCAGTTCGCCCTTCTTTAATACAGCCATGAAACTTCCTCCCCTGATAGTATTCTATTTCTGATTCCCGTAACAGGAATACCAACCGGAAACCAACGGTCGCTTTCGACTCACGGTATCATTGTACCTTATTCCACTTAATATTTCAATTTTTCTTCAATGCCTCGCCCAGTTCTTTTTGAAAATGTTTCCAGGTTCCGGGCACGATCGCCAACGCCGCCTCGGAACGGGCCTTCTGCCAGGTCAGGAAATCGTCTACCTGCTCTGCCAGCAGCGTTTCATCGGAATAGCGCTGCAAGACCCCTTTTGCCCATATCCCGTTGACATAGCCGTCGTGCAAAAGTCCTAACACATCCTGTAATTGTTTCAACTGCCGCAAAAGCCCCACCGGTAAACGGATCAAGTCCACCGTTTGAATCACATAGCGCAGTCGTTTGACTTTGATCCGGATCCTATGCAGATTTTCCATATTCGAAAAATCCGGATATTTTTTACTGATCTCTCTCAGGCGCCCACTCCAGCGCAGGAGTCTTTGCCCGCAATAACGCCTGGCCGATACACTTTGTTTGGAATCCGTAAAATACATAAGCCATAATAAAAATTCCGCCAGATTTTTTGTATGGTCATTCAACCGATTTTGCAAAAACAGCTTATTCTCTTCGTCTTGCCGCAGCCCGGAAAAAATCCCTTCCAGCCGGGCCGGCAGAACGGCCGCATTTTCTGCCCCGCTCACGCTCATCTGACGACAGGCCAGCAAGGCAACGTCCAACTCCCGTAAATTGGAAAGCGTTTCCGCCTCCGCCTTAAAAAAGCTTTGCCAGCGATACACGGTTTCTGCAGGCAGGCCTTCTTTAAAAAAGACAAGACAGGAACGCAGACGGCGGATTTTTACCCTGAGTTGGCGCACCAGAACTTTATTGCTCCGGTCGGATAACAGCAGATACCAGAACCAGTTGATGATCATCAGCTGCCAGGCCAGATAATGACGAACGGCCCGATTGAGCCGGACCCTGCCTGCCAGAGGCGGGTAGGCGCGGCCCACCATAGTCTGCAGCCGTAAAGCCGGATCAGGCTCTGCCAAGGTGTACTCATTTTCTTCGGAAAGCAGCCTGTCCACAAGCTCCATCACCTGTCTTTCTGCCCCATGCTCATAAGCAAATTCCACATCATAAAGGGCCACAAGAGAGCCTTCTGCCAGCAGGATCCCTTCCAGCAGATGGATCTGACAGGGGAATTGCCCGTCCCTTTCCCGCAGAAGACTGCGGCGAAACCGCGCGCTTTTTCCCTCACCATATTCTTTTTCTCTTAAACGACCCCGTATCACCCGTCCCTGCAAAAGCCTTGCCACATCAGCGGCAAAACTTTCCGGATGAGCGATATGAACGCCATGTAAACATAGTTTGGATGTCAAAAGAAAGCCCTCTTATCTGATTTGCGCAGGCATAGCCTCTCCCGTCAGCGCCGCCACAATATTCTGCGCCGTGACCAAAGCCATGGCATCCCTTGTTTCTTCCGTAGCCGAAGCAATATGAGGCGTGACGGTGATATTGGGAAGCCGAAGTAAAGGATGATCCCCCGGCAAAGGCTCGGGGGCCGTCACATCTAATCCTGCAGCCGCCACTTTACCTGATTGAAGCGCTGCCACCAAGGCCTCTGTATCTACCACTTTTCCTCGGGAAATATTAACAAAACGCACGCCCTCTTTCATAGCGGAGAAAGCGGCGGCGTCAAACAGTCCTTTAGTCGAAGGATTCAGGGTCACAGCTACCACAATGAAGTCGCTGGTCCGCAGCAGCTCCTCCCAGGCCGCATAAGTTACGCCTAAAGCCGAATCATTCAGTTTACGATGCCGGTTATGGTAAATGACGCGCATTCCGCTTACCTGCGCACGGCGGGCAATGGCGCTGCCAATATCACCCAACCCCACTATACCCAGTGTTTTTCCATACAGATCCACACCCATACCCGGCGCTTTTTTCCGGGCCCAAAGACCTTCCGCCACATGGCGATGCCCCCGTACAATATTACGGGCGGTATCCAGCAGCAGGCCATACGCCAGATCTGCTACTGCGTTAACCAGGACCCCCGGAGTATTGCCTATTTTTACCTGATGTGCCCGACAGGCCGCCACGTCAAAATTATCATAACCGACAGAGGCCTGCGCAATAACTTGCACCTTCGGCGCTTTGCGCAGCAACGCCTCGTCAATACGAATATTGCCGGAGGAGTATACGGCATCGGCTTCAGCCAGCCACCGTTCCCACTGTTCCTGCGGTACGGGACCCCGCTGCTGCCAGCTTTTCAGATTGACCTTATCCTGTAGGTAAGCGACAGCTACAGGACGTATCTTGCCGCTGCACACCACAATTTTATTTTTAATATCCAAGATCATGACCTCCTTACTATACAAAAAACGAGACAGAGCACTGCTCCTGTCCCGTTTATTGTACCATATCCGCTAAAAATTTTTAATCAGGCTGCTGCGATTTCTTTTTTCAGCTCACCTTGCGCTAATTTAGTGATAAAAGAAAATCTGTTTGGCCAGCAAAATCGCCAGGACAAACGTAGCCACCAGTTTGCCCAACATAGCCATGAACTGCATTTTTGCCGCCTGCCAGGCCAGAGCCCCCGCACTCTGCACACTGCGGGACTGCATATATTCGTACAGATACGCTGCCACAAAAGCCCCTATAGAGCCGCCAATCACACTGCCGGCCACAGGGAAACTGACGGTTCCCAATAAGGTGCCGACAAAGGTACCGCAGCCAATAAATAAGACAGCCCACCAGGAAATATTCTTAACTTTTTTCTTAATCCCAAAAAACGAAAGAGCAAACTCCCAGATTTCTCCCATAGCATAAATCAGGATCATGGCAGAAATCAGCCTGATATCGAAATACTTGGCCGGATCATAAAACGCAAAGCCCAGGCCGCTCAGTACCATTACCGTATTGCCCGGCAAATCAAACAGCGCCATCGCAAAAGCAAAAAGAATCAAAAGGCCTGCTGCCAGCCATTCTGCCAGATAGGTTCCTTCCACAGGGGGAAAGCCCATTACTAACTGCTCCACGAATACCCTCCCTTCCCATACTCATATAAAAATCGTTGCATTTAAACTTGTTCAGGATTGGAGTTTATTATAACATACCCATTCTTTTTGTAATTGAAACTTATGTGAAATTCCAAAGAGGACGCTCCTCTTCCTTTTGGCGCTTTTCTTTTCATTGAAAAAACAACGTACAAATGTTAAAATAAAAACATATAAAAAAGGATATTTAAGCCGTTTTTAACGACGCTATAAGGAGTTATTATGTCTGATTTATTTGCCTCATTGCCGCATAATTGGTTTGTTGCCTGGCCGCTCTGGAAACAATCGGTCACCATGGCGGCAGCCGTATTAGTATTCCGGTTTCTCTATAAAGCCGTGATCGTCCGTTGGCTGCTCAAGATAAGGGATTCCTATGAATATGACTTTCTGGACGACTTATTAAACGCGTTTAACACGCCGATCCAGGCTTTTTTATTAATTTTTGCCTTTTATTTATTTCTGATCTTCAGCCCGCTGGGCTCTTTATCCACCCATCCGTCATTGGACAAAATTATTCGCAGTACCCTGGTCATCTGTATTATTTGGGGAATTTATAACCTGTGCAGCGCCGGACATGGTTTTATCGTGGAGGTAATGCACCGGGCCAACCTGAATTTTGACGAAGGTCTGGCCGACCTGATCTCCGCCACGACACACATTCTTTGCATCATGTTGGGCTTTACTATGGTCGCGAGGGAGTGGAACTATGATATTTCCGCTTTTATCGCTTCTTTAGGCATCGGCGCCATGGCGTTGGCTTTTGCGGCCAAAGATTCTCTGGCTAATATTTTCGGCAGTTTTATCATTATTTTAGAACGACCCTTTACCATCGGCGATTGGATCTCGGCTAATAATGTTGAAGGTACCGTAGAAAAAATCTCCTTCCGCAGCACCTGCGTCCGCACTTTCTATCAGGAACTGGTTTATATTCCCAACTCCCTCTTAAGCAACACCCCCATTACAAACTTTACCAAACGGCAGAAATACCGTATTCAAATCTCTCTGGGACTTACCTATGACACGACCCGTCAACAGTTAGAAACGGTTTGTCAGCAAATTCGCCAGCTGTGCAGCGGTCTGGACGAAATCTACAGTGACGGCATCGATGTAAACTTTTTTGAATTTGCCGACAGCTCCTTAAACATCCGCATCGTTTGTTATTCCAAAGCGCCGAATTACTCTGTATACCTTAATGCCAGAGAAAAAATCCATTTGGGGATTATGCGCATTATGGAAGAAAATAATGTAAGCTGCGCCTTTCCCAGTCGCAGTATCTATCTGGCAACAACCCCTCCTCAAGATTCAACTAAAGATTTGCGTAACGCGGAAGGCGTACGCATAAAAAAACTTCCGGATACGCTGCCGGCAGAAGCTGCCGGACAAACGAAACCGGAAAATAAAGCATTGTCTGAAGCTAAGGCGACGTCGTCTGCCGCTACTCACACCAGATATCCACATGACGGAACTGCTTCACATCAACCAGGCCCTGATCGGTAAGACGCAATTCAGGGATGACGGGCAATGACAAGAAGGACAGCACCATAAATGTACTGTACTCTTCCGGCACCCCTGCTTCTTTCAGCCAAAAATTGAGCTGTTGCAACCGGGCATTAACGGTTTCCGCTTTCCCGCTGCTCATCAGGCCGCCAATGGCAAGGGGCAGCGCGGCTTTTACTTCTCCGTCCGCGACAATGACAAGACCGCCGCCAATCTCTTTTAAATGGTTCCCGGCCAACACCATATCTGCATCCTTGGTACCGACGATGGTTAAATTATGCGAGTCATGCCCTACCGTCGTGGCAATAGCCCCCCGTTTCAGCGAAAAACCTGTGACAAATCCCAGGCCAATGTTGCCTGTATGATGATGGCGTTCGCAAACAGCCATCTTCAGGATATCCCTTTGCGTATCGCTGACGGCTGCCCCCTCTTTAATTAAGGGGACAAGGTGACGTTCTTTGGTCAATAATTGCGTAGGGCTGATTTCTATGACCCGAATCTTCTTACCCTCCCGGGCCGGTATTTGCAGAGCAGCTTCTGTCAGTTCCTGCATACGCATGGAACTTGCAGGCGCTTCCGCCACAGGCACGCTGTCCCATAAAAGTTTACGGTCCCGTACCACCTGGATCCCATTTTTTATTACATGGCGCGGCTGAAAATGTTCCGCGTCATCAAAGACCGCAATATCGGCTACATACCCCGGCGCCAATGCGCCTACATGCTGAAGTCCGTAACATTCCGCGGTATTAAGCGTCGCCAGCGGAATCAGCTGTTCCGCCGGATAACCTTGCGTCACACCGATTTCCAGAGAATAGTTAATGCTGCCCTGCCCGATCAGATCATCTGCATGACGGTCATCCGTGCATAAACATACGCGGCGGTTGTCCACCTTGTCCAAAAGCGGCAACAAATCCAGCAGATTGTGAGCAGCGCTGCCTTCCCGCATAAATACATACATCCCCCGGCTTACTTTCTCCAGGGCTTCTTCCATAGTCACACATTCATGATCGGTCATAACACCTGCTGCAATGTACGCATTCAAAAGGTTCCCGGAAAGACCCGGCGCATGACCATCAATGACGCGGTCAGCAAACAGCTGCAGTTTGTCCATGACCAGTTCCTGTTTTTGCAGGACACCCGGAACATTCATCATTTCGGCCAAACCCAGCACACGCGAACTCAGGCGGCAGACCGCAGCCATTTCTCCGGCCGAAAGACATGCGCCGGACGTATCCAGATCCGTAGCCGGCACACAACTGGGAATCATCACATACGCAGAAAAAGGGATGTCCTCCGTTTCCCGCAGTATAAACTGCAAGCCGTCGATTCCCATCACGTTGGCTATTTCGTGAGGATCGATCACCGCCCCTGTCACGCCATTAAGAAGGAGTATCTTAGCCATCTCCCGGGGCGCCAGCATAGAGCTTTCAAAATGCACATGAGCATCCATTAGTCCGGGAGTAAGATACAGACCGGTCACATCCAACTCCTTCTTGCCCTGATATGAGCCAATACCTACAATTGTATGGCCGCAAATCGCCACATCGGCAGTTTCCCAACTTTTGGTAAAAACATTAAAGACCCGGCCGCCTTTTAAAACAAGATCTGCCGATTCCAAAGCCGCTGCCATTGCAATCCTGTTTTTCAGTTCCTCTTTGTTTGCTGCGCTCATAATATTTTGTTCTCCTGTTATGTGATCTGCAAAATAATTGTTAAAAATAATATAGTTATTTTATTTTTTATTATAACATCTAATAGTTTTACACAAAAGTGGTATACAGAAGATATGTTTTTGATTATAATAGGAGCATATTTTTAAAAACTGCTGTCTTTTCTGTTGCGGGCAGCTCCTTTAGTTTATTTAAATTCTAAAATACAGGCATGAGGAAACTATGGATTTATTTATAGCATATCTTGTCATCATCCCCCTTTTATTTTTAGCCGGCTTTGTGGACTCTATCGCAGGCGGCGGGGGGCTTATTTCTTTACCGGCTTATATATTGGCGGGGCTCACTCCCCACATGGCGCTGGGCACCAATAAGTTCAGTTCTTCCATGGGAACCACCATCGCCACGATTCGATTTGCTCTGAACGGCTTTATCCGGATCCGATTAGCGATCATCTGCATCATAGGGGCCCTGATTGGTTCCACGATCGGTTCTCATTTAGCCCTGATGCTCAGTGATAAAATCGTTACGCACATGATGATCGTAGTACTTCCTTTGGTTGCATTTTATGTCTTGCGGGATAAAAAGCTGGGGCAGATTCCTTCTTCTCAGGAACCGGAACCGGGGCCTAAAACACCGTTTATCTGCGGGATCACCGCTTTAATTATCGGTTGCTACGATGGTTTTTACGGTCCCGGTACCGGCACCTTTTTACTGCTGATCCTTACCGGCTGGGCCAAACTGGGCATACGTACCGCGGCAGGACTGACCAAGGCCACGAATCTGAGTTCCAACATCGCCGCCCTGGTTACCTTCCTGATCAGCGGCAACGTCTATTTTCCCCTGGCCATTGCCGGAGCCATTGCCAATATCGCCGGCAACTATATCGGGGCCGGCATGGTGATGAGCAACGCCAACAGAATCGTGCGCCCCATCATCATTATCGTATTAACGCTGCTGTTCCTTAAGATCCTCTGGCAGGGATGATATCGGCAGCCGAAACGAATACGCATGCCCATATCATACGAGGTTCTTTTATGAAAACACCGGAAAACTGTCAAAAAAATAATACCGAAACCACTGGTGAAAGCGAAAGTGATTTCGGTAAAAAAGGGTTCTTTCTCATAGTGTACATGGTCGCGCTTCTACTCATGTTATATACGCTTTGGACGCTGGGTCTTCATTTTGTTCAGGCCATGCTGCGCTAAAACATTTTACAATAACGTTATTTCAATTGGTCCCGTATTGCTGCAAAAGCGCCGGTTTTCAGTAAGAGCCAGGCCAGAAAACTGCCGCCTGCGGTACTGATCAAAAACGGAGGGATAAAAAACCAGGCTGCGGCCTTACTGCCCAAAACAAAAGCGGCTATAATCCAGGCCACGAAGCCGCCTAAAATGCCGGTTCCGAACACTTCTCCCACCACAGCGCCGGAAAGTTTCCCCCAACGACAATACAACAAACCCGCGCACAGCGCTCCGATCATACTGCCGGGGAAAGCTAATAACGACCCGGTGCCAAACATATTACGAAAACAGGAAATAACAAAGGCGATGGCCACCGCCGGGCCGGGTCCCAACAGAACCGCGGCAATTACATTGATTGCATGCTGCACCGGAAAACATTTTGATACGCCGGCCGGAATATAAATTAAATGGGCAGTCAGCGTCCCGATCGCCACTAATAAACCGGCAAAAGTAAGTCTGCGAATGTTCATGATTTTCCCCCTGAGACTGATTACTCTGATAACCGCGAACCAATAAAACCAACAGTAATAAAATCAATACGCTTGAAAAATCGTTAGAAACGGTCCTTACCAGGACCGTTTTTCCTTTTCCTGTAAAAAAAATCTGTTTTTATTTTAACGCAATCATCCTTCAAATTCAAGTAAAGGAGCTGCTACGTTGGCAAAATGATCTGTGAATGATCTTTTTTCTTCCTGTATAACGTGTTTGCGGCATTTAATTAAAAACACTCGGACTATACACTCAGACTATAACCTCTTTTTCTCCATAATCTGCCGCAAAAGGCCATTTTTAAGATTTTACACAGACTTTACAAAAGCAGCCTTTTGCCTTTTACACTGACAAGATACCATACAGATATAGGCAGTCAACCAAACCTAAATTATTTTTGAAAGGAAATTGAATCATGTTGAAAAAATTACTTGCCACAGTCTTTATTGCTCTTTTATCCATTGCAGCTTTAACCGGGTGCGGCGGAGGATCAAGCGGAAGCAAACCGGCAGCAGGCGGAAAAGTTGCTACGGACGGCTCCACCTCTATGGAAAAAGTCATCGGCATATTAGGGGAAGCATTCCAAAAAGATAATCCCGGCATCACCTTTACCTATAATCCTACCGGTTCCGGTTCCGGCATCACTGCTGTAGCAAACGACCGTTGCGACATCGGCCTGTCCAGCAGAAAGCTGAAAGACAAGGAAAAAGAAAGCGGTTTAGTAGAAACAGTATTAGCCTATGACGGCATCGCCATGGTAGTTCATCCGGACAGCCCTGTTTCTGATCTTAAAGTAGAAGACATCGCTAAAATTTATAAGGGTGAAATCAAAAACTGGAAAGAACTCGGCGGCAAAGATTCTGAAATCGTCTGCATCGGACGTGAAGCCGGCAGCGGCACCCGTGACGGATTCGAATCCATTACTAAGACGAAAGATAAATGCAAATATCGTCAGGAACTCACTTCTACCGGCGATGTAATTGCCACAGTTGCCAGCAATCCTAATGCCATCGGGTATGCTTCTTTATCTGCTGTAAAAAAGACAGTAAAAGCCGTTACCGTCAATGGCGTACAGCCTTCCGAAAAGACCGTAAAAGACGGAAGCTATGTAGTACAGCGTCCTTTCGTACTGGTAACCAAAAAGGACAAAAAATTATCGCAACCGGCACAGCTCTTCTTCGACTATGCAACCTCTGAAAAAGTAAGAGATTTGATTTCTAAAGCCGGTGTTGTTGCCGCAAAATAAAGCAACAAAATTTTCAGGCGGTCGGAAGCAAACACCGACCGCCTGATTTAATACAGTAAGATGGTACTCTCGGAAGGTAGTAAGAACGAATGAAAAAAAAACATGAACTCCTGGAAAAATTAATGAAGCATATCTTCTTGTGGTCAGGTCTTATTACGATAGGCTTTGTCTTACTGATCACGGTGTATCTGATTATTGCAGGATTACCGGCCATCCGGGAAATCGGGCCGATAGAGTTTCTTTTGGGAGACAAATGGGCTTCTACCGCAAAAGAACCTTTGTATGGCATCCTGCCTTTCATTACAACCAGTTTCTACGGAACAATGGGAGCCATCATATTGGGTGTTCCCATTGGCTTCTTTACCGCCGTGTATCTGGCAAAACTGGCTTCTCCCAAAGTCAAAACGGTTGTAGGAACCGGTGTAGATCTGCTGGCCGGCATTCCCTCTGTTGTATGCGGTTTGGCAGGTATGCTGGTGCTGGTACCGTCAATCCGCAGTTTCTTTAAGCTTTCTGATGGGGCCAGCCTGTTGGCAGCAATCCTTGTATTAGCCGTTATGATCCTGCCTTCGATTATCAAAATTTCTCTTACTTCCCTGGAAGCCGTTCCTAAAGATTACGAAGAAGCCTCCATGGCGCTGGGCGCCACTCCCATCGAAACGTATTTCAGAGTTTCGGTGCCGGCTGCCAAAAGCGGCATTGTGACAGCCATCGTATTAGGCATAGGCAGAGCCATCGGCGAAGCAATGGCCGTTATGATGGTATCCGGCAATGCGCCTAATATGCCTTCTTTGTTTCAAAGCGTTCGTTTTCTCACCACGGCTATTGCCAGCGAGATGTCCTATTCTTCAGGTTTACAAAGGGAAGCACTTTTTTCCATCGCTTTGGTGTTGTTTTGCTTTATCATGTTGCTGAACCTGACCTTAAACTCTTTTTTAAAACGTAGCAGGAACTGATTATGACAGAAAAGACTATGACAATTTTTATGAAACAAGAAACAACCGGTCATATTACCCACGATTTTTCAATTACAAAAGGAATCGGGCGAAAAAGGAATACCCAGATTCATCTGCTTCGCTTGATTATGCTCCTTTCCGTATTCCTGACCTGTGCTTTAATCTTCTCTCTGACTGTTTATATTCTCTATCAGGGTATTCCGCATATCACCTGGGAGCTGCTTACCACGGAACCTTCGTATATTTCCGGTAAAATCGGCATTCTGCCGGACATCCTGAACACCCTTTACATTATCATTGCCACATTGATTTTCGTGTTGCCTCTGGGAGTCTGCGCCGCCATTTACCTGACGGAATATGCGACAAATCAGCGTCTGGCGAAATTAATTGAGGATGCTGCGGAAACACTTTCCGGCATTCCTTCAGTCATCTACGGCCTGGTTGGTATGCTTTTCTTCTGCCAGTTTCTGTCTCTGCAGACGTCTTTGCTGGCAGGCAGCCTGACGCTGGTAATCATGAATTTACCCACCGTAATGCGGACCACGCAGGAAAGTTTAAAAACCGTACCACAAAGCTATCGGGAAGGCGCTTTCGCTTTGGGAGCAGGGAAATGGCGTGTTATCCGTACCGTCGTTCTTCCCTGCTGCGTCGACGGTGTCCTTACCGGCTGTATCCTGTCCGTGGGAAGGATCGTGGGGGAATCGGCCGCACTTTTATTTACGGCAGGTTTTGCACACGCAGTCAACGACTTTTTTACCGGCTTAGGCAGCGCCGGCGCGTCTCTTTCTGTCGCGCTTTATGTATATGCTAAGGAACAGGGCGAATTTGAAGCGGCTTTCGCGATTGCTGCGATATTGATGCTCTTGACGATGTGCATCAATCTGGCGGCTACACTGATTGGCAAATATTACACCATAAGGAAAAATATATGAATACTATTATTACCGTAAAAAATCTTGACCTGTGGTATGGTACTTCCCAGGCCTTAAAAAACATCAATATGGATATTGAGGAAAACAGTATTACCGCCCTGATCGGTCCCTCAGGCTGTGGTAAATCTACTTTCCTGCGTATTTTAAATCGTATGAACGACCTGATACAGGGCGTTCGCATTACCGGAGAAGTCCGATATCGTGGCAAAGAGATTTTCGGCGCCGATGTAGATATAAACCAGTTGCGACGTAATATCGGTATGGTTTTTCAGAAACCTACCCCTTTTCCCATGAGCATTTATGATAACATCGCTTATGGTCCGCGAACCCATGGGATCACCGGCAAAGCCATGCTGGACGATATCGTGGAAACGTCCTTGAAAGGCGCCGCCATCTGGGACGAAGTAAAAGATCGCTTAAAACGATCCGCCTTAGGTCTTTCCGGTGGGCAGCAGCAGCGTCTTTGCATCGCCCGGGCTCTGGCGGTAAAACCGGATGTACTGCTGATGGATGAACCCACCAGCGCCTTGGACCCGATTTCCACCTCTAAAATTGAGGAACTTGTCGTTGACTTAAAATCGAAGTATACTATTGTTATCGTAACACATAATATGCAACAGGCGGTTCGTATTTCTGATAATACGGCGTTCTTCCTTTTGGGTAACCTGATCGAATACGGGAATACCGAAAAAATGTTTGAAAAACCACAGGAAAAACAGACCGAAGATTATATTACAGGAAGGTTCGGATAATGAGAAGCAGATTTGACGAGCAGCTTTTGCTGCTGAACAGAGAATTGATCCGGATGGGAGCATTGTGCGAGGAGTCCATCGACCTGGCGGCGAAAGCCCTGATTGCCAACGATACAAAGGCTCTGAATGATATTCTTCCTCTGGATGATGAAATTGACAATATGGAACGAAGTATTGAAGCGCTCTGTCTCAAGCTCCTTTTACAGCAGCAACCGGTGGCCAGCGATCTGCGGCAGATTTCTGCCGCCCTGAAAATGATTACCGATTTGGAACGGATTGGTGATCAGGCCAAAGATATTGCGGACATTGTTGCTTCATTAAATGGCCGCGCCGTATCAGAATGCGAGGATATCCGCCAAATGGCCGTTGCTGCTATGAAAATGGTGACAGAAAGCATCGATGCCTTTGTCCAGCGCGATACAGAACTGGCTATGAAAACAATCGCGCATGATGATGTTGTAGATAACTATTTTCAGAAAGTAAAAATCTCTCTCATCCAAATTATCACCAAAAATCCGGAGGATGGAGAATACGCCCTGGATCTTATGATGATTGCCAAATACTTTGAAAAAATAGGAGACCATGCCGTAAACATTGCAAATTGGGTGCTTTTCTCTATCACAGGAACACATGTAAGCGAGGATTAAGAAATGATTTGGTGCGTTGAAGACGATGCGAGTATCCGCGACATAGAAATATATACCTTGCAGTCCACCGGCTTTGATGCGCTGGGATTCACGAACAGCGCCGCCTTTTGGGATGCATTAAAGACCGATAAGCCGGATCTGATTTTATTGGATATCATGCTACCGGAGCAAGACGGTATTGAGATTCTGCAAAAACTGCGTTCCAACGCCGATACATGCCGTATTCCCATCATAATGGCCACGGCCAAAGGGCAGGAATACGACAAGATTCAAGCGCTTGACCTGGGGGCCGATGATTATCTGGTAAAACCTTTCGGCATGATGGAAATGGTTTCCCGTATTAAAGCCGTTCTGCGCCGCTGCGGCGGTAACTTTAATCAGCCTTCACTCAAGGTGGACGGGGTAGTTCTGAACCAGGAAGAACGCACCGTTATGATCGACGGCGAACGAGTGCATCTTACCTATAAAGAATTTGAAGTACTCCGTTACTTTCTCTCACATCCCGGCATAACCTTTAGCCGCGACCAGTTATTTACGGAAGTCTGGGGAGAAGATTATGTGGGCGAAAGCCGCACGGTCGATATGCATATCCGTACTTTGCGGCAAAAACTGGGGCCTTATGGAGAACGCATTGAAACTGTACGCAATGTAGGATACAGAATGGATGTGGGAGACCGTGACTAAAAAAATATTCCAATCGATTTTTCTCGTTTCTTTCCTGGTTTTGATCGCCTGCCTTTCCCTTGTTGTGGGAATGCTCTACAATCATTACGGAAACATACAAAAGACGACCCTTGAAACAGAACTTACGTTGACGGCCACCGCCATGGAAAAGGCAGGTTCTACCTATCTGTACAATCTTTCTAATTTAAAAAGTATCAGTGAAAAAAACATCCGTTTCACCCATATCGCGGCGGATGGCAAGGTGCTCTTTGATACGCAGACCCAGGCTTCTGCTATGGAAAACCATGCGGATCGGAAAGAAATCCAATCCGCGCGGCAGGCCGGAGATGGCGAAAGTTCGCGCTATTCGGCCACTTTGTTGGAAGAAACCCTCTATCACGCGCGCCTGCTCAGCGACGGTACGGTCTTGCGTATTTCCACCAACCGGTTGACGATCCCGGCCTTGCTGATGAAGATGCTGCAGCCGATTTTACTGATCTTAGCTATTGCCCTCTTGTTCTCTTATTGGCTGGCCAAACGGATGGCGGTGCAGATCGTCGGTCCTTTAAATAACCTTGACTTGACTCGTCCGTTAGAAAACACGGCTTACGATGAAATCGCGCCGCTTTTAACCCATATTGAGCAACAACATCGACAAATCGCCGGGCAAAAAGAAGAACTGGCGCATCGGGAAAAAGAATTTTATACGGTGATCAAGAACATGAAAGAAGGTCTGATTCTCCTTAATCGGGAAAAAATGATCCTGAGTATGAATCCTGCGGCCACCACTTTTTTCGCCGCAGACGAAAGTTTCATCGGCCGGGACTTCCTCTCCCTGGAAAGAAGCCGTGAGGTCACAGAAACCTTAGACAAAGCCTCTCAGGATGGTTATGCAGAACTTCAGCTCAGCCGGGCCGGGCGGGAATATCAATTTAATGCCAGCCGTATTGAGGAAGACGGCAGACTTTCCGGCTTAGTCATTTTAATTTTTGATAATACGGAAAAAGCCTTTTCGGAAAGAAACCGTAAAGAGTTTACGTCCAATATCTCTCATGAATTGAAGACGCCGCTCCATGCGATCATGGGCAGCGCCGAACTCATGGAAAATGGTCTGGTCAGGCAAAACGATCTGCCGCGCTTTATCGGTCATATCCGCACAGAAGCTGCCCGCCTGGTCTCCCTGATTGAAGATATCCTGCGCCTGTCGCAGCTGGACGAAAAGAAAGACTTCCCGGCAGAAGAAGTGGACCTGTATGATCTGGCGCACAAAGAAATGGAAGCCCTGCTCCCTACGGCAGCAAAAAAGCATATCAAAATGTCTGTGGAAGGCGATCACATCCGCCTCAAAGGTTCCCGGCATCTGCTGCATGAAACCATTTATAACCTCCTGGATAATGCAATCAAATACAATGTGGAAGGCGGTAATGTCACGCTTACGCTGCATCAGTCGGACCATGATGTCTCAATCGCCGTGGCAGATACAGGGATCGGCATTCCGCCGGAACAGCAAAGCAAAGTGTTTGAACGCTTCTACCGGGTAGATAAGAGCCACTCCAAAGAAAGCGGCGGAACCGGCTTAGGTCTTTCCATCGTCAAACATGCGGTACAACACATGCACGGCACTATCCATGTTGACAGCGTCCTCAATGCCGGCACCACCATTACGATAACCCTGAAAACACCGCAATAAACCAAAAGCAAAACGGTATCCGCCAACTAAGCGGATACCGTTTTTATTACGTCAACAGAGGATTAACACAAACCAATATACTTACCTCAGAATCAGAATTCATTCAGGTAAAGTGAACCGTCCATACCGCTTTGCCCCAGAGCAAACCTTCTTACCTTCCCATTTGCATCAACATAGGAGATACCGTTATTGGGTATGTCCCCATAAAAAACCATGGTGACTACTAAGGGACGCTCCGGCGTAAGACTCGTAAGCGTATACAGTTCTCTGGCAGAATAGGTCAGAGTGTCATTTTGCATCTGCGGCGTTAAAGCCAGCACTTTAAAGTCTTTTACGTTACGGGAAGCGGAAAAGAGAACTTTGACCGCATATTCCCCTTGATCGGCGATAAAACTGTCATAGGAAGCATAACCCGACAAAGCGTCTTTCGCCCACTGCGCCCGCACCTGCGGCTGCATCACAGAAGCAGATCCGGCAGCTTTCGTATTGGCACTCTTATATTTTGTCAGGGGAGTCAGGGGCATTGTCTTTGTCTGTTTAACCAGATTATCCGCCATCTGCCAGAATTGATCGCCTGTGGTCTTCAGTTCTTCCGATACTTTGGTATCCCACTGGCCGGAGGTATTGTGGAAATAGGCTACCTCAGACATATCTTGCCCTTTTTCATGCGTAAAGTAGTAATCGTTGCACAGTAAGGACAAGCCGTCCTGCGCAATCGTATAGGTAGCAAAAATACCGTACATAGCGCCACTGGCCCCTTCATTGTAAAAGCGCCCCTGCCCCATGTAGCGGAAGTTATGGCGTCTCCACCCTTCAAAAACCCCTAAAGGTTTACCTTCCCGGCAGGTATAGACCGCAAAAATCTCATTTCCCCCTGAGGAAGCATCCTCTTGTGTTTCAGGGCGACCGATCAGAAGTTCCGGTATACCGTCGCCGCTGATATCCTGAATCGTATACCCGATCATCTTCAGCGCTGCGTCCCCCCTTAACTCACCGATGGCTTCTTCTACCCCTAAGGCGCCTTCCGCAATTTTATCTCCATCGGAGAAACCGGCTGCAAACTTATAAAATTCATCCAATACCGGGGCATACGCCTCCCTGTAAGCAGCCTGGGTAGCGCTGTTGCCGGCTGCGGCCGTCTTTACTTCCGGCATCGCAGGTATACCTTTGCCTGACGCCGTTCCGGTGCCGCCGGGTTTGCCGCCGCAGGCAGAAAGAATGAGCATAGCTGACAAACTGAAAACAAGTAACTTACTTTTCATGTCATCACCCCTAACTGTAGTTTTAGCTAAAAATACTTCCAAAAATAACGAGAAATTAACTGAAAAATCACATTGTTTGTCTTTATTGTAGCATGAAAGTAGGATTGTGGCTATAAAAAAATACGGAAGATCCTTCAGATAAACTCTGAACCAATCTTCCGTGAAATTTTCTGGCGTCCATGAGAGGATTTGAACCTCCGACCCCACGCTTAGGAGGCGTGTGCTCTATCCAGCTGAGCTACATGGACATTTGTAAAATTATTCAGTTGTTTTCCGAATTTGGTCTAAAACCTACCTACCGCTTAGGAGGCGGTCGCTCTATCCAGCTGAGCTACGGAGCCATATATCAGAAAAGTGCCGGCCAAAACCGGCACTTTTACTGTTCAAGATTGTTATTTTTTTTAATTACGGCCGCTGGGAAAAGAGCATGGCGTGTGTTCTTATCCTGGCCGCTTTCTTACAGTTCGCTTTTCTCTTTGCGCCCCGTTTACAAGTTTTCCGCCATACCGGGAGGCATGCTCCACTCTACCCGTACGTCAATGGCATCCCACATCCGGGTCAGGCATAACTCTAAACTATCCACGCTCTCCAGGGGATCCAGACGCATTTCCTGAAAATCACGAATCGTTGGCCCCACCGGTACAGCAACCGTATGCGGCTCCCGCAGATACTTTTCCACCGCCGCTTTCGGCGCTTCTGCATCTAAATGTACTTCTGCGGTTTTTTTTTCTCTGTCATACTCTATATAACCGTAATGCCCGTGAAAATTAATGGTCACGGCGTATTTTTCCATGTTGATGCCCCTCCTCAAAATTCTTTACTATTATAACAAAAGACGGGACAATTAACAATACGTCCGCTATTATTCTTCGGTGTTTTTATGTTGGGCCGGGCGCAGGCGTTGCTCCATCGGGATCTTTTTCAAATGTTCCGCCGCAGCCAGCTGTGCCTGTTCATAAAGCAGACTCTGAGAGTTTACGTCACCGTTTTTTCCGGCTACTACACGACGGTAGTTCCCATTGCTTTGCAAAATATGCGCGCCGACATTGTCTTCCAGATACAACTTCAATATTTCCTTGACACGCCGGATATGTTCCTCGTTTTCAATGGGGAAAAATAATTCCACCCTGTCGTTCAGATTACGCGGCATCCAATCGGCGCTGCTCATATAAAGCTGTTCTTCGCCTCCGTTGGCAAACCAGAAGATACGGCTATGCTCCAACTGTCTGCCCACGATACTGCGGACAGATATGTTTTCACTCACGCCTTCCAGCCCGGGACGCAACGTACAGATTCCCCGCACGATCAGCTCTATTTTTACACCGGCCATAGACGCCTCATATAATTTTTGAATCACCGGCTGGTCCAGCAGAGAATTCATCTTCGCAATAATATGCCCTTCTCCGCCCTGCCGCACATGGTCGATTTCTTTATGGATCAGTTCATAGATTTTTTCCCGCAGACCAATGGGGGCCATCACCAGCTTATTCCAGACAGGCGTACGCGAATAACCGGACAGCAGGTTAAAGAAAGCGGAAGCATCGCTGCCGAACTGGTCATTGGCCGTCAATAACCCCATATCCGTATAAAGCCGGGCCGTAGTATCGTTATAGTTTCCCGTTCCCAAATGCACATAGCGCTTGATGCCTTCCGATTCACGCCGCACGATCAGAATGATCTTCGCGTGAGTCTTCAGCCCTACCAGACCGTAAATTACATGAGCGCCGGCTTTTTCCAGACGACGCGCCCAGATAATATTATTTTCTTCATCAAAACGGGCTTTCAATTCTACCAGCACCGTGACCTGTTTCCCATTTTCTGCCGCACGGGCCAACGCCGCCACAATGGGAGAATTGCCGCTGACCCGATACAGTGTCTGCTTGATTGCCAACACCTGAGGATCGTCCGCCGCATCACTGACCAGCTTCACCACCGGATCAAAGCTTTCATACGGATGGTACAGCAAAATATCCTTTTCCCGAATCCTTTCAAACAGGCGGTCATAGGACAACAATTCCCGGGGCCGCTGCGGTACAAAAGGTTCGTATAACCAGGGCCACATTTTATCCAGCGAAACAAATTTAAAAAAACAGGTGGCATCCAAAGGACCTGATATCTCGTAGACTTCTTCCTCTGCCAGATCGAGATTTTTCTGTAGAAAATGTTTTATTTTACTGTTTTTTGTTTTGGCGATCTCCATACGGCGGGCCACACCTCGCTTCCGCTGGCGCAGTGACTTTTCAATTTCCCGCAGCAAGTCGTCGATATCGTCTTCATCCACTTCCAGATCACTGTCACGGGTCAACCGGAAAGGCACCACGTCCAAAATGCGGCAGCCACGGAAAAGGTCTTTACAGTGTCTGGCGATCAACTCCTCCAGATAAACAAACGTACGCCGTTCCTCAACGGGGACCTCGATCAAACGCGGCAGTACAGAAGGAACCTGCACCACACTCATGCTTTCTTCTTCATCGATCGTCACCAGCTGCACGGCCAGATTTAAGGTCCGATTGCCTAAAAACGGGAACGGACGGGATGCATCCACCGCCATAGGCGTCAATACCGGATAGACAAATTCCTGAAAGTAATGTTCCAACCATTCCCTGCCGGCGTCACTGCAATATTCCAGGCCTTTGATTTCCGGGCCGCCGGCCAGTTTCAAGTCGTTCAGCACATCGCCTAAGATCTTGCTTTCCAGTTTCATCTGCTCATGAGCCGCCAAGGAAATTTCCCGCAACTGATCTTTAACGGTAAGTCCGGACGGATCCTTACGATTCAGCCCTTCTTCATATTGATCCCATAAACCTGCCACACGTACCATGAAAAACTCGTCCAGATTGGAAGAAGTGATGGCAATAAACTTCAGCCGTTCCAAAATAGGCGTAGTCTCTACTTCCGCTGCCCGTAATACGCGCAGGTTAAACTTCAGCCAACTCAGCTCCCGATTGAAAAAATACTCCGGTCGGGTCACATCAATGGGCAAACTTTCCTTCTTCATTTTTTCTGTAGTTTTTTTCAGTTTATCAGTCATAGCGCATTCACCCGTTCCAGTCGGACCTTAAATCCATAAACTTCTTCCATGGTCGATACTTTTGAAGCAAACGTCCATTCTTCCAGATCCAACTCCACCTTGCTCACCACCTGGATCACCAGTTCCCGATTCTGAATCGTCGCCTTGCATTGCTGGATCTTCTGTAAATAACTCCGGTCCAGCGCGTCAGCCAGACGCAGGATCGCAGAAAGCTTTGCCACCAGGGGCACCAATTCGCTCTTCAGTTCCGGCAGGGACTTTTTATCCCGCTCAAATACATTGTGAGCATGATAATAACTGGTCATGGCAATCACCAGCTTATCTTCCCCGGTAAAACCTACCAGATCCGTCCCCACGATCAATTGATATGAATACAGGGAATGGCTCCGCAGGGAAACATATTTGCCTATATCGTGCAAAATAGCCGCGGCGCGCAGTAAGAGACGACTATGCTCATCCAGTCCATACTTTTTACCTAACTTATCAAAAAGAATAAGCGCCAGTTTCTCCACCTGCGTCACATGACCATAGTCATAGTGATATCGTTCCCCCACATGGTGGATCAGGCTCATTTTTTCTTCTTCCAGAATGTAAGCATAAGCCGGATCTTTCTCCTGTATGATATGGGATAAGATCATGCCATCCACAAACGTATCGTCCGTAATAATGATCTCCTGCGCGGTAGGCGCCAGCTCTAAGAGTTGCTCATACAGCAGAACCATGGGCAGGACCAGTTCGCCTTCCGCTTCGGAAAGCCCGTAGGTCTTCATTAACTGCGGCAGATTTAATTTGCGGATCTTATCAAAAATTTCTCTGAATCGTTCCGTTGTAACGCGATTTACCTTTTTTTTGTTCTGCAGCTCCAGCACTTTCAGCATCAGCTCCGTCTCCGTCCCGGAAAGCAGTAAAAAACGCACCGGCAGTCCTTCGATCGCCTGGCGCACCGGTCCGATGGTGCTGGAAAGAAATTGCATTAACGCACGATTAAAATGCAGACTGCTGCGTTGATACTGGTTAAAGCTTTCTTTGATGCGGATGATCCCCATATGGAAATTTTGCTGCGCTTTTATCTTATCATCCTGCAGCAAAGAAACACCCAGACCGCCGGAAGAAATATCCAGAAGCAATATCCCCTGCTGGCTGCTGATTCGCTCGTCCCTCATCGTGGTTCGGATCGCTACATATTTCGTATAAATTTCCATGGGCATCTCGACCACTTCAATGTCCAACCCGGTCCTCAATTTAATCTGATCCAGCAGGAATACCTTATTTTCCGCTTCCCGCACAGCTGTGGTCGCCTGCGCTACATACACATCCGTTCCGTAATCCTGCATCAGCTCTCTAAAGCCCTGCAGCACCTGACAGATTTCTTCGACCATAGAATAAGAGATCCGACCGTTTTTAAATGTTTCTTCCCCCAAACGAATCGGGTAATCGCAGCGTTCAATCTGCTTAATGCGGTTTAAACCACGATATTCTACAATCTGCAACCGAATCATTTCGGATCCCAAATGGATCACTGCCAGGGTCGTATAGGTTTTCCTTTTCATGGTCTGCGCTCCCTAATCTTATAAAACATAGCAATTATCGGCACGTACAAAGAACCGCCTGTCCTCCGGCGCAGGCACACTCGCCGCATAACTGGCTCCGGAGCTGCACCGGCGAAGACCGCCTGTATTCCGGCCTTTCTTTTGCATTACCGCCTTTTATTCCTATAAAATACTCATATTTTTAAATCACTTCGACATTTATCAGAAAAATCCTTGCAATATATGTAAAACCTTTGTAAGTTCTTTGTTTCGTTTGCATTCTAAAATTTTACAAGCCGACAGGCAGGATTTTGCCACACCTTTGTAAAATTTGATATAATAAATATGATTTTATGATTCTTTTCTATTATTCTTTTTTAACATTATTCAATACGACTCGGTGAAAGCAATGCAAAGAATAGCCATCATTGATATCGGCTCCAACTCGGCCCGTCTGGTCATCAGCCACATTTATAAAAACGGCGCCTACAACATGGTTTTTAATCAGAAAGAGTCCCTCCGGTTAGCGCAAAAGACCGATAAAAACGGCCTTTTATTACCGGAAGCTTTTTCCAGCACATTAAATATCATGAAAGCGTTTGTCTTTATGTGCAACCAGTACAAGGCGGACAAAATCATCGCCGTAGCCACTGCGGCCATTCGCAATGCCAAAAACGGCACGGCGCTGACCAAAGAAATTGCGGAAAAAACAGGTATCCAGCTTCACATCCTCCCCGGAAACGCAGAGGCTTACCTCAGTTATTTAGGCGTTATCAATACGCTGCCGGTAAGCGATGGGATCATTTTCGACCTGGGCGGCGGCTCGACCGAACTGGTACTGGTCCGCGACCGCAAACTGATGGAATCCGTTTCTATCCCTTTAGGCGCGGTAAATACTACCGGTATGTTCAACACCCGGGATAAGATGCCCCCCAACGTCTTCAGCGATGTTAATTTTTTTCTTTCTTCCCAGTTGGCTAAATACCCCTGGCTGAAAGATGCCAAGCTCCCTTTGATCGGGGTTGGCGGTACGGCTCGTACCGTTGCCAAGATGATCCAGAAAAGCCGGCATTATCCTTCCAGTCGGATTCACAATTATATTTTTAACACCCAAAATTTTCGCTCCTTGTTTAAAAGATTGAGGGGGACAAATCTGGAGCAAAGAAAAAAAGTGTCCGGCCTTTCCGGCGAACGTGCCGATATTATTTTAGCAGGTATGTCCATTATTCATTGCCTGGCAGAACAGACGGCCAGTAAGCGGATCATTACTTCCGGCTGCGGCTTAAGAGAAGGTCTTTTTTATGACTATTATGCAAAAATGAATCAGGTTCCCCTGATTGCCGATAATATTTTAGAAACCAGTACGCTGAATGTTCTGCGTCTGTATTCCAACAATGAGGAACATTGCAAACATGTTTCAGACCTGGCGTTGAATATCTTCGATGGCTGGCGCGAACTGCATAAATTAAACAAATCCTGCCGTGCTCTCTTAAAAACTTCTTCTTTACTGCACGACATCGGCATTACCATCAACTATTACAGCCATGCCCGCCATTCCGCCTACATGATCTTAAATGCCAAGCTGTTCGGTCTGACCCACGAAGAACAAATGCTTTGCGCCGTAGTAGCCGGTTGGCACAATGGCATTTCCAAAGGTTATTTTAAAGAACATGTGTATCGCACCCTCCTGGACGAAAAAGACTGGGTCACAGCCGAACGCATGGCGCTGATTCTGGCCCTGGCCGAAAGTCTGGATTACTCGGAAAGCAATAAAGTTCGTTCCGTCCTGCCAAAAAGCGAATCGCACAAGGCCATTCTGGAGATTAACTGTGAGGGCAATGCTTCGATTGAACTGTATCAGTTGGAAACTTATAAATCCTGGTTCGCCAAGCTGTTTGGCAAACCTCTGGAAATCGTTATTAAATAGCAAGTAAAAAGGCTAACGCTAAAATACGGCAAACAAGGTATTATAAAAAGGTTGGAGCAGAAACTCCAACCTTTTTTATATATTTTATACTTTTGTTATATTATTGATTTTTTCTTGCAGGCCGTTCTTTTACCGCTACTTTATCACTGCAAAAAGTATCTTACTCCTCTTTACTTACAGCAGCCCTTTTAAGCGGCTGCACTTCAAACATGCGACTCCAGGGAAGCCGGAACTCATATTGGTCCACAATCTCTCCCAGTACAGGTCTTGCCACTTTACGGATGTCCTCGTTAATGGCCTCTTCCGCCACTTTTTTCTGTTCTTCCGTAAAACCGGAATTCGGCATTTGTTTGGGCCAGATCACAGTACGATATACATTCATCCGGGAATTAGCCTGGTAAGCCCAGTCATCCAGGTAGCGAACATTTAGCAGTTTCTCCGCTGCGCCCGCCGTATAAAAGGGCGATTCCAATCCCTGCGCCAGCGCAAATCCCAGCGTGTTGCCGGAGGTGTTCCAGCCGCCATAGGCCGCCACTTTATAGGCAATACCGCGGCGGAACAGTTCCCGTACTAACGCATTATCCGCTCCGTTGCCATAGGCTGAATCGGAAATGATCACTTTCTTACCCTCATCCAGATAAGATTCTACTTTATCCAGGAATTTTTGCGTATGAGGCCCTGCCACCCCGTTGTTTTTCTCATTTGAAGCTTCTAACATCACACCGTTAAAAGGAGTGTTCACCGCCAGAATAAAATCGGCCCGCGCCGCTTTTTTAGCAGGAAAAGCGCCTGCGGCATAAATATGTTCTCGGGCGGAAACCGAGATCTTATCATCTTCGTAAGTCGGAACCGTAGCCCCGCCTTTCCCCGGCGCATATTCCGTATAAACCAGCGGGATCGTATAGGTCAGTCGGTTGGCCGCCTGAGTCAGAAGCAACAAGCCCAACTGATCGGCGCCGGAAAAGAAACGAATCTTTTCTTTCGGCAATTCATTGACCAACGTAGACAAATACCGCGCTTCTTTATGGGCTTGCGATAAGGGCGCCGTATCATCACGGCCTATCAGCAAATAGTTGAAGCTGCCGCTTTCTACGCCATGGAGCAATAACTCCGTTGTCTTAAGGTTCAGCTTACGACGACCGTAAAAATCGTCTGCCATAGCCCGGGGGATCGTGCGGTTTAATTCCTGTAATTCTTTGGTCTCTTTCCGGGAAAGACGCGCTAACTCCGTCTTATCCCGCAAAGCCCCCTGCCGAAACAGTTTCGGTCCCCATTCCCGATAATAGACCGGTTCCACCGGTGCCGCGCTGGCCCTGGGGGAACGCATGATCGTCACAAACACATAGACATTGGGGTTGCCGCTTTTTTTCTTTAAGCCCAGGATACGCTCTGCCCGGGATCGCAGCACCGCTTCGTCAAAATGATGCGTCCGCGAGTCTACCAGACCGCCATACAGCAGAGAATCCGCACTGACAACTACCGCCACAGATTCTCTGGACTTTTCTTCCAGCCAGTCAAACAACTGATCCGGATGACCGGCCTGCGAAGCGGCAGACAGCAGTTCGTCCGGGGGAAACTGAATATCCCACCCGGCGGCCTGCATCGTGGCCACTGTATAGTCTTTGGAAACAGGTCGGGTGTCCAGGGGAACAAAGACCATGGTCCCTTTCGTTTTTGCCGGGGAAGCCAACGTCTGCTGTGTCTTTTCCGGTTCTGCAACCAGCGGCTGCTCTGCCGGGGCGGCCGCAAAAGCTTGCGCGCTCAACAACAAAAGCCCGCTCATACACAAACCTGTCATCCATTTTTGCATAATCTGAACACCTCAGAAACCATTATTTTGCATAAGATGCAACAGCGCTGTCCTTCAGGAGCACGTCATGGGCGCCGCCTTCCACGATCGAAGTGGAAGAAACCAGCGTCAATTTTGCGTTCTTCCGCAGTTCACCCAAATTCAAGGCGCCACAATTGCACATGGTGCTGCGGATCTTAGCCAGCGTCAGGTTCACATTGTCTTTCAAAGAACCGGCATACGGCACATAGGAATCAACGCCTTCTTCAAAAGAAAGCTTTTGAGAGCCACCCAGATCGTAGCGCTGCCAGTTACGGGCCCGATTGGAGCCTTCACCCCAATATTCTTTCATATAGCTGCCGTTGATATTCACTTTATCTGTGGGGCTTTCATCAAAACGGGCGAAGTAACGGCCCAACATGAGGAAATCCGCCCCCATCGCCAGCGCCAGGGTCATATGGTAATCGTACACAATGCCGCCGTCGCTGCAGACAGGCACATAGATACCGGTTTCTTTATAATATTCGTCACGGGCTTTGCAAACATCGATCAGCGCCGTAGCCTGACCGCGGCCAATCCCCTTGGTCTCACGGGTAATGCAGATCGAACCGCCGCCGATACCGACTTTTACAAAATCAGCGCCGCTTTCCGCCAGAAAACGGAAACCTTCCGCATCCACTACGTTGCCGGCCCCAACCTTCACCGTATCACCGTAATGATCCCGGATCCATTTCAGCGTGAGCCGCTGCCACTCGGAATAACCTTCGGAAGAGTCGATACACAACACGTCCACCCCGGCTTCCACCAAAGCGGGCACACGCTCCGCATAATCGCGGGTATTGATACCGGCGCCTACCACATGGCGTTTTTTATTGTCCAGCAGTTCCAGCGGGTATTCTTTATGCGATACATAGTCTTTACGGAACACCATGTACAGCAGACGGCCTTCATTATCAATGATGGGCAGCGTATTGAGTTTATGATCCCAGATAATATCATTAGCCTGCTGCAGGGTCGTATCCTTTTTCCCTACGACCATCTGCTCGATGGGGGTCATAAAATCTTTCACCTGCGTAGACAGATCCATGCGGCTGACACGATAGTCACGGCTGGTAACGATGCCTTCCAGACGTCCGTTTACGGTTCCGTCGCTGGTCACTGCCACAGTGGAATGACCGGTCTTTTCTTTCAGCGCCAGAATGTCTTTCAGGGTGCTGTCCGGAGTAATGTTGGAATCACTGGTCACAAAGCCGGCCCGGTAACTTTTTACATTGCGCACCATCTGGGCTTCGTCTTCAATCGTCTGGGAGCCATAGATAAAGGAACAGCCGCCTTCCCGGGACAGTGCGACTGCCAGCGTATCGTTGGAAACGGACTGCATAATAGCAGAAACCATCGGGATATTTAACGTAAGAGCCGCCTCTTCGCCCTTTTTAAATTTTACCAACGGCGTCTGCAGGGACACATTGTCAGGGATACACTTGGACGAAGAATACCCCGGTACCAACAGGTACTCACTGAAAGTATGTGCAGGTTCATCATAATAAAATGCCAATCGTCACACCATCCTTTTCAAAATATTAATAGTAAAATTGTATTACAGGATAGCTTTTCTGTCCACTAAAAAATTTTTATTGACAGAACAGCCCTGCAAAAGCAACTGTCCTCTTAGGACAGAACTCCTCTATCACGAGTCAAATCGTCGGCGAAAAAGCTTACTTTTTCAAAGCGCGCCAGGCAATATCCTTACGATAATGGACCTGATCGAAATGAATTTTTTCCACGGCGGAATAGGCTCTGTCTTTTGCGCTTTTTATGTCTTCCGCTAAAGCCGTTACGCCCAGTACCCGACCACCTGCCGTGACGACCTTGCCCTCAACAGACCTGGTACCGGCATGGAATACCGCTACATTTTCCATGGCGTCTGCTTCTTCCAGGCCGGTAATAACTTTCCCGTTTTCATAACTTGCAGGATAACCGCCGGAAGCCATAACGATACAAACTGCAGCGCAGTGTTTCCACTGTACCAGAGACGGATCCAGCGTACCCGTAGCGCAGGCCAGCATGATTTCCGCCAGATCACTGTCCAGCAAAGGAAGAATGACCTGGGTTTCCGGATCGCCAAAGCGACAATTGAACTCTACTACTTTAATGCTGTCGCCTTTGATCATCAAACCGGCATAAAGGCAGCCGGAATACGTTCTGCCTTCGGCATTCAGCGCGGCAATCACCGGCTTCAAAACCGTCTCTTCCGCTTTAATCCGCAACGCTTCCGTCATGACCGGAGCCGGCGCATAGGCGCCCATGCCGCCGGTATTGGGTCCCTCATCCCCGTCATTCACCCGTTTATGATCCTGGGAAGCGATCATCGGCACCACGATCTTACCATCGGTAAAGGCAAGAAGCGTCGCTTCCTCCCCTTCCATAAACTCTTCCAATACCACGCGGGCCCCCGCTTCGCCAAATTTGTGTCCGGCCATCATATCCTCTATGGCAGCCAGGGCCTCCGCTTTGGTCATCGCCACCACAACGCCTTTGCCGGCAGCCAGGCCATCCGCTTTAACAACGACAGGCGCGCCGTGCTCTTCCACAAAAGCATACGCGGTTTCAATATCCGTGCAGACTTTGAAAGCTGCTGTCGGAATATTATATTTTTCCATCAACCCCTTGGAAAAAGCCTTGGAACCTTCCAGCTCCGCGGCGTTTTTATTGGGGCCGAACACCGGCAGGCCCCGGGAACGGAAAATATCACCTAAACCGGCTACCAGCGTGGCTTCCGGTCCTACTACAGTCAGGTCGATACTGTTTTCTTCCGCAAAATCCGCCAGGGCATTTAAATCGCCCAGATCCAGGGACTGACAGGAGCATTTGGGCAGTTTTGCAATACCGGGATTTCCCGGCACTACGATCAGGCTCTCCACCCGATCACTTTGAGACAGCTTCCACGCCAATGCATGCTCGCGTCCGCCGCCGCCAATCAATAATAGTTTCATCGCTGCGCCTCACTCATTGTCTTTATGTAATTGTTTTTGTAAATATTCGGTGATCATCGCGTCATATAAAGAAGTATGGCGGAAAGCTTCCATCGCCAGACTCTTACGGGTATGCAGATCAATATCTCCTTTTTCTTCCAGCATGGCCTTCAGGTCCTCGTACCGTTCCGGGTTAGTAATGATCACCACATCATGAAAATTTTTAGCCGAAGCGCGTACCATGGCCGGTCCGCCGATGTCGATATTCTCGATCGCCTCTGCCTCCGTCACACCCGGCTTTTCAATCGTCGCCTTAAAAGGATAGAGATTTACCACCACTAAATCGATGGGGACGATCCCATGTTCCTTCATCTGTGCCATATGCTCCGGGTTATCCCGTACGCCCAGGATCGCGCCGTGAATCTTCGGATTCAGCGTTTTGACCCGTCCGTCCATGATTTCAGGAAAACCGGTCACCTCGCTGACGTAAGTCACCGGAATACCGGCCTCCTGAATTGCTTTCATAGTGCCGCCGGTAGAAATAATCTCTACCCCTTTTGCATGCAAAAACGCCGCTAATTCCTTAATTCCGGTCTTATCAGAAACACTTAACAACGCCCGTTTTATTCTCATTTTGCATCGCTCCCGTTCACACTGATCCGCTTCTTATTTTGCAATCTTTACATGACGTCCTGCTACTGACAGCTTGCCTTCCGCCCACAGTTTCACCGCTTCCGGCAGCGCTTTATGTTCCTGTTCCAAAATACGGGCAGCCAGAGACTCCTCCGTATCCTCTTCCAATACCGGCACAGCCTTTTGTAAAATAATCGGACCGGTATCCGTCCCTTCATCCACAAAATGCACCGTGCAGCCCGAGATCTTCACCCCATAATCCACCGCCTGGCCCTGCGCGTCCAGCCCGGTAAAGCTGGGCAATAAGGCCGGATGAATATTAATGATTTTATGTTCCCACCGGCGGATGAAAAAACCACTCAGGATCCGCATAAAACCTGCCAGGACCACCAGTTCCGCGCCGGCCTCCCGCAACGCGTCATCAATCTTGCTTTCAAACTCCGTTTTATCTTTACAGGCTTTACGTTCCACCACCACGGCCGGAATATGAGCCTTTGCCGCCCGTTGCAAAGCCAACGCTTCACCCTGGTCGCTGATGACGACCGCCACTTCTGCCGGCAGCTCGCCGGATGCAATATGATCAAGAAGGGATTGCAGATTGCTGCCCCGGCCGCTGACCAGTACGCCAATCTTTTTACGCACCGAACACCCCGCCTTTCATCACGGTCTCTTTGTGACCGGGAACAATTTTCCCCAGTTCGTAGAACGTTTCACCGTGTTCCCGCAGATGCGCGCGCACCGCATCCGCTTCAGCCGGATCAAGAACCAGCACCATGCCTACACCCATATTAAAGGTTCGATACATTTCTTTCACCGGTACATTACCCCATTCCTGCAGCTTCTTAAAGACCACCGGGACCTCCCAGGCCGCCGCATCGATTTCCGCATTACAGTTTTCCGGTAAAATACGGGGAATGTTATCATAAAAACCGCCGCCGGTAATGTGTACCATGCCGTGGAGATCAAATTTTTCAAGCAAAGGCAGGCAGGTCTTAGGATACAGGCGCGTCGGCGTCAGCAACTTTTCACCCAGCGTGCAGCCAAATTCAGGAATCTGCGTGTCCACAGTAAAGCCCATGACTTCAAAGCAGATTTTACGCACCAGCGAAAAGCCGTTGGAATGTACACCGGAAGAAGGCAGTCCCAGTAAAATATCGCCGGCCTTTACTTTGTCTCCGGTGATCATCTTGCTGCGTTCCACCACACCTACACAAAATCCGGCAATATCGTATTCATCCCTGGCATAAAAACCGTGCATTTCTGCCGTTTCCCCGCCAATCAGGGCACAGCCGCTCTCCTTGCAGGCATCGGCTACCCCCTTTACAATATCCGCTACTTTTTGAGAATCTACTTTATCGACGGCAATGTAATCTAGGAAAAACAGCGGCTCCGCCCCCTGCACCAGAATGTCATTGACGCACATAGCCACAGCATCCTGCCCTACGGAACCGTGCTGATTCATTAAAAAAGCCAATTTTAACTTGGTGCCCACCCCGTCCGTACCGGAAACCAGGATTGGCTCCTTATATTTTTTCGTATCCAGGGCAAACAGGCCGCCAAAACCGCCCAGATCTCCGATCACTTCCGGTCTGTAACTGGCGCGTACACTTTCTTTCATCAAATCTACCGCTTTGTTGCCTGCGTCGATATCGACCCCTGCGTCCGCATAGGTCAATTGTTTTTTGGTGTCTTCGCTCATGACAGCCTCCCCTAAAATATCCTTTTTAACGTTACAGCCCGGCCGCAAAGCCGCCGTTTCTGCTTCATCCGTGCTTTACGCGCCATACACCGCTGTATTTATTTTTTCTCACTCCGTACTGCTTCCAATTTTGCCGCCTTCTCGGCTACCTCAGCACGCATTTTTTCACGGTAGGCTGCTAACTTTTCTACCAATTCCGGATGTGCTCCGGCCAGGATTTCCACAGCAAAAATAGCCGCATTCTTAGCCCCGTCGATCGCCATGGTCGCCACCGGAACTCCGGGTGGCATCTGAACAAAGCTTAATAAAGCATCCATCCCTTTCAAAGGGCCGCCTCCAATCGGTATGCCGATCACAGGCAACGTGGTATAAGCTGCGATCACACCGCCTAAATGAGCCGCCAGGCCCGCAGCGGCAATAATGGCTTCCACGCCCCGTTCTCTGGCTTCTGCCGCAAAGGCATGGACCTGATCCGGAGTACGATGGGCCGAAGCCACTACAACTTCTACTTCAACACCGAATTCTTTTAACGTTTTTTCAGCCGGTTCTAAAATAGGCCAGTCTGAATTGCTTCCCATGATAATGGCAACCTTCATCACAATCTCTCCTTGTTCACAAAACGTGTTTCTTATGGAATTTTGGGTACAAAAAACCAACCTTACAACAGGGTAAAGTTATTTAATTAATTTTACCAATATGCCGTTAGAGTGTCAAATCTATTACACCTTTCTTACTATTTCTTACACAGCACATGATGTGGCTTCGCCAACGGCTCTTTCACAGGCCGGGAAATATGCGGAAAACGGCAAAAAATTTATCGGCAAAGGGGAATGGACCAAAAATATCGGAACTCCCGGAGACGTATTTCAAACCGAGTCTTCCCGTTTTTCAAACAACGAAAACAGATTGACCGGCGTTTCACCGCATAAGTTATACCCCGGCGCTTTTTCCAGCGCTTTCGCCCGGGCCAGCTGCAGGTCATGGTACACCTGCCATTTGGCCTGCACCTGTTCTTTGCCGTATTGGCGGAGAATATAAGAGGGATGGTAGGTAGCAATGCAGTCGAATCCCTGCCTCGTCTGAAACCATTGCCCTCTCTGTCGCGTGATGCGCATGGAGGGTTCTCCTAAATAATGCAGTGCTACGGTTCCTAAGGCTACGATGACCTTGGGCTGTAAAATCGCCAGCTCCCGTTCCAGCCAGATCTTACCGCAAAAATCAGCCTCTGCTAACGTAGGCGTACGATTTCCCCTTGGTCTGCATTTGATAATATTACTGGTCAAAACCCTGTCCCGCGTAATCTGCACGGACCACAGGGCTTTATCCAGCAATTGGCCGGACGGACCGATCAGGGGACAGCCGTAATCATCCTCCACCCCTCCGGGTCCTTCCCCTATAAAAACAAGAGGGCTGTCGGCACAGCCATACCATCCCACAGGCGCTTTACAATCTTCCCGTAACGGACAGGAGCGACACGAGGTCAATTCCCCGGCCAGACTTTGCAACTGTTCTTCTTTTAATGACATGATTTACCTCGTGTGGCCGCCGGTAAAACAACGCGTGGAAAAGTCCAACTGGTGTTCTCGCGCCTTGCCTTTCATTCCGGCTTTGCGTATCTTACTTGCGAAATATTGCTTGCATGCCGGACTTTCTTCAAAATCCATTCCGCTTCCTTTACAGGATACGGCGACAAGGCCGTATCACCTTATCGCCGTACTTCATGAGTCACCGCAACAACCGCAGTGATCAGGCCGTTCTATGACTACCGACCGCCCTGCAATTTTCGAAGGCAATGCATCATACCCGCTGTGAATCATCCAGAACTTCTTTCCCTGTTCAGTAAAAATCACTCCGTAGGAAGAATTTCCTGCATGGTTTTGCAAAAAGATGTCCGCTTCAGCCCTGTTTTCACTAAATTCATGTGTCTTGTCAAAATAAATATTGGCGCCGATCGCTTCCACCACAGCCGTCGGCAGACAACCGGTATGTCTGTCAGGAAACTTTTCCGCCAGCTCCACTTTTAACCGCATCCGCACCGCTTCGCAGATTTGCTGCTCCGTCATGGTAAAAGAATACACCGAAACCAACGCCTGATGCACCCTGCTTTCTTCATCTTCCAAAATTTTCAACCCCCAATATGGCAGGTTCACCGCTGCCCTTGCTTAAATCCGTTCCCTTGCAAACGCAAAACCGCTGAAACCGGCCTTCCCGCCTGACTCCGGCGCTTTACTTCAGGCACTTTATCATGAAAGCAAGAAGGAACGAAAAGCGTCTTTTTATTCAGCAAGCAGCAATTCCTTTGCATCCAGGATTGCCTGCCCCGCAGCGCAAGCCGGGCAGAAACAGGTTTTGCCGCCGGCTTCTTTCACCTTGATCGCCGTTTCTGCCAGATGAGCTGCTGCGTTTTCACCAAACATCTTCTTTCCTGCATCAGAAGTAAATAACGCCAGCACCGAATCAATATCCTGCACATCTTTTTCCAATTCCGCAATCAATGTTTCGCCCGCTTTCTTTTCCCCGGGAGTATCCAGCGCAGCCAAATACCCCTGCGCCACAACTCTTAATTCCTGGCAGCAGCTGGGAGCTTCCAACAGTTCCTTCACTCGGTCAACGATAAACTCGCGTTCTTCTTCAGTCATGTTCGCTCATCCTTTCTCTACCTCGTAACTGTATTTTCTTAAGAGTCCCGGCAGCAAGACCACCGCGCTTACGGCCAGGCCTAAAAACAGAGGTTTTATCGAAATCCCTGCAAAAGTGGCGGCTAAAGCCACCCCGGTACTTAGCAACATAGACAATACGGCCCGTCTGGCGCCCACACGCCCCGGACAGAAAATCGCCAGCGACAGCGGCAGAAAGATTCCTCCGCCCCGCAGAGCCATGGATAAATAGTTCCAGAAAAGAATCTGCGAATCCTGATGCAACAAGGCAAAACCGCAGGCGCAGAACATCACGCCTAAAACCACCAGGCGATTGAGCCGCAGCAGCCCCCGGTTCGACTTGATTTTAAGCCACGGGGACAAAATATCTTTCGAGACCATGGTGCCGATCCCCAGAGAAAGACCCCCGATAGAGCCAATCAGGGAAAGGAATATGCCCCCCATCGCCACAGATCCCAGCCATACCGGCTGATGTTGTAAAAGGTACAAAGGCAAAACCAGGATTGGGCTGACACCCGGATGAAGCGCATGCATATACACACCGATCATCGAACAGGGCAGACCCACCGGAATGGCCACCAACGCCGCTGCGAAAGCGCCATAAGCCGCTGTTTTCGGATCAGAGGCGGAAAAAATGGCCTGAATATACGTCTGGGTACAAATGATTCCCACTAAAAGCGAGAGAAATTTTTCCAGTGCGTTGACCCCGCCGTTCCCCAAAGGATCAAACCAGGGCGAAAAGGGCAGCGACGCGAAAATGGACGGATCCGTATAAAGGCTCCAGAACGCCGCGCCGCCCGCCAAAAACAGGCTGAAAAAAATCACAGTCATTTTTAAAATACCGCTTACCCCGGCGCTTTTCATCCCGCCAAAAAAAACATAACAGGCCACTAACGTAACCAAAAGGCACGCAGACTCCCCGGGAGAAATGGCAAAGACCGCCGAAATAAGTGCAATACCGGGCAAACAGCTGGCTACCGCACTGAAAAATATCCCCAGAGACGATACGACACTGGCAATAGATCCGGCTTTTTTACCGTAATGCAATACAAGATACTGAGGAATCGTTTCCAGGCCCGTCTTACGCAGAGGGCCCGCATAAAACAGACCCATAATAATGAAGGTCAAACCGCTGCCTAACGTAAACCACCAGGCTGACAACCCTGCCGAATACGCAAGTTGAGCCGTTCCTACCGTAGCGCCGCCGCCGATGATCGTCCCGGCAATACTGCCGGCCACCATGGGCACGCCGGCGCTGCGTCCCCCCAGACTATACCCCTCCGCGCTTTTAACCGAACCGGCGGCATATATACCGCCGCCAATCACAACAGCAACAGTGGTCAGTATGATAATCATATGTAACGTAGTAATTTCTAACTGTGCCTGCATTTTAACTCCTAAAAATAACCGACCTTGGTTTCATTATACTCCACCGGAAACAACCTCGTCAAAACCCCTGTTTCTGTTCCGTCAAATTCGTGCTATAATAATTATATATGTACGATTTGAACACATCCTCAACAGTTGATTCATTTGTGTAAAATTTTAATAAAATAAGGTGAAAATTATGGCAACAAGAGGAAAAATAACAAAAACTTCTACAAGAAAAAGTATGAAAACCGCTCCTGTTTTGAATTTTGACCCTGCCATTGTAAAAAAGGTGCAAAGTCAAATGCTGGACAGCGAGCTCCTCATCTCCATCTCCGATTTCTTTAAGGTGTTGGGGGACGAAACCCGCATGAAAATCATCTACGCTCTCTCCCACGAAGAACTCTGCGTAACAGATCTGGCCGCCGCTCTGGAAATGACCCAGTCAGCCGTAAGCCATCAGCTTAAATTACTGCGGATGGCGAATCAGGTAAAATCCCGGCGGGAGGGGAAAAGCATCTTCTATTCTCTGGACGACCAGCATGTGCTGGATATTCTGCAGGAAGCCCTGACTCACATACAGCATAAAATGCACGAACACAAATAAAAAAACTGTCGAAACGCATAAGTACCTGCAATAAACAGCCCGACTATGCGCTGTCAGGCAGCAAATACCTGTCAGACAAAAGAGGGGGAGGAATCCATGATGAAAGCCAATTGCGCAAATTGTCCCACACACGCCTGTTACACCAAAGGTATTAATTGTACCGGAACCGATTTAGAAGAAGTCCGTCAGGCCTATTCGCCGGCAGAATTAAAGATGATGGAAGCCGCCGCCTATGTGGAAGGCACTTTTTACAGCAATATTACCCGACTGGAAGAAATCGCCGAGTTCGCTAAAACAATGGGGTATAAAAAACTGGGGCTGGCTTTTTGCATCGGACTGAACGAAGAAGTCCGTTACATTGCCCGTTACTACGAAAAACAAGGCTTTGAATGCTACAGCGTTTGTTGTAAAAACTGCAGCTTTGCCAAAAAAGAATACGGGCTTAAACAGGTGAAACCGGAATTAGAACACGAAGCCATGTGCAACCCTAAATTCCAGGCCCGCTTTTTAAAAGAAAACGGCGCGGAACTGTTTATTATCTGCGGCCTTTGCGTAGGACACGATGCCATTTTTGCCGCCAACTGTGACGGTCCGGTCACGACCCTGGTGGTCAAAGACCGTTTGCTGGCCCATAATCCGTTGGGCGCGATTTATTCCCGCTATTGGAAACGCAAATTAGGCATTATGGATCCAGACGAAGTATAAAAGTATAAAATACGGTCGCATAACTGCGGCAGCATAGAAGAGAAATACTGTTCCGCAACAATCTGCAACAATACATTACCGCACCACAAGTGTAAAAAGCTCCTCCAGCGAGGAGTTTTTCTTTTTCATTTACAATTACACAATATATTGTATATAATCCTTGACCTTGTACAATAACACTACTATAATTAGTGGTAGACAAACAATTCAACTTATCTTTAATTTCGCTTCAAAGAAGGAATCTTCTATGACTACGCTCCGTATCGCAGGCTGTAAAAAGCACTCCTCCGTCAATGGTCCCGGAGTACGTTATGTCTTATTCATGCAAGGCTGTACGCACCATTGTCCGGGCTGCCAGAATCCGGAAACCTGGGACCCTGCGGGTGGTATGACCGTGAACGTCGAAGATATCATCCAGGAAATCCGCTCGACCCGGTATCTGGACGGCGTGACGCTTTCCGGCGGCGACCCGCTGCTGCAGCCTGACGCCGCACGAACGATCGTCAAAGCGATGCAGGAATACGGTTTAAACGTCTGGCTTTATACCGGCTGGACCTACGAACAAATTATGCGGGGCAGCGCCGGCCAAAAAGCCAAAGAAGTTCTTCCTTATGTGAATGTCCTGGTGGACGGTCCCTTTGTCGAACAACGGAAAACAGGCCACTCCCTCTGGCGGGGCAGCGATAATCAGCGTCTTATCGATGTACAGGTCAGTCTGGCTCAAAAGCAGGTTGTTGAATGGCAGAGTGAAAAAAGTTTTGTAAGGCGTAAGTAGAAAAGAGGAATGGGTTATGAGTTATTTTAAAAATGTAGTAAAACGCAACGGCATCACGGTTCCTTTTGACGAGAAAAAAATTGAGAATGCAGTAGCCAAAGCCTTTGTGGCTACGGGCGAAGTGGAAGCCCGGGATGTATCCGCCATGTCCCGGGCCATCACGTTGATGGTCGTCACCGGCCTGCGGGAAACGGCCGAAGAAATCCCTACCGTAGAAGAAATCCAAGATAAAGTCGAAGAAGCTCTGATGAAATGCGATTACGCCAAAACGGCAAAAGCCTATATCCTCTACCGTAACCAGCATCAAAAAGCGCGTAACACGAAAAATACGCTCTTAGACTACAAAAAACTGGTAAACGGTTATATCGGCGAAGAAAAGGACTGGCGGGTTAAAGAAAACTCTACCGTCACCTTAAGCGTAGGCGGTCTGATCCTGTCTAATTCCGGCGCAATCACCGCTAATTACTGGCTCAGCGAAGTCTATGACGAAGACATCGCCGAAGCGCACCGCCGCTGCTTTATGCATATCCACGATTTAAGCATGCTGACCGGCTACTGCGCCGGCTGGAGCTTAAAACAACTCCTGGTAGAAGGTCTGGGCGGCGTGCCGGATCGCATCACTTCGGCGCCGGCCAAACACCTCAGCACCCTCTGCAACCAGATGGTAAACTTTTTGGGCATTATGCAGAACGAATGGGCCGGCGCGCAGGCGTTTTCTTCCTTTGACACCTATCTGGCCCCCTTTGTCAAAGTGGACAACTTAAGCTATGACGAAGTAAAACAATGCATCCAATCCTTTGTCTATGGTGTAAATACACCGTCCCGTTGGGGTACCCAGGCGCCTTTTACCAACATCACATTGGACTGGACTGTGCCGGAAGATATGCGAGAACAGCCTGCCATCGTAGGCGGCAAAGCCATAGACTTCACCTATGGCGAATGTGCGAAAGAAATGGATATGGTCAACAAAGCCTTTATCGAGATTATGATCGAAGGCGATGCAAACGGACGCGGCTTCCAGTACCCCATCCCCACTTACTCCATCACCAAAGAGTTCGACTGGAATCCCACCGAAAATAACAAGCTCCTTTTTGAAATGACAGCAAAGTACGGCACTCCCTATTTTTCCAACTACATCAACTCTGACATGAAGCCGTCCGACGTGCGCAGCATGTGCTGCCGCCTGCGGTTAGACCTGCGCGAGCTGCGTAAAAAGGCCGGCGGCTTCTTCGGTTCCGGCGAAAGTACAGGTTCCGTAGGCGTAGTCACGCTGAATCTGCCGCGTCTGGCTTACTTAAGCCATTCACAGGAAGAATTTTACACCCTGCTGGATAAATATATGGATATTGCGGCCCGCTCCCTTTCCGTAAAGCGCAGCGTGATTTCCCGCCTGATGAACGAAGGACTGTATCCTTATACACGCCGTTACCTAGGCACATTTAAAAATCATTTCTCCACCATCGGCCTGGTAGGAATGAACGAAGCAATTCGCAATGCAGCCTGGCTGCAAAACGCGGCTACGGAAGAAGATATCACGACGGAAGCCGGACGCCGCTTTGCCATTGAAGTATTAAAACATATGCGCACCCGTTTATCCGATTATCAGGAACAATACGGCGATTTGTATAATCTGGAAGCCACACCGGCGGAATCCACTTCCTTCCGCTTTGCCAAACACGACACGGAAGAATTCCCCGGCATCCTCACGGCATCCGAAAAGGACGGCGCTCCCTACTACACCAACAGCTCGCATCTTCCCGTTAATTACACGGACGACATCTTTGACGCGTTGGAACTGGAAGACGAATTGCAGACGTTATACACCAGCGGCACCGTATTCCACGGCTTCTTGGGCGAAAGACTGCCCGACTGGCAATCGGCGGCTACACTGGTCCGGAAGATCGCCAAAAATTTCCGCCTGCCCTACTATACTCTGTCGCCCACCTATTCTGTATGCGCCGACCACGGCTACATCCGGGGCGAACACTTCAACTGTCCCAAATGCGGTAAAAAAGCGGAAGTGTACTCCCGCATCACCGGCTATTACCGTCCGGTGCGCAATTGGAACGATGGAAAAGTCAGCGAATTCAAAAGCCGTAAGACGTACCTTACAGAAAATCCGGCGGAAAAAGAAGCCCGCAGTACCTTTCCCTCCACAGCAGAACGGGCAGATGAGCGGATCTTGACGGAAGCCAAAAGCCTTGCCGCCAAAACAACGCAGTCGGGAGCAACAACTGCCAATGCCAAGGAGATCGTATCATCACAGGGGAATGACAATGCAGGCAAAGGGCATCGCTTCCTGTTATCCACACATACCTGCTCCAGCTGCGCTATGGTCCGCAAAATGCTGCAGGAAGCAAAAGTAGATTACACACCGTTATTTGCCGAAGACCCACAAGGCGCGGCCCTGGCCGAAAAATTCAACATTTGCTCCGTACCCGTACTGATCGACGGCACCGGTGAACGTGTAAAGCTCCTTAATAACGTAAGTGAAATTAAAGGCTATATCGAAAAAATACAGGGAATCTGAATTCTTTTACTACGGTTTAACGTCTTCTAATATTGCATAAAATAACCCCGCCTGATAAGCAGGCGGGGTTATTTTTAAGTCCATAATATTACTTCACAATACATACGATAAATATTTAATTTTGTTCTTTTACTATTTCTCATTCTAAGATCAAACACTCTCCTCAGCCTTTAAAGAACGTGCCGAAAATACCGCGGATCAAATTGGAGCCGATGCTGCCGCCTACGCTCCGGCCAAAACTGCCGCCTACTGATTTGCCTAAGGAGCTGCCCACGGCGCGTCCTACGGTTCCTAACACACTGTTGCCTACCGATTTTACCAGACGGTTTTTCTCCCGTTCTTTACGTTCTGCTTCCTTGGCCGCCTCTTTTTCCGCTTTTTCCTGTAGCCGGGCTTCTTCTTTGGCCGTTTTTTCGTCTATTTTCGCCTGTTCTGCCGCTGCTTTTGCGGCTTCCGCTTCCTTGGCCTCGGCCTGGTTCTGTCGCTGCAGGAACTCATAGGCGGAATCCCGATCTATATAGGTGCTGTATTTACTGTATAAAAGACTGGCCTTAATCGCCTGATCCCGCTGCTCATCCGAAATGGACCCCATGCTGCAGCGCGGCGGCAAGATTGCGACTTTTTGTACCACACCCGGTACGCCGTCCGCTCCCAGGAAGGAAACCACGGCTTTACCGGTACCCAATTCGGTGATCGTAGTGGCCGTATCAAAAGCCGGGTTCGCCCGGAAAGAGGCTGCCGCCGCTTTGACCGCTTTCTGATCAGCGGGCGTATAAGCCCGCAGCGCATGCTGTACTTTATTGCCCAACTGCGCTAATACACCGTCCGGAATGTCCTGCGGGTTCTGTGTGCAGAAATAGATACCGACGCCTTTGGAACGAATGAGTTTTACCACCTGTTCGATTTTATCCAATAAAGCCTTGGATGCGCCGTCAAACAGCAGATGGGCTTCATCAAAGAAGAATACCATCTTGGGTTTAGGTAAGTCCCCGACCTCCGGCAGAGTCTCAAACAGTTCCGACAGCATCCACAGCAAGAAAGTGGAATACAATTTGCCGCTGTTGATCAGGCTGGAGCTGTCCAGCACGTTGATCATACCCCGCCCCATGTCCTGCGTCAGCCAGTCGGCAATGTTCAAAGCAGGCTCTGCAAAAAATACATCGCCGCCATTGGTTTCCAGAGCAACAATGGAGCGAATGATTGCCGTAATGGAAGCCGGACTCATTTTACCATACTCCGCTTCAAACTGGCTTCGGTGGTCGCTGATGTAATTCAGCATGGATTTTAAATCTTTGGTATCAATTAAAAGAAGTTTGTTATCATCGGCAATTTTAAATACAATGGTCAGAATATCGCTTTGCAGGTCATTTAATTCTAAAATGCGGGCCAACAACAAAGGACCGATCTCCGAAACAGTGGTGCGCAGAGGAATTCCCTTTTTACCATAAATATCCCACAACGTCACCGGATAGCCTTTGTACTGGAACCCGGCCTCCGCCAGACCGAATTTAGCGATACGCTTCTGCATATCTTCACTGTCCGTACCGGGCAGCATCATGCCTGCAATATCTCCTTTTACGTCGGCCATAAATACAGGGACGCCCATGTCGCTGAAACTTTCCGCCATGACCTTTAAGGTGATCGTTTTACCGGTGCCGGTTGCCCCGGCCACCAAGCCGTGCCGGTTCGCCATCTTCGGTAAGATGAAGATGTTTTCCCCGGTCTCGTTATTGGCAATCCAAAGCTTCTCTTCTTTTAACATGTACTCTGCCTCCCGATAGCTGTGCTTCGTTTACTATCTGTTTTCTTGCAAGGCTCTCTTGCTATTTTCTTGTTTTTCTTCACTTTCTTTTACGATACTTTTAGTTCTTTTGCTTTTCGTAACGTATTTTTTACGATTTTTAACATCGCTCTTATTCGTTCTTATTTATTGAACCGTTTGTATTTTGTTCCTTACACTATTCTATGCCCTGCGGTTACGCTGCCGCATTGCCATGATCGCCAGACACAAAATAACGATGCCAAAACACATGGAAATCGAAGCGCTTTTCGTAAAGCCGGCCACAATAAATGTGAAGAAAGAGGCAAAGGCTACAGTCAGAGCATAGGGCAGCTGGGTCGTCACATGGTTGATATGCAGACACTGGGCCCCTGCCGAGGACATGATCGTGGTATCCGAGATGGGCGAACAATGGTCACCGCAAACCGCGCCTGCCATACAGGCTGAAATAGAGATGATCATCATCTGATTGTCAATGCCCTGGAAGCAGGCTACTACGATGGGAATCAAAATACCAAAAGTACCCCAGGAAGTGCCGGTAGCAAACGCCAGACCTATCGCAATCAGAAACACGATAGCAGGTAAGAAGCTGAGGAAATTGCCTGCGGAATGTTCTACCACATCGGCCACGAACTTAGCTGCACCCAACCCATCCGTCATCGCTTTTAGGGACCAGGCAAAGGATAAAATCAGCATGGCCGGAACCATCTGTTTAAAGCCTTCCGGCAGACAATCCATACAATCCGCAAAGGGAAGCACCTGACGGGACAGATAGAAAATCACAGTGATGATTAGCGCTACGGCAGAGCCAAGAACCAGGCCTACAGAGGCATCGCTGTTGGCAAAGGCATCCACAAAGCCCTTATCTTCAAAGAAACCGCCGGTGTAGATCATACCGATAACGCAGCAGATGATCAGCATGGCGATAGGCAACAGCATGTCCAACACACTGCCGCTTTTCACTTCTCTTTTACTGTCTTCTTCCGCTTCTTTCGTAATGCCGGTGGTAAACAGATCTCCGTTTTGCGCATTTTCTTCGTGCATGGCCATGGGACCGTAGTCAATATTTAATTTCGCAATCAAAACCATCATAAACAGTGTCAGCAATGCATAAAAATTAAACGGGATCGCCTGCACAAAAATATTAATACCATTTTCACCCTTTACAAAACCTGAAACTGCGGCAGCCCAGGAAGAGATCGGCGCAATAATACAAACAGGCGCGGCCGTGGAGTCGATCAGGTACGCCAGTTTCGCCCGGCTGATCATGTGCTTATCCGTTACCGGACGCATGACAGAACCAACGGTCAGGCAATTGAAATAGTCATCAATAAAAATCAGGCAGCCTAACATCACTGTCGCCAACTGAGCGCCGACACGAGTCTTAATATGCCGCGAAGCCCACTGTCCGAAAGCCGCCGAGCCGCCGGCCCGGTTCATCAGCTGCACCATCATGCCCAGGATGATCAGGAAGATTAAAATACCTACGTTCCACTTATCAGAAAGTACCGTAAGCAACCCGGACTGGAAGACCTGATTCAATGTTCCTACCAGGTCGAATCCCGCATTCAGAAAAGCGCCCACAAGGATGCCCAGAAACAGGGAGCTGTATACTTCTTTCGTGATCAACGACAAGGCAATCGCAATGACCGGAGGGGTCAGTGCCCATATCGTTTCTTTCACAGGCATATGGTAATGCACCACAGCCACAGCCAGGCCGGCCAGTACAAAAACTACCGCCGCCAACGCCACATACGTAAGTGTTCTCGGTTCCCCTTTTTTCACAACGTCCATCCCCCATTTGCGTTTCATTAATAAAAGCAAGAAACAAATTTTGATATTACTACTTTACTCTAAAATGTCAAATCTGTCCAGTAAAACGGGACAGGTTCTCTGGTTGTATACAGTATTTCTACCGTTTTTTATTTAATTTTTGACACATTCAGAAGCATTTTCAGTATTCTTTTTTAATCGCCCCGTGAATATATCCCTCTGTAATGATCTATTTAAATAATCTATTTATTTGATGGTTAAGATTTTTCTGTAGGTGATTTATCTTGTATCGTGTATAATAAAGTCGTATATAATAACTTAAAAAATAATGACAAGGTACATGAGTACATAAGTCCTACGTATTTAATCATATCAATAATAAAGTACCCAAGCACACAAGCAACGAAGCAACATAAACAATGAAGCAACGCAAATAACCAGGCAATTCATCAAATTCAAGAAAGAAGGGCTGTCACGTGATCGGGCAAAAGTTAACCGCAATTTTACTATTGACCTCAACCGCATTGCCGCTTTCTGCCCAGGCAGAAAATACCACCGAAAAAATGCTGCCTCAGAGCAGTGCCGGACAGAGTACACAGAACAAGTATGAGGCTCACAGCGCTATCCGGAATACGGCTATCGCTCCCATACCGGCTGTCGCTACTGTCATTACCGGTGCGGAAATGAAAGACCATCGTTACCAAAGCGTAGCCGAAGCCCTGCAATACGCTCCGGGCGTCACCGTGACTCCGGGTTCTTTCAATACCGGTCATCCGGTCGTGCGCATTGACGGAGATGACAGAGTCGCTGTATTTATCGACGGACGGAAACAAAATCTGGAAAGCGGCTTTACGGACGGCAGGGCTACCTACGATCTGGATCTGACGCCGCCGGTCAGCATCATCGACCGGATTGAAGTCATCCATGGCGCGGCCGGAGATATTTTTTGGAGCGCCGAAACACCGGGCGGTGTGATCAATATCATCACGAAAAAAGGACAGCAGCATAGATTTTCTTTTGAAGGCGCCCGGGGCACGCATAATGCCTGGCGTTGGGACACATGCCTGGAGGGCAGCGGCAAAGGTTGGAGCTGGATTGCCGCAGGCGGACGCTCTGACCAGGGGCCTCTTCATTACAAAAGTTTCGATGGAGAGAATGGGACAATGCCCAACTCCCGCCGCAACCGCCGGGAAATGTATTATCGCTTCGACCGGCAACTGACGGATCACAGTTCCCTGAGTATCTCCTACGGACATTTCAGCAATGACACCGGTCTCTGGTATTCACGCTATTTTAAGCCGCTTCACAAAGAGTACCACGATTATAATTATGAAAAACTGGCAAATGATGTTTCCGTAACTTATAATTACAAGGAAAATAAAGAAGCCCCTGCCTACATCAGTTTGTATCACAACTATAACCAGGGAGACACCTACCGCCCCACCGGTACGAAAGAGCAGAAACTGCTGCCTTCTTACAGCCGTTGGAAAACCGATACCGACGGATTGGATTGGCGTGATGGCTGGCGCACCGGAAAACATCGTATGCTTACTGCCGGCCTGACCGTACGCCATACCTCAGTAAAAAATGACGCAAACTATGATGTGAAAACTGATCCTGTCGACGAAGCAAATCGCAGCTATGGGAAAAATTATGCCAAAAGCATGACCACGACCTCTTTTTTCCTGAAATCGTCCCACCAGTTTAAGAAGCTTTTTTATACCAGTACAAAAACACTCACCCATAACAGCATCTTCGGCAATAAATACCTGTCTAACAGAGTCGCAGAGTATCGTCCGGATAATAAAACTTCCTTCTACGGGGGACTGCAGAAGATTTTTGCCGTACCTACTTTAGACGAACTGTATTACGATAACGCCAAAATTGAGGGCAATCCTTTGCTGGAACCGGAAAAAGGCTGGAAATTAAGCGGTGGCCTGCGGCATCGTTTCTCGCAGAAAGTTTCCGGTGATCTCGGCGGGTTCCTTACCTATACCAAAAATCCGATCTTATGGGGCAAAAGCACCGGTAAATGGCGTCCCTTTAATGGAGAAGGCTCCCACCAACAAGGGCTACGTTTTTCTTTGACCGATGCGTTCAGCGATAAATACAGCGGCCATCTTGCCTATACTTTCACCCACTCCAGGGTAAAATGGGGGGCGGAAAATCCTGTGTATACGGAAGAAGTCGCGCCCCATTTGCTGCAAGCCGCCTTGCGCTATAAAGATGCGCGTTGGGCCAATAATCTGCTCTTAACCGCAGGCCTCGGCAGAGATTCCGAATGGTATTCCGGCGACTACTTCCTGGTGGACGCCAACGTAAATTACACTTTTAACAAACACTGGAGCAGTTATCTTAAGCTGCGCAATCTGTTGAATGCCGATTATGAGATTTTAGGCTCACGCAACGAAGGCGAATTCCCCGGCAGAGGCCGAACCATGCTTTTAGGCGTTACTTACAGCTATTAATTTTAGCCGCCGCCAATCCGGCGAAAAAGTTTTGAAAATAACCTTATTGACAAACAGAAAATTTTTGGTTACTATGTATATGGTTAGCAATTGCTAACCATATCTTTTTGTCACGAGTTAGCTTTCGCTAATTTATTTGGGAGTCATTCCTGCGAACCCATGGTACTGTTATGTCAGAAGAAGATATTATACGTTTTTGTTCCCCCACTCTTGCGGGGATAAAGCCCGGCAATCTTTTTACTGCCACCTATGACGATTCGGAACAATTGCAAAAAGAACTGGATGTTTTGGCAAATCGCCTTTCTGCCAAAGGGGTAAAAATACTTTCTCTGCGGCAGAAGCAGGGGCGGGCATTGTTATATTTTTATCGTCCCTGCCTGCTGAAAGAATGCTTGCGTCATCTGGGCGCCCGTCTTTTATTACAGCAGCGCGGTTATCCTCCGGATCAACCGCAGCGCTGCCTGAAAAAATTATGGCAGCATCTGCAAACCGAAAGCGATTTCCCTCACGAAATCGGCTTATTTCTGGGCTACCCTCCGGAAGATGTGCAAGGCTTCATTGAACAGAAAGCCTGCAATAGTAAGTGTACCGGTTACTGGAAGGTTTATGGCGATCAAAAAAAAGCGGAACGAATCTTTGACCGCTATAACAAATGCACTGCCTGTTTTTTAGCCAATTGGCAGCGCGGCGTTTCGTTAGAACAACTGACCGTCAAAAAAGTGTAATCACATGCGGACCATGTTGATTTATAGTAAATGCGTACAGGTAAAACGTACGACAGACAAGATTCAGTGGAAAAGATTCAGTGTTTAAAGTGTAAAAGGAAAGGTGATTTGTATGAGTAAAGTTGCAGTCGTGTATTGGAGCGGTACCGGTAATACGGAAATGATGGCACAGGCGGTCTTGGAAGGCGCAAAAAGCAACGGCGCCGAAGCCGACTTATTCACCGCCGGAGAATTCAACGCCAATAAGATGGAACAATATGACGCGATTGCGTTCGGCTGCCCTGCCATGGGCGCGGAAGTGCTGGAAGAAAACGAGTTTCAGCCCATGTTTGATGATTGCGCGATAAAACTGCGTGGTAAAAAAATTGCCCTGTTCGGCTCCTGGGGCTGGGGCAATGGCGAATGGATGCAGAATTGGGAAGCCCAGTGCCGGGATCTGGGCGCGGACTTAGCTCACGACAGCGTCATTTGTGCCAATCAGCCGGAAGAAGATACACTGGCAGAGTGCCGGAACCTGGGAGGAGCCCTGGCCTGATGCATGGTTGGGGTAAGTATGACGACTCCCCTGCACCGGACGGAAAATAAAATATAAAATACAAAATATAAAAAGATAGAGTAAAAGGCCTGCTGTCCATTGTAACAGCAGGCCTTTCGATTATTTACATTTTATCCTCTCAGCCCTTTTGCGGAAAACAGACACAGTCCATCACGCTATCTATTCTTGCTATAGGCAGATGAGAAATGCGCTTTCGTCTGTTATCTGCCTCTTTCCGCCATAATAATGCTGATTTCCTCTTCATTGATGCCAACCATGGCGCCGCCCAGATCATAGGACATTTTTGCGATTACTTTGGGATCGTTATAATTGGCCACCGTTTTCACAATCGCAGCCGCCCGTTTGGCAGGATCTTCGGATTTAAAAATACCGGATCCGACAAACACACCCTCGGCCCCTAACTGCATCATTAAAGCGGCGTCTGCCGGAGTCGCTACCCCACCGGCGGCAAAGTTCAGTACAGGCAGTTTTTTGTGGTCATGTACATATAATACCAGATCATAAGGAACCTGCAGTTCCTTGGCCACTTCATACAATTCATCGGGCCGTTTTGCCGCCACCTGCGCCATCTGCATGTTGATTTTGCGCATATGACGTACCGCCTGCACAATGTCCCCGGTACCCGCTTCCCCTTTGGTACGGATCATGGAAGCCCCTTCACTGATACGGCGCAGCGCTTCGCCTAAATCTCTGGCGCCGCAGACAAAGGGAGTCTTAAACTGATGCTTATCAATATGGTACACATCATCCGCCGGTGAAAGTACTTCACTTTCATCAATATAATCAATATCGATGGCCTGCAGCACCTGCGCTTCAACAAAATGGCCGATACGGCATTTCGCCATCACCGGGATGGAAACGGCTTTTTGAATCTCCCGGATCATCTTGGGATCGCTCATGCGGGATACGCCGCCGGCAGCCCGGATGTCAGCCGGTACTCTTTCCAAAGCCATCACCGCCACCGCTCCGGCCGCTTCCGCGATTTTGGCCTGTTCCGGACTGGTTACATCCATAATGACCCCGCCCTTTAATTTCTTCGATAATTGTTTGTCTGCATCATATTTGTCTTTTTCAGCCATTTTTATCCTCCTGAATCACCTGGCTGCCGGTTCAGACCACATTATAGATCGTTTGGCAGCCTCTTTTTATTTTCTATGAAATGAATTATAATATAAAATTGAATATAGAAAAATTACCAAAACTGTTTAAAAAAATATAACCAGATAAAAAGGATCAAATCATGGCCACTGCTTATATGAAACTCTACACCTTTATCAGGGAAAGCATTGCGCAAGGCATTTACAGTTACGGAAGCAAACTTCCTTCCAAACGTCAGTTAGCGGAAAAAAACGGCTGCAGTGTGATCACCGTGGAACATGCCTATGCTTTATTGGCAGAAGAAGGCTATATAGAGTCCCGCGAACGCAGCGGCTATTACGTAATTTATAACGCCAATGACTCTTATCCGGTGGGAAACGCTCCCGGCTGGCAAAAGATTACGGCGGCAAGCAGCCCGGAAACAGAGCGCAGAGAACAAATGGAAAAAGAGCTTTTTCCATTTTCGGCCTTTGCCAAAACCATGCGTTCCGTGTTGTCATTTTACGGCAAACGGATCCTCAGCCCTTCCCCCAACCATGGCTGCGAAGAACTGCGCCACGCCCTTGCCGCTTATCTGGAAAGAAGCCGGAAAATCAGTGTCTCTCCTGAACAGATCCTCGTCGGCTCCGGTGCGGAATATTTGTACAGCATGAACATACAGGTATTAGGGCGCCACCGGATCTATGCGTTGGAAAACCCCTCTTACGATAAAATACAAAAGGTCTATGAAGCCAATCAGGCCAAAACCGACCTTCTTACCATGGGGACAGACGGCATTAAAACTGCGGAACTGGAGCGTACCGCAGCCGAAGTGCTGCATGTAACGCCCTTTAACAGTTACCCCTCAGAGATTACGGCAACCGCTTCCAAAAGAGCCGAATACATCCGCTGGGCCCAAAAACGTCATGGCTTTATTATCGAAGATGACTTTGACTCTGAATTCACGCTCCTGTCTAAACCGGAAGACACTCTTTTCTCCCTGGCTCCTCAGAAGCAAATCATCTACATGAACAGTTTTTCCAAAACCATCGCGCCTGCCATTCGAGCGGCCTATCTTGTTCTGCCAGAAACTCTACTGGCTGCGTATCAGGAAAAAATCGGTTTTTATTCCTGTACCGTACCGGTCTTTGAGCAGCTGGTACTGGCAGAATTCATTAATGGAGGACATTTTGAAAGGCATATCAACCGTATCCGGCGGCAGAGAAGAAAAGCACTGCAGGGGAAATAAGCCAGGACAGGATAAGATAAGTCCGGCAAACAAAAGAAGATTGGTACGGCAAGCAAGAGAAGGCAAAGTAAATTAAAGTAAAAAACAATCTGGGTAAAGTAGAAGAAAAAAAAGCCGCAGGCAATAACCTGCGGCTTAAAGATTTTTACATACAGCAAGCAAATCAGTCTTGTCCGTTCCAGCAATAGGTACACATGGTACCCGGGTCAATCCCTACGGCTTTGAGCATATCGTCCAGGCGGTTAAACCGCAGACTGGTAAATCCCATCTTTTTACAGATGCCGTCCACCATCGCATGATACCGGTCAGAATCAGGATTACAATAATCCTCCAGGATCTCCCTGGCAACCTCGTCGCCCTCTTCTTTCGCCACAATCTGACGGGCGATCAATTCCATTTCCGAATTGGAACGGGAGAAATTCAAAAATTTACAGCCAAAAGTAATCGGCGGGCAGGCTGGACGGGCATGCACTTCTTTGGCGCCGGTCTTAAACAGAAATTCGGTAGTCTCCCGCAGCTGCGTGCCCCGCACAATGGAATCGTCGATCAGAATAATACGTTTATTATCAATCAGTTCATGCACCGGGATCAATTTCATTTTTGCAATCAGATCACGCTTGCTCTGAATGGTAGGCATGAATGAACGCGGCCAGGTCGGCGTATATTTAATCAGAGGACGGGAAAAGGGAATACGGCTTTCATTGGCATAACCTACCGCATGAGCGATACCGGAATCGGGGACACCGGCCACAATATCCGCCGCGTCTGCCGGAAAAGCATCCCGTTGCGCCATGTATTTACCGCAGTTATACCGCATCCGTTCTACAGAGACCCCTTCATAGACGGAAGAAGGATAACCGTAATACACCCACAAGAATGCGCAGACACGCATTTTTTTACCCGGGGCGGCCAATACCTGCACGCCCTCCGGAGTCATAATGTCAATTTCGCCGGGGCCCAGTTCTTTATAGTCTTCATAACCTAAATTCAGATAAGCAGAAGATTCAAAGGTCGCGCAGAAGCCATCTTCTTTCTTGCCGATGATCATGGGCGTGCGGCCGACTTTATCACGGGCCACATAGATCCCCTGCGGCGTCATAAGCATTAAGGACAGTGACCCTTCCACCATTTCCTGCGCATAACGGATGCCCTCGATCAGATTGTCCTTCTGGTTGATCAGCGTGGCTACTAATTCGGTAGAATTAATCGTTCCCCCGCTCATTTCCAGAAAATGCGTGCTCTTCTTTTTCATGATCATGCTGACCAGAGCTGCCACATTATTAATTTTGCTGACCGACGTGATCGCGTAAGTTCCATGATGAGAACGCACGATCAAAGGCTGCGCTTCCATGTCGGAGATACAGCCGATGCCCAGGTTCCCCTTCATTTTATGGATATCGCCGTCAAATTTGGTGCGGAAAGGAGAATTTTCAATGTTGTGGATGGCCCGATTGAACCCTTCTTCTCCATAAACCGCCATGCCGCCTCTTCGGGTTCCCAGATGGGAATGATAGTCCGTACCGAAAAACAGATCGAACACGCAATCTTCTTTCGATACAACGCCAAAATAACCGCTCATAGTGATGTTTTCCCTCGTCTCTCTTCAACTAAAACTACCTAAATCTTTACGCAAAGATGCGCCTTTATTTTATCCTACTATACGATGGACTGCAACAATTTTTTCAATAGATTTTTCTAAATTAAGTGTAAATTAAATGCAATTTTCGCTTAACAAAAACTTCACTGGCTAAATGGGAAAGTAAAGTGCTACAATAATAAGAAATAAACTAAGAAATATAGAACGAAACGGAGGCCTGTCCATGCATACCACGTTGGCAGAATTAACCGAACACAAAATCATTTCCATTATCAGGGGCGTTAGCAGCGTCGATATCCTCCCTGTGGCAAATGCGCTGTATCGAGGCGGTATTCGCTTCATCGAAGTGACTTTTAATGCCTCGTCTCTTTTAGCCTCCGATGATACCCTGCAAAGCATTCGCCTGTTGCGAAAAAAGATGGGCGACAAGATGCACATCGGGGCCGGCACCGTTCTTACACCGGTACAGGTAGAATTAGCCGCCGATGCCGGCGCTGAATATATTATTTCGCCGGATATGAACCCGGATGTGATCCATCATACAAAAGAGTTGGGGCTGCTTTCTCTTCCCGGCGCTCTTACGCCGACGGAAATCCAGGCGGCCTGGGCCGCAGGCGCCGATATGGTAAAGGTTTTCCCTGCTTCCCTGCTGGGGCCGGCCTATTTTAAGGCGCTCAAAGCGCCCCTTTCTCAGGTCAAACTGGCAGCCGTGGGAGGCGTAGATGAAACGAATATCCGGGATTTTCTTAAAGCCGGCGCCGACGGTTTGGGTATCGGCGGTTGTCTGGTTAATAACGACAGAGTCAGCCGCAAAGCCTGGAACGAGTTGGAACGTTCCGCCTGTAACTTTGTGGGCGCCATTTGTCAGCCGGAAAAATAAATAGTATAATAGTGAGAACGGCAGCAGCTGTCTTACCTGACACGGGGAGCGTTTTCGCTGAGAGGAACCTTGCGTTCGACCCGCCACCTGATTTGGATAATGCCAACGTAGGGATCGTCAAAACTATCCGAACATACGCACAGGCAGTGTCTGATCAGACACTGCTTTTTTATTATTCAGCCGGTTTTATCTGTCTTGATCCGGTTCTTTCCCTTTTCTTTTATATTTTTCCTTTTTTCTTTCTTTATATATTATCTTTTATCTTTATAGTATCTTCATGTACTATCTTCGCTATTTTCAGTTTCTTAGTATGATTTCGTTATTATGATGTTCCTATGATTATATTGAACAAAGGAGTGTATCTCATGGCCGAAAAGTTATATCATACGCAAATGGAAGCAGCCCGCAAGGGCATTCTCACACCGGAAATGGAGCTGGTTGCCAAAAAAGAAGATCGGTCCATTGAATTTATTCGGGAAAATGTGGCCTGCGGTAAGATCGTCATTCCGGCCAATCCCGGTCACAAAGGACTGGATCCTAACGGGATCGGCAGCATGCTGCGCACCAAGATCAACGTAAATTTAGGTGTCAGCCGAGACTGCAAAGATTATGATATTGAAATGCAAAAGGTTTTGAACGCCGTAAAATTAGGCGCTGAGTCCATTATGGACCTGTCCAGCCACGGCAATACCCAGCCTTTCCGCCAGAAGCTCTGCCGGGAATGCCCTGCCATGATCGGTACCGTACCGGTGTACGATGCCGTCATCCATTATCAGAGAGATTTGAATACCCTGACCGCCCGGGATTTTATCAATGTGGTGCGCCTGCATGCGGAGGACGGTGTGGATTTTGTCACCCTGCACTGCGGCATCACCCGCAAAACCATCGAGCAGATCCGTTCCGGCAGCCGGGTAATGAATCTGGTAAGCCGCGGCGGCAGTCTGGTTTTCGCCTGGATGTCCATGACCGGAGAAGAAAATCCTTTTTACCAATATTACGATGAAATTTTGGAAATCTGCCGGGAACATGATGTAACCATCAGTCTGGGCGATGCCTGCCGCCCCGGTTGCCTGGCCGATGCTACGGATCAATGCCAGATCGAAGAACTGGTACGGTTAGGCGAATTGACCCAGCGCGCCTGGGATAAGGATGTTCAGGTCATGGTCGAAGGACCCGGACATGTGCCGCTGGACCAGATCGCTGCGAATATGAAAGTACAGCAGACTATTTGCAAAGGAGCGCCTTTTTATGTATTAGGGCCCCTGGTAACGGATATTGCCCCGGGCTATGACCACATTACCGCTGCCATCGGCGGAGCTATGGCCGCCGCTGCCGGAGCGGCGTTCCTTTGTTACGTTACACCGGCAGAACACCTGGCTCTGCCCAACGTAGAAGACGTAAAGCAGGGCATCATCGCCAGTCGGATCGCCGCGCATGCCGCAGATATTGCCAAGGGGATCCCCCACGCACGGGAACAGGATGACCGTATGGCTCAGGCCCGCCGTAAATTAGACTGGGAAGCACAGTGGCTGGAAGCCATCGATCCGGAAACAGCCAAAGCCATCCGCCAAAGCCGGAAGCCGGAAGACGACCACAGCGACACCTGCAGTATGTGCGGCAAATTCTGCGCCGTACGCAGCATTAATAAAGCATTGGCCGGAGAAATGATCGATATCCTATAAATCCTCTAACCTTATATATTCTCTAACCCTATATATATCTAATCTTTTAAACAAAAAAATCCCGCAAGTCTTTTTCCCTGTGCCGACCCCCAAAAGTCAGACCTAAAAACCTAACGATTGGAGGTCGGCACATTTTTCTAAGGGCTGCGGAATTTTTTATGTGTTCCTCTGCACTACAAGCCTGACATTTGACTTAGAGCCGGATTTTTATACTACGCTCAGATCAGACCGCGCCGCCGAGCCAAAGCCAGTGCCCCTTTACCGGAAAGCACCTTCTGCGATTCCCGGGGAACCAGTTCCACGGTATATCCTTCATTTTGCAGAAGACAGGCATAGGCTTGTTGCAGCACATGGCGCCCTGCCACAATAAAACGCGCTTGCTGACAACCGGAAAAAAGCGGATCCTGTTGCAAGGTCCGTACATCATCCGCCAGCAAAAGTCCCAGTAAATAGTTTTGCGCCTGTACCGGCGTATAACCGTCAAACAAACCGCAAATGCGACACAAAAATGCGCCGTGCCCCAGTCCCATAGACCGTCCCCAGGCAACACCCCGCAGAAAAGCTCCCGCCTCAAACATCTCGACAAAGCGTCGCTCCACGGTACCGGCCAGAATACTGTCTAAAGTCAGGGAACGGAGTAATTCTCCCGCTAATGTAGTCAAACTGCCTCGTATAACTCCTTTTTCATCCACTGCAATGTACTTATTATGCGAACCGGGTAAAACCAGGACCAAAGGTTCCGCTGACGGCCGCGCTCCCATTGCGCCCGCTCCTTCCGCCTCGCATTTCCGATTCGCTTCAGAGCGTTCCTTTCCCGGGTGTACCGGATCGTGCATCAGGCTTGCCGACGCGTATAGCTCCAACATACCGACCGCTTCGGTCTCTTCCCCCCGCATCATATCCATATGGACTATGGTTTCCGCGGTAATCGCCTCGTCCGCCAGATTTTTCATGCCGGGGATAAACCATATCTCCCGCGGTGACAGGCCTTCTATCTTCCTGGGCACCATGGCAGCCGCCAGCGTGTCCACCCCTGCCGGAGCCGCAATATGAGGCACTTCTGTCAACCCTAAATCCGACGTCAGCATACCGGAGGCCAAAACCAATGATAGATCCTCAGGCTTTATTCCGGCTTCGGTCGCCGCTTCCGTCAACAGGCAGTCTACCGTAGTCAACAGTTTTTGGTTGTTTCCATCAATTGCAGTATTCCGTACGCCGACTTCCGCAGCGGCTTCCCCGGCCAAAAGAAAATCGGAGGCAGTCCGATTCCAGATACGCACACGCGTATTGGTGGTGCCTCCGTCAATTGTTGCAACAAATGTTATATTAGCCATTTTTTCGTTTCATTTCCTCAAATTCAGCAATGATCTCCTGCCCGGGCGCTTCATCTAAAAGGCTCACGACCACCAACACAAGCAGACTGAGCAAAAAGGCAGGAAGTAATTCGTAGATACCGAGCACACCGCCCAACGGAGCGATTAAAAACTTCCAGATGAATACCGTTGCGCCGCCGGTCACCATACCTGCCAATGCACCCCGGTAGGTCGCCCGCTTCCAGAATAAAGAAGCCAGCACCAACGGCCCGAAAGAAGCTCCAAATCCGGCCCAGGCAAAGGATACGATCTTAAAAACAGAACTGGCCGGATCTCTGGCAATGACCATACCTAAAATCGCAATCGCAACTACCGTCCAACGGGCCGCGCGGATACGCTGATCAATGTTCAGGTTCATATTTAACGCTTCCTGCAAGATGTTTTCCGAAACACTGGAAGACGCAGCCAAAAGCTGTGAATCGGCCGTGGACATCGTACTCGCTAAAATACCCGACAACACAAGACCGGCGACACAGGCCATCAAAAGGCCATGTTCGGAAATCACATTGGCGATTTGAATGATGATCGTCTCCGTATTGGCATTAGTCAACGTGCTGACCAGGCCGGATGCGCTTAAAGACCGCCCTACAATACCGATAGCCACAGCTACACCCATGGCCACCACGACCCAGATACTGGCTACCCGGCGGGACAGATCCAGTTTTTCCACTTCATTAATCGCCATAAAACGAAGCAGAATGTGCGGCATGCCGAAGTATCCCAGTCCCCAGGCCATCGTAGACGCAATCGTAAACAACGTGTAAGGAGAAGCGGAGTTCGTATCCACCTTAAAGGTTTCCGTTAACGAAAGATAGCCTGGCAGAGCCTGTGCATTGGCCAACACTGTATCTACTCCTCCTGCCATATTTGTTGCATAGACCAATACAAACAATAAAGCAAAGGTCATGATAATGCTCTGGATAAAGTCTGTAATAGACGCCGCTAAAAATCCCCCGGCTGCCGTGTATGCTACAATAACGATCGCCGAAAGAACCATCGCCATCACATAATCCGCGCCAAATAAAGAATGGAACAGTTTGCCACAGGCCGCAAATCCCGAAGCCGTGTACGGAATAAAGAAAATAATAATGATAACGGCGGCTATAGTAGAAAGCACATGCTTATCATCGTGAAAGCGGTTGGAGAAAAACTGAGGCAACGTGAACGATTTGGTCAGATGTGTGTAAATGCGCAAACGTTTCGCCGTGAATAACCAGTTTAAATAGGTGCCGATCGCCAGTCCGATCGCCGTCCAGCCCACATCCGCCACACCGGACAGATAAGCCAGGCCCGGCAGGCCCATCAGCAAATAACTGGACATATCCGAAGCTTCCGCGCTCATCGCTGTCACCAACGGACCAAGCTGCCTGCCGCCCAAATAAAAATCTGTTGCGGATTCGTTCTTTCGCGCATAATAAAAACCGACAAAAAGCACACTTAATAAATAAGCGGCAATCGTAAACAAAATACAAACTACTGAAGAACTCATACAAATTTTCCCTCGATTATAATATAAGTATGGTATAAGTTTACCATAAATTCACTTAATTACAAAAAAAATTTAAAAATATAACAAAACCTCGAACTGAAAAAGTCCGAGGTTCTATCATTGACAAATTGATTGACACGTTTAAAGTCTTGCAAATCCTTGGTACTATAGGCAAATGCCCTTCGCAGAAAATGACGTCCACGCAAATCTACACAGGCAAAACGTACTCATTCAAACAAATAGAGTTTTTTAAGCCCTGTGCGGTTCAAATTTCGTCCTATCACAATAGCCCGCGTATCTTCCATCGGTTCGCAGCCGCCAATTTGAAATTGTCCGTCCACATAGTCGAAACGATACCACAACGCCTCATTTTTACAATACCCTTTGGAACGAACGATATAACCATATTTGCCGGAGTTAAGCTCTTCCAGAAGATACAGCAATTGATCCGGCGACCGACAGGGGAAAGGCTGAAATCCCATATTTTCTAATGATTCGTCGGCTTCACTTTTGCCACGAGCCTCAAGAACCACCGGTTCACCCGCCTTGGTCAGCAAAGAAAGCCAGTCTTCTTTAGACCACTGACTGTAATGCGTCAAGGGGAAATGCACATCCTCCGTCAATTGTAAATCTTTTGCCACCGCCTCAAAATCCTGTGTGGAAAAACCTTCCGACTTGCTGACTACCAAGTGCTTAGCACTATATACCTGATCCTCAAAATAAGCCGGAAACTCCTGCCTCTCATTACGGTAATGCAAGCCATCCAAAATCGTGATTGGCTCCAATAAACCGATTCTTTCATAGAGCACAGGTTTCAGGTTCTGCATGATACGGCTGGGAAAAGCCACGCCACTGGGTTCTACCAACAAGTAATCCGGATCCAGCGTATTAGCGATAGTAATCACGGTAGAAGAAAAATCCAGTTTGCTTGAGCAGCAGATACAGCCCTCGGACAACTCCCGCACTTCCAGATCCGCAGCCTCACCCCGGACAGGATCAGAACCCTTCGCCCGGAGCAACGGCCCATCAATGCTGAATTCACTGAACTCATTTTCGACGATGACGAAGTGACGGCCTGTCGCCTTCGCCATCGCCTGAATAAATGTAGTTTTTCCGGCTCCTAAAAAACCCGAAATAAGTAATATCTGCATCTTGATCTATAGAATTCTTTTTTAAATGAATTTGCAATTTAAAAGCATTTGGAATTTAAAATTCAGCTCAATTCGGCAACATGCCTTCGTCAAGCTATTGTCTTATTTTTCCAAAACCACAACCGGTTTAATAAGGTCTTTCGGTTTGTCTTTCATTAACAGTAAGGCTTCTTCCACATGTTCAAACCCTTCAAAACGATGGGTAATCATGGGTTTTACATCCAGCTTGCCGGTCGTGATCAGACGAGCCAGCTTTTCCAGACGATAGCGGCCGCCGGGCATCAGACCGCCGACAATCTGTTTATGACCCATGCCTACGCCCCACTCAATACGCGGGATCTGAATATAAGTGCCGCTGCCCAGATAGTTTACATTGCCTAATTTCCCACCCGGTTTCAACGCTTTGATCACCGCTTCAAACGTGTTGACGTTACCGCCGGCAATAATCGCTTTATCCACCCCTTCGCCGTCGGTCAGTTTCAATACCTGTTCTTCAATCGGACCAGTTTTGTAGTCAACGAAGTCCGTCGCGCCATAACCGCGAGCCACTTCCATCGTCTTAGGACGGGAACCTACCGCAATAATACGGGAGGCACCCCGCAGATTGGCGCCGGCAACCGCCATCAGGCCAACGGGACCGATACCGACAACCAACACCGTATCGCCAAACTGAATATCAGCCAATTCTGCGCCATGAAAACCCGTGGGGACCATATCAGCAAGCATACAAGCTTCTTCAACGGACATGCTGTCCGGCAGAAGCGTCAGGTTGCCATCGGCATCGTTTACATGGAAGTATTCGCCAAATACACCATCTTTGAAATTAGAGAACTTCCAGCCGCCGAGCATCCCGCCGGAATGCATCGGAAAGCCGCTCTGCGCGGCAATCGAATCCCAGTCAGGCGTAATCGCAGCCACCATAATGCGATCGCCTACTTTAAAGTCTTTTACCTCGGAACCTACTTCATCTACCACACCGCAGGCCTCATGCCCGAGAATCATATTCTGTCTCTCGCCCAAAGCGCCTTCCCAAACAGTGTGCACATCAGAAGTACAAGGGGAAATCGCTAACGGGCGGATAATCGCATCCTTAGGGCCACAGGCAGGTCTTTCTTTTTCAATCCAACCGGTTTCACCAATTCGCAGCATTGCATAACCCTTCATGTTTTTGCTCCTTTCATAAAAAACAATATTTGCAAAAAATAAAACTAACCTTCATCATAAATACAACGCAAGACTACAGTTTCATTGTATTATGATTCTTGTGTATTGTATTCGACATCTAAACAACAAACCCTTTAAATCCTTGCCGAACACCTATGCAAAATTTAAAGTTCCTCCACAGAATTTTAAATTATTTCACTTCTTTACAGCGTTTCAACGCCCCTGTAAGCTTGATTTTATCGCTTACAACATGGTACACTTAATTTCACAGAATCCATAATCATTATGAATTTCAAGAGAAAATCAAAAAGGATATTTCATTTCCTGCCGCAGTGATGATTCTATGGATAAAAATTATTTGTATTAAAGAAATAAGCACCACGAACGAGTGGTAGATTGTTTGATATAAGCAAGGCGGAATCCTGCTTATAAATATGTGATACGAGGAGAACGGCCATGAAAAAACTGATGAGTATTCTGACGCTGGTTTTGGTTTTATGTCTGGGATTAACCGGGTGCGCCGCAGACAAAAAAGACGCCAGTGAAAAAAAGGCACAAGCCGCTGAGATTGGCGTGACCGTCGGCAAAATCGCCCCTGCATTCCAATTAAAAGATCTGGATGGGAAAGAAATCTCTATCAACGTTGCAAAAGATAAAAAACTGTATGTACTGAACTTCTGGGCGACATGGTGTCCGCCCTGCCGGGCTGAAATGCCGGATTTAGAGCGTTTTTACCAGGAGCAAAAGGAGAAGGTTCAATTTTATGCGATCAATCTGGATGAACCTGCCGATAAGGTAAAAGACTTTGTCCGCAGCAACGGCTTCACTTTCCCCGTACTTTCTGATAAAGGCGGTACGATCGGTGGCGAATTCAAAGTCAATGCCATCCCTACCACGTTGGTCATCGACCAACAGGGCGTGATTCGGCTACGCAAAGCCGGTACCATTACAGAAGCGGAATTAAATAGTGTATTGCGTAAACTGGCAGGAGAAAAATAAGTATGGAAAACGTTACCTTAGTGGGCGCTTTTCTGGCAGGGTTACTGTCCTTTCTTTCCCCGTGTGTGCTGCCCATGCTGCCGACGTTTTCTGCCATTTTAGCCGGGGGATCCCGCCGTCCCTATGTAAGCGTGACCGCGTTTTTAACCGGTTTCACGACCATGTTTATTCTCATGGGGGCTACCGCTTCTTTTCTGGGGCAGTTCCTCTTTGAATACCAGGCGTTCGTCCGTAAGGCAGGGGCCCTCCTTATCATCCTGATGGGGCTCTTCATGATCGGTTTGCTTGGGACGTCCGTGCTCAATCGGGAATACCGACCTTTCCTGAACCGCAAATTTCAGGGGCCCTTCGGCGCCTTTCTCCTGGGCATGGCCTTTACCGTGGGCTGGACGCCCTGTACCGGACCGATTTTAGCAACGATTCTGATTTATGCAGGCGAATCCGCCACCATCGTCAAAGGCGCATTGTTGTTATTTATATATGCGCTGGGTTTTTCTCTGCCCTTCTTTTGCCTGACGGTAGTATGGAATCAGTATCTCTCCCGGTTGCGGAATTTTTATGACTGGCTGCCAAAAATTCAGATTGCCGCCGGAGTACTTCTGGTACTGCTCGGCATCGCCATCTGGTTCAACTGGCTCCCCATGCTGATTGCTAAATTATGGATTTTTTAAAGTAACACGTTGGTGATGCATAAACTATAAATATCTCTATTTTAAAGCTCTCCCACGGAGATCAAACACTACGAGTAACACCAAACATTGAAAATTTACGAAATATAAATCCCCTTTGCCAGAAAAATCCTGCGAAGGGGATTTTTACGTAAAGTATAGGAGCTCAAATGATAAAGATTACAATAAAAATCGGGTATAGTAAGCACTGTTACATCTTTTTGTAAAAGACATTTTAATCCACTATGGTTCTATTCAAATTCCTGACAGGGGCTTCCTGCGCAGATGATGTCAACCTTTACATTCCACTATGGTTCTATTCAAATCGGGGATGCCTACCAAGACGTCCTTTTTCTTCAGCGATCCTTTACATTCCACTATGGTTCTATTCAAATACTGGTGGCGTGGATTGCCAGCAAGGGTATTTTTATCTTTACATTCCACTATGGTTCTATTCAAATCGTAGACTTGTGCAGCACTTTTGCCGCAACAGCAGTCTTTACATTCCACTATGGTTCTATTCAAATGTGATGTACTAACGCATTTAGCTTATGTCATAAGCACTTTACATTCCACTATGGTTCTATTCAAATACGAATACAGGGTACTGGTCAGCAGCTACGAATACCTTTACATTCCACTATGGTTCTATTCAAATACCACACCGGTAACCCAGCGGACGATGACCTATCTGCTTTACATTCCACTATGGTTCTATTCAAATGAAGATTACAAGTCAAATAGTGAATATAATGCAGCACTTTACATTCCACTATGGTTCTATTCAAATTTTTCTTTATCAATCATGATTCAACGAAAGTACCGCCTTTACATTCCACTATGGTTCTATTCAAATCAGGATCTTGCACATCATAAATTGAATCAAAATAACTTTACATTCCACTATGGTTCTATTCAAATCCTGGGTTTCATAGCGCAGCTTTTCCCGAAATAAATCTTTACATTCCACTATGGTTCTATTCAAATCCTGTCCCTACTCCGCAAGGGCAAGACAAGTTACGTCTTTACATTCCACTATGGTTCTATTCAAATACAAAGTAAAGGCCGCCTATGCTCACAAGTTTTGCACTTTACATTCCACTATGGTTCTATTCAAATTTTTTACTACAACCTTCAAGTATGTACTCTAATTGCTTTACATTCCACTATGGTTCTATTCAAATTTCAGCACCGTCCTTTGATTCAATATGAGATTGCACTTTACATTCCACTATGGTTCTATTCAAATGACAATACGACACGAAAGGTCACAGCCACTAACTTGCTTTACATTCCACTATGGTTCTATTCAAATTAGCAACGTATTTTTTCATTTTCATTTCCTCCTTTTCTTTACATTCCACTATGGTTCTATTCAAATTAACCTGTCAATTGCTCTGTATGAACAGTAATTTGACTTTACATTCCACTATGGTTCTATTCAAATGAGTATAGCAGCGAATGGCATTTGCATCATAGTGAAGACTTTACATTCCACTATGGTTCTATTCAAATCAGTCTTCAAGCTGATCATCTCCCCGGATTACGATCTTTACATTCCACTATGGTTCTATTCAAATCCTGTACTGCTGTTTTCATTGAAACAGAAAACCAGACTTTACATTCCACTATGGTTCTATTCAAATGTGATGTACTAACGCATTTAGCTTATGTCATAAGCACTTTACATTCCACTATGGTTCTATTCAAATACGAATACAGGGTACTGGTCAGCAGCTACGAATACCTTTACATTCCACTATGGTTCTATTCAAATTTGATATTGTCTTGTGTTTTTGACTGTCTTTTAATATCTTTACATTCCACTATGGTTCTATTCAAATCATTCCTGCGTACTGAAACAAGCACTTCATCGTATTCTTTACATTCCACTATGGTTCTATTCAAATTAAGAGGGTGAACAAAAAGTGAGCAAATTTTACTTGACTTTACATTCCACTATGGTTCTATTCAAATACAGCTCCGGCTAAACAGTACACCGTCGATGAGATTCCTTTACATTCCACTATGGTTCTATTCAAATTGATTATTTTACTTCTTGCCTGCCTTGGCCGCAAAACTTTACATTCCACTATGGTTCTATTCAAATTAACACGTTAGTTGCGAATGCGCAGGCTGCTTATTACTTTACATTCCACTATGGTTCTATTCAAATCAGCAACATTTCCTGCGGAGGATAAACTTTGCGAATCTTTACATTCCACTATGGTTCTATTCAAATCTAACTAACTTTTTCATTGTTCGCTCCTTTCTGCAGCTTTACATTCCACTATGGTTCTATTCAAATACACACGACAGGCTATAGGAAGTACAAAATGCAGGACTTTACATTCCACTATGGTTCTATTCAAATCCCGCGGGCTCCGTAATTTTGATAGTTTCCATCTTTCTTTACATTCCACTATGGTTCTATTCAAATTTTTATCTTTAACATCAAAACTCAATTTCTTCATCCTTTACATTCCACTATGGTTCTATTCAAATTCAGTTACAGAAGTTATATGAGCGTGACGCAAGAGGCTTTACATTCCACTATGGCTCTATTCAAATCAGGACGAATCTAACAGAGAGGAAGCGGTGAAACTCTTTACATTCCACTATGGTTCTATTCAAATGTAGAATTGCCGCTTGGTGGCTCTGCTCCTTTATCCTTTACATTCCACTATGGTTCTATTCAAATGTTTTACTAAGTCTTTCGTGGAGCACGGGTATATTATCTTTACATTCCACTATGGTTCTATTCAAATCTCTATCTCCGGCGGAATACCATGTGTTGCATTGTTCTTTACATTCCACTATGGTTCTATTCAAATCCATTCATGTTACCCCGGTTCCTCAGACATCAGCTACCTTTACATTCCACTATGGTTCTATTCAAATCCGTCCCTATTAAAAACTTGATATAGCACACTTTGTAGAAACCATTTTGTCGACCTCTACCTAAAATTGCTGCGTCTTTTATCATAATTAGAAAAGTTTTTGCAGAAATCCCTGAGGTGACGTACAGGTGATATAATTGTCGATTCCCCCAGTTAATTTCACTATTTGCGGTCGACAGTTAAATATATAACATATTTTCTTCTTCCACTTCCATAATATCTAAAATAATCATCTATCATGATTTCAGCCAATTTATGTCATTTATGACCGAATAAGCTCGCTATTCGCCTTTTTTGATCTTAATAAGCCCAATTCTTTATCATAATTATCGTGTGTTAAATAAACTATTTCTCCGTCAATATTCAATTTTTCTTTCAAAGAATTACTATTGGAAAAATCCACCATTATCGTGAATTGATTAATTCCATTTTTCAAACGTAAAATCTTTGTCTTTATCTCATTTTTTATGGTTATATTATCCGCTCGATACATTTCTCTCTTTTTTTCTTTGACTTCCATTATCAGAGTTTTTATTCCTTTTAGATTTTCATACAAGCATTTAGGAATGGCCTTGACCGAAAGGATATTACGAAATTCCATTTTTGTTTCCGCCAAAGATGTAGCATATGCGGAAATATGTTCTAAGTGTTCATAAGCGTTCCAGTAATCTGATAAATATGAGCTGTCACAGTAGATGTCTTCATACTCTCTAAGTTTATCCATGGTAAACCAATTATTAATCATCATGTTCTTATCTGACTCACTCATCTCATTGCCTATATTCTTTTGTTGCCATTCATACAGGGCGGCTTTACTTAATTCAAGCAATGATTGATAAATAAATCCCTTTTGTGCATAGGCATTTTTTCCTTTAATTCTCCTAAATAAGCGTGTGCTGAGTTTGGTATAAACAAAAACATTTGACTTTTTTATATTTTTTACGCCTTTCCTATTACAACGACCCATTCTTTGTAAAAGTCCGCTTAAATCAGATAACTCCGTAAACAGATAGTCAAAATCAATGTCTAAACTCGCCTCTATTACCTGCGTCGTAACCCAGATAACTTTCTTTTTACAAGAAGTTTTACCGTCATTTAATATTTTGGTCTCTTTTGCATGGCGATCCTTTACCATAAATTTCGAATGTAAAAGATACAATTCCAACCCATAAGCGGAAGTTAAAGCAAGCTGTTCTCTCAATTTACAGTATAGTTCCTGTGCTTTGCTCACTGTATTTACCACAACTAATACTTTCATGCTTGCATCATCAATTTTCTCTTTAACAAAATTAACAATGTCATTTACTTCTAGTTCACAATCTTTAAGTTCTACTTTATGCCTGATTCTCTTGTTTAAAAAGGTCCCCTCTTCGCATGTAACAGGCTCTCCTGTATTTTCGACGTCACCTCTTGAATTCACAAGAAGATCTTTAATAAATGGAGGCATCGTTGCCGTAGTAATCGCAAACTTCCCTCCCACACTATTAACCCACTGCAGTCCATAAATTAAAGTTGCAAGGACATCGGGTGAATATGCCTGTATCTCATCAATAATGATTTTAGAGTAACTATACGTCGCCAACGGCAATTCATATCCAGGATATTTGAATGCAAACAAAAAAATCTGATCAGGTGTAGCAATAGTCAAGGGCATTGCCATAGATTTCGTTAATTCATAATACTGCCAAAATTCCTCCTCAGCATTGAGAGAATCTTTCTCTAATTCATTTAAATAAATATTTTTCATTTCCCCATGAAGCAAGCCCAAATTTCTTGTAAAATCTTGTAAATAAAATTCTTTATGAATTCGTTTATACATGGCATTAATAGCTGTTTTTAAAGGCAATACATAAAAGCCTTTATGGTTTCCCAACCACAAAAGGGAGGCTTCTGTTTTACCCAAACCTGTAGAACCAATCAAGATTAAATTAGAATCTGTTTTTTCTTTAGCAAATAATTGCATTGCATTCCATTCATAAGGAAAATGTTTCAACCGATCATCCAAATCATAGTTCGGAATCTCTATTTCCCCATGAGCACTTGCTGCATAGTCGCACTTATGTAAAAAGCCCTTTACCAAAATAGCTTTATTACTTGGATTTTCACGGATGTTCATTAAATCTTCTTTTTCGGCTCTGCCCAAATTCTTAAAAAGTTCTCGGTCATGATTGGATCCTTCAAACAATTCCCTATCAATTCTTTGCAAATTCTCTTTTATCAACTCCTTCTTTTCTTCAAGATAGGATAAATTATCAATATAATGATGGTGATTCACTATGGCATATAAAATAACAATGAAATTTTCTCTGCCTAAACTATCAATTTCATCCTTCGATATTAATTCTTTTAGCAAATAGGCAGATAAAATATTATGCCCAACTTCTTTAGTCGCATCAAAATAAACTGATGCTAACAATCTTTCCTGGAATAATGAATTAGTTTTGCCAACATCGTGATAGATACAGCATATTACAATTAAATCAACATAAGGAATTTTGGCTATTAATTTTAACTTTTCGAGATTTTTTAATACACTAGCAGTATGTTCGTAAAGGGTTTCACCCGGCTTTGCCTGGTATTTTTTGTAAAACTCGGGCAAAGTATTTTTAAGAAGCATACAGACCTCCTAATTTAAATCTACAATATATCCATCCCCATTATTGTCGCCAACTGCATCCCATAAAATATTACACGAATCCCCAGAAATTGTTATATAAGAAGAATACAAACATGGAATTTTATTAAATTTTCGTTTACCCTGGTCAATTACATAATCTTTGGACACATAATAAACTGTACCTTTAGCCGGTAGTTTTTTACCATGACTGGTTAAATAATATCCCTTTCCAACATCTCCCGCATCCAACCTTACTTTATCGGCATTTACATAAATGCTGTACCCTGCCGGCAAGTAGTAGTCATCATCAATTTTATTCGTGAGTTCAACCATCTTCATTTCTTTTAAATCAATAAAATCCTCGCTACGACCAAGCGATACAAAATCATTTTGATGCCTTAAAATATCTGCAAGAACATCGTCTCCTGCTTTTACATGGATGACAAGCTCTACATCATAAAGCACCTCCTGCATTTGAGGTCCTTTTGTCAAGGTCTGAAAATGACTCATCGGTTCTTCATATTCTTCGTAACTCTTTTTTTCATAATCCGATTTTAACGTCCTAATCCGTTCCTCTCCTTGTCTGATTTTCTCATCCAATCTCTGACCAATTTCTGATTTTTTTCCGGCCTTTTCAATTTCACGCTTTAGCTTCGCTTCTTCCTCTTTCCACTTTATTTCAGATACCTTTACAACGGACTTTAAAAAACATTTCATTTCTTCCGCTTTATCTTTAAGCGCCCTGTATTCTTTGATTTTTTCTTCGTTGTAAATTTGTACCGTTACCCCTTTACGAAAGCTATTGTTTTGGGCTTTCTCTGCTTCAGCTACAGTTATATACCCTCCGCTTAGTTTTGGATTTGGCAACCAAATCAAGATATTCCTGTCGTCTTGATATTTATTCAGGAGAGCGTGGTTTACATAGACTTCCTTTTGCATACTACGGTACTTACCCTGAACACTAACATCCATTTCATGATACGATGTATAGCCACATGCATTATGCAAAGCTCCGATAATTGTAGAATACGACGGTAATGGATAAGTCATACGATTATTAACCGTTTCTTCTCTCGTGTAAGAAGCTTGGTTTTGCGTTAATTTAATCCGCAGAACTTTCATAATAAGCCTCCACCTCGTGCGTTAAATCCGCAAAGAATTTCTCCATCGAAACAGTTGGTAACTCGCTTTTTATCTCCTTTTCATTTTCAAAATTATATCCCTCTAACAAGCCAACATGGTAATCTTCACCGACTTTTGCTTTTAAGTCCTCTCCTATTTTAAGTTTTGTTCCATCCATATGAATCACATTCTCAAAATAGTGTGTTTTTCGATTGCCAATACCACCAACAATAAAGAGAGGTTCAGCATTATCCAAATTACCTTTCACCACCAGTGAAAGATTTTTTATTGCTTTTAAAAGACTCTTTACCCGGAAGACCTTTTCTTGTGGGGCTGCTTCTGCATGATAATTTTCATCCACACCGACCTTGTCTAAATCAATAGTGATACTGTATCTTTTCAAAGATTTATCATATTCGTATTGATATGGCATAAGACCGGATTTAGCTTCTTTTTCTTGCAAATTAATACTATGTTCCTTGGCATATGTTTGCGCCAGAAATAAATTATTATGAAATCGCACTTCATTAATAAATGAATTAAACGAAATAGCATCTGTCAAATAAAAAGAACTTTTACGAATCTTTTTTGAGGAAGAAGTATTCATATAGCCGCCTTCTAATGCTCTGTGATTTGCTGCATTGATTTCTTTTGACGCCATTTTTTGCGTTACTTTTGTATCAATTTCGACTTTCAAATCATCATACATTCCACTTTGTACCATTAGCGCATTCTTAAGACTTTCACGAGAACGAATTGCATAGGTTTTTCCATTTTTATAGATTTTTTGTATACTTCCTACGTTGCCCAAACCTTCCCCATAATTAGAAGTCATGTTAGCAATTACTGTTAATGTCAAGGCTTTATTTTTCATTATTTATTTCCTCCGCTCATTTAGACTTTCTTTCCTTATTTTCTTCAATCAAAGAATTCACAAAATTATAGGCTTGATTTTTATTTTCTTCAAAATCTTTTATCAGCAGATGCAAGAACGGAAATGGCAATTCCGTATACGACGATAATTGAAGCATAATTTCAATAAAACGATCATAGTCTTTGGTTACCAGTGTATTGGCTAACCTTTGCCTATATATCTTTATTTTATTTTCTTGTTTATTTATTTTAAAGTATTTGACTACATCCTTAGCTGCATAATGCGATCCTTCTAATTTTGCATTATTTCCCATTTTGCCCTCCACTTGTAAAAAGTTCTTATACACAATTAAATTAATACAAATCAAATTACGTAAGAGAAACGTATCAGGAACCTCTTCATCGATTTTATATTCAAGTTTCAGTAAGCGTTCAATTAAATTATCTAATGGCCTTTCATTTAATATACTTTCCGTTACTTCGTCCATAATCTTGATATAATAATTATCACCAATCTTTATAGATCGTCCGAGAACCATGTCCAGCAGATTGGAACGATTCTCAGCTTTCCAGGCCTCATCCAAATCTTGAAATACCTGAATTGCGCTCTTTCTTATAAAGATTGTTTCATACCACTCCTTTTCCGCATCTTTTTTTATAACTTCCACGTCATAATCAATAAACCAACTGCCAACTTCATTTACATAAAAGATCGTATTCCACGAAGTACGTTCTCCCAGCCTTTTCTGCAAAAAATTTTCCATTTCATCATTGGCCTGAATAAGATACTTTATTGATGTATTATTGTTAATAAAAATTGATATCCTGCCTCGCGAAAAAGCAAACGGGATAAAATCGAACTCAACTTCGTCCCTGGCTACCTTAGCCTTTTTATCAAAGCAAAATCCAAGCGACTTTGTTTTTCTTCTAGTATCGACATAATAGCCCCACAGACGGCATATTTCGTCTTTTGCACATCGAAACCTGCTAGGATTATTAAATTTGCCATAGCCAATTTTTGAATTTAGAAAAGTTTCCTGAATAAGCTCGAGTCGGTTTGCTTCAATTAAATTACTAATTTTTTTCAATAACTCTATCTGTTTTTCACCGGCATCCTTCCCCAATTTAATACCCTGAAAAATTTTTTTCATTACTTTATTTGCAGTAAGCTTTTTCGAAAGCTCCTTTATCTCATTCTCTGAGAACTGACTCTGAGAAACTTTTTGCTTTACCGCTTTATGGGGCATCCCATCTGAAAACCAATGTTCTGCAAATAAGAGATATTCCCTGTCGTTGCTAATTTCAGTTTTTGCGTCTTCAGGATAAATATCTTTGAAATTATAGTATAAGTATCTTCCTTTGCTAAAATATTGAATCTTTCTTCTTTTAAAAAAACGGACCATACCGACAGCCGCTGCAGAATACCGCCAATCAGATGGTTCTAATCGGCGATCATAAATAACACCGTTCTCATCAAATGTGCCTTCAAGAATCACTTGTTTCCACCCCCCTTACATCGTTTTCTCAACAAGGCCAAATCCGGAATTACGTTTCGCTCCTATCCCATTTTTCAATATGTGATTTAGTATTTTCGTATTACCTGATACTACGAAAACTCCAATAGTAGCAGGAATTTTTAATCCGTAAGCAGGCACAATTATTTTTTTCAGACCATCAAAATTATATCTCAATTCACTGACTTCATCCTGCATATATGGCAATTCTTCTTCTAATTTTCTTTTAATCTCCGTTGCGAATTCTTCATCTTCAACTGTAAAATAAACATCTTTGTTATCCTCTCTATTATGCCTTTTAAGGCAAATGGGAGAAAGAACTTTAAACGCCGCTATTTCTTCTGTAATTTCGGTTTCCTTAACTAACTTTATGCTTTTCAGAATCATGTAATTCGCTTCACCAAGCGGAAACGAAATATTTTTATAGTTTAATAGCGCAGAATAATAAATAAGAGCTGTTTGTGTATCTCCAAACTTTAAAGTCATCTCTACATCAGTACCGCCCAAATTTATTGTATCGCCATTAAACACAGGCTCTTGAAAACGAATCGACCATACAAAAGGTTTCTTTTTAGCCCCGCTTTCATACAAATCAGCATAAAAATATCCTTCCATATACGAAGAAATAGATTTTTTAAAAAAACTTATGATTGTTCTTCTGTAATCAGACTTTATATACTTTTGTGCCAATTCCAACTTAACTATGTACTTCATAATCTTTCTCCCTTTTTGCATTTCCAATTTGGTGCAATTCAACATTTACAAAGCATAAAATTTTCTTTATATTACCCAAAAGAGTGGGTTCCATTTATATTATAGCATAGTTAATTCTATTTTTATATATAATCCTAAAATATTATGTTTTAAGTTAAACCAAAGAAAAGCCGAAGAAATAATTTAAAGAAAAATTTGTAACAATTGTGCTATTTCACATCAAAAAATCGGTTACAGATTCTTTTGACCCGTAACCGATTTATTTTTTACGCTATTCTATTATCTGTAGTGTCGCAAAGTATCTGAAAACCTAAAATTTCCGAAAAACAGGCGCAAACAACGGCAGGCAGATAAAATCGCTTTCATTTTCCCAGGCCCGCTTAACGACCACGCTTTCTTATAGGTTTTCCAGAATCATTTTCGTCAGATCCAACGGCTGAATATACTGGTCACCTTTGTACACACGCATGTTACCGCCGGAAATTTCATCGATCAGCATGATCTCGCCATCCGCAGTCTTGCCGAATTCCAGTTTAATATCATAAAGATCCAGACCCTGAGCCGCCAGCGTTTCCTTTACGATATCACAGATCACTTTGGTCTGGGCTGCAATGGTGGCATATTCCGCTTCCGTCATAACGCCGAAATATTCCAATGCTTCTTTCGCCACGACAGGGTCCCCTGCCGCATCATTTTTCAGCGTCACTTCAAAGAAACCACCCAGATCCTGTGCTTCCGTTACATACTGGTTATAGCGACGGAAGAAGGAACCTACCGCTTTATAGCGATAAATGAATTCCAGGCCTTTGCCAAAAGGATGGGCTTCCAGCACTTCCATGGTCACATCATCCAGATTAGCGGATACGTAGTGGGTCTTGATGCCCCTTTTTTTCAGAATGTCAAAGAAATACTGCGTCAGGGTCAAAGCAGCCCGGCCGGAACCTGCTAACGTCAGCCCTACCTGGTTTTCACCCGGATCGAAGACACCATCTTTACCGGTCACGTCATCTTTGAACTGCAACAGATAGTGCCCGTTTTCCAGGCGATATACGTTTTTCGTTTTACCTACATATACTTTTTCCATTTATTCTCGCTCCTTTTAACATGCCTGTTCAAACAGAAATTACGTTCCCATTATACCAAAAGGAAAATCTCCATACAATAGGATTAAAAAGATTTTTTCATTAACTGATTCATAATCGATCCGACGATTTTTTTTGGACAATCGCATTACATGATCAGCCTCTTTATTCCCATTCAATCGTTCCCGTAGGTTTGGGTGTGAAGTCATACAACACTCTGTTTACCCCTGCCACTTCGTGGGTAATGCGCTCTGTCAGATGCTGCATCAGAGCGAACGGAATATTTTCCACCATAGCGCTCATGGCATCTTTCGTATTGACAGCGCGGATGATCACCGGGTACTCAAAGCTGCGTTTGCCGTCTTTGATGCCGGTAGAACGAAAGTCTGGCACCACGGTAAAATATTGCCAGACCTTGCCCTGTAGTCCGTTTTTCGCAAATTCTTCCCGCAAAATCGCATCGGACTCGCGTACAGCTTCCAATCTCTCCCTGGTAATGGCGCCGGTACAGCGCACACCTAAGCCGGGTCCGGGGAACGGTTGACGGTTGACCATAGAATCCGGCAACCCCAACGCAGTGCCGACGATTCGCACTTCATCCTTAAACAAAATGCGGACAGGCTCGACCAGTTCAAACTGTAAATCTTCTGGCAGGCCACCTGCATTATGATGGGCTTTTATGCCCCCTTCACTTTCCAGGATATCCGGCCAGATCGTCCCCTGGGCCAGAAAACGCACACCGTCCAGTTTTCTGGCTTCTTCGGCAAATACTTCAATAAATTCTCCACCGATGATCTTTCTTTTGGTTTCGGGATCCGCTACACCAGCCAATTTCCCTAAAAAGCGTTCCGTCGCATCTACATACACCAGATTCGCATGCAATTGTTGCCGGAATACTTCCACCACCTGTTCCGGTTCGCCTTTACGCAAGAGGCCATGGTTGACATGTACACACACCAGTTGTTTGCCAATCGCCCGGATCAACAACGCGGCGACCACAGAGGAGTCCACTCCGCCGGATAACGCCAATAATACCTTATCTGCACCAATCTGTTCCTTTAATTTTTTTACCTGCTTTTCAATAAATGCTTCTGCCTGCGCAGGAGTTGCAATACGCTCCATCGAATCAGGTCTTCTGATTTCTTCCATAGTCCCTCCACTGCTTTCGCTTACTAAGATTTAAAGTTTTGCATTCTATGTTCCTATTTTATTGCATTTGTTACAACTGTGCAAGAAAAATCCCCGCTCACACCGGATGAACGGGGAAAACTTCTTTACTTTTTTTCAATTTTTTGCCTTGTTCTGCTCTCTCCGGCAGATTATCATAAATCTTTTTCCCCGTGGGACTCGCCTTAGGATAGTTCAAAAAGCGATTCAGGGCCAGCCTGAGTTCATCCCCCGTCACATGTTCCAGAAGATCAGCCTGCTCATGCACCGTATTCTCGGGCATGCCCAACACACTGCAAAGAAAATATTCCCAAAGACGATGATCTGACAAAAGACGTTTCGCCTGTTCTGCGCCGTCTTCTGTCAGAAAAATATGTGCGCCGTCCATCGCAACCAGACCTTCCCCCTGCAATTTGCCGATCATTTCAGTGACAGAGGGCTTACTCACGCTTAAAAAATCTGCAATTTTTTTGTTCGTTGTATAGCCTTTTCCCACAGATAAACGATAGATCGTCTGGAGATAATCCTGTCTGGAAGAATTCAAGTCATCACATCCCATACTCCTTTTGCAGAATATCATATCGTTCCCGCCCGGCATCTGTCAATACATACCGGGCTTTCTGCAGCATCTCTTACAGACACTGTGCCGTTTTTATACCAGCGAATTGATCACAAACTTTGCATCGCAGACTTTGTATTACCGACTCTGTATTGCAGATTCTGTGAAATCGTTTACCATATCTGTTTCTTGCGCCATCCTCTTTCTATTTTGCTATCTTGCGTGTTTCCTCCTTTTTCTTTCGTACTGCAAACATCAATTTCCCGTGGTATCTCATTCAGCACGATTCTGGGCTTAACAGGTGCGAGTAACCATCCGATAAGATAATAAAAGCAGAACTTAATCACTTTCACAGCAACCACCAGGCCTTTCTAAAATTTTCTTTCTCATGTATCTGTCTTTTGTGTAAGTAAAGCATAGCATTGCCCATAAACGGATTTTGTCCATATGAGCATAAATCTCTGGGAATGTTATTATTTTCGCCCGATTCACTAAACCCGTTGTGTCCAACTCTAAAAAAAATATGATGTATTGGCTCCATATAGTATTTAAGTATTATGAAACAGTACCAATAAAAAAGCACCTACTGTTGTAGATGCTAATAACCATTTGGTTTATTTGGTTTTACTGTTTGGCGCGTATCCGTTTAGCGCCCGAAGTTCTTCCATAAATTTTTGCGTAAGCCTTTTTTCTTCCCCACAATAGGGGCTGTCCAAGCCTCCGGATTTTAAAGCCTTTTCTTTCCACTTTTCCCATAATGCAGCACGATCTGATTCGTATTTTTCAAACAGCTTTTTCCTTTTCTGTATCAGTTCAGCTTCCGTCATTTTCTTTTCTCCAATACTCAAAGTGAAATTCATTAGCTATCAACTTTACGGTTTCATGGTATCCGTCAGCATCCATATCAATGCTCAACTCCCAAGTATCTTTAATCCTATGGTTATCCATGACTTTCTTGTAATATAAGTCGGTAAAATCACTTATTATTTTCTCTTTGTTACCATAGATTGTATCAGGAATCCCTCTAATTTCATAGATGTATTTTACATCGGAACCTCTCAAGGTGTTCAGTTTATATTCAAAAAATTCCCCAATATCAAAGCCGCTAAACGAAAACCTCGTTTCCGATTCGGGGTGATTGTGGGTTACAAACGCCCCCTCAAGTTTTTCTTTTCCAAGCACGCCAAAATTTACATTTGCTTTAGCCCCTTTAACCTTGTAAACATCTCCGTTTTTACAAGCAATGACGGCCACTTCATAAGGCAGATTGACATTTTTTCTTTCAAACTCTTCGAGGGTTGGTATTATTTCTTCCGGTTTTATGTGCTTGATAAATTCAGCCTTTACCTCTTCAAAATCACCGATTTTACCGCCATGTGCGCCAAGGCCTTTTAATCGGCTTTTCATATACCGGTTTCCATATCCTCGGGCAACGGATTGCCAGTTACCGCCTTTTTTATACTGCATCTCCCCCATTACCCCAAGGATATTCTGCCGGGCCGTTTTAGATTGCTTATCCAGCCACTCCTTGCCGCCTTTATTGACCCGTTCTGTCGGTGTCTCGCTTTTCAGTTTGAGCGAACCGCTCATAAGCGGCCGTAGATAACACATACAATGCGGATGAGCCGGTAATTCCGGCACCTTGCCTTTGGGGAATACCCCCGCCCCCATACCGTATAAGTCAGCTCCAGCGTATAAGTCGCATATATCTGTTACCGGGTGACTTTGTGACATTCTCCACTGATACGCCACACAATCCGGGTCATTATCCCACCGGGCGGTCACGCCGTCATGGTAGGCCCTTGCAAGTTCCGTGCGGACGATACGTTCCGCAAAGTACCGGGTACGCTCCTGCGTAGCAACATATACCGCATTTGCCAGCCGCTTTTGATTGCTGCTTAATATAGCGTCCGTGATTTGATTATCTTTACATTCCACTATGGTTCTATTCAATCCTAAAGACCACGTCCGGGACGATTGCGTTTTACCCGTCTTTACATTCCAGTATGGTTCTATTAAATCTGTGAGCATAAAACCAAGGGCCTTTTTCTCAACAACCTTTACATTCCAGTATGGCTCTATTAAATCCGAAAAGAAAATAAAACTTACATTAGAAATTCCAAGGGGGATGTTGATTGGGGTTATATCAACGACCTAACGGCAGATGACGGCACCGTTATAAAAGGTGCACCAATCAGAATGCAGATAGGTTTTCAGGTTGGAAAAGATATCGCTGGAGCTGGCTATACACATATAACTAACCGGCACCCCAATACAGTTAAAGGATACGGATCTGTAGAAAAAGCTGTTTATAAAATTTTACAAGAGCATGCTTATGTTGTGGCGGAAACGACTAAGAGCGGAGAAAGATTAAAATTTTTTACGGATAAAGGAGCTGAAAAAAGCGAAGTATTAGTGCTTGATTTATGCCACGATGACGGGGATTATTATACTGTAATAAGTATTTTACCTCAGACGAAGAAGCAAGTTATTAGGGCAAAAGAAAAAGCATTATCTTTTAATGGGAGCGGAACCCCATTGGCCGCCACCGGCGACGGTGCGTTGTACACTCCTTCAGGCAGTATAGCCGGAACCCAAGGAGATTTGGTCGCTCGCAAAGATAATGCTTATTCTGATATTAGTCTATCAGAAGCTGAAGAAGCCGTCAAGACCCTCACTTATACCCTTGAACAGCGCCAAAACGGGAAGACCGTTCACGGTGCTACCTCTTTTGAAGAAACCGGTCGCCGGGTCGTCTCATTGTTTGAGTCTGCCGATGAGTCCACTTTCCCGCATGAGCTAGGGCTTATCTTTGTCGCGGATTTAAAAGAACTGGCGGAAATGCCGAACGCGCCGGAGCAGATTGTTAAAGACTTTTACATTCCAGTATGGTTCTATTAAATCCAAATACCATCGTGTCCATATCATATGCAAACAACTTTACATTCCAGTATGGTTCTATTAAATCGACGGTACCGCTTGCTGTGCTCCCTGCGTTTGCTGTTTTACATTCCAGTATGGTTCTATTAAATCAAGCAGGATTTGTACAGTGCATTTTCGACCTTACGATCCTTTACTTTCCAGTATGGTTCTATTAAATCTAGTGCAGCGTCATGCTAAGAAGTTGTTTAGTGCTACTTTACATTCCAGTATGGTTCTATTAAATCATTGCGTCGGTTGTCGTCTCAAGCGTTCACGTGACTTTACATTCCAGTATGGTTCTATTAAATCCCGTTGCAAACGAATACTATCCTCATCTCACTTTTGCAATGCGTTTTTGTCCACCTCCTTTTTATCAATGAATTTCATGACTATGCGTCATAGCAATTATAATTAATTTTTCTCTAATCTTTATTTTATAGGGGAATACGCAACCTTGTCTACATCACAGCATTTTTGCACTACTGATACTCGACAGAATCACAAAGAAAAACAACGTATCATAAAACAAAATCAGTTTTATCCTCCTGCATCCCCCAAAGCTCTTTATCCAACCATTTTTCCTGCCTGCTTTTAAATAAAATAATCGAGTCTAACTCTTTATCAATATGAGGCTCTAATTCTTTCCTCAGGCTTAAAATCTGTACCTTGGATATCTCCCCTTCAAACACAGAATTTTGCACATGCGTAAGATATTTTTTACAGGTTTTAAAAACACGGGACCATCTTTTCTGTCCATTCCCTGTTTGACTTATATCATATACAAGAACCACATACACGCTAATCCCTCACAATCTTTTCTCCTTGCTTTTCTGTCTCCATTTACCACCATATTTTGAATCCATCGTACTCTTTTTCGCCCCATAAATGTTTAATTAACTTATACGTTTCTAATCGAATGAGATATTGATAGGAAACCTTCTTGCCCAATTCTTTATGCATAATCGTCTTTTTCATCCGTTCTTCCAGCTCCCTGACAATAAGAAGTGAGGCGCTTTTTTTCAAGTGCAGGAAATTTAACTCTTTCGTAAAACTTTCTTCCGTAATTTGCTTCCTGTTCAGAAGGCTAAAAATCAGCCTGTCCCCAATCAACGGTTTGAAAACTTCCGATAAATCAAGGCATAACGAATATCTGCGTGTGCCAGGTTCATGTAAATAACTGATCGTCGGATTTAATTGTGTATGATAAACCTCACTCAGTGTTTTTGCATAAATTAATGCATTCACGAAAGAAATAAGGGAATTTATCATGTTATCCGGCGGATGCATAACGCGTTTTTCAAAATTGATTTCCTGGTCGATAATCACATTCCAGGCATCATAATATACTTTTCGTATATTTCCTTCTATCCCCATCAGTTCTTCTACGCCAGTAGTTTTTGACAGTCCATTCCTTAAATAATCGATTTCCTGCATAAAAGATTCTACATTTTTTCCACGCCCATTGTAATATCTCAGGTTTCGATAAATATTAGCAGCTGCCGCCATAATAAATTTTTGCGCCAAAGCCAGCCTTTTATCAGCATCCGTATAAAACGCAACTTGTTTGACAAGCAGGCTTCCTGCCAACAAATGTTCTTTAGGATAAAAACTGCCAGTATAAAAATTGTAATAGTTAAAAAAATGAATTGGAATTCCATACTGCGAAACATAATTCAAAAACACAGTATTTAAGGACATTTCAGACAAAATGTATAAATCAGAGACCCGCTCTATGGGAATATCTTTTTTCTCGCCATCAAAGGTGGTAAATCGTATGGTGTTATCGTTTCTTTTTAAATCTCCGTTCGTATAGATGTAATAGCTTTGTCCCATAATTTTGACCTTCCTTTAAATAAAACACAAATCATGGTAAGCGCACTTTTTGCATAATTTCATTTCTATAAAATCATCCGGACAATTTCTGTGCTTTATCTTTATGATATCTGCTACCACTCTATTCAAAGTTTCTTTATCCTCGATGGTTAAATCCACCATCACACACTTTTTTAATAAAGGATAATCAAGTTTTGCTTTCAACCCTTGTACACCACGTCTGTCAAGATAATAAAGGTAATATTTTATTTGCCATATGCTGGCTTCTTCCACACTCCTGCTCTTTTTAATCTCATGAAGTTCCGCATGATCTTTGAGAAAATCAATATTAATAATATTATCTATGTTGATATGCTTTTCATTTCTTCCATAAGAATATTCATCAAGCAGTTTCCCTAACAAAACATCATCATTTCCCGACTCCATGGTAATATCGTGACAAAAATACCAGAGTTTTCGTTTGCAAACGAAATAATAATACACCATCACCCCCGTAATTCGTTCTTCCATGGCAACCTCCTGACAAAACTATACCATTTTACAAGACACATTCTTACAGAACCTGATCATCAATACTTTCGCCATCTTTCGATTTTATAAGTCCTTCTCCGGACAAAGTGGTCTCATCAAATTCGTATCCATATTTACATCTGTAAATGCCGCTGAACTCTTTCTGCCGGTTATTGTTGGAACCATTTGTTACCTGCACAGAAATTTTATGTCCCAGCCACTTTTTATCCTTCCCGTCATGAATGTTTACACTTACAGTCAGCTCTTGCAATTTGGAATTGACAATAGCCTTCGCTTCACTCCCAATGTTATGCGTATGTACAAAGCTAAGTGCTTTTTCGATAAACTCCACATTTTCATCGTAAATCACGTCCGGCATAACGGAAACACTGGTAATCATTCTAAACGTGTCATTTACTTCTTGTAAATCATACTCTCCGGGAACAACTATCTCAAAATGACTCAACCACTTATCAATCTCTTTATAATAGTTGGTATCCTGTATCTTCTCCGGATCATACACCGCATTCACATACTCAATTTTCATCGCTTCCGTGAATAATTGATTCTCATAGCCCGGAAGAAGATCTAAAGAGCGTTTTACGATATTTTCATCATAAATCTTAGATCTCCTCCGTTCGTCCTGTTTCACATACACGAACACATTCGCTTCTTTCGGTTCATACCGTTCTTTTCGGTTGCACCGGCCCATCCGCTGTAACAAGCTGTCACAAGGGCAGATCTCGGTATGCAGTACATCAAAATCAATATCCAGACTTACCTCAACGATCTGCGTAGACACCCAAATGCCCGTCGCATCTTTGTCCGCCGAAAACTCCATGATCTTGCGTTCCAACATATCTCTATGTTTTCGAATGAAACGAGAATGCAAAAGACGGACCTCACATTCCCCTTTCGTGCAGGAATCTCCTGTACGTTTTTTTAGTTCCCGGTATACTTCCTGCGCCCGTTTCACCGTGTTGCAGACAATAAGGACTTTTTTCCTCCTGCCTTGTTCCACCAGTTCCTCATAAGCAAGATTCTTTCTTATCCTAACCCAATGGCGTTTCCTGGGGGAGGATGAAGCAAAATCCTTATATACCGATCCGCGGTTTTTCGCTATCCCATATTTCTCCATAAAATGTTGCAACACCGGCGGAAACGTCGCTGTGATGATGGCGTATTTCCCACCCAGGCGATCAATGATCTTCAAACTGTAAATCAATGTGGCAATAAGCTGCGGCGAGTACGCCTGTATTTCATCGATGATGACCTTGGAATACTTTAAGGTAGCGGCCAACAACTCCGTTCCAAACGCTTTATACGTAAACTTAAAGATCTGGTCTACGGTACATACCGTCAACGGCATTGAAAGATTCCTCGCTTGCTGATACCGTTCGTAACCGTCGGTGCCGTTATCTTCTTCCACATAACGGATCAGACTGTTCCCATGTAAGACAGCCACATCCTCATATCCGTAAACGTTTTTTATCCTTTCATAAATAGCGTTGGATGAAATCTGTAACGGCAGGGTATAAAACCCTTTTTCTCCGTTCAGCCAGAGAAGGGCCGCTTCTGTCTTACCACTGCCGGTCCCCGCTACCAGAATCACGTTGCGGTCGCTATTTTGCCGCATAAATCTCTGCGGCGGACGAAGAACAGGAAGCGTAGCCTCGATAGCTTTCTTCAGCCTTTTTTCTTTCAGATCCGGTGACAGTTCCGCTTCGGTATACCCTGCGCTCGCCGTGTAATCAAATTTATTAAGCATCCCTTTGATGACCACAAATTTGAGCCATTTATCCCAAGCCGCAGGGTCCTTGCTGCTAAATGAATTTATTTTGTTGCTATACAAGATCTTTGTGGCATAAACCTGTATCTTGTTCTTACGGTTTAAGAACGCATCCAGGTGCTTCACATAATACGTATTGAAAAAATCACGAAACTCTTCGGGAGAAACTTTCGTCTGTCGTACATGATGAAAATACACCGCCGCCAAAAAAGGTAAAAAATATTTCAATTCCCTGTCTTCCGTCTCCGAAAGATATTCAGAGACGGTGATCGAATAAGCGCTCAGATACCCATGGGGTATCTCCACGACGTCAGGGGGAAACCGCATCCCTTCATACGCGGGGTTCCCGATCTTCTTTTGGAACATCTCATTCAGTTTTCCCCAGTCGTGGGTCCGACAGGCGAACCGGATGATCTTTTGTTCTTCCGGTGTAAAATAGATTCCATATTTGCCGAAGAAATCAACAGCGCAATCTACCACTTCTTGCAAATGATCACGCAAGGTCTTTTGTTTCTCTCCGCCCTGCCGCGCTTTTCGCAAAGAGTTTTCAATTACGACCCGTTCTTTGCTGTCCAAATAGCCCTCTGCTGCGTTTAACAGCCTGAGGTATACCTCAGCTACGGCAGATGACTTTTCAGCGCCCACAGCGCGTTTTAACGATTTTGCGTAGAACATCCGATAACTCCTTATACAAGATGTAACAATTAGGCGAAAGAGACCACTTCCTGATGGAGGGTATCGTACAGGGTATTGACCACAGCCTGCCCTTTCGGGACGTAATACGCCTTCACCCTGCCGCCGTCCTTCTTCCAGCGGCGTTGCCCTTTCTTTGTTACTTCATACTCTTTGTTCAGAAGATAGACTGTACCCTGCCCAATCTGGGTATCCAGCCTGAACACGTCTTCTTCCGAAAGGTTCCCGGAATCAAAAAAGAGAGATTCTTCCTCACTTCGAATATTCGCCGCGGGAATATAGATATCATTCGCACAGGACACATCCTCGGTACAGATACCAAGATCTACCGCGTCCACAGATTCTACGTCCAACAGGTCCTCATGCCTACCCAGGGAAATATACCGACGAGGCGTTGTCAGTCCAAGCATCACCTGTTCAAAATCCTGCGGCAGGGGCAAAATATGAAATACCATATGATTTTCACAAACAAGCTCTGTATGGGCGATGCCTTTATATACTCCATAATCAATATTCTCACCGGGTACACAGAGTTGATGCCTGCCTTCTTCGTATCCAACCCCAAAATCGAACGAATACCGGATATACAAATCTGGCAAAGTACCTTTATTGGTCCCCTGTATACTCAACTTCATCGGGTGATATTCAGTAAATCCACAGGCCGCATGGATCATGCCCAAAACGGTAGAATACGGAGGTAACGGATACGTTTCTTTGATGAGAAAACTGGTAGGTTTGCGATAATTAGCCAAGTTTTGAAAACACTGTACCCTAATTACCTTCATAATATTCTTTCACTTCCTTTTTCAAAGCCGCAAACGACCTCGCTATACCGGTTGCGCCAAGTTTTTCACGGATATCAGCGTCATTAGCAAATGTTTCTTTCGCTACACCAACCACAGTAAACCTTTCGATTTCCTTATCTTCCAAGATTTCCTTAAGCGCAGCCACATTTAATTTTTCTTTTTGTACTTTTACACGATTTTCAAAGAATGGATTTTTACGGGCATAGCGTCCTCCAATCATGAACAAAGGAGCCAGATTTTCTCTGCGTCCCTTTATGTCCCGATAAAGATACTCCAAGGTTTCCAGTAATTTTACGACTCTGTCGGCTTTTTCTTTTGCCGTTATTTCTATGCCGCCGTCGACCCCAACCCGCTCAAGATCAATAGAAACGGTATACGCATAGTAAGAACGCTGAATTTCACTCTGAGCAATCACATTTTTCAAGTTCTGCCTCTTAGCAAGTCCCATATTGGTGAGAAACTCCAAATCACTCTGGTATGGCTCCAATGCAATGGCATTGCTCAGCCGAACCACAGCACTTCGTGTATCAGCTCCACCTGCAGCCCCACTGGCGTCTTTTGCCGTTGTTTTCATATAGCCAAATAAATCAATTTCAGGATATTTTTCTATCGTCGCTGCCGGCGCAAATTGCACGACCTTGTTTTGTTCTTCTACCGGTGTAGTATCCCACTTTAATTGCTGTACGATATTGTAACGAATAGCCTGACGGGAAATATAAGAATATTGCTCATAATCACCACGAGACATTTTCTTTAACATGGATATATTTCCAATTCCTTCACCATAATTTGCGCTTTCAGCTAAAAACACCATTGTCATCGTAAGACCATTTCTATCTTTGCTCATGATTATTCACCTTTTTTCTTTTATTTACTATCTTGTGCCTTATTCACAACATCGGATCCATCTTTATCATAGTAACTGCCTTTCAATCCAAGAATAAAGGCATACCCATATTGCTGGAATTGTTCTTCCGATTTTAGTAAACTGCTAAATTCTTTGGGAATTGAAATTTGCAAGGATGTGTAAAGTCGAATCGCAATCTCAAAGAAACGCTCTTTGTTTTTTACCGATAGAGCATTTAAGAGCTGATATACCGTTCCTCGTATCCTCTCTTCAAACGCTTCATTGCCTTCTCCCTTTCGTTGCATTTTTTCTCTGAGTGCATACCCATTTTCACACATACCTGATGTCATGGCATAAATTCGTTTTTCCACTTTTTTACCTCCTTCAACATGATGTATCAGTGTATCTCTGATAATCTCAATACGTGTCTGAATGTCAAAGACTAACGTAGCCGGGATCTTTGCCGCAGAACCTTCCTTGAGCAGTGATTGCTTTAATAAATAATTAATCAGTCTATACTGATTTTTATATTCCATTATATTAAAAAACACTTTTTCGTAAACATTCACATACTCTTCTTTAATTTTATAGATTGGATGTTCCGCCAACTTTTCCAGCTTTTTGGATACGATTGAATCTTTAAATATCGTTAGTATTTCTTTATTAATTATCTGAAAAACATAATGTTCTTTATCGTCCGTACTTTTTAAAATCACCTGTATGTTTTGTAATTTTACTGCAGCTGCTCCTAACAACAAATTCATCAGTTTTGAGATCCAGGCAGATTGCGTTTCATCCTTTTTCTGGTTTTTCTTCATTGCAACCTTACTGGATTTTGAATTATTCGCTACCAACTCTTGAATACGACTATTGGTATTCAAAAAAATACTTTTATTACCAAACAACTGAAAACCAAGGGGAGCAAGCGCATAAACAAAAGCACACTCAGGGCAAAGGTAGGCATCTACTTTGCAATTCCAGAAAGCCGAGCGTTTGCGTGCCAGATCATCGGCTGCATCCGTCATAAAAGCAATGGATATTTTTTCTTTGTTCTCTACAGGCTTACCGCAATCAATACAAAGTTCTTTTGCTTTTTCATGCGTATTGCTCCAGTAGCGCAACAGCGGAGCAGAAAAATCTTTTTCAAAACATTCCTTCATGTCTTTTTTTGCATTCGACCTCAGCAAAAAGGATCTACCGTCCCAAAATCGATTGATATAGGTATAGGCCAAACTCTTCATAACAAAAGTCTCTTTGCACAAGTCCTGCTCCAAAAAGTCTTTGAGCTCTTCCAACCTTTGCAAAAAAACCTCCTTTTCTTCTTTCTCACTTACTTTATTTTTTTTGAGTTTTTCATAAATTTCCGGCTTATTTATCTTATCTTTTATGTTCTCAAATCCGTTTTTATAACTGTTGGAAAGCAATTTATCATTGATGAATTTCAAATCATCTTTTAAATCCTTGTTATTTAATTCTTTTTCTTCCCTCAACAACTCGATATTCTTTTTTAGTTTCTCACTGACTCTGGCATAGGTCGTCATGTCTGACAAATTTTTCACCATTGCCGTAAAATACATACTTGTCCAATCAGCATTTAATGCAAAACTACGCCTGATCCACAGGGAATTAGCATTTCCAGAATCATAGCCATAATCAGAACCAAACCGAGCCTCGTTCGTTTTCAGTAAACACTCAAGCCCTACGATTCCTGCATTTTTCATAAAATCATTCATGTAAATCTCAATACGATCGTTCTCCACCTCATCACCCCCTTTTAAAAGAACATCTCCCATTTACCACGGCCTTCATTTCGTCTGCTGCCAAGGCCTGTCTGGTACAAGAAATTAAGCAATTCCGGTTTTCCTGTCAATTTGAAGACGCCCAAATTAGCATCTAATTTTTGACCAAAATTAGGAATCACCACTTTTTTGGCTTTAATCGGTGTAATGGAAAAACCTTCTGTCGATAAAGGTATACCCCATTTTTTCAATTGCGTTTCCATATTCTTTTTTAACATTTCAGAAAAATCCGTATCACTATACAATAAATACCTATCCTGATTCGTATCAGCATTATGTTCCCTTACTACAAGAGGACTCAGCATCTTGATCACAACAGTATCATCTTCTATCTCCTTCATCTTCTTCATGGATACATAATTTAATTCCATTGCATTCCCCTTCATGGGATATGGTTCATTTTTCAATTTTAAGAACCCATTATAAAATTGGAAAAGTTCTTCAAGATCGGCATCTGAGAAAAACACAGAAAAATTTGGAGCCCCCAGAAGAATTTTGTCCTCGCAAAACTCAGGATGCGGTAAATAACAGGAAAAGCAGAAAGTTTTAGCAATCGACTTGGTTTTGTCAAACATCGAATTAAAAAACTTCTGCCCTTCTTTTTGCGCAGCCGCTTTTAAGAAACTCACGATCAATCGTTCAATCTCCTTTGGTAAAAAGGGCTCTGTCAATTTAAAATTAAGCCTGAGTTGATACAAAATAAACACCTGCTTTCTATAAATTATTTTTAAGATTTGAGTCCCACTTTACAAAAAGACGTTGTATTTTCAATAAATACAAAAGCAAGATAAAAATTTACAATTAAACCCATACTTTTCTGATTCGCTTAATTTTATTATAGTCCTTCTTTTTTATTTGTCAACCTAATTGAATTATTTTATTATTGACAAATTCTAAATTTTAGTGTAGTGTATGCTATGTTAAAGTTAATAGATCCTTTGGGGAATGTAAACAATTGGATTATTTTATTCACTTTTATTTAATCGAACCATTTTGGAACCTATATCAAAACATTTTTTTACACAATCATTTTTCTTACAGAATATTTCAATGTCTTTAGCGCCGTTTATTTTCACGCACAATTTTCCTTCTTCCACCCATATAAAAATCCATCTGCCATAAAAATGACAGGTGGATTTTCACATAAAGAAGTTATTACCTATAATTTAAAACAATAATATTCTGCTATCACGACACTTCGTTAAAATAAGCGCCGACTACTTTTGGCTTCGTTTTACAGCCTTCATTAAACCACCATCTGACCGTCTCAATAAACGTACTGCCAAAGAACTCTTTATAAAACTCTTTAGGCACATTGCGTTTCTTTTTTACCATCTGGGTTTCGATCTCCGACCCCAGCTTTTTTGTCGCCCAGATGCGGAAATACGCCCAGAAACGTTCGGCGCTCTCACTGCTAAAGAAACGTTTATAGCGCTTTTTATCTTCCTGCAGATGATACAGGATATGGTTCATTTTTTCTGCCAGGGTATTTTCCCCCTGAGAAAAATCATGGTCGGATTCCGCTTTGGGCGATGTATCAAAATATGGGCGAACAGTTCGGCGCAAATCGCCTCCAGCACGCTGTCTTTCGTTTCAAAATGGGCATAGAAAGTAGTGCGGCCGATATCCGCCCGGTCGATGATATCCTGCACGGTGATCTGCTCGTACCTTTTTTCGCTGATGACCTCTTCAAATGCAGCGAAGATCGCTTTCCTCGTTTTATTCTGCCGTCTGTCCATGTGTACTCCTTATGTTGTCTCTTACGTTGTTTCCAACGCTACATCGTTGTAACACCCTACAGTTACATAGCCGCTTAGTCCAATTTATACCGCGCAATGGCTTCTTAGACAATTTCATTGTGTGAAGCGTGCCATAAGCCTTTGGTTTCAATCTCGCGCCAATTTATGCCGCGCGCCCTTCTTTTTCATCCTTATAGCGCAGCAATAAGGCCGCGTTAGCCACCACAAATACGGAGCCAAAGTTATGCCACAGCGCGCCGGTAACAGGTGTCAGTATGCCCACGGCGGAAAGGATCACGGCGGTGATGTTTATGATCACGGCAGCGGTGATGTTCACCTTTATTTTTTGCATGACGGCCTATGTCAGACGGAACAGGTACGGAATTCTGCGAATATCGTCACGGACTAACACCGCATCGGCCGATTCAATGGCAATATCGCTGTAGGCGTAGCCAGAATGAAAGCGCAGGGGCAAAACACGACTAAGGCAGTCACTGCCCGCATGAATTCGCCGGTAAAAACCCAGATGGCAATAGCACATAAGAGCGCCACCACAACCAGCCAGGTCGCCCATTTATCGGCCAGTGTCACAATGGGGACCTTATTCTCCTCCGCCTCTTCCGCCAGACGGATCATGCGCTGAAGCGAGCTGTCGCCGCTGACCTTGCCCGCCCGCATGGCAAAGGTGCCATAACGATTCACCGTACCGCTGGCTACCACATCGCCCGCTTTTTTATCCACCGGAATGCTTTCCCCCGTCATCACCGACTGGTCAATGGTGGTCTCTCCCGTTAAAATCACCCCGTCCACGGGAATCGTTTCGCCTGCCAGTATACGCAGCGTCTCCCCCACAGCGACCTGCTCTGCCGGAACGATCCGCTCGGCGCCGTCAGAAAGGATCCGCGCCGTCTGAGGGGTCAGGCGGATCAGTTTCTCAATCCCCTCCCGGGCCTTGCCAAAGGTATAATCCTCAAGCAGCGAACCAATCTGCATGATCAGCGCCACTTCCCCCGCCGCGAAAAACTCCCGGGTCAGGGCCGAGGCTACCAAAGCCATTGCGACCAGCACATCTGCCTTGATGTCGTGTTCAAAAGCCACACCTTTAACCGCACCCACCAGAATCGGAACACCGCAGAGGATGATCGCGATTCAGGTCACATCTGCAACAAAGAGATCTTTCCCAACACCTGACAGACTGAGAGCCAATGCCACAGCCGAAATCACAGCAAAAATGTCGGTAACCTTCGGTTCATTTCCCAACCAGCGCGTAAACATGCACAGCCTCCTATTACATTAAACATCATATCTGTTTCGGAACATCCTGTCCAGTTTCAGTTTAAATGTATCGGAGGCTGAGGAAAAGAAGCAAAAGAGACGTTTCATTCATTACAGAACAAGTACAGGAAACTGTACGGCCAAGAAAAGGTCAGTTCTTGTTAATCCGGTCAAAAAGCCGGCACGTTGCTCAAAACACTGATGGCGTACGAAAGGCAGGTTCCCGCTGCTTCGGCCGGGAAACCCTATACTTTAGCCCTTAGACAAAGCGGCACACATGGTCTACAGCGATATCAGAAAAACCGAAGCCTTCCATCTTAAAAGACAGAAGGCTTTTTGACTATACTTTAATTAATTTTATGATCATTTAGCCGCTATAACCATGCTTATAGAGTCAGCGTCGGCGCAACATAAGTTCTGCCTGCCAGTTCCTGATTCAGGGAATACAGCCCATTCGGATCCGTGCCGAAAAGCTCATACTTGCGAATCAGGGTTTCAGAGTTGTTTTCTTCTTCGCCCTGTTCCTTAATGAACCAATCATAAAACTGCATGGTGCGATAATCGTCCACCTTGCTGGCAGCCTTGTAAATTTTGTTGATTAACGCCGTTACATACTGTTCATGCTCCAGGGAAAGTTTCAGCGGGTCTTCCAGAGATTTGTAGGTCTGGTTCGGTTTATCGATAGCTTCCAGCACCACTTCTTCTCCGTTATTCAACAGATACATTCTCATCAACAGCGCATGGTCCCGCTCTTCCTGAGCCTGTATATCGAACCAGTTAGCAAAGCCGTCCAGTCCTTTGGCATAATAATAATTGGCGAAATCAAGGTACAGATATGCGGAAAATAATTCTTTGTTTACCTGATTGTTAATAAGTTCTCTTACTTTCGGATCTAACATTGTCTTTTCCTCCTTTTTTAAACAATACTAATGGGCACTGACAATACTCAGATTGTCCCCGTTTTTCTTTTATTATACTCAATACCAAGAGATTACGCCAGTAGGGCACAATCTATTCTCATTTTTTATTGTATGCAAGGCTAACAAGTTCGACCCGTATGCAGCCTTATTCCCATTCTTCTTTTCCAAACGTACAATATATCTCAAACCATTCAAAATACTAGGTTCTAATTTTTATAGTACCACTAAATCCACCTAATTATAGGATATTTTCAAATTTTTAGTCCCATCCCAGTCCCAGTACCGGATTAAATAAATTACTTTTTATTGTATAAACTCATAATTAATATCTCTACCACTTTTTTCTTTAAAATTTTCTAAACGACTTCTAATAATTGACTGCAAAGATTCATCTTCTAAATGAATGTAAAGTTCATTTTTTGCACGACTACAAGCTACATAAAACAAGCGTGTAAATTCATCTAAAGTTGTTTCATTAACTAATACGGGAGAAGTAAACATTTTATTCAAATTAACTCCTTCTCTTTTATCAAATGAGTTGGGATTTAAGCTCACAATTACTTTATCCCATTCTAAGCCTTTAGATTGATGAACTGTCATATATTTACTATTCTCACAAAAAACCTCATTAAATAAACAATATGACGTATTCCATTTTAGACACTTTACATTTTGTTTCAAATCTTCTTTGTCATATTCTGAAAAAATATAAATTCCTATATCATTGATTCCAAGCAATTTTTTAAAAATAGTATTCTTCTTCTGAAAAATTAAACTATTAAATTTTTCAATTATATCCACTGTTAATGTGTCAGAGCTTACATCTATAAATAATTCTTTTAAAAATTCGTATATTGAATATATATGATTTATTTCTATCTTAGATGAAGATATTTGAAAATACTTTTGCAGTGTTAATATAATATCACCAAAAGATTTATTGTTATAACCTTCCCACAAGTTAAATATAATTTTAAAAGCTTTAACCCACATCACATTATTATGTTCTCTTATTTCATCTCTGATTATAATTGGAGAATTATAATAACTGTTATAAATTTTTTTCAAAATAACAGATTGATTTTCTTCTATATTCTGAATAAATTTAAATGCATCTACCCAACTACGAGCCAGTATAACTCCATTATCGTTTAAAATAGAATAAAGTGTTCTATTTACTTCATCACTTCTACCCAGTAAGAATTTTATGCTTATTTTTTCAATAATTGTTTTGTCATCTTTATATTTCCTTATACTTGATTGAAAAATACTTTTATCTGAGCATCTAATAAAATTACAAAAATTTACAATGTTTTCTGTTGATCTACGATTACCATCAATAGAGTACTCTTCTACTTCATTATTTATATTAAACTCTAAAAAATCAGAAACCTTAGCTCCTTGAAAACTATAAATAGATTGTGCAACATCTCCAACTATTATAATTTTTGTAGATTTACTGCCTATAAGTTTTATTATTTCTGTTTGTATAGGATTGGTATCTTGGAATTCGTCTACAAAAATAAAAGGAAACTTAACTCGCAACATATATAAAGCTATTGGATTCGTTTGAATAATTCGATATCCGAAATACAAAACTTCATCATGTGTAAGCTTTCTCACTTCAGACCAAATATATTTTTTTAAAGGAACAATATCTTCCACAGAAAAATTCTTTGGATTAGTTAAACTAGATTTCAAATCTTTATTTAATCTTATACAATTTATAAACTTATCCACATCTACTTGTACTTCACTCATTTTCATTTTACTATATGAATAGGAATCTGAAGTATTTTTTTCTATGTTAATGTATTTATATATGGTTTCCTTATCTATACCATGTAATAATGACAATCCCTCCACTTGTGAACTAATAGTACTTCCATTGCACACTTTTATATTAAAATCATTTTTCATTATGCTTATTAGATCAGTTTGAAATGGTTTAATAATATTTTCAATAATAAATCCGTGTATTGTATTAATTTCTATATATTCATTAAATCCTTGAAGTCTATTAGCTATTTCATCTACAGCTTTATTTGTATAAGTTATACATAAAATCTTTCTGTTTTCTGAATTAGTAATTAATTTATTTGTCGATATTATATTCTTTATATTTTCTACAATAAAATGAGTTTTACCGGCTCCTGGTCCTGCATAAATCTTAATATGATTCAATAATTCATTTTCTGTAAGTATATCTCCTGAAGTTATTGATTTAACCATTCCAACCCCTCCATAATATACCTCGGTACGATAAGTTTGCTTATATCTTTGTCATCAAAAAAATTTTTATCTGCGATTAAACTTAATGCTACATCACCTTTTTTATTGCTGGCATAGTGTAAGAACAACTTAGAAAAAATCAATTTTTCATAAAACTCTTGATTCTCTGGATCTAATTCTATTTTTTTCTTATAACAATCTAGGAACTTTGATATTAATTTAATACTCCTGCCATCAATTAATTCTTTATTTTTAATCCAATTATTTATAGAAAATCCATTGTTTTTGCAAAATTCTTTCATTGTATCACTTAGCGGTAACCCAAATAGTGATGATACAATATCTTCATTTTTAAAGTTTTCTATAAATAACTCGTCTTCAAATGTGCTTCCACCTTTTATTTGAGTGACTATTTTAAATTCCTTAAAATTATAACGGCTTATTAACTTTTTAAGATGTGGAGCTTCATATTCTAAATATCCTTTAAACAAACAATTTTCTCCATCATCATTAAACCATTTAAAATCATTGTCGGTAATACAAAGAATTTTCTTTTTTACTGGGTTATCATTAAATACTTCTATAAAATATTCAAAATGCTTTCCACCTATTTCTACAATTGATATATGGTCATCTTCATATGGATAACCTAGTTTTTCCATGAATATAGGCAATAGTATTTTTTCAGCAATACCTTCAACTAGTATTATTTTGTCTGCGAACAGCATATCAGAACGAGTAACATCTAAAAATTTATTTAAATGATTTTTAGCATCTGATTTAAAAGTGCTATCGTCTTTATCCGTTAATTGGTGCTTCAAGCTCTGTTGAAAACAATCTGAAACCTCTCCTTGTCTATCATACTGCATTATATACATAGAATCTAAACCAGACACCGCAGTTATATTACTTGAGTGTGTAGTTACAAAAACCTGCTGATTCAATTTGTTGCTTTTATTTAAGTTACTAATAAATTTGAACAATTTGTATTGCATTGCTGGATGTAAATGTGCCTCTGGCTCTTCAAGACACAAAATTTTAAAATCTTTCCCTTTTTTCACATCTGACAATTTAATAGACATATATATATTAACTAGATTATTATATCCCAATCCATTATATACTAATGGCAAGTTATAATTAAATTTAGTATCCTTTACCTCTGTTATGTAGGAATCCTCTGCGGATAGTTTTGAGTTTATTTGGGAAGTTATGGAAATATTGCCTTTTTCTAATCCTATCTCATTTTTTTCATAGTTAAATAAATTTGACATCTTAGTAATAGATGGTTCAAGAAGTTCTTTTAAATTATCATTAAGTTCTGAAATAAGTGCGTCATACTCTCTCTTTTTTTCGCTATCTTTTAATAAAGAACTGATATCTTTTTTTATTTCTTTAGCAACATCAGTACCTGTTCTTTCTGCGTTAATATATTGTATATCAAAGATTTTTTTAGCCAATTTTGAATCAATATTAGTTTCGGTTTTACCATTTGTATATATCCATAAATAATGATCATTTATGTGTCTGTTGAGCATTAAAAAGTAGTCATCAAAATTACTTATGTCTTGAACCTCTTTTTTATATTCCTCAGTAAACTTACTATCTAAGCAAAATGTTGCCTGTATAGTTGCAAAAATATTGTATTTTGTGTCTTTTTCAGTGCTTATGCGGCTTTCCGCCATCTTTTCCATACCTAAAAATGGTAAAAGTTTTAAGATGCTCTCATCTGTAGTATCTCCTTCAAAAATTTCGTGCTGTATATCATATTCTATCCTTATAGAAGGTGCTTCATCAATATATTTCTCTTTATAATTGATAAGATTATTTTTATTAAAATCATTAATATTAATATCAGACGGTGAACTAAGTAACCTAATAGCATGTATAAGACCAGTTTTCCCTGAATTGTTAGCCCCAATGATTACATTTAATCCTTCGTTAAACTCCATTTCAAAGTCATTAAAATTCCTATAGTTCTTTATTTTAATTTTTTTAATATACATATAATTTCCTCACTCAATCCTATCGCCATATGGTAAACTCTTTATATAGTTTTCCATCCATTTCCAATCAGGTATAAGCCCAAGTTTTGAATACTTCTTTTCGCTATCTATAACATATTCATTACCATTCATTAAAACTGGTAATTTTAAAGTAAAATCTTTTCTAAAATGTGAGTTTAATTCTCTTCCAAAAGCTTGATATTTTATTTTGCATTCATTCCTTATCAGAGTCGAGATAAATAATTTTGTGTGAATACTGAGTAGTTCTTTCTCTTGCAATATCCCTACATTTTGTGCTGTATAAAAAGGTTCTTTTTGTATGAAACAAGATCCTAAAAAACTACCACCTAGAGCTAATGACATGGCACCAGCAGGGAATGGCTTTTGCCCTTCAACTTCATCAACAAATCCTACAACACCGTTTCCATTACTATCACGTGATACATAATTGTACTTTGGATTATCACATGTTGTAGCTATTGCATCTATTCCATTTCCCATAGATGTATTAAATAACTTGTGCAAGTAAAATTCTTTCCAATTTCTAGTATCTAATCCTACTAAGTTTTGTTTATTATTTGTTGTTAGTAATTTATAATTTAATGATCTCATAAATGTTTCCATGAAATTAAAATCAGGAATATAACCTACTTTAGAGAATGTTTTACTCGGATCAATTTTAGGTTCTAAATCATCATTTAAAGATACTGGCAATTTAATATTTATCCTTTTAGTATCTCCAACACGGCATTGTCTGCCATAGCTCCATTTATAGTTTTCACTCTTGTTTATTACAGATACAATAAATAATGCAATTAAATCTGTCATTTCGAATCTAGGTGTCAATATATTAACATCACTAGTTGCCGAAAAGGGGTTATTTTGATAAAAAGTATTACAACCCACTTTTCCAATAACAATCTTATTCCCCGAAAAATCTGGTTCAAGATCGATTTTTTTACTTATTCCATTATTTATTGCAGAAGCCGAACAATAAGGGGTATTACCTTCTGAATATTCATCCGAACTATAATATTTGCCTGCATTAACAATAAATAATTTCTCTATATTAAACCATTTCCATGAATGTGTTTTAAGATTCATATACATATCCTTCCTTAACTAAATATGATAAATAATCATTGAGGACTTTCTGAAAATCAGATTCTTGTAATAATGAATAGTCTGTTTCCATGTAAGCTTCAGCCAGCCATTCGTCTTTCCATGTAACCTTCTTCATAACAGACAATCCAGGCACTTCTTTTTTATTTTTATATAAGTCAAGCCATTCATCTTTTGTACTTGCCCATAAACTGTTCCCGTCGCTATCTGTTTTTTCTACCCTACCTAATCCTTTTCTCTTTATAAATTTATCGTCTTTAAAATAACCAAAGAAAGTTTCCTTATTAGACCTTTCATGCTTTTGAGATAAATCAAAAATCATACAACAAGCTATAGCTGATGCCCCTGGGTAAAAGATCTCATTTGGCAATGAAAAAACTGCTTCTAAAGTATAATTATCTAACATTTTCTTTTTGTATTTTTTAACTTCAGAACTATTTCCTATAGCTGCTTGCATAGGTAATAGAACTGCTATTTTTGAGTTAGCTGGGATATGCCTTGCAACATACTCTACAAAATGAAAGCCTTTAGATGGATCTTCTTTATTGCTTGATTTCCAACTTTTTACGTATTCTGGATCGCAGAATTTTCTAGTGGCATTGTATGGTGGATTCATTAAAACAATATTTATATTTTTGTCTTTAATCCATTCTCCTCTTTCAAACATAGAAGCTTGGATAACATTTGAATTACCATCACCATGGATTAACATATTTGTTGATGATAAACCAAATGCTCCATCTTCATATTCAATACCAAAAATTTGATTTCTTTTTACTTGTTCACGTTCTTCTTCTGTATCGCAATCATCCATTGCATCTGTCATTGCTCTTACTAAAAATGCGCCGCTGCCAGAACAAGGATCTAAAATTCGTGAGTTTTTATTTACTCCTACAGCTTTACACATAAAATCACAAATGTGATCTGGTGTAAATGCCTGATTCTTATCTGATTTACCAACATATTTATTAAATGTTGTAAAGAATAGATTTAATAAATCTTGTCCTGCAGTATTTGAATCATTAATAAAAGGAATTATATTGTTATCTATAAATTCCAATATTTTTTGCAATTCATCATATGTTAAACTAGCTATATCTTGATCATCTAGCACCTTACTACTTAATACAGATAATTTGCCAGCTTTATTTAGAGTATCCACATCATTATTTTTAGATAACAAGCCTGACAGAATATTTTTTATATCTTTTATTATTATTTTTTCTTGACTTAAATTTTTTCCAGTATTAGGATCCAATGTTGATTTTAAATTTTTATATGAAAGTCCATTTTTTAATGCTAATAGGCAAGTACCTACAAACTGACTTCTCAATTTCTCATTTACACCATCTGAATGTAGCATTTCATTTAAAACCTTTATTGAATCAACAACTTTAATTTTGTCATTAACTTTACCAAAAACTATATTCTCATATTCTTCAAAAGATTTTAAAACAGTTTCTTCTTTTCTCCTGTGTTCTTCATCTATAATTACTGATTGTCCATGCCAAACCCATATATCATCTCCATCTGTTTCTATTAGCATAGCAATTATTTTTTTATTAGAATAAGCTTTTTCATATCTTACATAATCCTGTAATTGTTTTCTAATTTTATTATGATCCCATCTGTTAAAGCTATTTTTTGTTTCTACTAATATAACTAATCTATCATTTTCAAATCTTATGTCTAAGTATTGATGGTTTGTATCTGTGTCTCCTTTTTGGTAATCTTTTATATTTTTTCCAACAGTTCTAAGTGCTTGAACATAACTAAATTCTCCTGATTCTGTATTACCAATCTGATACATGTCACCTATTTTTTGAATAATTTCGTATCTATTCATTTTATTACCTCACGTAGTCCATAATATCTTCAACCTTACACTCCAACACACAACAAATCTTTGCTATAGTTTCTAAATCTATCCTTTTAACCTTATTATTGCAATAAGAGTTAAGTTGCGTCCTCTGAAGATTAGCTTCTTTTTCTAATTTATTTTTGCTTATATTTTTTTCTTCTAAAACTTGGTCTATTTTAAAAATAATTTTGCCAAAGTTTTGCATAGATTTCTCTCCCTTGTTATTTTAAAAATCGGTATTCCATTTAGATATATTATATCATATTTTAACAACTTCTTACAGGTCTAAGATTTGTTTTTAATGAATTCTATTTAGTTTTTCTTATTAAGAGTGAGTGTATATCCCATATTTCTTTTGACAATTTTTCTATTTTTCTCTCATATAATTTATACCTTTCTTGTAAATGACTTCAGTTGTATTAGTTGCTTTTGCAATCTGGTTTATATTATTCGTTGCATTTGAAAGTAACCACTGCAAATCTCTAAATGGTTCTATGTCTACAATATAAATTTCTTTTTCCAATACACATTTTCTTAGAAAATGGGACATGGTTTTACAATTTGCAAGTTGCATTTTCTTTTCAAAAACTTCTTTTTCTTCATCTGTTAAATATATTTTAAGTTGATTTTTTCTTTTTCTATTATCCATATATTTCTCCTTTGAACTTATCTTTTAGGGGTCTTAGGGTTCTCCCTAACAGGATAAAATAATAAAATTATAGGTGAATTGCAAAAGTAATTTCCCGATGTAAAAGTAACTTCCATATGTAAGAGAA